>Ga0208414_1000706_pt1 | contig 30116 bp, 36 predicted proteins | sample AntAceMetag02UKE_FD_184770 | JGI IMG/M metagenome (GOLD analysis project Ga0208414, IMG submission 184770) | Saline lake microbial communities from Ace Lake, Antarctica - Antarctic Ace Lake Metagenome 02UKE (SPAdes) (version 2) | ecosystem: Environmental > Aquatic > Non-marine Saline and... | reverse complement strand
CCGGCGAAAAACGCTCGACGAGCGTGATCGATCACCGGCCGATCAACGTCTGGGCCCGTCAACCATGGGGCTACCCAACCAGCTCTCGGCAAGCAAGCAGACGGACAAGTCAAGTCAAGTCAAGCCGAGTAGCAAGAACGCTCCAGATCGTTCGCTCCCGTTCACGCTCAAACCCACTCTGTATCGGCACGTTCGACTGGCGATGCCGCTCGAGATCGCCCAGCTCGCATCCGAGTCAGGCGTCTGGCTCTTGCAGGCTGGCTGAGATGTCTCGGCTGACGTGGAGGAGTCGCCAGACGTCGACCAAAGTCTCGCGCTCCAAGTAGAACATCAGGTAGGGGAACTTGCCGACTGGCATGGTTCGGAGGTCCGGCACGGAGAGTTCGTACGCGAACCGGAGCGATCCGAGGCGGGGATTTCGGCTGATGCGTTGCGCTGTGGCTTCGACTGCGTCGACGAAGCGGATGGCTGTTGCCACGTCGGTTTCGGCGACGTAGTAGCTGCTGGCCGATTCGAGATCGACCGTCGCGACATCGCTGAATTGAACTGGCTTCGCCAAGGGGTCAGGCCTCCGACGAGATGCGCTGGCGCAGTGCGTCGAAGAAGGCAGTGTCAGCAACCACGCCTGGACCGGAGTTCGCGCCCTCGAGGACGAGGTCGCGGAGGTGGCCTCGTTCGCGATCTCGTCGGATCAGGTCACGGACGTACTCGCTGGTCGACCCATAGCCGTCGTGAATGACCCGTTCATCAACGAAGACCTTGAGTTCATCGGGCAACGAAACATTCATCGTGGTCATGGGGTTCAGACTAACGATGTTGGCAAACTTTGTCATCCACGTACTGCCGGATAGCGCATAACTCCGACTCGTCGAGGCACCGCAGACCGCTCGCGATCTACACGTGCGATCGATCGTCAGCTTCGGCGGCGTCGCGGATTTTGGCGAGCGTGTCGGGTGGAAACCTGACTGGGACCAGTTCGGTCAACTTGGAGTTGCGTCGCCGAGCAGGACCCTGCGGCATCTGGTTCTCTGGGTCGGCAGAGAAGTCGTGCTCCTCTTGGCGGGTCATCTTCTTGATAGTCATCGGTCCTCCATTCACGTGGAGTACGCGTTCGAATCCCGTCCCGGGTACTCATGCGCTGCTGTTTGTCGAGTGCCGGATGCTCAGGTTTTGGTGAATGGGACAAACACGTCAGCGACGAGGTGTTCGGCTTCGAGGGGGTGGCGGAGAGGATGGTCGAGATTGACGCTGTACTCGTTGCGGCGCCCGACTTTGGTCCGGGTCATGTAGCCCGCGACGATGAGGTCCTGCACGATGTTATGGACAGCGCGTTCGCCGATACCGACGAGGCGGGCGATTTCTGCCATGCGCATCTTCGGGTCTTGGACCACGCACACGAGTACGTGCGCGTGGTTGGAGAAAAAGGTCCAGGTTGGCACGACAGCGAGTTCGGGCGCGAAGTGTTTGGCCACTCACACCACGTTAGTGATCTCCCGGCGATCAGGGAGGCGGAGTACCGGAATTTCGAGACACTGGTTGCGAAACACGGCTCTCGAAGTGCGTGACGTCGCTGCGTTCGGGCTGCTTCTGGTCATTGTCCTTGGCCTTTACTGAACCCGGGTTCACCGTCGAAGAGGAAGAGTCCCTCGGTCTTGATCGGCGAAATGGCGCTTTCGGCGAGCCGCCACTGCAGGTTTGCTACGGCCGTCGCCGTTGTTGGTTTGTCGTTGCGGGTCAGGAAACGGCAACGCCAATGATCGGTACAGAGCGTCTCGGCAGCCCCACCCGGCCACACTTTTTGACCGCGGTTGGTGATCATGTCGAGCCTGAACTCGCCAGCGAGACCCATGAGCTTCGACGCGAGATCGTCGACCGACGCATTTCGCTCATCAACGAATACGTCGACACCGACCTGCTCCTTGGTGGCCGGGATCCGCTCGGTGAGTTTGATCGTGATCTTCTCTTCGACGCGGTAGTCGACCGCCGGCAGCGTCGCAGGACGCTGACCGATCCGTTCGATCACGGCGTCGGCAAAGCCTGAGGTGCTGACCTTGGCGGTTGAGACGGCCTCGTCATAGGTGTCGTAGGTGTGCACGCCATCTTCGATGGTGCGCAACCACGCGTTGTGGACGGCGGTTGCAACATCGTTTTGGCCGATGTGGACGAGCATCTGGACCGCACCGAGAATCAGCCCTGATGGGTTGGCGACGTTTTGGCCGGCACGGCGTGGTGCAGAGCCGTGGATTGCTTCGAACATCGACACTTCGTTGCCGATGTTGGCGCTTCCCGCCAGGCCGACCGAGCCGGCGATTTGTGCAGCGACGTCGGACAGAATGTCGCCGTAGAGGTTCTGCATGACAATGACGTCAAAGGCTTCGGGCGTGTCGGCGAGCTTGGCCGCTCCGATGTCGACGATCCAATGCTCGCTTTCGATATCCGGGTATTCCAACGCGATTTCGTCGAAGACCGCGTGGAACATGCCGTCGGTCAATTTCATGATGTTGTCCTTGGAGAACGCTGTCACTTTGCGACGTTCGTGGACCCGTGCGTATTCGAAGGCGTAACGCACGATGCGCTCACAGCCCGGGCGACTGATCAGCTTCAGGCACTGCACGACCTCATCGGTCTGGCGGTGTTCGATCCCCGCGTAGAGATCCTCTTCGTTCTCGCGCACGATCACAACGTCCATCACCGGGTGCTTGGTTGCTACGAACGGGCTGTAGGAGATGCACGGGCGGATGTTGGCGTACATGCCGAACGTCTTGCGGATCGTGACGTTGAGACTCTTGAATCCGCCACCCTGCGGCGTGGTGATCGGAGCCTTGAGGAAGACCTTCGTGCGCCGAATCGACTCCAGTGCCTCGGGTGAAAGACCAGCGGTGAAGCCCTGTTCATACATTGCTTCGCCGATCGAGATCTCTTCAATGTCGAGCGATGCGCCCGCTGCTTCCATGATCCGCAGCGTGGCCTCCATGATCTCGGGGCCGATGCCGTCGCCGCGGGCGACCGTGATCGGCGTCGATCCGTTCAGTGATGTGGACATGTCGGGCCTCTTTCCTGGTGGTGTGCCGCTCAACCGAGCACCCGGTTACTCTAGGCGTATGAAACATGTCTTTCAAACCATGTGTTGAGAAAGATACGTTATCTGTCCTGGGAGGACACGTATAAACAGCTGTTCGGCGCGCCTGCGAGCGCGTCGGGTGGAAACCTGACGGGGATCGGTCCGGTCAACCTGGAGTTGCGTCGCCGAGCAGGACCCTGCAGCCCTGTTAGGTCGTGCTGACGAGTAATTTGCCGATGTTGCCGCCTTCGAACATGAACTGCAGGGCATCGGGGAACGCGTCGATGCCTTCGAGCACGTGCTCGGAACCGACGATTGAGCCGTCCTCGACCCAGCTCGCGAGTTCTGCTTGTGCCTTGGGGATGCTGTCTGGGAAGTGGAAGTAGGCGAACCCTTCCATCTTCGACTGCCGTTCCGCCAAGCGCAGGTACATCGACGGACCGGTGATGTCGTCCATATCGTCGTACTGCGACACCGCGCCGCAGATGACGACGTTCGCATGGAGTGCAAGATTGTCGAGCACGGCGTCGAGAATGTCGCCGCCGACGTTGTCGCCGGGCTTCGGCTTGGCGACCTCGCGGATTCCGATCCAGGCGGTCACACCCGTGGAGGGGCCAAGCACGCCGAGATGCAAGCTCAGCGGTCCAAGCGAGTCATCGATTACCATCAAGTACGAGCCAGGGACCGTTGCGACGGTTTGAGCGCCCAGACGGCCGGCAACAGCCTGGCCATTCTGAAACGCATCGTCGGCCGACTCGATCACGCGGCCTACGCCTCGCGAAAGAATCACGCCACCCATCTCGACTTGCATGTGAAATCCCTCGCCACGCAGCATCGTGCGGGTACCTGCATCGACCGACACATACTCGACCGCGACGCGCACCTCGCCGGGTTGCAATGGCTCGAGCCCGACCTCTTCGACTCGAAAACAGTCAGGCGTGGCCTGGCCGACAGGACGACGAACGAGGACACAACGACGATTGGCAGTAGGGCTGGTCATCGGGCGATGGTGGCAGCTTGTCGCCCCCGATCACGACCCGTGCTCGCCAACAAGGTGTCAGTGGACTTCACCAACATCGTGAGGCCCAGACTTCTATTATTGCGACTCCGCTGCCGCTGCCGCTGCCGCTGCCGACGCCGATGACGGTGTCTTCGTTGACACCTCATCGGCAAGCACCGACGTCGCTCAACGCCGAGCGTCGGCCATCACATGCAGACTCAGGCGCTGCGGCTCTGCCGCTTCTCCTGGTCGGCGAGGCGGGCGCGCAAGCCAATGGGCGCAGTGACTCTGAAACCGAGGACGTGGCGGTCTTCTTCGGACTCGCCAGCCCAGTAGCCGTATTCGCAATTTGCCCGTGCAATCGTGCGGCACTCGTGGAAGACGGGGCACTCGTCGCAGACCCTCTTGGCCTTTGCTTCACGACGAGCTCGGGCTTCAGGGCGTTCGGCTTTGCGTGCGAAGAACAGTTCGAGTTGGCCACGGCAAGCCGCGTCCAATTTCCAGTCAACACCAGCAGCAACCGGGTTGCATGCTTGAGGGTCACTGTCGAGCAGACGGAGCGTTGAGTTGTTCATCATTCATCCTTTCGGGTGCGGGCCCGACACCCCGCGGGGGGTAGTTGGGGGGTGAGGCGCCGAGCCCGCATTGGAATTTATGCTGTGGTTGGAATCAGGCTTCGACGAGTTCGCTTGCGTCGTCGGGTGTATTGGCGTCGACCGCTTGGCCGCCGGGCTCGACGTAGCCGTCCTCACGAGACTTGGCGAGAGCGATGCCCAACACCAGGATCCCGAAGAGCGGCTTGGCGAGCACGTCGCCGAGTGAGTACATCACCTGACGGGCGACCTCGGCCTTGGCCGTGTCGTCGATCAGCGATGGCAACATGTAGGCGATCGGGTAGATGCCCCACGTGGCCAGAATGATGTAGCGGAGTGCGTCGACAAGCTTCTTGACACCGCCGCTTTGGCGGTCGAGCGACTTGCCGAGTTCAACGAAGAGCACGTACAGGATGTACAGGAACGGGATGGTTGACAGCACGCCCCACATGGTGCGAGCCGAAGAGTCTGAGGCAGCGATTTCGCCGGGGTAGCCGAGCGCAATCATTGCCACCGCAGCGATGGTCAGCCTGACGATCAGGCTGCGCGTCTTGCCCTTGGTGAGCTTCAGCACCACCACGAGTTCAGCGAGCAGCAGCGGAACGGTCAAGAACCAGTCGACGTAGCGGTAGCCCTCATTGAATGGCTCGCCGTCTTGGACGTATTTGCCACCTACGTAGCTGAACGCATCGGACCAGGATCCGAAGATTCGGACGTAGTGGTAGAGGGCGATGCCGACGACCAGCGTGGAAAGGGTGACTGCCATGCGGTGCTGGGGCGCCACGCGATTCCTGACCAGCAGGAAGAACACGAGTGCTGCACCCATGCTGGCGATGACAAACGAAAACGAGTTGTAAACGAGGTTGTATTGGGCCTCGGTCAACGTGAACTCCATTGGACTTCTCCTTGTGATAATTCGCCCACACCGTTGCGGACAAACCGATATTAACATTGTTTAGCCTGAATTAGCCAGGGTTAGTGCATAAAGATTGTTGATCATCTACGATGCGGTGATGAGTGGTGAACCCGAGACGATGTTGGAGCTGCAATCCGCAGCAGATGCCCTCGGTGTTCACTACCAAACCGCGTATCGGTGGGTGCGCAGCGGCCGGCTACCCGCCCAGCTCGTTGGCGGAAAATATTTGGTCTCGTCCCACGACATCGCCGAGGTCACTGCGAGCCGTAACCGGCCGCAGGCCCCGGCCGCGCCCAGTGCAGCCCGGCTGGTTCGTCAGTCTGGGCGCATGCACGAGGCGCTCCTGGCCGGCGACGAATCTGAGGCCCGCAGGATTGCCAGGAGGCTCGTCGACGAAGGCACGACCATCATTGACCTCATCGAGCAGGTGATCTCGCCGCCCCTGCTCGCTATCGGGCAGGCATGGCACGACGGGAACCTGACCATCTGGGTCGAGCATCGAGCATCGGCGATCATTGAGCGAGCGCTCGGCGATCTGCTGCCCAACCCGCGGGGTCGCCGGCGGGGCACCGTGATGGTCGCAGCGATCTCCGGTGACCTGCACTCCCTGCCGACGACGATGGCGACGGCGGCGCTACGCGAGGCCAATTGGCATGTCCATCACTTTGGAGCAGACCTGCCCGGTGAGGAACTCGTTAACTTCTGTGCAACTCATGAGGAGGTCGACGTGGCCGTGATCTCGGTGACCAACCCGGACGCTGCCGATCGGGCTGAGGAATTCGCAGACAAGATCCGTGCGGGAGGCACGCCGACATTGGTTGGTGGAGCGGGCAAGACGCTGAGCGGACTCGTCGACGATGTCCAACAAGCAGCTGACAGCCGCCGTTCCTGACGAAGCCTGCACTGGCCGGCCCGATTTTCCCTGGCGAGCGCGGTCGTCAACCTGGTGGTCAACATGGTGGTGTTCTCATGCCGCAAGGCGTTGACCGTCCGTAGCCTGCTCTCGTGCCGAGGTTTCGTCTGAAAAAAGTTCGGACTGTTCGCGAGGTCCTCGAAGCCCTAGGACTGCCACCAGAGACGATTGACGAGGCCGAAGCCAGCGGCACCGCCGAATTGCTCGCAATCGATGCGGTCGTGCTCCCGGGCAAGCCGAAGTTGACCATCGACGACCTGGCTGCAAAAGTCGGCGTAGAGGCCGACGTCGTGAGGTCGTTGTGGCGGGCCCTGGGTTTCGTTGACACCGACGATGACGAGCGCTCGTTCACCAAGCACGACGTCGCGATTCTCAAGTCGCTGGTCACAGTGACACAGAACGGCCTCGTCGATCCCGACATGGCACTCCAGGTTTCTCGGGTCATCGGCATGTCGCTCGCCAACGTCGCGACCGCCGTCGTCGACGCTGGCGCAGCGCGTTCAGTAGAACGTCGAGAGGCGGCCGCGAGCGCCGACGACGGAGACGATGTAGCGGAGGACCCCAGCGCGCTCGCCGTTCGCGCCGGGGAGCTGCTGCCGTTCATGTCGGAGGTCATCGACTACTCGTTCCGGCGGCACCTGCGCGCCGCGGCTCGCCGGCGCGTGTTGCTCGCCTCGTCGCCAGGTGGCGAAACACAGGTCATCGGATTCGCCGACCTCGTGCGCTTCACGGAGCTGAGCCTCCACCTCAACGACCGCAAGCTGGCCGACCTCGTCGGACGGTTCGATTCGTTGGTTCACGACGTCGTGGTGGGCAACGACGGCCGGATCGTCAAGATGATCGGCGACGCCGCGATGTTCTCCGTCCTCGATCCGGCTCAGGCGGCACTGATCGCTCTTGAGTTAACCAACGCCGTCAAACGTGATCCGATTCTGAGTGGCCTCCGGATCGGCATGGCGAGCGGACCGACCCTGGCGCGTGATGGCGATCTCTATGGACCCGTCGTGAACACGGCGAGCCGTCTCGCGGCGATCGGTCGGGCCGGTGCGGTCAACGTCAACCAAAGCCTCCGCGACGAGCTGGCCGGCGATCGGAGATTCGCCCTCCGCAGCCTCGGGCAACGCAACCTCCGTCACATCGGCGAGGTCCGCGTCTACCGACTGCGTCCCGGTCCCATGGGCCAGCACCCCTCCTCTCACTCCGAGCAATAGCCGACGGCGCTGCTGTCTCCAGTGGCGTGCCCGACATACCGAACTGGCGCATGCCCAGACACGCTCCACGCAAGAATGGGGGCAATGTCACTGCACGTCACTCGGCCGACCATTTCGCAGCTTCGTGCGCTCGCTGAGGCTTCGGCCGCAGACGAGTTGACGTACTCGCCAGTCGGCATCACCACGGGGAGCACCGCCCCACCCGGCTATCGATACGGACACTGGTCCCGCGATCTCGGGAACGGTCGTCCAGTTTTTGAACGTGCCTCCGAGGCGCTTGGCGACTGGCGCATGCAAACAACGTCAGGGCTGATCGTCGCTCACCCGGGACCACCAACTGTCGGGACCGTTGTTGCAATGGCTGCACCGTTGCCGGTCGGCTACATCGATGTGGTGTGTCGCGTCGTCGCCGTGGACGATCAGAACGACCGATTTGGGTTCACGTACGGAACGCTGCCGGTGCACCCCGAACAAGGCGAGGAGTCCTTCGCGATCGCCATCGCGCCCGACGGGACCGTCACGGTCGAGATCACCGCGGTGTCACGCTCGCGGCACCCGCTGGCTCGGGCGGTCCCCCCGGTCACTCGACGACTCCAACACATCGCGACCAATCGGTATCTCGACGCCATGCAGTCGCTCGCCGCCGAGTAGCGAGCAGGTGCTGCGGAAACGGCGTTGAGTAAGGTCGAGCACCAGGAGTGAAGGCCGCGTCGTCAGTTTCAACGCCGGCGCCGACGAGGTGATGTAGCCTCACCCAAATGGTGTTCAGCTAATGGAGCGTGTTCTGGACCGAGGCCCAAAAGCCAAAGGTCGTGGGCACGATTCGGAGCGGGCGACGCCCACTCCTGAGCAGAAGATCTCCGGGCCTGCGATGAAGCAGCGGAGCGAGCCTCTTGCTCCTGAGTCGGGCATCACGATTGGCGGTGCGATCGCGCAAGCCAAGCTCGCGGTGGGGCCGTCGAACGACCCCTACGAATGTGAAGCCGATCTCGTTGCTGCGCGGGTGGTGCGGTTGCTTCAGAGCGAAGCGTCAAGTCCTGGGCTTGCGGAGACCGAAGTCGGCCCTCGCGTGCAGCGCAGCTCAGCTGTCGAAGCCGGCGGTGACCGGGCTGGTGGTGACACGGCCAGCCGGGTCCGGCTTGCCGATGCGCGGCCGGCGCCGAGCCGCACTGCGAGCCGCATCAGTCGTGTTCAGCGGAGTGCAGTGGTCGGGGCGCAGGGCGGCGATCTCGACGACGACACCGCTCGGATGCTGCAGAGGTCGCGGTCGGGTGGTGCGCCGTTGCCCGAACCGGCCAGGTCGAAGATGGAGGGGGCGTTCGGTGCCGATTTCAGCGGTGTACGGGTGCACGCCGGGCCGACGTCGACCGAATTGAACAATCGGATCCAGGCCAAGGCGTTCACGACGGGCAGCGACATCTTTTTTCGCGACGGGGTGCCCGATGCGACCACCGGCAGCGGCCAAGAACTCCTCGCCCACGAGCTCACCCACACCATCCAGCAGGGCGCCGCCGGCCGGGTCAGTCGTTCGACCGGACCAATCCAACGAGACGTCACGCTGGAAGTGGATTCGGGTGGCGGTGGTGATGGTGGCGGTGGTGATGGTGGCGCTGTTGATGGTGGTCATGACGAACTGCTCCCTGTCGCGTCGCCAACAACGTTGTCCGAGCTGGCGCTCAGCGCAGCGGTCAGCCATGAATCCTGGGCCACGAACGACGGAGTGCTGCTCGACATGCTCCGCGGACCATTCGAAGCGAACTGGTTCAAGGCAAAGGCCTGCCTCGCTATGAACCAGTGGCCCCTGCCGGAGGAGCACGCCAGGCCGAGCCACGATGTCGGTATCAAGTTGATGCAGGCCATGGTCGACATGCGCGGGCGAATGTGAGACGCGTTTGTTCATGACGTCCAGCCCAAGATCATCGAAGAGGTGGAGCGCCACAAGCAACGGTCGACGGATTTCGCCGATGTTCTGAACCCCTTGAACAACGCGAAAGGCGATGGTCTCGGCGCCAACTTCGGGCTCAATGAGGCGGTCGGCTCGGAATCGGTCACCTCCGACATCGACCTCTCCGCGAAGGGCGAGAACACCGAAATCGGGCTCGCCATGATCAACCGTGAGTTCCGGGCCCTTTACGGCACGGAGCCCGGGGCGCTGCTCGACGTCAACGTGTATTCCTCCGACTGGATGTTCGGCGGGAAACAGGTGGCCAGCACAGGTGGCGAATACAAAATCAAGCCCACCGAGGAGGGTGGCGAACTCAGCGAGGTTGGCCAGAAGAAGAAGGACGATCAGAACGAGATCTGGTCGATGGTGAAGATCCGTCGCAACATGGACCAGTCCGACTGGGATACCTACAAACAGACCCTCGTGGCCGGGCTCGGCGAGGACCCGACACCGAACCACAGCGCACGGAGATGGCCAAGAAGTTCGCTGTCGCCGACGCCGAGTACACGACGTTCCGCAACGATGTCGCCACCAGCGTTGCTGAGATGGAGATAGCACTCGACCACGAAACGCACCAGCAGCAGAGTGCGTTCGCAGACCAGGGAACGGACCACCTCGCCCACGAGGCGAACGAGATGCAGGCCTCCAACCGGCGTTACGAAGAGATCGTCCTCAGAGTGAAGGCTTTGCGCCTGAGGATCAAGATGCTGCGGACGGTGGAAGGTTCTTCCCCTGAGGCGATCGAGGCTGAGTTGCTCTTCATGCACAACGAGATCTCCCGCGGGCTGACCTACGCAAATGAGGTCTACGCCACGCAAGGTGCGGTGCTGCACACCGTCTACGGGAAACAGGGCGCCGCGAAGAAGCTCGAGGCGCTGCAGAACGAGCCCGACCAGGGCAAGAAGGATGCCGCCACGGAGTTGATCGGTCAGGACGCAGCCGAGAACATCAGCGACTACGACGACCTCTACGAGATCGGTGCCGATTCGGTGAAGGAAAAAGCGGGCGCTGCCGGAAAGGATCCGGAAGCGGTCCACAGGCAGGATTCGGCGTTCTGGTTTACCAATGCGAACGACCTGGCCGAAGTCAAGGCCGCAACGATCAAGCTCGGTGCGACCGTTGCTGCGATCTACAAGAAGGAAAAGGCGCAGGCCGAGCAAGGGGCCGGGCCGGGATGACCGAGTGGCGCGAACTCCTGCTGCATGATGTCGAGCAGTTCAATTCCCAGATCGAAGAGCTGCCTATCGGCCAACGGGTGATGTTCGTCGGCGCCGACCTGTCGGGGCTCGATCTCCTAGGAGCACGGCTGCACTCACTCGACCTGAGCGGAGCAGACCTGTCGCAGAGCAACGTTCCTGGATTCTGGCTGTCGACATGTCGCCTCCAAGGGGTCGTTCTCGACGGCGTTGTGCTCGACGACGAGTTTTGGCGTGACACGATCGTTCAGATCTCGGCCCTCTGGGAGGGCGCCGAGGAGTGGAGCGAGATCCAGTGTTCGAAAGTTCCGCTGCTGCTGAACCAGACCAACTTCGCCGGCGCCACCCTGCGCGACATCGATCTGAGCGACGTGGCATTCGTCTCGAGCGTGTTCACCGGCGCCCATTTTGTCGACACTGGCCTTGACCGGTGCTCGTTCCGAGGGGCCCATCTCGAGGCTGCCGAGTTCCAAGGGGTCGCCTGTCGGGGACTGTCGCTGGAGGGGGCGGATCTGAGTGATAGCCGCTGGTCCTACGTGGTGATGAATGACGCCAAGTTCGCCGAGGCAGACCTGAGTCGGTCGGTGTTCCGGGCATGCACCTTCGACAACGTGAACTTCAACGACTCGACGGCAACCGATGTGCGTTTCGAGCAGTGCAAATTCGTGGGCTGCATCTTCTACGACGCCGACCTGTCGAACAGTGTGTTCGACGGCTGCGAGTTCACCGAAACGGTGCTTGAGTATGGCGACGTCACCGGCCTTGTCATTTCCTGACTTTGACGTGACCCGGGCGCTCACCTCGATGAGCTCAACAACCTCACCCTCCCAGTTGCCTGACCGGGAACGCCGAGTTCGTTTGCCACAGCCGTTCGACCACAATCATGTGCGGCAGGGTCAGCATGCTGACGAAGACCAGCGTGATCGGGACAATCAACTCGGTTTGGCCGATGGACTGTGCGCCACCGATGAGTATCGCCAGCGCAGCGATTGACACGGCGCTGCGCGGGGCGGCGATGCGGGCGAGTTCCCTTGGGCTCAACGCAGTCGAGCCGGTGCGGTGTCCGAGAACGTCGGCGAGAACGTTGAGGTGGTTCAGTGAGTGCCATAAGCCGAAATAGACCGCGAACCCGATGAGTGGGTCGGCGGCAACGAGCAACGCTGTCAAGGAGACGATGGTGATGACCTCGCGCTTGACCGTTGCCCGATCGCTGATGTGCGGTGCGACGAAAAGCCCGACAGCGAGTTGTTGACCGACCAGCGCCGCTGACCAGAGGGCTGTGTGTCCGGCGAACCACGGCCACGACGTCGGATCAAATCCGCCCATCCGCTCGATTACCGGGGCGACGGTGGTGAGATTGGCAACCAGTACCAGGCCGACCAAGAAGAGCCCGCGTGACAGCTGGATTGCCAGCTGATGCCAGCGGTCGATCTGGAGGTGAGCAAGGTCGCTCTGTCCGAAGTGATGCACCGAGATGACGAGAAATCCGACCAGGGCGACTCCCGGAATTGCGAGCCAAACCAGCCCGTATGCGGCCATCCCGGCGACGTAGAGAAGATGGAAGCGGCGCTGCGAGACCCGCGCGATCTGCGTGGCCGAGACGAGCCTTGCCGCCGGTGGTCCAGTACGCCCGAACGTCGCCGCGACGAGGTGATCGACGGCTCCGTGCGGAATACCGAACAGGGCGATCACGAGTACAACGATCACCACCGAGACCGTGTCGTTCGACGGTGTCACTATCGCCGCGATCGTCACCAATGTCGTGATTGCAACCACCAACCGAAAGACTTGCGGCGACGTCGGAGCCCGATGTGTGTCGAGACGGGATATCCGCGCGGTCATGGCCGGCTGGCGATGGCAGCTGCCAGGTCGGCGCCGAACTCGGCGGCACCGGCTCGTAGGAACGGGGCCCACGGCAGCTTTGAAACCATCCGAGCATCGTTGCCAAATGTGCTGTCCTCATCGAGGAAGGTGAGCACGTCGTCGATTGATGTGCTCGCGAAAAGGCGTTCGAAGATCGTTCGACCGTGCTCGGGGTGGCGATGCAGGATGTTGAGCAGGGTGCGATCAGCAAACCGATAACGCGCCGCAGGGTGGGGGAGTGGGGTCGGCGCGGTGCCGTCGGCCCAGTGACTGATCAGATGCCGGGTTTGGGCATGGATTCGCTGGAAGGTGTAGCCGCTCGTCGGTTTCGTCATTCCGCCGACCGTGCCGATGTTCCAGACGTGCTGGCTCCATTGCTGGCCACGGCGACGATCATCCATCGGGATGTCGCCGTACTCGGTGCGATCGATCGAGACGTCACCCGCCCCGAGCCGCTCGAGATATCGACGGATCTGTGCGTCGTAGAACGCCGTGTCGCGAGGCTCGAGGGAGAACATCGTCAATTCGACGAGTGCTTGATTTCGTGCCTCAGGAAGCAGGTAGAAGAACGCCGTGGCATCAAGCTGGTCCGTGTCGAAATCCATCAACGTCACGACCTGGGGGTCGAAAACCGGGTATTGGGTGCGAACCTCCCAACCACCAAAGTGCTGCCGCAGTGGATGACGGATGCGGGTGGCGTTGTCCGAAGGACACAACTGCGTGCTTTGGACCACGAGTGGCGCATGAAGTTCGCCTTCGAGGAGCTCGACGACTCCGACGTTGTGATCGTCACGAAGACCGATGATGTCTTGGGCGACGAATCGGATATTGGGCCGACTGGCCGCCTCACCGAGTATGGCTGAGTCGTAGTCCCGCTGTCGGACTCGGTGGTAGAGCCGCTGGCCCGACTGCGATGTGACCCTACCCGTTTGAAATCGGCCCGTTTGAAATCGGCCCTTTTGGAGTCGGCCGATGGTCTCCCAGCCTGGGAACCGGACCCTCAGGTGGTCCCAGCTGCGGTCGGCGAGGTGGGCGAACGGGGCATCCTGCGTTCCCCAGAATGCCCAGGTCCGATCGTCACTGACCTCAAAGTCACGATCGATCACGATCACATTCCGGTGTTCGTTTGGCCGTTGCATGACCTGCCACAGCGCGCTCAGCCCAGCGCAGCCAGCTCCGGCGATGATCAGATCAGCATCGAACGTGGCCACAGTCTCACTGCCTAGAAGTCGGCGCGGATGATGTCTCGCGTCGGCAGATCGCCTTCAGGATCTCCTGCATCGCCAGCCGATTTCAGAGCGAGTCCTGGACTCGTCTTGATCTGTTGCTTGGTCAGCTGCAGCCCGCCAGCAATCACCGTCCCGTAAACGGTGAGAAAGAAGACGAGGACACCGATGCCGAAGATGACGACGGTCACGAGCTGACCTTCTCGTGCTCAGTAACGGGGACCGAATCTCTGGCCGACGCAATAATGAGCGTGCCCAGAGAATGGATCGACGGGACCCAGAGACCGACGAAGATGCCGGCGCTTTCTTCGCCGAGGACGAAGTACAGGTACACCGAGAACAGGAACGACATGAAGCCGGCCACCAGAAACGGGAGTTTGAGCCGAAAGTCCGGCGGGAGGTTGCTGAACTGGAATTTCACGAGTTGATCTTTTCTCACTAGTAGGTTTATCACACTTTAGCATGAATAAAAGTGAACGCAAGAACCGATCTCGGCGACGGTGACCGCTGTCGTTGTGGAGGGCGCACAAACGCCGAGCTCGGGAAGGCCTACAGATCTGCGGTCGCCTAGGATTGGGGTATGAAGATCGTCGGCCGAATCGCCCAGACAGTTGCAGCACTCTGGATCCTGAACGTCTGGTTCAACAGATTCAATAAAGACACGGGCTACCGCGGCGGCGGGGCGACCAACATGCAAGAAGAGTTCGAGGAATACGGTTTCTCGAAAAACCAGATGTACGCCGTCGGAGCGGCCAAGGTCAGCCTGGCGACCCTCATGCTGGCCGGGCACGCCGTTCCCAAGCTAGTCCGCCCGGCCTCCACTGGCCTCGCAATGTTCATGGTCGGAGCAATCGGCATGCACATCAAGGTCAAGGATCCCATTAAGCGTTCGATGCCAGCGATCACCGTCCTGACCCTGTCGACCGTGTCTGCGCTCCTTGCTGACGGACGCGACTAACCACAACACTCGCCGTTATTCAGGTCGCCGTCACTCAGGTCGCGGCCACTCAGGTCAGTGCGTGACGAACAGGTAGACCAGCGTCGCGTTCAAAATGGCGAGGGTGCCCGCAGGCACCATCAGTCGCGGTGCGTCGCGAATTTTGTAACGAGCAGCAAGCCCGAGCAACATCATCAGTGTGAGCCCACCGGCCGCAGCGGCTCCCAATGGAGCCACGAAGATCCCGAGAGCGACTCCGGCAGCGCCCACCAGTTGCATCGAACCGACGAAAACCCGAATTTTGGGCATGCCGTAGCGCTCGAACTCGCCACGCGGCGGATTGGCGAAGAGCGTCTCGCCCCCGTAGTACAAGAACGCCAGTGCCGAGGTGGCGGCGAGGGTCACCAGGAGCATGCGAGAGCTGACTGTATGACCGTCGGTGACATGTCGTTGCTGAAGTTGTGCACTCGGTCGCAGTCAGTCTGGGGTTTCGGGCCGGCCGATACGTGCCGCGCGCACGATTGCAGCGGCACCCTCTGGAAGGGGCTGCCGAAACAGGCCGGGTGGCACGGGCGCTCCGGCCCTGACGAGCGCCAGATGCCAGGACGGCGACGATCCGAGTGTCCAGCGAAGGCTGCGAACGACAGAACCGCCCAAGCGGGATCGTGCCCGCGACGGGTGCAGGTCGAGAATGTCGGTAATCCGTTGAGGAATGGTCGACACTGCTGCATCCGAGAGTGGTCTGTAGCCCAGCTTGACGCCCAGCGGGAGCGGTGGATTCCTCAGGAATGCAGTGGCGTTGGCCTGGTCGTCTGAAGCGCACAGTGCCGGATGGTCAGCAACCCACTCCGAGAGTTCGTTCGCTGTGAGTGGAAGGGGCGATGCTCCGAGGAGGGCCCCGATCGTGGCCTGCTCGGTGACGAACTGATCGGCTTCGAGGACTGAAAGTCGCTCGGGGCCGAAGGTTTGGTAGGCCACCAAAAACGATTCGGTCAAAACGTTGTGCACCCAAGCGGCCAATTCGGGGTGGGCGGCGCTATACGGCTCGCCCCGTGCAGATTCGCCGCGGACAGGACGATGTGCTGAACGCACCTCAGCCACGGCGGCTTCCACCTCGGGGCGGGAGCCGTAGGTGGTCTCGGTGACGTAGAACGATGTTCGGTTGAGCCGTCCGAATGGGTCGGTCCGGTAACGAGAATGCTGCTCGACACCGGCAACGACCTCCGGATGGGCGGCCTGAACGAGCAGCGCTCGGATCCCACCGACAAACGCGGCCGTGTCACCGATGACGCGCCACGAAATGGAGTCGGGGCCGAGCAAGCCCTGGTCGCCCTGGTAGTCCAGGGTGTTGGCAAGCGGCGTTGGGCCGTGCGAAAACAGCGATGTCGTGGCGGAGACGACTTGGTCACGGATGTAATTGATCATGGTGTCAGAAGAACGTTGCGCAGAAGCAAGATAGTGATGGCCCCGGTGACGTGCTTGATCGTTGTCGAGTCTTTCTTCATTGAGACTTGGGCGAGTTCCGGTCGACATGACCGCTTGCGGCCAAAAAGGCGCACTGCCTATTGGGCGCGGCTGTTTCGATCGCTCACCGTGAGGCCGAGCCGTGCTGCAGCGGCGATTGCCGCCGACCGGTTCTGGACACCGAGCTTAATGTAAGTGTTCTGAAGGTGGCGGCGCACGGTCCGCTCGCTGTAGTTCAGATCTCGCGCAAGGTCGACGATGGTCCGCCCGGAGGCAACAGCGCGAAGCAGTGTCATCTCTGCTTCGTTGAGATCAGAGCGGGGCTGTTCGCGTTTCGCGAGCACAGCAAGGTTTTGGGCTGCTTGGCGTGGCAGCAGCACCTCGCCATGTACGGCGGCTGTGACGACGTCCGCCGTGATCGCGCTGGGCATGTCGACATAGACCACCCCAGATGCGCCGCTGCTCAGTGCGCGGATGTAGCCATCGAGGTCGAGCGTCGGAACGACAGCAACCACCACACAATGAGGGTCGGCAGAGAGTTCTTCGAGTAGCTCCCAACGCCCCGTGTCGTCGCAGTGCAGGACTGCGACCCACACTGCACCGAGCTCAGGTGGGCCCTGTTCGAAACCGCAGTGCGCGAGTTGCGCGAGCACCGCCTCGTTGTAGGCGATGAGCCCGCCAAAGATCTCCACTGCCGTCACAGGGCGACGCTACCCGCAACGCCGGACTTGTTCTGACGAGATGCCCGCTTCCAGACAACTGGTTGACCAGACCCCGACAACCACGTCCCGCCGCAATTGAATCACGGGGAAGACTCCGAGACTTGACGAGTGGAAGTGCGGGCATGGAGACAAAATTGGCGGCAAGTCGTTCAGCGCGTCGGCGTGAGTCGGCATTCCGCTCTGAGCGCCGTTCAGGGCATCACGACCAAGGCTCCTCCATCGGTCGCTGTCCAGTTGATGTCGCTGATCATCGGCTCAAGCCTGATCGGGATCGCCGTGGCGCTCTTGGTCGAGGCACGCCTCGGGTTGGCCCCCTACGACGTGTTGGCCTCCGGCTTCAGCCAGCGCGGCCATCTGTCGCTTGGTCAAGCCAGCTGGGTGATCGCTGGCGGTCTGACACTGGCAGCAATCCTGCTCGGGCGCCGGCCCAGCAGATGGGGAATCGCCTACATGTTTCTCAATGGCTTGGCGATCGATGCAGCGAGCGGAATCCTGCAGGAACCGGCGTCGATGGCGCTTCGAATCGCATTCGTTCCGGCCGGGATTCTGATCATGGTTGCTGGCATCAACGTCGTGCTCCACTCAGGCACCACAGGCGGTCTGTTTGAGCTACTCGCCGCTGCGGGCGAGGACCGCGGTGTGAGCGCCGTAAAGGTTCGCTACGGCCTTGGCGCCGGCGTCCTAGTGTCGGGGGTTGCCCTCGGAGGTTCGTTCGGGCCGGCAACAGTTGTCGACGGAGCTGTGATGGGCCTCACGATCATGACCGGGAATCAGGCTCTCGCCGATCATCGCCGGGGCCGCGCCGTGCGATCCAAGGACGAAGTGCGCATCGCACGAGAAGTACGTCGGAGCGGATTGCGCATCATCGACTCCCCGCAGACCTCCACCGTCGAATGCGACCGCCCGAAGGCTCCCGCCATGCGGAGGCCGATCATGCAGGTCGCCAGCTCGACACGCACGACCACCCAGCTGCGAGCACTTGCTGCGACTCCACGAGCAACTGCCTCCCGTCCACCCAAAACGCCAAGATCTTGACAATGGCTACCGCCACGACGACCCGACCGCCTTCCACCGTGTCGACGACCAATATTCAGCCTCTTGACGATCATTTGCTGGTCCGCCCAAACGATCCCGAAAGATCTACGGCCTCCGGTCTGGTCATCCCCGACACCGTCACGGAAAAGCCTGATCAGGGCACTGTTCTGGCCGTCGGGCCCGGACGCCGTTCTGAATACACTGGCGAGCGCCTGACACTCGACATTGCGGTCGGTAGCACGGTGGTGTTCGCGAAGTTTCGCGGCACTAAAATCCGAATCGACGGTGAAGACCTGCTGATCCCGACAGAGCAACAACTCCTTGCAACGATCACTGAGAACGGACAGAAGTAGACCATGGCCAAACAACTTGCGTTCAACGAAATTGCCCGACGTGGACTGGCCAGAGGAGTCAACTCCGTGGCCGACACTGTCAAGGTCACGCTCGGTCCCAAGGGCCGAAACGTCGTGTTGGCCAAGCGGTGGGGCGCACCGACGATCACCAACGACGGTGTCACCATCGCCAAAGAAATCGACCTTGTCGACGCGTACGCCAATATGGGCGCCCAGTTGATTAAGCAGGTTGCGATGGGCACCAACAACGTCGCAGGCGATGGAACCACCACAGCAACGGTGTTGGCCCAGGCATTGATCACCGAAGGACTCCGCAACGTCGCTGCTGGGGCGAACCCAATGGCGCTCAAGCGCGGCATCGAGGCCGCAGTGACCGCCGCGGTTGCAGCGATCGGCGACTTGGCTGTTCAAGTCGACAACCAGTCCGATATTGAAAACGTCGCAGCTATCTCCTCTGCCGATCGCCACGTCGGGCAACTCCTCGCCGAGGCGTTTGAGCGGGTTGGAAACGATGGTGTGATCACGGTGGAGGACTCCAATACCTTCGGGCTTGATCTCTCCTTCACCGACGGCATGCAATTCGACAAGGGCTACTTGTCGCCCTACTTCGTGACCGATCCAGAACGTATGGAGACTGTCCTTGAGGACCCATACATCCTGCTCTACAACGGCAGGATCGATGCCCTTCGTGATCTCCTCCCCGCACTCGAGATGGTGGCGAAAGAGAACAAGCCGCTCCTGATCATCGCGGAAGACATTCAAGGCGATGCCTTGGCCACCCTGGTCGTCAACAGGATTCGCGGCACCTTCACCTCGGTCGGTGTCAGAGCACCAGGGTTCGGCGACCGCCGAACCGCCATGCTCGCTGACCTTGCGATCGTCACCGGAGCTGAAGTCATCAGCAGTGAAGTTGGCCTCAAGCTCGACTCCGTCACGCTCGATCTTCTTGGTACCGCCCGCAAGGTGATTGTCACGAAAGACAGCACCACGATTGTGGAAGGTGCGGGCGACCCCGTCGCGGTTGCGTCACGAGTCGCGCAGCTCAGGACCGAAATCGACATCACCGACTCCGACTTCGACCGTGAAAAGCTTCAGGAACGGCTTGCGAAGCTCGCTGGCGGGATTGCGGTCCTCAACGTTGGCGCAGCCACTGAGGTCGAACTCACTGAACTCAAAATGCGCATCGAAGATGCAATCTCAGCAACGCGTGCTGCGATCGAGGAAGGCGTTGTGCCCGGCGGCGGTACCGCGCTACTGAGGCTCCGCGATGCAGTCGACCGTGCCGCTGCGGCAATGGATGACCCCGACGAGATTACTGGCGCACAGATCGTCTCGAAGGCGCTGGCAGCCCCTGCTCGTCAAATCGCCATGAACGCCGGCTATGACCCCGCAGTCGTTGTTGCACAGGCCGAGCGAGAGCTCGGCGCAGTTGGTTTCAACGCTGCCACGGGCGACTTCGAAGACCTCACCGAGGCCGGGATCATTGACCCGGCAATGGTCACCCGTGCCGCGCTGCAGAACGCTGCGTCGGTTGCGGCTCTGATCCTCACGACCGAGTGCATCATCTCCGACAAAGAACCGGCAAACGGCTGAGAAGCTGTAGCTGTTTGCGTCAACGTCGTCATCGATCACCAGTAGCTTGCCGGAGCGTACAAAAGTGAATACTCGTCAGTCAGGCCGGTTCGCCTTGGCGTTCGGGACACTCGGGATTGTGTTCGGCGACATCGGCACGAGTCCGATCTACGCATTTCGTGAATCGTTCGAGGTGTCACAGATCGAAGTGACTCAGGCGACCGCCTACGGCGTTGCATCGGTCGTGTTCTGGTCGCTTTTGATTGTTATTTCTGCCAAGTACCTGTTCTTGGTGATGCGTGCCGACAACCACGGCGAGGGTGGCATCTTGGCCCTCACGGCGTTGGTGATGCCGTCGCGAGACACGCCGCCCTCACGGCAAGCAGCTGCGATTGTTACCCTCGGGGTCTTCGGAACAGCGCTGCTGTACGGCGACGGTCTGATCACGCCGGCCATCTCGGTGCTCTCGGCAGTCGAAGGTTTTGAGGTGGCCACAACCGCCTTCTCGAGCTTCGTGATCCCGGTGTCCATTCTGATCCTGGTCGCGCTGTTCGCTGTGCAACATCGCGGGACCGCCGGCATTGCCCGAGTGTTTAGCCCGGTGATGGTTGTCTGGTTCGGTGTCCTTGCGACCCTCGGTGCCCGCCAGATCGCGAAGCATCCCGACGTGCTTAAAGCAGTGTCGCCGACGTACGCGATCGATTTGTTTGTCAGTCATCCGTTGCGAGCATTCTTGGCGCTTGGGTCGATCTTCCTCGTCGTCACCGGCGGCGAGGCGCTCTATGCGGACATGGGCCATTTCGGTCGAATCCCGATCACGCTGTCGTGGTACGGGATGGTGCTTCCGAGCCTTCTGCTCATCTACTTCGGTCAGGCTGCGCTCCTCGGAAACGGGAACGGCGAGATCGGCAACCCGTTCTACGACATGGCGCCGAGATGGGGCGTTGCGCCGCTCGCCGTGCTCGCGACGTGTGCGACCGTGATCGCGTCGCAGGCGCTGATCTCTGGAGCCTTCTCGCTGACGGCTCAGGCTGTTCAGCTCGATTACTTTCCTCGTCTGGCAATCCGGCATACGTCTCCGCACCACGTCGGCCAGGTCTACGTGCCGTTGGTGAACTGGCTGCTGATGATCGGCTGTGTGGCGCTCATTCTGATTTTCAAGACGTCGAGTGCATTGGCTGCGGCGTATGGCATTGCGGTCACGACGACCATGCTGATTACGACGTTGATCTTCTTCCGCCTTGTGCGGGATCGGTGGGGTTGGTCGCGCGGCAAGGCCCTCGTCGTGCTGGTCCCATTCATGGTGGTCGATGTTGCATTTCTCTCGGCGAACGTCCCGAAGATTCCAGCGGGCGGCTGGCTTCCGTTGCTTGTCGCTGTCGTGCTTGTCGTGCAGATGACAACGTGGCGTCGCGGACGCGAGCTGGTCAAGAATCGCTTGCAGGAGTCGAACCGGACGCTCGCAGATGTGATCGCTGATGCTGAGCGCGAAGGCGTCAGTCGGGTGCCGGGCACTGCGGTCTATCTGTTCCGCGATCACGGGAACGTGCCGCCAGCGCTCGCGGCAACCGTGCGGCACCACCGGGTGTTGCACGAGCAGGTCGTACTCGTGTCGGTCGAGGTGGCCGATGAGCCCTACGTCGGCGCCCGCAAACGTGCGCATCGGATCAACCTCGCCGGCGGTGTCGTTCACGTGAAGATCACGTTCGGGTTCATGGACGAGCCGGATGTCCCGGCGGTGCTCGGCGCGCTCGAGTTCCCGCATTGCGAATTCGACATCAACGAAGTGACCTACTTCCTCGGTCGCGAGTCCGTAACGGCTGGCAACTTGCCGGGGATGCACCCGCTTCGTGACGAACTCTTTGTGCTGCTCCATCGCGGTGCGGCGAGCGCGGCGCGATTTTACCACCTGCCGCCAAGTCAGGTCATCGAGGTCGGTGCGCAGATCGAGTTGTAGAGCTCGCTCTCCCTGCCGAGGCGGCAGCGTTTCCGGGCAGCCGTCGCTCGCCAGCTCACCGATCGTGATGTCGTTTCGGTCAGACTCATCGATCCTCGACGCTGCCGCAGCAAGGATCTTCTCGAGCGACAGGTCACGGCTTGTCATGCATGGACCGCAACCGAAGAGGTCTCACGTGGAATGAAACAGATGCGTCGGTGTGCACCCGTCGGAACTGTTGCGTGCGAGTTCTTGTGTGCAATTTCCTGTGTGCGAATTCCCGCCCGACTTGGCGGATTCACTCGGGAGTACAGTTGGCAGCAAGGTTGTGCGGATGTGACTCCGATACCTTGATCAGTATGAAGATTGGAGAACTCGCGAACACTGCCGGGGTCACCACCAAGACCATTCGGTATTACGAGTCGATCGGCGTGCTCGACGAACCAGCCCGAACGGGATCGGGGTACCGCTCCTACGGACCTGCCGCGATTGAGCGCCTCGACTTTGTTCGGCAAGCCCAGTCGTCGGGTCTTGCGCTCGCCGAGATCCGGTCGATCCTCGAGATCAAAGACCAGGGCGGCCAAACGTGTGAGCACACCACCTCGCTGCTGCGGCGGCATCTCGATGAACTTGATGCCAAGATCGTGGAACTGCAAACCGCCCGGGTCGAACTCCAAGCGATGTACGAGCGTGCCGGTTCGCTCGATCCCGCCGAGTGCACCGACGCGAACCGCTGCCAGATCATCACCGCTGAGTAACCGTCCATCGCGTGTGACGGACGTCGCTTGACCTTGCCCTTGACCTTGCCCTGGACTGGAAGGCATACGTTGGCCTTATGACCGATCAGCTCGCCGCCCGCGAACAGACTCTCGACTTGGACGTCGACGGCATGACCTGCGGCTCGTGTGCAGCTCGGATCCAGAAAACACTCGCCAAGCAACCCGGGGTGTCCAGCGCCGAAGTGAACTTCGCGACCGGCCGAGCTGTCGTCACCACCGTTCCAGGGTCCACCTTCGACCCGGCCCTCCTCGTCGACGCCGTCAAGAAGGCTGGTTACGAACTCATCGACATCGCCGCTCGAAACGACGTCGCGTCGGGCCCAACCGCTGCCGAACGTGCCGATCAGGCTGACGCCGATGAGGCGCAGCATCGGGCGCTGTGGCTCCGACGGGCCGTGATCTCGGCACCGGTTGCCTTGTTCATGGTGTCGACCATGCTGTACCACGACGTCGCGATGGAGAACACGTGGTTGCGATGGTTGCAGTTCGCGCTCGCGATCCCGATCCAGTTCTACGTGGGTTGGCCGATCCTCGTCGGCGCCGCACAACGCGCCCGTCACCTGACGGCGAACATGGACACCTTGATCACGATGGGCACGCTTGCGGCGTTCGCGTTCTCGACGTACCAGTTGTTCACCGGCGGGATGGAGCTGTACTTCGAAGCCGCCGTGGTGATCATGTTCTTCATCACACTGGGCCGGTACCTCGAAGCCCGTGCAAAGGGCCGGGCCGGCAAGGCATTGCGAGCCCTGGTCGAGTTGGGCGCCAAAGAAGCGCGCCTCGTTCGCAATGGCGTCGAGGAGATGGTGCCGGTTGAGTCGGTGCAGGTCGGTGATCTCGTCAAGATCCGGCCCGGCGAGAAGGTGCCCGTCGATGGCGAAGTCGTCGACGGTGCAAGCGCCGTGGACGAGTCGATGCTGACCGGCGAATCGCTCCCCGTCGACAAACAATCAGGCGACAAGGTTGCAGGCGCCACGGTCAACACCTCCGGTGTCCTCACCATCCGGGCGACCGCGATCGGCTCGGAAACGGCACTTGCCCAGATCGTCAAACTCGTTGAAGATGCCCAGACCGGAAAGTCCGCAGCGCAACGTTTGGCTGACCGCATTTCGGCGGTGTTCGTCCCGGTCGTGATGGCGATCTCATTGCTCACGTTCCTCGGCTGGACCGTTATCGGCCGCAGCGTCAGCGACGGCGTGTACGCCGCAGTTGCAGTGCTGATCATCGCGTGCCCGTGTGCACTCGGGTTGGCGACGCCGATGGCGATCATGGTCGGCACCGGCCGCGGGGCGCAGCTCGGCATTCTCATCAAGTCTGTCGAAGTGCTCGAACGGACGCGACGCATCACCACGGTGGTGTTTGACAAGACCGGCACCCTCACCGAAGGCGCCATGTCGGTGACCGGCATCGTCACAATCGATGGGACAAGCGAAGCCGACCTCATCGCCCGGGCGGGCGCCGTCGAAGCTGACAGCGAGCATCCGATCGGCCAGGCCATCGCCGACGCCGGGAGGGAAGCGCACGGTTCGCTCGACGCGGTTACCGAGTTCGAAACCATCATTGGGCACGGCATCCGTGCCGACGTCGACGGCACGACCGTGTGGGTCGGGCGCCGCGAACTCGCCGCTCAGGCCTCGCTCGAACTGCCCGGCTGGCTCGACGACGAAGCGGTCAAGCTCGAAAACCAGGGCCGGACCACCGTGTTCGCCGGCTGGGACGGCGAGGTCCGCGGTGTCATCGCGGTCGCCGACACCCTCAAGGCGTCAGCAATCGACACCGTAAAAAAGCTGCACGAACTCGGCTTGACCGTGGCGATGATCACGGGGGATAACGCTCGCACCGCTCAGTCGATCGCCGATGCGGTTGGCATCGATCGAGTCATCGCCGAGGTGCTCCCGCAGGACAAGCAACTTGAAGTGCAGCGGCTCCAAGATGCTGGCGAGATCGTTGCGATGGTTGGCGACGGTGTCAACGACGCACCCGCACTCGTCCAAGCCGACCTCGGCATTGCCATCGGCACCGGCACCGACGTCGCCATTGAGTCCAGCGACCTCACACTCATGCGCGGCGACGTCGCCGGCGTCGTCACGGCGATCGAACTCTCCCGACGGACGTACCGCACCATCGTGCAAAACCTGTTCTGGGCGTTCGGCTACAACACCATCGCTATTCCGCTGGCGGTGTCCGGCCTCCTGAGCCCGCTCATTGCGGGTGCGGCGATGGCGTTCTCGTCGATCAGCGTCGTCCTCAACAGCATCCGGCTTCGCCGGTTTGCACCTTCCGACGCTCATCAATTTCAGCCAGCCGACGGGGGTTCGCACCTCCGTCCGAGCGTGACCAGCGCCCTTGGCCAACACCAATCCAGGAGATCCCCATGACCGATTCTGCAACCACCACGTACTCCGTGCCCGAGATTTCTTGCGGTCACTGCAAATCCACGATCGAAGCTGCCCTCCAAGGTCTCGGTGGCGTCGCTCGCGTGGATGTCGACATCGACGCCAAGACCGTCACCGTTGACGGCGGAGACCGCGACTCGATCGTTACCGCCATCGAAGACGCCGGCTACGACGTCGCCCAGTAAGCCGGCCCCTCTACACGGTCGAGGTCGTCGTGGCGATTGGCTCCGTTGTTGTTGGCGGAGCCGTCGTCGTAGGAGCCGGCACCGTTGTCGTCGTGGTGGTGCTCGTGGTCGGCGGCACCCAGTTCGGGTCCGGGTAGTCGAAGATCATGGACTGAGCGCCGTACGTTTCGGGTTCTTCGACACCGTCAAACACGTAGATCATGTCGTTGATTTCGATGAGGTCGGGCAGGTACTCAGCAATGTGCATCGGGTGACGCACGCAACCGCGCGATGCTGGGTAGTCCGGTACGTTGCCCGCCCCGTGGATAGCGATCCCGTAGTTGAAGTAGACGGGCTGGTACAGCCGGCCGAGCTTGGCGTTGCGCCAACCGTCGACCTTGCGTTCGAAGTGGAACACTCCGCCGGGGGTGAGCGATATCCCGCAGATCCCCTTTTCTTCTGTCGTGCCGTCGTCGAGGTCGATCTCGACGACGTCGCACCACTCGATGTTCTCACCGGACGACACGTGGCTGATGACGCGAGCCTCGCCGTCCTTGAACAGCACCGAAACCTGTTCGGGGAGGTATACCTCCATGTGAGTGCCGCCCGGACTTCGGCGAGGGGCGACGCGCACGTCGCTGTTCATTTGCCTCCAGATGTCAGGCGTGACGACACCGCGCACCTCGGTGCGCGGCGTGCCGAGCACGATCTTTTCGAACGCCCAAACGGCGCCCACGGTTGCGCCACCGAAGATGCCATCGATGGGCCCTGGGTCGAATTGCAGACCAGCGAGTGCTGCTTGCACCGCCTGTACTTCGTTGCCGACCATCCCCTGGCCGAGATCCCGAGTGAGTTCGGGAACCCTTGTCGGCAAGGTTTTTGCCACGACCGGTTGCGCGGGTTGGGCTGGTTCGACTGGTAGCAGCAGCAATTGCAACGGACTCGTTTCGCCGGTCGTGTCGACCGGCGGCAGGCCATCATCGTTCGACGATTGACCAGATGAATACGACGCATAACCCACCGTCGTTGTCGCTGCGAGACCGGCGAATAAAAGATGTCTGCGCGTGAATGTCGGCTTGGAACGGTGTTCGTCGCCGAAGTGCGATCGGGCGCCGGGCCGAGGATGGTCCACGTGTCACATACTACGTTGTGTCGTATCTTGGGCGACTTCAGCTCGTCGAGTTTTCATGAGGCGTATTTCGTGAGTTCGAGAAGGTTCTCGTTGTTGATAATCGCAACCGGCTGACCTCGTCGGCCTGACTGAACTCCTCGGCTCCCTGAGGTTGTCGCCGGGACTCCGGCGCAGTGATCACTGTGCTGTTGGAACCTTGTCGGCAGGTCGAGATCGGCTGGCGAGTGTGGCTGCGGCGAGCGCAGTGCTGATGGGCACCGACGCCACCAGGCCAATTGAGCCGACCAGCGCCCGCACGACCTCGACCGCAACGATTTCTCGAGTCGCGACGGATGACAATGACTGACCAGCCTCACGGAACAACAACATCAGCGGCAGCGACGCACCGGCGTACGCGAGGAAAAGGGTATTCACGGTCGACGAAATGTGGTCGCGTCCGATCCGGACCGCTCTGCTGTACAGCTCGGTGAAGTCGGCGTCGGGCTTGGCGTGTTTGAGCTCCCAGACCGCCGACACCTGGGTGACAGTGACGTCGTCGAGGACGCCGAGGGAGCCGATCACGACGCCAGCAAGCAGGAGCCCCTGTGGGTTGATGTCGCTGCCCAAAGCGCTCAGGTAGCCAACGGTTTCGTCAGCGAGTCCGGTGAATTTTGACGTTACGACGAACAGCCACGCCAGGACCGCGGTGAGGGCGAGACTCGCAATCGACGCCAAGAGCGCAGCCGCGGTCGCGAGGTTGAACCCGTGCGCCAAGAAGAGCGCAATGAAGGCAATCAGTCCTGAAGCGACGAGCGCAACAGCGAGGGCATTCGACCCTTCGAGCAGCGCGGGGAGAATGAACGCAACGATCACGACGAGGCTTGCCGCGAGTCCGGCCAGCGCGCCGACGCCGCGCCATCGACCGAGCACGACGATTGCTGTGACGAACACAAGGAGCAACAGCAACAGCGGTGTCGAGCGTTCGAAATCGTAGAAGAAGATCAGCGGTGACCCTGTGTCTTGGCTCACGATGTCGACGAGGATCGAGTCGCCGCCACGGATCGGGCTGTCGAGCGACTGCTCGAAGCTCAATCGCTCGCCCGCGTACGCGCCGGAGCCGGGGATGAGTTCGATCTGTCGGCACCCGAGTAACGGGTCGTAGCTGCACGGTTCGAGGGCTTGGGAAGTGACTCGCGCGGTGATCGGGTCGCCGTCGAGGCCAAGGGGGTCAGATCCGCTGTCGGCGCGGCCCGGCCACAGCACGATCATCCCGACAATGACGCCGACAGCGCAGACCGCAACGGCGGCCCACATGCTTCGACGAATTCGGTCGTCGATATCGATGTCGAGGCGGGTTGCTCCGTGATCGTGGCCCATGGCGGCGTGACGGTACGTCGGTTCAGCGCATCAGGTCGATGGCGAACATGACGCTGTGATGCACTTGGTAGATCGCGAGCGCGAGTGTCGTGCCGATCACCATGGCGGTTTGGACACGTGTGGCGAGGTCGGAATGTTCGACCGGGTGCAGTAACGCAGTGGCTCGTGCAGCAACGCCGTGATCGGCGATACCGAGTGCCGGGGTGGGGGTGGGGGTGGGGTTGGGGTTGGGATTGGGATTGGGGCTTGCGCTCGCGAGTGCGATCTTGGCGATGGTCCGAGCAGCGAGGCGCCGGTCGGCGCCGGTGTCATCGAGGGCTGCTTCGTCGGCCCATCGTTCGAGATAGAAGTCGAGGCGTACCACGATCGATGTGGTGAGCGGGATGAACGCCGCGGTGACGAGCGCTAACAGCTTGAACCGGTCGTGCCGGTGTCGGGCGTGTGCTTGCTCGTGCGCCAGGACCACGTCGAACTCGTCGTCCTCAAGCGCGTTTCGTAGACCGCCCGATATAGCGATCGTGCCGGCCGGGCCGGGGAGTGTGTAGGCGTAGATTTCGTCAGTGTCGATGAACTCGACGGAGCGCGCTCCGGTGCAGCGAAGTTGCTGGTGGTGTGCAAGGACGCGTGCGGCGCGGATCGTTCCGACGAGCGCTGCGGCCAGTGAGGCGATGCCGACGAGGGCGCCGAAGGGTCGATACTCAGGGAGGAGATGGCGGGACCAGTCGATGACTGGGTTGTGGAAGCCAATGTGGGCAAGGCCACTGAGCCCGATCAGCCACAGTGTTGGGACCGCAGAGATCGCCACTGCAGCGAGGAGCAAAGCGCTGCAACGCGCTGCCGCGGCCGGGCTGAGCCGGTCGAGGCGACGGCTCCCAGCGAGCGCAACGCCGAGCGTAACGACGAGGGGGAGTGCAACGAAGTTGATCACGGTGCGTCGTTTAAGATGGCGAAGAGTTGGGCGGCGTCGGCGGGGTCGAGTGCTTGCGCGAATCCGGCGAGCGCGGATTGGCGGTCCGATGCTGCATGAAGGATCGTGCGTAAGCGTTGCGCGGTGAGGTCTGCTTCGCTGCTCGCCGCCTCGTACCGGTAGGCGCGGCCGGACCGCTTTCGGGTCGCCAAGCCTTTGTCGCACAGCCGGCCGAGAATGGTGGCAATGCTGGTGTAGGCGAGGTCGGTGCTCATGTCCTCGATGACGTCACTGGGGGACGCCGGCTGGTTGATGTTCCAGAGTGCCCGGAGGACATCTGTTTCGAGGGCGCCGTCGGCTCGTCGCGTCATAGTGCTGGTGTTGTTTCTGATGTGGCGGCCTGGTCGAGACTGCTGGTGGACGGTGTCGGTTCTGACTTCGACGTTTGAATTTCTACATTGTGTCGTACGTTGGGGTTGTGCGGCAACTCGTTCATGCAACCAACTCGGTTCGGACCGAGGAGGACAGGGGCCCGTTGCGCATCGTGCCATGGTGTCGATCACAGGTCTCGAGAACGATGAGATCGACGAGATCATTGGGTACGTCTGTTCCGAGCAAGAGCGGCAGGGTTTCGAACAGTGACCATCCTCAGACCTCAACATGCTCCGCGACCGCTGCGTTGTCACACCGAGGTCAGCTTGGTTTCAGAGGGTGAGTGTGACACGTTGCCGCCGGCGCAGTACGGGTTGGGGGAGTGGTCACCACGGCTGCTGTTGTCTGATCTCGCTCTCAATCGCATGAACCAATGCGCGTAGTTATCGTCGACCTTGTCGGGTTCGGCCACTCACTCGACGAGGACCGCACCGACTTCGCGTCATTTCTGGGCTCGGGCAGCGCGACGAGTTTTTGTCCCGTATTTCCACCATGATCTGGAAGCGAACACCCCGCCTGAGGAGGCGCATCACATGACCAACACATGCAGCCCTGCAGCCGCTGATTCCCCCGGCCAACCCGAGTTCGATGCAGATCGAATCGTCGAGACGATCCGGAACGGCTTCGACAGTGGGCTGACCCGGTCACTCGAGTGGCGCCGCAACCAGCTGAATGCAATGAAGGCAATGCTGCGTGAGAACTCTGACCAGCTTCTTGCCGCACTTGCCACCGACCTCCACAAGCCTGCAACCGAGGCTTGGGCGACCGAGATCGGTTTCACGCTGACCGATATCGGCTACCAGAAGTCGAACCTTGCGAAGTGGTCTGCACCGCGCAAGGTGAAGGTCCCGCTGGCCTACCAACCGGCGACGGCGCGCATCGTGCCAGAGCCGAAGGGCGTGGTGCTGGTCATCGCTCCGTGGAACTACCCACTGCAGCTGTTGCTGTCGCCGATGGCCGCAGCGATCGCCGCCGGGAATGCAATCGTCGCCAAGCCGTCAGAGCTG
>Ga0208414_1000701_pt1 | contig 30230 bp, 43 predicted proteins | sample AntAceMetag02UKE_FD_184770 | JGI IMG/M metagenome (GOLD analysis project Ga0208414, IMG submission 184770) | Saline lake microbial communities from Ace Lake, Antarctica - Antarctic Ace Lake Metagenome 02UKE (SPAdes) (version 2) | ecosystem: Environmental > Aquatic > Non-marine Saline and... | reverse complement strand
AGCAGTTTCTGCGTAGATCACAACTTGACGGATGCGAGAGCGTGTAGGGCCAACGATTGCAGCCGTTGTCCCCTGCGCCCAAGCATACGCCTTTACTGGTCCAGCCATGTTAGCCTCCTATTATGATAACGCAGCGCCGACAGCAGTAACCCAAGCAGCACCTGTGTTAATAACCAAGCAATATTCATTATCGCCTGCGCCGTTGTCGCTTACAATGTAAACTGTGCCTACAGTCGTATCGCCAAAAGCCGGAAGGTTTGCAGTTGTTACAACTGGGACTTCAAAGCCGTTAGTCGATTGTACTGGGCCTGAAAAATGTGTAGTAGCCATGTTTTTCTCCTCTCGTGTCCGAGGTCAACTTCCCGTGATTGCAAAGTCACAGGAATATATATGTTTCTTGAACGTCATCGTTCTTGGAAACAATACAACAAAGCAGAACAAAAAGAAAGGGGCGATCCGAAGACCGCCCCTGACTCAACTGAAGATCAGTTTATTACGCTCCGGGAGAACCGAATACAGCGCGTGGATCGGAATAGCCGAAGCTATAACGCTCACGAGCTTTAAAGCGCATGTTGCCTGTGTCGAAGTCGGCTTCCATGTTTGTGCGCATAGGTGAACGCTCAAAGTGCTTGAAGCCGTTAGGCGCGTCAGTTTTGATGAAGAACGCATCTGGGTCTGTCAAGAAGTGGTTAACAGTGTAACCCTCTGGAAGCATACCCATGTTGCGAATTGCGTTTACATCATTATCTGCTGTGCCAACACGCAATGTTGATTCCAACAAACGATCTGCAACGAATTGCAGTTGTGGTGGAATAACCATTTTAGTGCCGCGCAGAGCAATAATCATGTTACGCTCATCTACGAAGGTCGAGATGTCAATCAACGCATTTTCCAACGAAGTTTCGTTGAGATCAGCCGCTGTTGATGGCTCGTTGCGGAAAGTACCGCCACCTGAAAGCGGGTGAGCAGTCGAGCAAAGCTCAACGCCGTCACCACCAGCGAAGCTAGAATTAAACGCGTTGTTTAATACTGCTGCCGCTTTAACCTGCTTAGTGTGTGCCATAGAACGCGCAAGCGCCTTCGTATAGCGAGCACCAAGACGGTCATACAGGTTGTCTTCGATTGCTTCTTCAGTCAACGCGAATGCAAGAGCAACTGTCTCGTGTGAGTAACGAGCAGTGTACGCTTCATTTGCGTTGTCAAATTCGACGCCAGAACCTTCGGATTTTGTGGGAGCATTCCCAAATCCGACGAGCATGACCTCTTCTTCAAACGCACGGTCTGAAGATTCTGTGTCAAAGATTTCAGCATGTTCGCCTTCGTAGCGATCATACTCCATGCCGAACAGAGCGTTGAGGCCCGGTTCTAGCTCTTTGACGAGTTGTGAACGTGAAATAGCCATAACTCAGTCTCCTTATGCCAGACCCGCAGTGCCAGCACTGAACAGGTGGTTGTTGATTTTTACGATCACGTTAGTGTTCGCGGCGGAAACATCGCTATTCTCAGGGTCTTGAGAAATGTCGATTGCCTTGAGTGCTAAACCAGCGGTTGTAGCACCAGTAGAGACAGCCAATTCCATGCGTGAAGTACCACCAGTGGTGCTTCCTACAGGGCTTTGGTCAACAATATCGAAGTTGCCAAACAAGTCAGCTATAGGGAATGCAGCATTTGCTTGGATTTCGAAAGTTGCACTAGGGTCATCAATCACATTAGCGATGATTTCCGTAGCTACGGTGTCAGCAGGCCAATAGTTTGAGTAGACAATGCTACCTGTGTTATCGACATATGAACAGCCATTAAATACGCCCAGAATCAAATCAGTCGCACCAGCAACAACACGTTCAATACCGCCACCAGTGACGGCTTTAACCATGTCACCTTGGAAGATATTTGTGTCGTATGCTGAAGCAATACGATAGCGATTCTGACGCTGCGAGCTAGTGCTCGTGCGAACAGGGCGAAGGCCAAAAGAAGCGTCTTGGTTAGACATCTTTACTCTCCTTCAGAGTTCCCGCGTCCTCTTTGTCCGAAAGACACGGAAGATTTACGTTGAGGATTTAGTTTAGGCATGGCTGGGTTGTTTTCACGCATCCAGTCACGATCCACTGCGTCCAATTGATTTTTTGAAACACCTTGATAGTGTCTATTCCGCTGTTCGGCCAATTCGTTAGGGATGCGTGCGAGAACAAGTCCACCGACACCAATGATGCCAGCGTTGCGTCCCTCATCTACTACAGGTCCTACATATTCGGGATATTCCTCAGCGCGAACGAGGTCCCAGCCTTCTTGCCGTTTTTTATGAACGTTTGTCTTATCGTCGAATTCCATTACAGATTCGCGTATCCAACGGTGTTTAAAACCGATAGGTGGTTCGGGGGCTTGCAAAGCAGAACCGGGTCGCCATTCTTGTAAACGCTCTGAGCGTTCCCGCGTGTTTGTTTCGCGTGGTGTCCTGTCTGCCATTTTAAGTCCTCCGACTGTTAATTTTTGCGACTTCTTTTGCGTATTTTTCAAGAGGAATCCTCATCTTTTTCGCAAATGCCACTTGACCCGGTGATAATTCCACCGCTTTCTTCCGCCCTGATTTTACTGACCGTCCACTGGACGCCGGAGCTACAGTCTGAGCGTTGGACCGTTTCCCCGTATTAAATTTCTGAGGCATCTCTTTCCGCATACGAGAGTCGATTTCTTTGTAGTAATCGTCTGACGTTGGGTCGAAGTCCTGCTCCAGAACAAGTTCTTCATGAATGGCTTGGGCGGCGCGTGTCATTACACGGTCACTACCAAACCAAGAGTTCTTTTCAAGCCAACTGTCCAACTTAGGATCACGCTGTTGAGGCGGAGCCTGACGCACAGGCTGTTGTTGCTGTTGGCGCTGCGGCTGTTGCTGTGCTGCTTGCTGAGCAGCTTGCTGTTGGCGTTGAAGTTGTATCTTCTGAACGCGGACCTTTTCCTTGGCTACAGCAATCTGAGACAACGTTTGCTGCGCTTTTGCAGCTTTCTCGTAATCTCCAGCTTCACTAGCCTCAGTATAGGCGCGAGTAGCTTGAACTTCTTGAGCCTTCAAACGGTTTTCAGTTTCAGAATTAAAACCAACGCTCATTTGCTGCAAACGCTGCTTCATCTGCGCGTTTTCTTGCTGAACGGTTTGAGCATACTGAACAGCCGCTTGAGCTTCTTCAGACGCAGCTTTTCTTTTTGCTGTTAACTGATTGATTCGACGCTGAACAGACTCGCTATAGTTTTCGAGTTCGTCATCGCCTTCAGATTTTTTACGAACATTTGTTCGGGTTTCTTCTTCGTCACCATCGGACGAGGAAACCTCATATTCGTCATTGCTGTCATCGTCTTCGACTTCAACAGATGCGCCATTTTCAAAATCTTCGTCTTCACGAATATCTTCAGACATAGCCATTTTCCTTGTTCTCCCTTGCCTTATACATATGAAATGTCTTTCGGGTCAAGAATTGTGGCGATAATATTATCGTCATTTATGATTCTAACCTCAAGACCTTCCACTTTGAACCTATTTCCACTATATCTTCCTATAAGAACCCAATCTTTCTCATTGCACCAAGAACCATTTGGGAACTTTTGGGAGTCAGCATAGGCATCTGGGCCTAGCTTCACGACATAAGCAGCTACCGTAGCAAAAGACTCACGCTCGCGAACGGCGTCAGGGACAATAATGCCCCCCTTGGTCTTTTCGCTTGGGTAGTAAGGGATGATAAGAACACGGTAGCCTGTAGGCTGCGGCAGTCTCTCAAGTGATGATGATTCCATCTTTGACGGATCATCTGCGTTTTTATTTTCACCACTTTTGCCAAAAGCGTTCTCAATAGGTTTTGGCAGTGTTGGATTGTTTTTTATAGCCTTTTGCGCTGCTTTCGCAACGTGATCAGGCACAAATAACTTGCTAGTCATCTGCGTACTCCATACCTTTCATCGCGGTTTTAATTTCGTCTTCGACGTAGGCCATCCCGCGTATTTCACCTACAACGTACCGATACTCCTCAAAGGTCTGTATCGAACTATCCGCGAGCCTGTCCTTTAGACGGGCATCACGCTCTCGTATGCTTTTCAACAAATAATCTACTAAGTGTATAGCATCCATACCACATATAGTATGCTACTATACGGGAAACACAAGTACAAATACCAGAAAGTCAGAAAATTCCTTGGAACTTCTGGGGTCTGGCTATTTTGCTAAACCTACTTACTTTTTTTGGATGTGGTTTTTTTCTTTGCGGCAGGGCTTTTGGCTGCTTTTGGCTTTTCAACCCACGCTTCGTTTGCTGGCGTACTGGGGTCATCTTTAACAAAGTGTCCATCCTCATTCCGCGCCCTTACCATTTCAACCACAACAGGAACCTCAGACAGCCGCTGGGCTACCTTCTTTTCTTTTTCCTGCTGTGCCATTTTTTCTCTAACAGATGATGCCATTAGTTTATCCCTTTGTTCATTGCGTTCAAAGAGGCAATGTCGCGTTGGTTTTGCAACCGCTCTTCTGCAATTCTGGTTTTGTCATCAAGAGCGGATTCTGAGACATCAATACGCTGTTGCGCAATCAAGACATCATTCCGTTCTTTCTCCTTATTGAACTCCTGCTTGGCGTCAAACTCTTCTTGTTTGCGTTGCAAGTCTGCGGCCTTCAACTGAAGCTCTTGGTTCCTTATATCAACCAAAGGATCGCCCTGCTCTTCCGGCGTCATCGCCTGAACAAGCTCTTCGGTCAAGTCAGCAATAATCTGCGCGGCCATAGAGTCAATCTGAGGCTGCATTTGCTGCATAATTTGCTGCTGTGGATCAACAGGAGGCTGGCCCGGTGGTGGGGGCGGCTGCATCATTGCCTGTTGCTGCATCATCTGCATTTGCTCAGGCGGGATTTGACTCATTACTTCCTGTTGCGCCTGTGCCTCAGCAAGCATACCTATGTGCTCCTGTATGTGCCCTTGGAGAGCCATAATGGAGTTAGGGTTAAGCTGCATAGCCGGAGACGACATAATCGCCATGTGAGCCTCTATGTGAGCCTCGTGGTCTTGCTCAGGGAATGCCTGCAAAGGAGCGCCCATCAAAGCGTTCTGGTTTTCCTTGGAAGGATTGACCGGAGGGGGCGGAGGTGGGGGCGGTGGCAAGATGCCGTCGATATTCGTAACGCCCAGCGCCTCGTACATTTTACGGTACGCTTGGTACAGCCCCTGTGGACCGCCATGAATCTCTGGGTTTGATTGAACCATCTGCAACTCTGTCTGCGCCAAAGCAATGCGCTGGGACATGGAGAAAATGTTAGGATCAGATACAGGCAAAACGTCGATACGGTTATCGAAGTCCTGACCAAAGATTTCTGGACCTTGCTGCATGTCAGCAGGATAAGGATAAGCCTGAACAGTTTCCGCAAAAATCTTGGAAAGCAGCTTGAACTCAATCTTTTGAGAATAATGCAGCCGCTTGTGAATCGCGGACATAACCTTCGTGCCACGCTCCATGATAGCCATAGTCGTGCCTACGGGCGTGTCTCCGCTCATCTCACCGACCTTCATGTCAGCCATCGAAGCAAACCTGCGACCAGCGTCTACAAGCGTTCCAAGCAGATTATAGAGCGTCTGCGAAGGTTCCTTGAAGGGGAGGGGCATCAAGGAACCTTGCAGGGTGCCCCCAACTACATCAATATCGCGAAACTCGCCCGGTTGAAGGGGAGAATCTTCATCACGAATACGAGCGCCACGGGCTTTAAAGCCTGCTGGTAAGTTGGAGAGCGTTCCTGCATCAATCAATTGACGCAAAATGGACGTAGATGCCTGAGCCAAGCCACCAATCATGTGGGTCAAGCCAAGGCCATAGAAACCAAGACCCGGAAGAAACTTGTAATGCACAAAGTATTGCTTCGCACGTTTCATCGGGTCCATTGGATCGTAGTTCCTACGAACGGATAAAACATCACCGGAGTCGGCAATGATTGTAACAATATAAGGAAGTCGCAAACCTGTAGGCTCGCCATCTTCTCCCATATCCTCAAAGCCCTCAATATCCAAGGACGTGTGAACTTCATAAAGCGTTATGTCCTCAGAGGAACCTGAAGGATGAACGCCCTGAATATCATCAATAGATTCTTCAACTTCGCCCATAGAGGCATCGTCGTAGTTAGAGCCTGTAGGTAAATCAATGTCTTTGTAGAAACCAACAAGCTGCAACTTGCGAATGTCGTTAGAGTCCATAGTCAAACGGTGCGTAATGCGAGGAGAAGAAACCAAGTCGGAAGCGCCGTAAGGAACAATTACGTCTTCAGCAGCAATAAATCGGCTCACAGCACGACCCTTGAGCGGGTCAAAGTAAACTTTCTTGAAGGTAGAACCGATCACTGGGAGGTAAAACAACATCTGATCCATCTCTGGATCGTATTCTTCCATCTCGTAAGTAATCATGTAATTCATGTAATCTTTGACGCGCTCGGCTTGACGGGCCAATATTTCATTCTGCGCACCTACAACCTGTGTTCTAACAGGGCCAGTGGCAGGCAATAATTCTCGATACGCTTGAGCTTGGAACTGCGTAACGCTCTCCGCAAGCAACGGGTGAATAACGCCAGAAGAACCTGCAAACGGCTCGGAACGCTCCTCAGTCTTCATGCCAAGGAACTGAAGACCCTTCTTGTAAGTGTCTTCCCAATCCTGACGTGCTGAAAAGTCATCCTCAATTGAACCAACAAGCTCAGAGGAAATAGCCATCAAATCCGTCTCGTCAACAACATCAGCTAAGTTGCCGTCAAACGGGATTTCTTCCAAAGGCTCGGACTCTTCCTCGTATTCGCCAACAACGGCACTACCATCGTCAAATTCAGTAATGCCCGGAGTTGCTGGAAGCTCAGGTATTTCCTGCATACGCGTGGTGTCTTCAATAGCCGCTTCTATAAGAAGTTGCTCTGGAGGCCCACCCGCACCTAGTCCTTGCTCAATAGCCATTAGAAAATATCCTTTGTATTCCCCTCAAGCGGCTCGTAAATGTCAACATCGTCAAAGTCGGTGATAGGACCGCCTTTTTCAAACTCGTTGCAAACATTCTCAGCCGCACAGGTAAAGTCTAACTTAGTGCAGTAACCCACTTTAGCGCCTTCTTCCATGCCGATTCCGGTTTCAACGCAATCTAACATAAGGGCACGAATGTCATAATACTCGCAAACACCACATTTTTCTTTGCGTTTTTCGGAGGAACCGTATGAGTTGTCTTGAATGGCAGCTTCACGATTTTCATCGTTTACTTTGGATTCCTGAGTGGAAATGGGACAAAAGAACTCCTCCTCTATATCCATATCCTCAAAAACCTCGTCATCAACGACTTGGTTGATACCGGACGTAAGCTCATCCATGTCTATGTTGATGACGATTTTAGCCATTACTTTACTCCAGTAAATTTGGTTCCGCTAATAGCAGCACCGCCGCCACGAGAGTGACCTGAGTTTTCCATCTTAGTTGAAGGTGTGCCCTCTTTAGGCATGACCTCTTTGATAACGCCGTCTTTTTCAGTCGTTTTCATTACTTTACTCCTTTAAATTTCCCGCCACGGCCCTTCATGACTGCTTTACCTGAAGTTCCGTCGGTATCTATCTCATCCATCATTGCCTGAAACATCATTTCACGAGCTTTGTCTTCTTTCAACATCGTGTCGCGTGGACCGAAAGCAGTTCCACGAGCTAATGAGGTTTGCGATTGACCATCTTTTCCGTAAATAGTTTCTATCTGGTCTTTAAAATTTTTGCCGCGAACAAACTGCTGAGAACCGTCTTTATTAACAGTAGTTTTATAATTAGCCATTATTTCATTCCCTTGTACTTGCCGCCACGGCCTTTCATGACACAACCGTTCTTAGATTTTTTCTTGGGGGCAGCAACACCGCCGTCTTCGTATCCCTGAACTTTACCGCCGCGCATAAAAGGACGCGCTTTAGGACGCATTTGCCCTGTTGGCATCGCATCTTCAGAGGCACGCCTTCGTGCAGCATTGTTGCCACGAGCTACAGCGCCAGCTTCGCCACCGGGCAAACCTTGATCTCCCATAAGCATTTTCAACAATGCCTTGTCCATGTCTGAAACAGTCTTGCCAGACTCATTCGCCATTCCGCCCATGCCCATCAGGCGATCAGTGTCAGAAATAGTTTTACCAGATTCTCCACCCATAGCTTTTTTCAAAGCCATCATAATTGCTTGTTTGTCTGCCATAACAGCCTCCTAATAATATTCGCGTTTACGACTCTTTAAAAAAGCCGCGTCTTCTTCATCATCATAATCAGTAGGAGTAGTAATAAAACCACCCTGTCTAAAACGTAGTATAGCCTGAGTCATCGAATCCGCCAAGTCATCATGTTCGCCATTGGGAAACGACGCACATTCCTCCATAACTAAATCAGCAAAGTTAGTCTCAGGTGCCCACACCATGCCACTTTCAAACACAGGCGCACAGGCGTGCATACGAGTAAACTTATCAGCACCACGGCTCGGAGTAAATGGCGTTACAGGTATTCCCATACGCCGCAACTCCTGAGTCAACGGCATACCACTCGCCTTTTGCTCAATTAAAACCATGTCAGGATCATACAATTTGTAAGACTTTAAAGCCTCTTCCTTCAACTCAGGAAACTCCCAGCGACCCCTCTCAGCGTCCAAAAGGATAATATCGTCCTGTCGCGTCTCCTCATTATGGAAAATGCCCCAAGTCGTAATAGCACTATAGTCAGCCCTGTCGCTCTTGCTAAACGCAGTATCGTAACTCTGAATAATGTAGCTACAGTCAGGAGGATCATCCTTCTCCCACATCTTCCACCACTCGCGCTTGATAATCGCACCCTCTTCAGCAGTAGGGTTCTGCATGTACTGAGCATTCCACTTGCTAACCGGAATAGACGCCTTAACGCCCTCCAACTCTTCCAAGCTCCAATACTCAGGCCATAAAGGATCGCCAGAAGGCATAATCGCAGGAAACTCTACAATATCCCACTTGTCAGCACCCTTCTCACTTTGCTTTGATAAAACCTTCGCAGTTAGATCACGAATAGACCAACGCGTCATAACAATGATAATCGCACCACCGGGCTGTAAACGCTGGCGTGGGCCAGAAGTGTACCAGTCGTAAATGTGATCTAACGCAGTGACACTTAACGCATCTTGTTCCGAAACAGGGTCATCAATGATCGCCAAATCCGCACCTCGACCCGCCAACGCGCCGCCGACACCGACCGCATAGTATTCGCCGCCGCCGTTCGTGCTCCACCTACCACTCGCCTTAGCGTCAGTCGCCAAGCTAACATCCGGGAAAACATCCTTGAAATCCTCGCTCTCAATTAAATTCTTAATTTTTCTACCAAAACCAACAGCCAACTCAGCCGTGTGTGTCGACTGAATAATCTTCAAGTCAGGACGCCTGCCCATAAGCCAAGTCGGAAATAAGTAGCTCGCAAACTCAGACTTCGTATGGCGAGGCGGCATGTTAATAATAAGGCGCTTTAGCTTGCCGTCAGCAACGTCCTGCAACTTCTGAGCGTAAATCTTGTGATGCCTGCCCTCAATAAACTGAGGCCAAACATGCTTCACAAAACTCATGAAATTGTCGTGCTTCTCACTGCGCTTGTCTAACGTAGACAAACGCTCAAGCATAGGAGCAACCTTAGCTAACTCCTCGTCAGTTAGAAACTTGGAAAAGTCGCTAAGGTCATTCATCCTATTATCTCATGCTACCAAAGAAATTGTCGATATTCGGAGTTACAACACCGCCGTTCGCAAACTTATCAATGTTGCGCGTAACAACACCACCGTTTCGTTTAAGTTGAGGTTGACGAATCGTAAGGCCACCAGTTGTGGGCCTTGGAGTTGGAAGTACAGGATCAACTGGGTCAACAGTGCGCGGAGTACGCTTTTTGATCTTAACTTTTCTTCGACCAGTTCCATCACCTATCTCATCAATAGGCATACAAATGCCCTCTTCTGGATCAAACTCAAAACCCTCTTCGCAGATGCTGCTATCGTCGCCGATACTGGAATTGTCAATTTCAGGCACCTCCACTTCGGGTTTAGTTATAACCACTTCTCCGCCTTCTTCTTCAGGATTCGTGTAAATTTCATCTGAATTGACAATAAGAATTTCATCGTCGTCGTCAGAATTTTCGTTTGATATTTCGATGTCCTCTATGGCAATTCCATCGCCAGTGACTTTAATCTCACCGTCTTCATCGAAAATCACAACGGTGTCATCTAGGCCGTCTCCACTCGCGTCATAGTTGGCTCCCGCAAGACCAACTACAGACCCATTCTCATCATAAACAAACGTTCCGCCTTTCTTATATGCTTGAAGCTGCTCTTCAACACGCTTGTCTGTTGCCCCATCAATTTTACCAGCAAGTGTGAATTTGCCACCTAAAATGCTAAGTGGGTTAAACAGAGCGTCAATAACTCCAACAATAAAGTCTCCAGCATTATCCCCAAAGGTTTCCGGCCTTACGGTATCACCAGCTTTGTAAAGAGGCTTGCCGTCAGAACCAATCGGGCCATCTTCAGCGTGCTTCGCGTCTCCAAGCAAATCTTGAAGATAAGCAGTCTCAGCAGCGTTAGGCGTCTGACCACGAGCGCCATACAATGCAGCCTGCTCCTCAGCACTTAAGTTGCTTTCTTCAGGATCATACCCCTTAGCAGACACCTTATCCATCGCGGATAGATACAAATCAGTGGCACTTTCATTGCTAGTGCCAGAAAGTTGTGGATCAGCGGTAAAGGTGCCGTCTGAATTGTAGCCCTGAAACTCAATGCCTTGGAACTCTTTGCCAAGGTTTTCCTCAAATTGCTGCTCAGTAATCTTGCCGTCTAAAGAATCTTGAAAACCACGATTCTCAATCAAGTAAGTGCCAATGCGCTCTTGAGTCGCCGCGTCGAACTTATCGTTAATATCAACAATACCATTATCTACAAGGCCCTGAAGCGTAGAGCCAACAACCTGATATTTGCCAACAGGAGTGGATATTTTAGGAGTGCCATCTTCACGCAACTGGTTATTCTTCTTATTAACATCCTGAGAATAAGAAGCGTAAGAACCTTCGCCGCGCTTGGCTTGGAAAGCTAACACTTCAGCAATAGTCATCGTTGAGGGATTAACCCCAAAGTTGCCCTCTTGACCACCAAGTAAGCGGTCATAACCACCAGCGTCAGAAGTGCCCTCAACATCAGAAACACGATCCTTAATACTATCAATCGTAGATTCGTAAAGAACGCCACCCTTCTCTATATCTTCATCAGGAGTAGTGCCGCCAATCGGCAACCCAGTATTGAAATCAATGCCAGCCAACTCAGCTTCACTCTTGCGGAAGTCTTCAGGGCTAATATCATCCTCAGTCGGTACGGCAGTGCCGGACTCCATAGCCTCTATTACAGCCCTATCAATTGCTTCCTCTTGAGTCTCAAAAGCAGGACTCGTGCCAAGCGTATCGTCGGTAAGAGACTCGCCAGCAGAAAACTCAGTGCTAAAGTCAGTGCCTGTACCATCGTCAATCTCGTCAAACTCATTTACAGGGGCAGAGAAATCCAAAGCATCGTCAGGTAAACCATCAACAAAGTCGTAACGGTCATCAACAGGCTGACCATTCAATCCGCCATCAAAGCCAAAGTCATACGCATCAATACCCGCTGGATCGTTGTACGAAACATCGGCTCCATAACCAATCATTGCCTCCGCTAAATTACGATCTACACCAGCATTAACTAAATCCTGAACCTGTTGTGCAGAAGTCTTTTCAGTCGTTACAAAATCCTGAGCATCGTCAGGTAAATCATCAACGAACGTGCCAGCATCAACGCCCGGAAGCAAATTAGGTCCTTGAATATCAACAAAATCAAACTCATCCTCGTAGTCAGGAATGTCCATGCCAACATTCATGCCAGCCTCATCATAACCGCCAATATCAGAGACATCGCCCATAGCCAAATTAGTAATAACCGAAGGCGTGGCAGAAGCCGTGGTGCTCTCCAAATCAATGCCAGCGTCATAACCAGTGTTTCTGCCAAGAGCCTCCGCATTGCTACGAGCAATCTCACCAGACTCAAGTTTGTCACCAAATATACCAAGCTCAGAAAGCATCTGATCTATGGGATCAAAATCAATATCAAGAGACAATGGATCAAAACCAAGAGCGTCAGGAGAGCCAGTCATGACATTATCACGCATACCATTGTAGCCGAACTTCTCAATCTCTTCGTCAGAGATGCCAGCACCTCTAAGAATATCCGCGTAACTAATATTCGCGCCAGTAGGATCAGGGTCGTAAATACTAACAGGCTGACTCATAACCTGCTCTTCGTCTATGTCATAAGCCTCGCGCATCGCCTGATTGTTAGACGCGTCAACCTCAGCCTGAGTAGGCTCATAAGCAATACTATCCGCAGCAATTCGCGCTGCTTCAATTCGCGCTGCTTCAACACGTTCAGCCTCAATGCGCTCGTCCTCAATGCGCGATGTTTCAGCAACACGATACTCCTCAGCAACACGAGCCTCCTCAGCCAACCTAGCAGCTTCAATAGCAGGGTCAGGAACATAAACTTCAGGAACAACATCAACAACAGGAGCTACATAAGGATCGTAATCGTCAGCCTCAGCCGCTTCCACAAAATCATTGCCACTTGCAGTCGTCGTGTAATCAACAGGCTCTGCATACTCAGAATCCGTTAAATTAACGCCCCCAGCAGCGTCAATAGCCGCATTTAACTCATCATACGTAGGCGTGTAATCCTCATCGTCGTCGTCAAAATTGTACGGATCATTAAAACCCGTGGTAGGAATCTCGTCGTAAGTGCTGCCGTCATAACCGCCAGTGCCAGCAGTAGACGTGCCAGTGCCAACAGAAACAATAGGGTCAATGTAATCAGCAAAATCAGAAGAACTAACACCAGACGTTTGCTGCGCTACCTGCTCTGGCGTCAAACCACTTACAGATAAACCAAGCCTCGTATCACCAGTAGGATCATAAGCAGTGTAAACCCCGTCATCAACATCAACACCTAAACCGCCAGATGTAATAAAACCATCAGACGTGCTACTGCCATACGGATCAGCATCAACCGCCGCACTCTGCGCCGCAAAAGTATCCTGAAAATCGTTATCATTGTCACTATCACCACCAGAAGGAGGCGTGTAAGTGCTCGTAGGGGGCATGAACGAACTAATATCACCCGAATCAGCCGCCGCAGTGAAGTCATCCGCAAAATCATTCGTGCCGCCGCCAGAAGAACCACTGCCAGTATATCCATCAGCAGTCTCAGCCTTAACTATTTTGCCGCCAATATTAACCGTAGCGCCAACACCCTCAGCGTTAATTGCATCATAGTAATTGTCATATACAGGGACTGCTGGAGCGGCAGGAGGTCTAGGCGTAGAGCCACCGCCGCCGCCGCCGCCTCCACCACCGCCGCCACCGCCACCGCCGCCGTCATCTTCACCTCGAACCATTTTGGACATGAAGTCAAATTTAAACAGCATTAGCAAACCCTCGCATATCGACCAAAACGATCCCCGCGACGAGAAATACCAACCCCACAGTCAGGGTACAAGTCGCTCAAATAAGATCGAATATCTTTAGCCATAAAATAAACATCCTTACGCCCATTCGGCGCTATCATGTCCATGATTACCAGATGGTCACTAGAATTGCGACCAAAAACCTCAACACCACTGTAGTCGCCGCTCTTAACCTCGCCATCCGTAAGCCAAGCCCAAGTCACAAAACCAACGCACTTACCGTCACGATAAGAAAAACGAATCTTCTTACTCTTAATCGCAGGAAGTAAACGCCACGCAATCGTCTCACTCCGAAAACCACTGTACGGCTTAACAGTCGTCCATAGATTCAAAGCATCGGCAAGCATCAGTACCGTCCTAAACCGCCAAATATAGGTACAACCCCGCCACTCATCATCTGAACAGGAGCACTCCCAACACTCGCATTGTCTCCAACCATACGGCCCGGACCAGCAAAACCCTGCTGAGGTGGTGCCATCCCCTGCTGTGAAGGAGGCGGCGGACGCATAGCGCCCATCGGAACACCACCCTGCTGTGCAAAACTAGCGCCCTGTGGAGGACCGCCAATAGGCTGCTGCTGTGGTGGAGGTGCCATCTGAGGAGGAGGGGCCATCATCATCTGCTGCTGCTGTTGAGCCTGCTGCTTCTGCATGAAACTACTCTTGCGATTGCGTAACGAACTCTTAAAACCAGCACGGCCCTTCGCACTCCCACCATACCCACCAGCACTAGATAACTGAGGCTGCTGTGGAGCTTGAGGTCCGCCCATCGGAGGAGGCCCCATAGGCGGCTGACCCATCATAGGTGGCTGTCCCATCGGGGGTGCCATCCCACCCATATTAGGCATCTGAGGAGAAGAACCAGATGGAGGACCCATCGGCCCACCCATAGGAGGTCCCATCGGAGTAGTCATAACAGCAGCCATCAATAAACCTCCTGAATTTCAAGCCAATCCTAGCAAGAACAAAAGATTTAATCAATAACCTCCAACAAACCATTCCGAATCATACTGCCAGCTAACGCATCACGGCTATGAAAGTAATAATTCTTCCCATTCCACTCACACATCTCCATCGCAGCACGCCGCATAAACAAACCCTCATCCTCAGAACTCTTCCTGCGCTCCTGCATAACAGGTACAACCTCGCCAGCACCCTGAGCATTAAACTCACGAACATCGCCGTAATTCAATCTATATCTAGGCATACATAATTCTCCACTTTAGATGGTAGGGTATGGGAAGATACGGGAGGCGTCAATGGGGATTTTTTTGAAAAATTTTTTGAGGGTGCCCATAAGGTCCCCAGATAGTGAAAACATTTTTCGAGGTGACTGTAGGTGGAAAACACTGTGTAGTTCTCCAGCCCGATAGACGTGGGGCCGAAAAAGGGTGCATACCCCTATAATCCCCGATTTCCCGTACAATTGTTCGGGTTGGCTAGGGTACCTTGGAAAAGCAAAAAGCCCGCACTAGGCGGGCCTCTGTGTTGTTGTGGGGTAGTGTTGACGCTATCGCGTCAACGTTTCCACACGGTTGTGCCACCATTCGAATAGATCATCTGACAACCCTGCCCAAATACTAGGGTTTCCAATGCGATGCTCTGGCAACAATGTCGCGCCTTGTGTTTGCGTCTCAAATATCGCCGGAATGCTATACGATGTGTGTGCCGTGCCGTCGCCATATGACGCGCCATTCGCTTGTTGCGTATTTGTGATTACGCCAGCGTCACCAATACGCGAACGTATCTCACTAACAGCGGCGCGGACACGTTGCTCACTACATCCGGTGGCGTCCATGATCTGTTGCGTCGTCGCGCCACCCGCGCCGCGCATCATAGTATATTGGACGCCAACGCGCGCGCCGCGACGGAATGGTTGTTCCGGTGTTGTGTGAACAATTGTTCGTGCGCCACCCTCAACACGCGCCGTGTTGGTATGGTCCACTAGGTTCAAAAGAAATTTCACCCAATTGATAATTTTGTCAGCCTCAATTGTGCCGCTTGCTTGGCGAAATTCAATTGTGCCGCGTGACCATGTTTCCAAGTTAACCGCGGTGAATTTTCCAAACGTCAATTCGCGAATGGTTGTTGCCGCGTCAACGCGTGCAAGGGATAGCGGTGAGCAATAGCGGTTGTTGGTGCGCGAACTTGGGAACATTGTGTCTACTGTTGATTGTTGGCGCGTGTAACGGTGTAGAATATCTTGAACCGCGATGAAATCCATAGGATCGGCATATGCGCCCGTGATATAACGTCCGGTTGTGGCGCGTGCTTGGATGCTATCGCCACAAAATCGGACAGCGTTTGTGCTATCGTTTAACGGCGCATTGCCGATATGGACGTGCAAACCGCATTTAGAATTAACGTCCGCGCCAACACTATCTAATGCGCGGCAAATTTTCTTGATATAGTCAAAAGCAAAATCGCAAGCGGCAAGCGGTGGCAATACGATTTCAGCGTCAACACCGGGTGTGCCGTCCGGTTTTACATCGCAACCGCGAATTTCAGCGTCATTAAATGCGCTTTTGATTGCCATTAAACTTGCGCCGCTTGTTTCGATTTCTATTCCAAAAGTATAAGTCATTGTTTTCATTACCTTTTTGCTAGATTGTAGGGCAAAGCTGTCGCCCTATACCTATTCTTAACCCATATTATCCCATAAAACAAGGGGAAATGTGGGATAAGGCGAACAATTGTTCCGGATAGTATTTCAGGCGCGGCGCGGCGCTATTCAATCGGCACAAAAAAACGCGCGACATTTAGAAGGAATGCGCGCGCGATCATGTATGTATGTATGTATATATGTATGTATGTATATATTTATGTATATATATAACCCCGAACCCCGAACCCCGAAGCCCGAACCCGAAAGCCCGAACCCCGAATCCCGATTAATTAGTAATGAGTCCACCCATAGTCATCGAACCTTGACCTATAGTCCGTCCCACTCTCCCGAATCGCGATGTGATCATATCCCGATTGCTTGAGCCCATCAAACCGAACATATCCCACGACCCATGATTTTGCCTCGTCGTAATTGTCTGACTCGTGCAATGTAATCCGATCAAATTCAGTCTCACACCCCAAAACTTGATACTTCATGCTGCATCCTCCTGCTCTAAAACTTCCATTGCGTGCTCAAGTGCTTCCTGATCGCTATCAATCCCGTAACAAGTGAAGCAATGGTAATCGACCCACTGCCCTCCGATTGGCGTTTGCAAGTTAAAGTTGCTGGTTCCGTTCCACTCAATGCGCAAGTGCTGCTCGTTGTGCTCTACTTCCCAATGTTTCATTGTTTCTCTCCTATACTGCTACGTTGCGACCACGGCGTTTGCCGTCTGGGTAGATGATAGTGACGCGAGGCTTCGCCCCTTCTTTCCAGTTTACAATCTGTTTACTGAGTTCGATTGTTTGGCGGATAGCGTCTTCCTTGGATTCGCTATTTGCGTGAGCGTGGTGGCAAGGGCCGATCTTGATTGATGTTTCGAACATTGTCTCTCTCCTGTTTACTAGAATACTCCCACATTATCCCACACCTATATAGATGTCAACAAGAAAAATTAAAAAAGATTCGCGCTATCCGGGTTAGCGCGATTCTCGGACAATTGTTCGGGTTAGCTAATCTAGCTAATCCGCCCGGAGTTCGCATCGACTCGCCCGGCAACGTGGGGATTGGGACGACCCGGAGACCCGGAACCCGAACCCGAACAATTAATCGGGTTATTATCCCCGGCGATCCCGAACCCGACCAAAAAGCCCGATTCGTAAGACCCCGAAAATAGCCCCGTACAGTAACCCGAACAAGTTTAAGCACCCCTAACCCGATTAAAACCGCTTCGGCGCTCTGGCGTGCGTTTCAGGGCCTCTCAGGCCCCGCCAAGGGCCGCGCCCACTGCGCAGCCCTCTATTCCGCCACATCTTCGCTATCGCAAGTTATGCTAATTTGTTCGGATTCTATGGGATTTTGTTCAGGTGTTACATCAATCATGCGATCTTTAGCGCGGGTCATAAATTCTTGGAGTTGTTCAACGATTTGATCACGGGTTAGGTTCTCAACGTTTTCGTGGGTAACGTGGCTACGAGCTACCATGAGTCCTGTTACTTTCAGGCGCAGTTCTTCTGCTTTAATTGCTGCTCCGAAGTTCCCTGCTTCCCATGCTTCGTCTCTGAGTCGCTGCATATCCCGAACAGATTTGGTTATTGTGACTCCGTACTTGCTTTCGAGTTCGGTTCTCATTTCTTCCATGCGTTCGCGCACGACTGGGTTATTGAGGAGTTGCACGGCTCGCACGTTTGGCGATTTGTAACCGGCTGCTCTTGCTGCTCCTGTCTGGGTCATATCTTTATGAATGTAGTTATCCAGAAACTTCTGTTGTTGTGGCTGCAATCTGCGTCCACCTTTTTCGATCTGCTCACCGACTTTTGGCATGTTTTATTCCGAACAATTTACTGGGTTATGATTTGGTATTTTGTTTAGGGTTTTTGATCTCATGGCTGACGTGTATTGCGACCCGTCTTGCGCCTGCCATTGTATCCTTGTTGCGTTACCGCCTCTCAGCTTATCCTTGTACTTGTGGACTTCGACGACAACGAAATGGGTTACGACCTTTTTCTTTCCTACTGTGATCAGATCGTAGAACATCTGGCCGACCTCTGGTTCCGAGTGCAGGTAGACCTTATACCTGCCTTTTGCGTCTCGCATGTATTTTGGAAAGTTCAACATCGTTCGACGATACCCCGACAGGCCCGACAGGTCAACACCATAACAACCCATTTCTTCCCATACTACAGATCCTCAACATCAGCCCCTTTTCATCCACATCAGAGAGGGGGCCTTTAAGCCCCTCTATATGTATATATAGAGCAGTCATCTTGACGCTAAGATGTATTTGATAACAAACAACAATCTACGTCAAAATCAACTCTTGACGCTGTTGACGTAAACCACTTAAACCGTTGATTTAATTCAACAATCTACGTCAACATCAACTACGTCAACTTTGACGCGGCTTTTTCTTGACGTAAATAATCGTTTATAATCAGTACATAATTTTTCTTACATTTTCTGCTTGACTTGCCTATATGGTATGGTTATACATGGGACATCTAGTATAAAACGGAGTATATATATCATGGATGATTGGACAACACAGGAAAAGATTGAAGCCATTGAAGAGGTGATTGCTGATAGCAACGTAGAGCTTGCTTACGCGGAGGCTGATGGCTCTAATTTGGTTTATGAAATTCGTCAAGTTTTGGCTGAATCATATCGCCAGTTAACTGCACTTAAAGCGGAGACAGTATAATGACACAGTTTGAAAGCACAGCCAAGGGCCGCATTTTACGCGATTTGAGCGGCGACCTTATGGATAGCAACCACGCGACACGGCGGATGTTTCGCTGTTGGTTGGACGGTTCTTATCTTGGCGAGGATCACTACCGCGCTAATCTGGAATTCATCAAGGGCAATAGCCATGACCGCAAGGCCATGCGTTCTTTTATCATCAACGAGTTCTGTAAGTATTCGGCTCACGATGCGCAATGTTCTGCGGGTTACGCGCAAAATGTTATCGCCAAGGCTTTCCCTATCGAGGCTCTTGCGCTTCTCAATGACGCCTTGATTGACGAGGCTATTGAGTTTGGCGCAGAGCAAGCGGAGGCTGCGTAATGTTATATATGGCATATGGAATGAACACGAACAGGGACGCAATGAAAGTACGTTGCCCGAAGGCCAAGGCGTTGGGCGGGTTTTACCTGCCCGACACACGGTTGGTTTTTCGCGGTGTTGCTGACATTATGCCCGACGAGAACACGATCTGCCCTGTTGTGCTGTGGGAGATCACCGATGATTGCCTGCGTGCGTTGGATCGGCTTGAAGGTTATCCGACATTATACGGGCGGCGCAAGATGAACGGCGATTGGATCACTTACGAGATGAACGACAAAAGCCGAACAAGTCCGCCTAATGGTGGCTATTACAAGATGATTGATGATGGCTACAATGATTTTGGCTTGGACGATTACTGGCTGCGGCGTGCTTTAGCCGATGCTGAGGAGGAAGCAGCATGAAAATACCAAAAGAATTACAGTATGAAGGGGATTGGCCTTGGGTGACGTTTAAAAATACTTCAAAGCAGGGACTAGCTGTAAGCAAAGATGTTGGAGGGCTGACATTGGTTGCAACATGGGTAAGAACGGACAGTTTTACCAAGGAAACCGCGTGATGGATTGGGGAGATTGGGAGGATTGGTTAATTCACGGCGTTAGTTTTGCGCTTGTGGTGTTTTGGATTGCTGGCGTTTGTGCTGGCTGGTTTTAGGAGAATGACTATGGAGAAAAGAAGTTATAAGGCTTGGAGTGAGTACGACGACATTACGTTGGTTGATTTTCGTGACAAGGGTGTTGCCATTCGCATTATTGCGGGTGTTATGCAGCGCACGGAATCGTCGATCCACAACCGCATTGCATTTTTGAAGGTGGGTACTAAGAAGAAGATTAAGTTGCATTTGGAACCCGAACAGAAATTCCTTGATAAGTATATTAAGTGGGTTGATCGGATGGTATTTAGGCGCTAGGATTTAGGTGCGGACTGGGGAGTTCGCGGCCTCTTACTTGAGGGTTTTTTACTTTGAATTGAATCAGAATTAGGGCGGTTTTTCCGCCCTTTTTCGTGTTTGGAACCCGAACAAGTGTTTGACTTGACCCGCGCGATTTTGCGGGGTATTTTGATTTTGCAGCGGTTAGTCCTCAACCTGTACCGCCTGCACTGCTCGAACATCAACTCCCCCGCTTGGCTAGGTTTCGCACTGCAACGGCGGGGGTTTTTTTATGCGTTGTGGTTTTGGTGATCACGTAACCATACCAATCATCGTATGTCTAAGAATCCCGTTTCTTGTAACATACATGGTTTTGGGCGAGTTTCCCCCGATGACAAAACGGATTTAAATCCCGATTATAATCCGCCCCGAACATAATATTTCTTATTTAGTCCTTGACCCCCGACATAAGATTTGTTATGCAGGGTTATCTAGTAAACAATGGAGAGTTATCATGGGCTTAGATATGTATTTAACGGGCGACAAGTTCACGCCTACGCATGACAATAAGCACAAGCGTGCTTTAGTTGACGGCTACGAGGTTGAGAGCCAACGGCTTGCATTAGGCTACTGGAGCAAGAATTGGGCGTTGCACGATTTCATCTCAGAGAAGTACGGCGATGGCGAGAGCAAGGTTGAGCTTAAAGACGAGGAGTTGCTTGAGATTGCGGACGCTGTTGAGCAGGGGTTGCTGGTTGACCCCAATGACGGCGGTGACATGCCGCATTATCAGGAGGTTTATGCGTATCACAGAGAACCCGAACAGGTTGCTAATACGGTGAAGATTTTCCGAGATGCTCATGACTGGGTTAGTCGCAATGATGGTTTTTGGCGTGACGTTACATATTACGGGAGTTGGTGAATATGGCGTTAGAGAATCATCTGATTGATGAAGTAAGCCATACAAAAAACAAGGAGGGGTTGATCATAAGTTATTCATCATACCTTGTCTCTAATCAGCGTGGCGTAAGTCAGTTTTTTGAGGGTAAGAAGATTTGGTATTTGTCTCAGCAGGCCAAAAGGATTGGAATTATAACGCGAAAAGATTTCTTGAGCACAATGCAGATTTATTCTGAGGGTGACACTTACCATTACATTTATTCTTTTATGGGTAAGGATGGGAAATTTTTATACATTGGTCAGACGCAAGACTTTGATGTGAGGATGAGGCAGCACAAAAGAAAACACTGGTGGGGATCAGTTTTAGAAATACGGTTGGAGCGTTCTTCATCTAGGAAGGTTGCCATTAAAAGGGAGAAAGACCTTATCCAAAAACTCCGTCCTAAGCACAATAAGGAGTTTTTGAGCAACCCGAAAAAGCTGAAGAACGGGGATGTTCCCCCAGTTGTTAACGTAAAAATCGACTTAGAGAGGATTAGTGATGAGTAAGATTGGAAATTATGTGGTTGAGATGCAGGAGATGGTAAGCACCCGACCCTGTCCATATTGCAATGGTGATGGGCAGGTAGAGGTTGCTTTAGCTCCCGATTGCTTCCGCGAGGATGATTGCGAGAACTGCAACGGTTCTGGAGAAATTGTATTGGAGGATGAAGATGAGTGAGCGTGATATGGAACGTATGTTGGACGAGGTTTTTGAAAAAGTATTCGGGAGTAAATGGTAATGGAGAAACCGACTTTTCGTTACTTGCTTGACCGCTTGGGCGATGTGAAGACGCAATCTGATCTTGAGGATGTTAAGTATGAGATTGAGGGGTTTTTGCCCCTTGATCGCTTTGAGGAAACTCAGGATTTTGACGTTAACTCTGCAATTTTTAAGGTGAAGCGTGACTACGTTGAGCGTGCTTTGGTGAAGTCCGACACGTTATACGAGGCTTCGGACTTGCTTGGCTTAAAGAGTTATCAGGTTTTAGTTAACTGGATGAAGAAGCTAGGGATTAAGAAATGATCTTCTGGCATTTACTTGTGTTGACCTACACTGTTGAGGAGCACACGTTTGAGGCGATGATTGCGTTTAAAGACCAGTTAAGTTGCGCTGCGGCTATGGATAAGATTTATCCTGTGATTTATTCGGAATATCGTGATAGCATGGCGCAATGTATTAAGACTGAAGATGCGTCTGGTTATACGGTTAGGCCAAAACCGCGTCCGAAAGGTTTATAATGAGTTTAACTCCTGAGCGTGTGGAGAAAATTATTTCGGGTGTCTTGCAAGAGATACCCGATGACGACCTTTCTTTGTCTGACATGCGAAATTTAGTTGTCGAACTTTTATTCGGGTTAGGTTTGAATCCGAGAGATATGCCGTTATTTTTGATAATCTTGGTTGATGCGTATATGGGTGAGCGAATAGTTGATCAAATAAAGAAAGGGTGATATAACCCGAATAAGTTAAGTTTGGAGAGATGAAATGGCTACACCCTCACCTTTTGCCACCAGTTTTAGGCAAGACCTTTCTCCGATGCAGGGAAACCCTCAGTTTATGGGTGGGCTTGGCTCCATGCTTCAGCAGTACCGAGCGCAATTGGGCGGTGGACAGCCTCAGCCTCAGCCCGCACAGTCTCAACCCCAGCCCGCGATGAATCAAATGGGTGGAGCAAACGCTCTACGGGAAGGTTTTCGCGCAAGAATACCAGAGCAGTATCAAATACCAGAAATGCCGTCTGCGAATATCTCAATAGCGCAACAACAACCACGATCACGACCCACGACGTTTGGCCCAGAAAGTTTTGGGACATTTGCTCAGCGGTTAGAACCCGCAAACCCATTCGCAAACAACGAGCAGTACAATGCGATGATGGAATATCAGAAGTCCATGCAGCCTCAGCAAGAGCAGATGGACCGCATGAATGAGTTGCGCACGGCTTTTGAGGGCACTGGCGGCTATAAGGATTACCGCATTAGCCAGATGGAGCAGCAGTTACAGCAGCGGCAACAGAACCCTCGGATGGGCATGGGCCTTGGTGGTATGCGCCCGACAGGTATGAATATGTTCGGCGGAATGCCTAGACCGCAGCAGAATGTGTATGGCGGTCAGCGAGGCTTTGGAGGCAACCCGAACAACTATGGTGGCGGACAGCAGGGCGGTTACGGTATGCCGCAGATGACACAGCGCAACCCTTACCAACAGGGCGGTTATGGCGGTTATGGTCAGCAGCAAGGTGGTTACGGGATGCAGGGTGGTTACGGTCAGCAGAATCAGTACCAACAGCAGCAATATCAACAGCCTCAGCAACAGTATCAAAGCCCGTACCAACAGGCACGTCCGCAACCGCAACAGTTTGGCGGCTACGGCATGGGTCAATCTTCACAAGGTGGGTATGGTGGTTACGGCGGCATGTCGAACGCTTACACGCCTCAACAATACGGTCAACAAATGGGCGGTCAACCCCAACAATTTGGTAGAATGTATTAAAGCATTTCGCTATAAGTTTGGTGTGGGTGGTTTCATCTAATAAAAATACGCTTAGTCACGGGAATGACGGTTATTTTGATTGGTTGCGTTGCTACCAGACTGCGCCAAACGACTTGAACATCAACGGCCACCCACACGATCATTCTCTTGGAAGTCCGTACCTGTTTTTCATCTGAGTAACGGATTGGTGTGACGTTCCGAATATTTCGGCTATGTCGGCCACTGTCATACCTTTGATCAGCATCTTATTTACCGATGAGGCTTTCTGACTGAGTTCTAGGAGCTTTGGCGCTCCGCCCAGCTTACCGAAGTGTCCGGTAGATGCGTATTGTGGTATTTTAAGTTTTGAGTTCATTGCTCTATCAGTTTTGTTTTGGTTTTCCCAAGCTCTTTTGTATATGTCTTGGTACTTGTTAATTTGCCATTCTTGTAATTCTTGTTTCACTATTCCACGTCCTTTTCGGCTTTTAGTTTTGTGTCAAGTATTTCTAGGAGAGCTTCGATCTCCTCCATTTGTTGCTTGACCGTATGGTTCCCCCTTTCGTCGGCCCTTTTTCTTGCCGTCATAGCGCACCGTCTAGTCCTCTCTAAAACTATAGCAATATCTACGTCCATCGTGCGTCTCCCTTCAGAATGATTGCATCGCCTACAATGCCTGTGTCGCACATCTTTGAAGCCTCTTCGTTGAAGGGTAGTCCTTTTAGAAGTCCCTCTTCGTTAACGAGCACTTGGATGTCTGGGTCAGTTGGTGATCGAACCATCTCGACTAATCCACCGACCAGTTCTTGCGCACGTTCTAATGACGGCGCTTTTGTTTCGAATACATGAATCATATCTTTTCTCCTATGTGATCTGGGATTATTACCATAGGTTCCCACCCGGCGCAAGACAAAAGTTAACAAACTACCGGGTTTTGTTAACCCGAACAACTTATCGGATTATAAATTATCTCGACCTGTCTGGCGCTCGTATTCCCCGCATGACAGTGGACCACCAGAAACGCCGAGCCACTTTTCTGTTCCGCCAGTTGACAGTGAGTATTTGCGGATAAGCCCTTGGGTCATTGCGATTTTAACTGTGTCTTTGACAGTTGTTACGCCGAGTCCTTGAATAACAATAACGCACGGCTCCTGTGGTGGAGTAAGCATTGCTGTGTTATAGACGCCATCCTCTGAACCTCCGAGGGTAACGGCGCGGCCTTCGTTTTCACGCATACGAATGTAGTCTACGATGTGAGCCACGCGATCTCTTGTTGCCTGAGACATAAGAACTGAGCGTAAATCCGCTGATCTATCCACCAGTAGGCCAGTGTCGGGATCACGAATGAAGTTACGGATGTCGCGGTTGGCTGGTCCGTTTGACTTTACGACTGCGCCATCGAACACTGCGTTACGCGAGTATTCCACGCCGAGGTCACGACAGCGTTGTTTACCTGTGCCTTCATCGACAGACCAGACTGCGAATGCAGAACGCACGCCATCAACGATAGCGGATGTACCTCGAATAAGGTTACGCGCTTGTTCCGGTGTTGTGACTGGTTCGTTGTCTTTGATCTTCGCCATGTGGTGATTGACCATGACAGTTGCGCCAGTTTCGGTTGCCATCTGAGCGAGTAGGCCCATGAAAGCAGCCCCAGCGGCAGGGTCAGCGTTTACATCTGCGTGAACGAATGATGCCATAGGGTCAATTACGATTAGTTTTAGCTCAGAAAACTCTAGCATTTGGTCATAGATGCGCGAGAACTCTTCGCCCATCAGATAGCTATTGTCGAACTTTTGCATGATTGGGAAAACGCCACCAAGGTTGGGTAGAGGCAGAACCCGCAGCTTGTGTGCATAGCTTTCTCTTGCACGTTTGGGGTCAAGGCGCGATATGCGCCTGTGCATTTCGTCCTTGTCATCTTCCGCAGTGATTAGGATTACATCTCCGTGCTCTGTAACTGTGCCACCGAACGAGCTTTGCATTGGCGTACCGGATGCGATCTTCATTGCGAGGTCTAGCGTCATCATGCCTTTACCACTGTCACCAGCGGCGGCGAATACGCATGGAACTCCAAGAGGAATTGTATCTGCGATCAGGAACTTCTGCTCTGGTGGCCTGCCAATAAAGTATTTGTTTACAATCAGGCTGTCATCAAGCAGGGAGATTGGCTTCTTGATTTTGCTTTCCTGCGACTTGATGAACTTTTCGATGTCAAAGCCTTCGTCAAGAGCGTCAGCAGCGTCCCACTTCTCTTCCTTTGTGGATGGGATTTTAAGTGTGAGAGTTGTTTTGGCTCCAGCTTCCTTGGCTCCAGCTTCGACAATGCGTGATAGTTTCTTGCCAGCGTCATCGTTGTCAGGCCATAGGATCACTTCTTTGTTGCGCAGTGGCGTGAAGTCAAACTTCTGTGCTGTGTTTTCGGAGAGCATACCCGCACCACCAATGGTACAGGTTGCTGCGTATCCTAGCTGAGTTAGAGCATCTGCGCACTTCTCGCCTTCGACCCAGATGATTTTATCTGCGCCCAAAATGTTCGGGATATTGTATAGGGGTCTAGGCTCCGGGATTCCTTGACGGCCATCCATGAATTGACGGAATTGTTTCTTTGGCTTCCCGGCGCTATCCCGAACAATTTCTCCGGTTACGTCCCGGTCAAAGTATTTGCGAACGGTAACGAGAACTACACCATCGGCGTCCGTGTAGGAATATTCATCCTCGAATGGCGTGCTGGGGCTTATAGATCGTTTTTGTTCGGGTTGTTGTGGCGCGGCTGCGGGAGGTGGAGTTGCCATGACAGAGAAGTTAACTGGATTGTTCGGCTTAACGATATTGACAGGTGGGGCAACGTAGTCTTGCGAGATGTAATCTTTGAAGTGATCAAAGGTTTCGGCAAGGGAATATCCACGGCCTTCTTTTAATATTTTAGAGATGCCACCAACACCATCGCCTGACTCGAAATCTTTACCGCTCAGAAACCAAGGACTGCTAGTGTCGATGTTTATGACCAAAGACCTTCCGGCCTCACCTCTCAGCGATCCAATGAAGAACTCCTTACCTCTTCGGACGCCTGCTGGGTATGTATCTACCAGTGCTTGCAACTGTATGCTGCGAGGAACTTCGCTTGAAATTCTCTTTGCGACCTCTCTCGCCGTCTTGCCAAAACTTAAAATATTCATTATATTGTCCCTGTCCACAACTTAACTACTAAATATGGGATGCCGCCCACCAAGCGCGTCCCATATTTTACTCTTTCCAGCATGTTTCACGAAACTCGCAAAACTTGCATAAGAAGAAATCTTTACTTTGAGCAATACGCGGTAAAATGTCATTGGCTTTTGCAGCCGTCAAGATGTTAACCGCGCGGTCACTTGCCTCTTGAGCGAGCTTTGCATTGTATGGCACCAATTCGTAATACACTTCTGAGGTGTTTTTATTTACAACCGTGAACAATGCGGGGTTTTTGCTCAGGTCCATGTAGGTCTGGTATAGCGCCAATTGCGTTGCGTAGGTCTTGTTTGCCTTCTCAACACCATGCCGAACGAATGCTTTGAACTTGCTATCGTTAGCCGACTTGCATTCCCATAGTGATGGATAGGCCATATCGACTGGGCCATCACAAACAACGCCATCAATGTGTCCTTTGATCTCGCCATCAGCGATAGAGAAACCAAACTGCTTGCCGTCCTTGTCTTCTGTGCGAAGGTCAAAACCAGCGTCTCTGAGCCACTTTGATGCGTAGTCCTCAATCTCATGCCCGAACTGGAAGATGCGCAGTGTACGGGCCGTAAAAGCCTTGTCAGGATCAATGGGTTGGTTCAGGTAGCGGTACTGTATTTTGCGAGAGCATTCATCGCCAATACTTGATGCGCCGATATACTTGCGGCGCTCGCGCTTTTCTTCTCCTGCAACAATCGCGTTATCCACTGCCTCAGTAATCTGTTCGGCAATAGGGTCTGTCCTAGAACGGGATTGAAGTAGAGGGCCAAGTGCCTGTTGACTTAAAGTAAGTGTCTTCGAGTTTTCCAATGTTTATCTCCGCTGCTAGACGTTTTGATTCTTGAATTCCAAAAATTAGGGTGTGGACTTGCTCTTCTGTAAGATCAGAAAAGCGTGTGCTCCATCCGAATATCCCTAATATATGGGCCAGTTCCTTCATTGGTTCTGGCGCTGCTTCCATGTTGCTCAATGTACTGTCTCCTCTTCTGCTGTCATTAAATCCATTACGCTGTTGACTTCATCGGGATCAATATCATCGTTCCTGAACGCTAAACTCATAACGGTTTCTCCCTTGATCATTATGTTTGCACTGCCAAAAATAATTGTTTGATCAGAGTCATGTATTTTGTCATAGAGAATTTCTCCCGCAGATTCCTGCACTTCCGCCATGTCGTTGCTGTTATTTACCCAGCAAATAACCTTAGATTCGGCGCTAGTTATTTCGCCGTCATCTTTTTCGACTATAAAGAGGTGCATTTCAAATCTTGGCATTATGTATTGCCACCTTGAAATTTAATTTGCTCGACTTTTGGCTTTGGGTTTTCCGCAATTAGTTCAGCCCCACATGAGAGATAACCACAGCCATCAATCCAATGGTCTGGGTTTTCTGGGCTAGATTTTATACGGGCCACCTTGAGCAAATTCATCATTACAGCCACGTCATGTGGTGCTATGTGCATTCCAAGGTGAATGCTCCAATATTCAGCTATGGTTGTCAGATTTGACTCCATATACCCATGTTGGGCAGCGCGGTCTTTTGTGACGTATTCTTTTGCCGTGTCGAGCACTTCACTACGTTTCATATCTTTCTCCCTGTCATCTTCTCCCAGTTGTCTGAGATCAGTCTATCAATTTGGTCACGATTAAAATAGTACCCTAAGCAACAAGCCGCTTTGTACTTCGTCCAAGAGAAGTCCATCTCGCTTACTTCCACGCCATTATTGCGCAGAAATTCCTTTTGCTTTGGCGTTGCAGCTTGGTTCAGCCAGCGTTTAGATTTGTTCGCAGCATTGCTGTCTTCGACTTCTCGCAAGAAGTCATCTGCCGCAGCCATCGCCTGTACCTTCTCACCGATTGATACAACTCTTGCGCGTCCGCTCTGGGCCTTTACGATAGCGATCCAGTATTTTCCGATATGACCTACCATAGCGAAGCCTTGAAAGCCTGTAGCCATCATTGCTGTGCCTAATCCATACGGGTCAATCCACATGAATGGGGATAGCTGCATCAGATCGTATTCTGTCATTACGAAGCTGTCTAAAACATCTTTAACTTTTTGTTCAAACTCATATTCACAGAACGGACATATGCGAGTATTTGCAGCGACTTCGCTTTCGCAGTCTGGGCATATTTTTGTTGGCCCTTCGGCATTTGGGTCTTTGGGTCTTCCATCTAGGTTTGCAGTTTCATCTAAAGCCCCGTGAGTAAGTATAGATGTGCCAAAGTCCATGACAACGCAATCGGTCTTGATGGTGTTTGGGTATATCTCAGGATCAAGAATACGCAGACCGCGCCCAATCATCTGCACCATTGTGCCTTTTTGAGAGCATGGTCGCGTTAGGATGATGCAAGACACTGGCGGAGCGTCGAACCCCTCTGTTAGCACCATGACGTTAACGATCACTTGCATGTCACCGAACTCAAGATCGTGCAGCATTGCAGCGCGTTCGTCTTTTGGAGTTTCTCCAATTACGAAATCTGCTTTGACGCCAGCGCGTAGGAAAGCCTCACAGACGTGTTCCGCGTGTAGGACTGTAGAGCAGAACACAACGGTCTTGCGATCCCCTGCCTTTTCTTTCCACTCTTCTACAATGCGTTCGTTAATGACGCGGCGATCCATAATGGCCGCAACCTCTTCCATGTCATACTCTTTGCCACGGCGTGTCACATTATCCAGTTGATCGTTAAGTCCAAGGTCAACAACGTAGGAGGTTGGGCGGACTAGAAAGCCTTCGCGGATTAAAGTTGCCAATTCAATCTGGTGCGCACAATTATTGAATACACTGCGCAAACCTTTGCCATCGCCACGGTTGGGCGTTGCGGTAAAGCCTACGATCTCAGCGTTTTCGTTATCCATGCGAACAGCGTCAATGACTTTGCGGTAGGTGTCCGCAGCCGCATGGTGGCCTTCATCGACTACAACCATGTCGAAAACAGGGCGGTCACGCAGATTGCGATCACGCGACATTGTTTGAATCATTGAGAACACAGCATCGCCGTCCCAGTGCTTGACTGTTCCGTTAACGATGCTTGTTGTGATGTAGGGGTTAACCTTTTCGAACTTAGCTTTGTTCTGTTTAACAAGCTCATCACGATGTTGAATTACAAGAATGCGTTTCCCTTTCTTGTGGCGATTGCCAACGAGAGCGGAAAGCATGATGGTTTTGCCTGCACCTGTGGGGGCGACAACGAGAGTGTTTTTGTGCTTGTCTAACGCGTTACATGCGTCAGACACAGCTACCTCTTGGTATGGTCTGAGTATCATGATTATACCTATTTGCTAGAATAGTTAAGGTGGGGGGATTAGCGGCCACGGCCCCCCGATCCGTGTTCTAGCAGGCGCGGAATGGCCCTGCCGCTAGATTACTTTTGCGCCCAAGAAGGAACTGCGCCGCTATTTTGCGCAGGAGCTTGTGGAGGAACATACGCGGAGGCAGCGGGAGTTTGCTGCATCGGGACGTTTCCTTGGGGCAAAAATTCACTATTATTAGGCGTGAGAGCGGCCATCAGTTGATTACTGT
>Ga0208414_1000694_pt1 | contig 30362 bp, 22 predicted proteins | sample AntAceMetag02UKE_FD_184770 | JGI IMG/M metagenome (GOLD analysis project Ga0208414, IMG submission 184770) | Saline lake microbial communities from Ace Lake, Antarctica - Antarctic Ace Lake Metagenome 02UKE (SPAdes) (version 2) | ecosystem: Environmental > Aquatic > Non-marine Saline and... | reverse complement strand
CATCCAGTCCTCAACATATTGGCACCGGTAACTAATGTTTGTTGGTAGCCACTCAGCGGGGTCTCTTGCTGACTTAGAACGGTTAGAGCTTGCACTAACCGCTATTAGTGCTTCCGCAAGGTCTAGGTCATTGGCAAATGCTTGGCGTCTTTCAGTACTCCAAGCATTTGCACCGCTGTCCCAGGCTTCTTTTAGTGGAATCATGTGGTCAATGTCTAGCTTCGATGAATCAGTGATCACAACGGCGTCATAGCTTGAGAACCAGCTGCCGGTTAGCACCTTGCAGCCAGCACCTAATGTCACAGGTTCTAAGGATTCAATAATCAACACTTCTTCGCGGGCATTACAGCTGTCTCGGTCTGCATCTATCCAGTGTTTGAACAGACCTCTGTCATAACCACTTGTTACCTCTGGCTTGATCTCCATGCTTGCAAGCAAGAACGTGAACTTATCGACTTGTTCAGAAGACCCACTCTCCTCAGCAACCAGCTCTTCATTGGCAGTCTCCTGCCCAGGCTCCGATGGAGCTGGGCTGGAGCTTACTTCTGGGGTTGCTTTTGGCTCAGGATCAACAGATTCAGTCTCATTGGATCCGGGCTCTGGTTCCTGAGAGGCAGACGCGGTGGGGGTTGATTGGGCCTGTGAGGCTGTTTGTGAGGCAGTTGGTTGTGGTTCTGGGCTGTCGGTGACAAGGCCAATAAAGCCAAAGAGTGCGAGACTAGCCACGATGGCAATTGTTTTTGGTTTCCACATCAGCCTCGCCCCCCAAGGGTTATCTTGCTAACACAGTACCCGTGGAGGCTGACAGATGAGCCCGCTCGTATTTATGCTGCGCAACTAAAACGTTATTGGACAGGTCCCCGGATACTCAACGGATAGGTCCCTGTTTTTCTCCGAGTAGCAAACGTAAGTTGGCTCATCGCCGGACACCCAGCTCTGATCTCTTGTGATCGATACTGTGTCAGTGAATTCGGTTGACTCATTAACTGTGATTACGTAGCCGCCGATGCTTATCGAATTACCCTTATAAAGGATTGAATCTAGGCTGAAATCGTTCTCTACTTTAGTTTCGATGTAGATGAGGGTTCTTCCCTCGGGGGCAAGGGCTGTCATTGGTCCAGCCCCATTCCCGAAGCTCGTATCGATGTGATAGACCAGCACCCCTTCTCGGCTGCGGTTGGCGGGTTTATCGACATCAAATTCAGTCGACCTTCGTGACTCTATGGCGATCGCCTGGGTATCAGACATCCTAATCAAGATGGTTTTGAGCGACGCATCCGCAATGCTCACCGGCGTCAATACGAACGAAGTTTCTTGGAAGTTCTCATCGGTTAGACAGAAAACTTCGTCGTCAGTCATCCAACCCGCTAGCCACATGGGCCAGCCACTAAGAGACTTGGTTACCCCGTCTTGATTGTCCATTATGTCGAGGCCCTTGAACGGACCGGACAGAGTGAAATCGCTGCGCTTTACGCTGTTCTGGCTGTGCCAGTAAAGATCGGGCACCCGAAAATAGTGCATAGTTTCGTGGGCCCAGAAGGCCCAAAGGTTCTTGTCAGGTCTGAACTGATAACTTCCGGGTGTAAAGCCTCGGTAAATCTTGCCCTCGTCAGTTTGGTAGGGGCCATTTGAGGGTGGCCAAAGGTTGAACTCTTGGGAGACGTCTTGATTTCTTGGAAGAATGAAAAAGACCATGTCCACGCCAGTGAAGTCAACGAACGGATCGCTAGCGCTCAGGGCTGCATTCCAAAACCTATCCACTACCGACGTATTTTCTTCACCGTGCTGGGCAGTATTTTGTTGGGTCTCGGACTGGGAAAAGTTTTCCGATGGCTGGTCTATCGTGATCCAGTCTCCATAGAACTCCCAGTCGAACGAGACTTTGCCTCGAGTGAATACTTCGTAGTACTTAGACATCATCTCGGCGGCCGGTTTCGTGAAATCCAAGGGTTGCCCGTCACCCTTGATATCTGGGTACTGGACTGGAATTACCGCAATTTTGTAGTTCCCATCTTCAAGACCACCCTCGGCTCTTGGAAAACCAGTGGGATAGGCGTCTTCGTACCTTGCGCGCTCCCAGCTGGTTTCAATTAACTGGCATCTCTGAACATTGTTCTCGGGGAGATTTGATGTTAGGGCAGGGGTTTCCTGAGTCTGATCGGTTTGGCATACGGGCTGAAATGCCTTCCAGCCACTATTCGAAACCCTGGTTACGGGCTGAAGTTCAATTGAGTCGCACGCTGGGTAACGCGAGTTTATAACTACTGGCTCTTCAGTAGCTTTCGCCTTGGAAGTTGTTGCCACCTCCGGCTCATTGGCTGGTGGCGCTTGCGAAGTTGTGCAGCCCGCCAATATAATCGCGGTCAACACAATGCCGATGAGTCGTTTCAAGATTCTCCCTCTTCGTGGCCTAGGCCTAGATGCTGGTCGGAGCCATTAGCTGGTTTCAAGGGGGAACTCTTCACCATCGTCAGGCAGCAGCGCAAAGAGCTCCATCTTGGCGTCCATCCACTCTTGGACGTGTCCTGATTCCAGGATGATCATCATTTCTGACATGGCATCTAGGTGGGGCTGATCTGCCATTGCAGCCATCTCAGCGCCATGCTGTTGGCTTTGGCTTGCCACTTCTTCGAAGCTTGAACCTCGAAAAGATTGACTGCAGGCTCCACCGAGTTCCAGGCAGCTGATTGTCTTCATTGGCCAAAAGTCTAAAGGTTTGGCCCTTTGAAGTCACTTTTGCCGCGGTGTCACCAATTGTTTTTCATAAATCACCAACGTGACTCGGGGAATAACCGATTAGGCGATGCCAGTTGGCATACTAAAGACATTCCGTTTTATCGAAGATGATTGTGAGGGCCAAATGATAGGCAATACCTTTTCTTTTTCCTCAGAGGCTGGCCACACATGTTTACCTGCGGCCTCACCCGCATTTGTCACAAAACGATATCAATATCTGGGTCTTCTGACCGCTTAAAGGCGCTTTGGTCGCTAGCGATCCACCCGTTAATTCTCTAGTTTTTGGTTTTGATGTATACAACCAAAGCCTTTTTACCGGCATAATTGCCTAATATTTGCAAACTTTTACCTTGATTGGATACAATAGTGTTAAACCCCAAAGGTTTTTCCTGTCTCGCAAAACCTAAATGCGAGCGTCAAACGACTGCCCTTACCTGGGCAACCCCATTTATTGCAGGCGGTAGCCTTAGATTCGAAGTACAAGGAAGTGCCTTATGTCACTGTCGACACTGAAGCGTTGGGTAACCGAGGTTGCCGATCTAACCGATCCAACCGAAATAATCTGGTGCGACGGATCCCATGCGGAGAGCCAAAAAATCAACGCACTTCTTGTTGAGAACGGCACCTTCGAGAAACTAAACCAGAAGATTAGACCGAACAGCTTTATCTCCCGCACTGACCCTGCTGATGTTGCAAGGGTCGAGTCCAGAACCTTTATTTGCTCTGAAGACGAAAAGGACGCAGGCCCGACAAACAACTGGGTCGAGCCTGCAAAAATGCGCGCTGAACTCAATGAGAAATTTGCAGGCTCGATGCGTGGTCGCAAAATGTATGTGATCCCGTTTTCCATGGGACCACTCAACTCACCGCTTGCTCGCTACGGAGTCGAAATAACAGACTCACCTTATGTTGTGGCGTCCATGCGAATCATGACCAGGGTCAGTGGCAAAATTGTGGACAAGATTGCCAAGGGGGCTGACTGGGTCCCAGCTATTCACTCGGTTGGCAAGCCACTGATTGACGATCAGGGCAACACCGTTGCCGATACCCCCTGGCCCTGCAACCCGGAAAACGTTTACGTAGTTCAGTTCCCGGAGACCCGAGAGATTTGGTCCTTCGGTTCTGGATACGGCGGGAATTCACTGCTTGGTAAGAAGGCTATGGCGCTTCGCATTGGTTCGGTTCTTGCGCGCGATGAGGGTTGGCTAGCGGAGCACATGCTACTAATCAGAATCACCACTCCCGAGAAAAAGCAGTACCACGTGGCAGCTGCGTTCCCTTCGGCCTGTGGTAAGACAAATCTTGCCATGTTGCAGTCTCAAATGCCGGGCTGGAAAGTTGAGACCCTTGGCGATGATATTGTTTGGATGGCTCCAAACGATAACGGCAAGATCCGAGCAATCAACCCGGAGAACGGTTTATTTGGAGTTGCTCCCGGTACTGGAATCGCAACCAATAAGGTGGCGGTTGATTCGATGCGTGAAGGTGCTATTTTCACCAACGTCGCGACCACCAAAGACGGTGACGTTTGGTGGGAGGGGCTCACAGCTGAGGTTCCAGAAGGCCTAACCGATTGGAAGGGCGACCCTTGGGACAAGGACAGCGGCAAAACTGCCGCTCATCCCAATGCCAGGTTCTGCTTGCCAATCGATCAGGTTACGAGCCTCAGCGACAATTGGGCAGAGCCCGAGGGTGTTGAGCTGGATGCAATTTTGTTTGGTGGCAGAAGAGCTACCAACGTGCCACTTGCTGTTCGTTCGCTGAATTGGCAACATGGCGTTTTCTTGGGAGCAACCATTGCCAGTGAGCAAACTGCTGCGGCCGAGGGTCCCATTGGGATTCTTCGACGAGACCCCTTTGCAATGTTGCCTTTTTGCGGCTACAACATGGGTGACTACTTCGGTCACTGGTTGTCCTTCGCTGAGAAACTAGACCCGGCCAACTTGCCCACCATCTTCCAGGTGAACTGGTTCCGGAAAGATGATGAGGGCAAGTTCATCTGGCCGGGCTTTGGCGAGAACATGCGAGTGCTGCAATGGATCGTTGGCCAGATTGAAGGTAAAGACTCCTCGACAGCAACCCCAATTGGCATGGTTCCAAAAGCCGAGGCGCTAAACACCGAAGGCCTGGAACTATCGAACGAGAAACTTGCTCAATTGCTCGCAGTTGATAAAGACACTTGGAGCCACGAAGCTGGCGAAATTGCAGGATTCTTTGACAGCTTCGGCGACAAAATGCCGGAGGAGCTGAGGTTGGAACTTCAAAACCTAGAGACTAGACTTCGGGCCTAAGTGGCCTTGGTTTTGCTGGCATTTTTAGGGGCTTTTGGAACAAGTAACGATTCACTAAAGTTTGTTCTGTGAAAGCTTATTGGTGTGTTGTCAGGGTTTACACTACAGTCGAACCGTCGTAAAAATTAACCTAGATTTATTACGTGACAATGATTGATCTTCAATGAAGAAGGAGTAACGATGGACAAGACAAGACTGGCCGGCAAAAAGGCTCTTATTACAGGTGGCGCTCAAGGTATGGGTGCTGCAATAGCCAAACACTGGGCCGCACAGGGCGCGGAAATTTGCCTCGGAGACCTAAATATTGAGGGCATCAAAACCGTTGCCGAAGAAATCATTGCCGATGGCGGCAAGGCCACCTACATCAAGCTTGACGTAGCCAGCGAGGAAGACGCCAAGGCGGCCGTTCAGCACACCGTTGACACTTTTGGTGAAATCAACCTTCTTCTAAATAACGCAGGCATCAACAAGCCACTGTTCTTCTTGGACATCACCAAGGAAAACTTCGACCTACTGAACAAAGTAAACACCTGGGGATCCCTAAACGTTATGCAGAAGGTTGCTCAGCAGATGAAGGATCAGGGCAAGCGCGAGTATCCATACAAGATTATCAACGTTGGCTCGATTCTTTCTCGCGAGGCTTTCGATGACGTCACCGTGTACACAATGACAAAGCACGCGATTCTTGGTCTAATCAAGGCCGGTGCAAAGTCACTGATTGAGCACAACATCACCGTTAACGGCTACGGTCCGGGCGTTGTTCGCACCGAAATGTGGGAGCAACTGGACAAGGACCTCGTTGCGATTGGCAAATTCGAGAAGCGTGGCCAATCAATGGACGACATTGCGGAGAACATGATCCTCATGAAGCGCTACAGCTACCCAGAGGACGTAGTTGGAACTGCTTCGTTCCTAGCCAGCCCAGAGTCTGACTACATGACTGGTCAGCTTCTAATGATCGATGGCGGAATGGTAATCCAGTAATTTAGACAATAAAAAAATCCCCCCAAAAGGTAGCCGCCTTAGGGGGGATTTTTTTATGCGCTAGATAAGCATTGTTAGAGGATTCTCGATCCTTGCCTTGAACGCGGCTAGCCACTGAGCAGCCAACGCACCGTCAACCGCCCGGTGGTCGGCGGACAGCGTCACGCTCATGATGGTGGCGACAGTTATTTCACCATCCACAACCACGGCCTTCGGCCCTGCTGCACCGACGGCCAAAATACCTGACTGCGGTGGGTTCAAGATCGCCGAGAAGCTTGAGGTGCCGTACATGCCCAAGTTAGTCACTGCAAAGCTGCCACCATTTAGCTCTTCTTGGCGAAGCTTTCCTGCTCGTGATCTTTCGGCCAAGTCAGTGATGGTCCTGGCAATATTGCTAAGTGACCGTTTTTCAACGCCTCGGATAACCGGAGTGAGCAAACCACCGTCGGTTGAGACTGCGATCGATATGTCTACTGACTCGTACTTGATCATGGCGTCTGGTCCCCAGACGACATTCGCTTCTGGGACATCCTCAAACGCTGCGGCGACGGCTCTGACAACCATGTCGTTGACCGAGATCTTGACCTGTGAGCTTTCGTTGATCTTCTTACGCAATGCAAGTAGTTCATCTACTTTGCAGTCTGCGTTTAGGTAGAAGTGAGGGACAGTGCTTTTACTCTCGGTGAGTCTTCTGGCAATTGCCTTACGCATCGAAGTGTGAGGAACCGTTGAGTAAGTGGATGAGTACTCCTGGCTCGCAAGCTCCTTAGAAGCACTTGTGCTCACTGGAGCTGGGGCCTGAGGGGCTACTACTGGGCTGGCTGCGGCAGGTGCCGCTACAGGCTCAGCGGCAGTAGTTCCGTTTGCAACGCTTGCTTCAACATCGCGTCTGACCACTCTTCCACTTGGGCCGGTACCCGTGATCTGACTCACATCAACGCCAGCATCCTTAGCTAGCTTTCTGGCAATAGGAGACACACGCTGTCTTCCGGAAGCCTGAACAGTTTCAGCCGGAATAGCTGCTGAGGTGTCTGCGGCCGTGACACTTGGAGTGGCGACTGGCTCGGAAACTGGGGAGGCAACAGGGCTAGCAACCGGAGATGCGGCTGGTGGCACTGGTGCTTCTGCAGCTGGAGTCACTTCTTCTGGAGCAGCAGCACTCTCGCCTGCTTCGCCAACCATGGCAATGGTGCTACCGACTTCCATTTCATCGCCCGGCTTGCCAATGAGCTCCAAAATAGTTCCGGCAGTTTCTGCCAAGAGTTCTACGACTGCCTTATCGGTTTCAATTTCAGCTATTTGCTGGCCGACGACAACCTGGTCACCAACGGCAACCTGCCAGCTAGAGATGACTGCATGGGTTGCGCCTGCAGCAACCTCGGGAAGTTTGATTTGTGTGGCCATTAGTTTTTGCCAAACCCTTCCTTCACGAGGTTCAAGCCTGCCACCACTTCTTCAAGGCCGGCGATAGATGCTCGCTCTAGAACCTTGGAGATGCTTGGTGATGCTTCACGTCCGTGAACTCGTTGAACCGGCTGATCTAAGTGGTCAAAGAACCTGCGTTGGATCTCATCGGACAGCCATCCGCCGTAGCTGGTGCCTTGAACGCCCTGCTCGACTATGACAACACTGTTGGTCTTTTTGATGCTCTCACCGATGGTGTCCCAGTCAATGCTCGCGCGGTCTAGCCAGCGAAGATCGATTAATTCGCCGTCTAGGCCGGTCTGGTCAAGAGCTTCCTTGGTGATGTTGACCATGTTTAGGTAGCTGAGAATTGTGGTGTCTTTGCCTTCTCTAACAACTCGTGCCTTACCAAACTCGATGTGGTAATCAAGATCGTCGGCTGGAATCAGACCGCGCTGGGTATAGAGATCAACGTGCTCGATCATCAAAACTGGGTCTTCCATCTTTAGCGCAGCGTTCATGAGGCCGATGTAGTCAAACGGGTTGCTGGCTGCAACTACTCGCCAACCAGGGGCGGTAGCGAAGATGCCGGCTGGATCCATTAGGTGCTGGGAGCCATAGCCCGAGCCCATTGCAATCTTGGTTCTTAGAACCAATGGCACTGGGTTCTGACCACCAAACATGTGCCTGGCCTTACCAATCTGATTGAAGACCTGGTCCGCTGCAACCCAAAGGAAGTCCGGATACATGAACTCAACTACCGGGCGAAATCTGCCATCCATGGCCATTCCACCACCCAGGCCTGCAAAGGCGTTTTCGCTAATTGGGGTTCCAAGTACTCGGCCGTCATATTTATCTGGCAGGCCCTTGGTTGCACCGTTGGTGCCACCCTTTAGGCGATGAACATCCTCACCCAAAATAATGATTCGGTCATCAAGTTCCATTTGACGATCCATGCCCTTGGCGATGGCGTCAACAAAACGAATGTCGGTTGTTTCTCCGGTGTAAGAGTCTTGCTCCAGTGTCTTGGCTCCAGCAAGCTCTGAAAGATCCGAGCGCAGCCCAACGTCCACGAAACCAGAGTCTGGCCAGAGGTTAGCCTTGATTTTTCTAGCTCCCGGCTTTCCGTCTAGATCTGGCTCTAGCAATTCAAGTGCGACTAGCTCCATTGCGGCAACTGCTTGATTTCTAGTTTCAGTCACCTGCTCCTGAGTGATCAGACCAAGTTCGATCATCTCGTTGGCAACCTTGTCCAGTGGGTCACGGCTTCTCCAGTGCTCTTCTTCTTCCTTCGAGCGGTAACCGAATGCGCTTCCTGGGAAGGCTCCGTTCTGGTGGAAGAATCGATAGACCTCTGCTTCAACAACCGCTGGGCCCTTGCCAGAGCGAACGTGCTCCTCAACTTCTTGCATGACGTGCCAAACGGCAAGTGGGTCCATTCCGTCTACGCGCCAGCTAGGAATACCAAAACCAACGCCGCGACCGCTTAGGCGGTCTTCCTTGGTTGCCTCGGCAACCGTGGTTGAAACCGCGTAGAGGTTGTTCTCAATGAAGAACACCAGTGGGACATCCCATGCTGCGGTTAGGTTCATGCTCTCAAGCACGCTGCCAATGTTTACGGCTCCGTCTCCGAAGTAGCTGGTTGTCATGTCCGTAGTTCCGGCTCTCTTCTGTGACCAGGCGTTACCAGCTGCAAGTGGAACACCGCCACCAACAATCGCGTTGGTTCCCAGTGCTCCGGCTTCATGCCACTGAAGGTGCATCGAGCCACCACGGCCCTTGCAATATCCTTGGGCAAGCCCAAGGATCTCGGCGGCAGTCTTTTGCAGAACTTCTTGAACTTGGCTAGTTACAAGGTTGGTCACATCTAGTTGTGGTGCTACGTAGGCAATTGCCTTAGCTAGAAATTGGTGGTGTCCTCGGTGGGATCCATTGATGGCATCGGTTGGGCGCATACCGACGATGGAACCTACTGCTCCACCTTCTTGACCGACAGATGAGTGAGCGGGGCCGTGGACCAGACCCTCTCCGGCGATTTCAAGAATCGCCTCTTCGAATGCTCTGATTAGATGCAGCTGACCGAGCATGGTCTCAAGTAGTTTGGGGTCGGCGTTTTGGTAATCCTGCTTGGTGGTTTTGATCTCCACCCATGGCTCGAGGGGATCTAGCTGAATGCGTTCGGTCATCGATGACTCCATAAAGAATATTGATTGGCTATTGGTACTAATTTAGCGTGATTGTATACATTACTACAACTGCTAAGCCAAAAAAGCGTGCAAAAAGCACTTTTTGTCGGTAGTTTGTATCCAATAGCTAGCAGATGGGCATGTCATGAAAAAGGGAATTCCTGGACTAAGGGGCACCGACCACGTCGGTTTCAACGTGCCGGATATCGAGCAGGCAACCAAGTTCTTTGTCGAGGTAATCGGTTGCGACTACATCTACAAGCTGGGTCCGTTCCAGTCCGATGATGACTGGATGGAGAGACAACTAAACGTTGACCCCAGAACAGTTATCAAGCAGAACCGTCACTTCCGCCTAGGCCACGGCACCAACTTTGAAATCTTCGAATACCAATCGGTTGATCAGACCCCGATGGCTCAGCCTAAAAACAGCGATGCCGGTGGTCACCATCTCGCCTTCTACGTCGACGACTTAGATGCTGCAATTGAACACCTGAAGTCTCATGGTGTTGAGGTTTTGGGTGAACCGGTCTCAAGTAAGGCATTTGCCACCGGTCAGCGTTGGATTTACTTCTTGGCCCCCTGGGGTATGCAGTTCGAACTTGTCAGCTACCCGAACGGCAAGAAGTATGAAACGGATGCTCCCGTAAAGCTCTGGTCTCCAAAGAATCCAGCCGAGTGATTCTCAGTCGAAGATCTCCGGGTGGGCAACAAGAGCGTTGCGAGTTCTTCTGATGTGAGCTGCAAGGTTTATCTCCAAGTCTTCATAGTCCCCACGAACCATGGCATCGAGAATCAATCGGTGCTCCAAGTGAGTCACACTGCCGGCTTCAATGCCGCTCAGCTTCACAAACGCTCTGCGGTAGTGCTGGGTAGTGTTCCATAGTCTGACTACTAGATCCTTCAGCATCCCGTCTGGTCCGTGAGAGTAGGCCAAGAGATGAAACTCGCGGTCTAGCCTCAAGAAGGTTTCCACGTCTACAGATGCCTCCATCTGTTCAACCAATTTCAGCAATGCGGTAGTTGTTTCCGGCTGCATCTGCTGGGTGCTTTGTCTAAGTAGTAGCGGCTCTAGGCGCTCTCGTATTTGGTAGGCCTCTTCGCACTCTTTCTTGCTGAGCTTTGAAACCCAGGCTCCAGTGTTAGCGACAATTGAAACTAGGCCATCGGCCTGCAGGCGTCTTAGGGCATCTCGCACCGGAAGCCGGCTTGCACCAAACTCTGAAGCCAACCGCTCCTGAAGAATTCGTGACCCCGGGGCGATTGTGCCGGCAAGTATCTGCGCGCGTAGCTCGTGAGCGATTTTCTCACTTGAGCCGCGGTCTTTTTCCTCCAAGCTTTTCCTCCTCGGGTCTAAAAATAGAAGCTTAGTCTTTGTTAGGTTTGCAGTAGCCACTTGAGAACTGCTTGGCTCGGCTCGACCTAATTGAATACAATCTTCACAGTTTTTAGTTGGTTTCGGCCGTTTATCGGCTTTTATTCAATAAAATGTATCCAATTGCATGATTTCAACTTGCATCAAGTAGCTAGTAAGTTGAGTACTAGCAACAGATAAACTCAAGTGAAAAACCATCTCTACCTAGAATGAGGCCCCAATGGCAATGGCAACCATCAACCCGACGACCGGCGAAACTGAATTTGAAGTAGAACTTCACACACCGGCCGAGGTAGAGACCCGAATTGCCCTGGCGCAGACCGCCCACGAGACTCTTCGAACCATGAGCTACGCCGAGCGCGCCGCCTTGATGATCAAAGCGGCTGACTTGATTGAAAGCGAAGTAGAGCAGACAGCAATCATGCTCACTCGCGAAATGGGTAAGCCAATTGCGCAGTCCCGAGGAGAAGTTCTCAAGTGTGCCAAGAGCATGCGCTTCTACGCTGAAAAGGCAGAGGAATTTCTAGCACCACAGGTGCTAGCCGACCCATCAACAGTCAACGCCAGCCAAGCAATGGCCATTTGGCAGCCACTAGGTGTTGTGTTGGCCGTTATGCCCTGGAACTACCCGCTTTGGCAGGTAATTAGGTTTGCAGGTCCAGCCCTAATGGCTGGCAACTCTGGAGTGTTGAAGCATGCTTCAAACGTTCCGCAGTCTGCCCTTTATTTGAATGACATCTTCGCCCGCGCTGGCTTCCCGGAAGGCTCCTTCATAACCCTTATGATCTCGGCGTCCAGCGTTGCAAGCGTGATTGACGACTGGCGCATAAAGGCCGTTACCCTCACCGGTTCCGAGCCTGCCGGTCGAGCAGTTGCCGAGCGAGCAGGACGACAGATAAAGCCTTCGGTCATGGAGCTTGGTGGCTCTGATGCTTTTGTTGTAACGACAAATGCTGACATCGAAGCTGCCGCGACAACTGCAGTAGCCGCCAGAATTAACAACAACGGGCAATCCTGTATCGCAGGAAAGCGCTTCTTGGTCTTTGCAGATGTTTATGATCAGTTCGTGAAAAGTTTTGTTTCAAAAATGAGCGCACTAAAGATGGGCGACCCAATGGACGAGACAGTTCAGCTTGGACCGCTGGCAACAGCCAACGGCAAGCGCGACATTGTTGAGCTAGTTGAGGACGCCAAAGCAAAAGGCGCAAACATTCTTTGCGGTGGCGAGACTCCAGAGGGACCAGGCTTCTTTTACCCAGCAACGGTTATTGATGGCCTAACCGATGACATGAGACTTGTCATGGAAGAGGCTTTTGGGCCGGTTGCCAGCATCTACAAGGTTGCCAACAAAGAAGAGGCGATTAAGATCGCCAACCAAACAACCTTTGGTCTTTCCTCTGCTGTGTGGACCCAAGACACGGCTGAGCAGGACTACTTCGTTCAGCACCTTCAGGCAGGTGCTGTCTTCGTAAACGGCATGACGATTTCTTACCCAGAGCTAGCATTTGGTGGCATCAAGGACTCGGGCTTTGGTCGCGAGTTGTCCGATGCTGGCATCAAAGAGTTCTGCAACCTAAAAACAGTCTGGAAGGCATAGTCGAGCCGGACTGTTTTTGATTCTTCAATACTTTGGCTAGCTGAGACCGATCGGCGCTAGAAGTGAATCGCTCTAGCTAGTAAGGGTTAGTGACGAACAGCTTTTCAGCTGGGAACTTGGTTATAACCTGAGCTCCATTGTTGGTAATAACGACTTCCTCTTCAATCCTGGCTGCCGAAATACCGTCTGGTGATGGGCAGTAAGTTTCAAGAGCGAAAACCATACCGGCCTTTATTTCAACCGGGTGAGTCAAGCTGTTTAGACGCGAGATGATCGGGCGTTCATGCAGGCCAAGACCAAGGCCGTGACCAAACTGCAGACCGAAAGCATCCATCTCATTGGCGAAGCCAATCTCTTCGGCCTTTGGCCATAGCTTGGCAATTTCATCGGTTCCAACGCCATCGGCAACCTTGTCGATCGCGGCATCCATCCATTCTCTGGCCTTGGCATAGGCATCGTGTTGAGCTGGGATAGCTCTGCCGACCGAGAAGGTGCGGTAGTAGCAGGTGCGGTAGCCCTGGTAGGAGTGAATGATGTCAAAAAACGCCTGATCGCCCGGGCGAATTATTCTGTCGGTGAAGTTGTGAGGGTGGGGGTTGCAGCGCTCTCCAGAGACCGCGTTAATTGCTTCAACCTGCTCTGAACCGAGTTCGAATAGTTTCTTGGAAGCAAGAGCAACGATTTCGTTTTCCTTGATTCCGGGTCTAAGGGCATCAGTGATGTCCTGGTAAACACCGTCAACCATTGCTGCTGCCTGAGATAAGAGCATGATCTCATCGACGTTCTTGATTGACCTTGCATCAAGCATGTCCTGCTGAATGTCAATAACCAGCAAACCCTGAGCCTGCATTTCAAATAAGAATGCTGGCTCAACGATGTCAACGCCAACTGGAAGGTGGTCAACACCAGCATCAGCAAGCATGCCCTTGATGGTCTTGACGGCGTCTTTCATCAGTCCAACCTCTGGGTGGATTGCGCCTCTTAGTCCAAGCATTCCAGCGTGAGAGTGACCTGGCTCTATCCAGGGTGCAAAAAGCTGGTGGTGCTTTGCTGCGGAACCAAAGTCCCAGATGTGTGGCTTGCCGTCACGTGTAAGAAGGGCGTAGCGAGACATCTTGTCGCCAAGCGCTCCGCCAACCCAAGTCTGGGTTGTGTAGCGAATGTTGTAAAAGTCAAAAAGTAAAAACGCGCCGCACTCGGTTGCCTCGAGGGACTTCATCGCACGGGCCAAGCGGTAGGCACGGAGGCGCTTGTAATCAACCCGCTCTTCAAAATCGACCGAGGTCGTTCCGTGAGCCGGAATCATGCGGTTGTCAAAGTCGAGTGCAGGAACCAAAGGTTTTGGCTCGAACGCGGTGTCGCTCATGTAAATCTCCTGGAAGAGTGTGTTCGTTTTCTAGTTTGCGAAATTGGATTGCGAGCTTTGAGGCTGGGGAAGTTATGTCTCCAGCCTCAAAGCCGCCGTGTACCTTTGGCTAAATGAAATTAACCCTTGGTGTAGTACTCATAGTGCGGTCCGCGCCATAGCGGATTGATATTGAAGTCTCCCAACCACGAGCGGTAAGGGTAGGCAAGACCTTCTTGCGCTGCGTATACCCACATGGGGTCTTCATACAGAAGTTGCTGAAGTTCTGCATAAATTGCAAGGCGCTTATCTGGGTCGACAGTTGCCTTACCAGCATCGATTAGTTCCGCGATCTTGTCTGGGTCTTCATAGGCATCTCTCATGCCGTGCTTAGTTCCCCAATCGCCATCTGGGTGCTGGTGTGGGTCGAAGAACTGATGTGGGTCCGCACCTGGGTCAGCATTTTTCACCCAAAGCGCATACGGTACCGGATCGGCACCCAGGTTCTCATCAAACTGCGTTTCCGCCTGGCTGACAACATTGACCCTGAAATTCGGGTTCATCTTCTCAACGCCATCTTTCATAAGCAGCGCAACGCCCTCAAACTCAGGCTCTCCAGCTTGAACTAGAACTGAAACCGTGAAGCCTGTCTCCCAATAAGGGGTCTGCTTCATCAGCTCAGCTGCCATATCCAAGTCATATTCATAGATAGGCGCATTTTCGTCATAGCCGAACACACCCTGAGGGATGTAGGCGGTGTAACGAGCTCCATACCCATCAAGGAATGAATTGATGTAGGTGTTGTAATCGAACGCGTAGCTGAATGCCTGACGAATTCTCTTGTCTGCAAAGAAATCCATTGGGATGGTGTCGCTAGACGGCAAGTTATCAGATTTCATGTTGAAGCCAAGGTGAATTGGCTCTAGCAACAGTCCGCCCTCAAAAATAGTCACCCCTTCTACCCCTGATACGTCCCCAACGTTTGAAGGTGAGATGTCAATGATGTCCGCGTCCCCTGCTCGAAGAGCCAAGACTCGAGAGCTTTCCTCAGGAGTGATATCCCAGCGAACATCGACCTTGGCGGGTTCTCCCCAGTAGTTTTCAAAGACAATCATCGTGAGGGACTCTCCACGTTTCCATTCACCGAAAACGTAAGGGCCGGTGCCCACCATGTTTGTGTCCATCCACTCGCTTGGAGTATCTGCCTGTATTCCGCCATTGGCCTCAACGGCTTCTGGGCTAACAATCGATGCCACGGTGTTGAGAACAACCGAATATAGGAATGATGCATCTGGCTCCTGGATGGTTACTTCGAATGTGAAGTCATCCACAACTCTCATAGAGTCAACTGAATCAACCAACGCACCCGCCTGACCCTCAGGCAGGTTCATCGTGATGACTCGTTCCCATGAGTAAAGAACGTCTTCTGCGGTGAAGTCAGTGCCATCGTGAAATACGACACCTTCCCGAAGAGGGAAGGTATAGGTAAGGCGATCTTCGCTGACCAGGCCATTTTCTAGTGTTGGAATCTCTGTAGCGAGTGACGGAATTAGGTCAGGCCCGCTTGGACCAACATCTACCAGTCTTTCATAAACGTTGTCGATAAAGGCCTCGCCCTTTTCGCCCTGTTCAGTGCGAGCAGGATCAAGGCTCGCCGGCTCTCCATTTTGCGCGTGAACGATAACACCCGCATTGCGAATCTCCGAAGATGAGCTGCCGTCGGAATTGCTGCTGCCTTCCGGACTGCTGGCAGCCGTGCAAGCCGTCAACACCAGGGTTAGGGAGGCTAGCCCAGCTATTGAGGCCGCAATTCGTGGCCGTGAATGCGCAGAAGAATGCTTGCGCTTAATTGTTTGCATTTTCATTACTGCCCTTCTTTCCCGTTATCTTGTTGTGATTTGTTTAGGTCTGGCAATGTTCCACGTTCCTGGGTTCTAATGCATGAACTCAAACGACCGTCTTGAATCTGCTCCAGGGAAGCGTCGCTAACCTCGTTGAATGAGACCCTCACTGACGCGCCTCTAACTTCGGGAGGCCGGTGCATTGCCTCATTAATAACGGAGCCGTTCAGCTGGGATAAGAACCCTTGAGCATCCCCCTCATTTTCGAAGTTGATCTGAGCGTTGTAGTCGTCGCTTCTGTCTACAGTCTTGATCGTCTCAAAAATGACTGGGGAATTCTCTTCGGTCGTGTTCATTACATCTGAAACAGACCATCCGCAGCCTGCCGCTGCGACAGGGCATCTCGGGTGCAGTCTGCAACCGTGCGGAGGCTCAATTGGATTCGGAACTGTTCCAGAAAGCTCCCAATCTCGGTTTCGATCACCCTCCAGAGATGGGTTGGAATCACGAAGAACCCTCGAGTATGGATGGAGTGGGTTATCGAAAACTTGGTCAGTTGGGCCGTACTCCACAATTTGACCGAGATACATGACCGCTATGTGGTCTGCCATGTGCTGAACAACACCAAGGTCGTGTGTGATGAAAAGATATGTCAAACCCATCTCAGCCTGGAGCTCGACCAAAAGATTCAAGATTTGCGCCTGGACAGAAACGTCTAGAGCGCTTGTCGGCTCGTCAAGAATTACGAACTCTGGGTTGAGTGCCAACGCTCGAGCGATTGAGATCCTCTGCCGCTGCCCCCCAGAAAACTGGTGTGGGAACCTGAGTAGGTGCTCTGCGCCCAGTCCTACACGCTCAAGTAGCTCAATAACTTTCTTGTCGAGTTCGGCACCTGAAGTTTGCTCATGAACACGTAAGGGCCTACCTACTATGTCCCGGACTAGCTGTCTCGGATTCAAAGAGGAGAACGCGTCCTGAAAAACAACCTGACAATTCCGTCGGTACTGCCTCTGTTTCTCTCCAGACATTGAGCCGAGTCTGCTGTTTAGGGTTAAGTCCTTCCATATCCGACGGTCTTGGGCTGTCATTTCACCCTCATTTACCCCGCGCAATCTGTTGACGTCTAGTTGCTGTTGGGCTGAGAGGTCCATCCATATGTCGCCACCTGTGGGTGCCACGAGCCCGGAAATTACACGACCGAGTGTGGTTTTTCCGCATCCCGACTCTCCGACAAGTCCTAGTGTCTTTCCACGAGCTATGCTCAGATCCACTCCATCAACGGCCTTTACATGGCCGGTTACTCTCTGGAGAGCGCCTTCCTTGACGGGATAATGAACCTTCACATCATTGAGGGTTACCACCGAATCCGTGTCAACAGTGTGCAGTGAGCTTGAACCGCTTGCAGTAGTCATCGCCTCGCCTCTCCGCTGATTTCTGCTGGAATAGGCATGTCCGCTTTAGCAACAGATGGGCTCTCGGATTCCCCGAACCTGAAGCACGCGACCTTCCTATTTGGTTGGATCGTGTGCAGCTGAGGAACATGTCCTCGGCAAGCTTCGGCGGCCCACTGGCATCTGCTTGCAAAGTGGCACTGGTCGGGAGGGTCAATTAGATGAGGGACTGATCCAGGAATTGCCGCCAGTTGACCACGCGGAGTTCTCCTGTGAGGGATTGCGCCGAGCAGGCCGGTGGTATAAGGATGCTGAGGATTAGCCAACACCTCCTGTGCCGGGCCAGTTTCAACGATGTGCCCGGCATACATAACCGCGATCCTGTCGGCAAATTCTCGAACTATCGACAAGTCATGAGTGATGTATAAGACAGCCATACCCCGGCGCTTCTGCATGTCCTGAATCAGCTCCAAAATACGGGCCTGAATTGTCACGTCCAGGGCAGTAGTTGGCTCATCAGCAATCAGGAGGTCCGGGTCGCAAGCCAAAGCTTGAGCGATCATGACACGCTGCTTCATGCCACCAGAAAGCTCATGCGGGTAACTTTTCATTATTTTTCGAGGATTGGGGATTCCGGTATCCGCGAGCGAGCGAGCGACAGCGTCATCGATTGACTTCTGCAAGGCGGCGGCTTTAGATCTTCTGGTCAAATGAAAAAACCTGAGCTGGACAAAACTCGCGCGCTGCTTGGCAACGCGTTTTTCCGCTCGGGAAGCCTTAGACGGATCAATTCCTGCTGATTCAAGAATCATTTCGCCTCGATGTTGGCCAAAAACCTCTGCGAGTTGACTCCCAACTGTCAGCGAAGGGTTCAACGCTTTGCCGGGGTCCTGGAAAATCATCGAAATGCGTTCTCCGCGAATCGCCATGACTTCTTTTGTGGACGCGGACAAAATGTCTACGACACCTTTTCCCTCAACGTTGAGCTTGATTGACCCAGCCACGTACTTGCCAGGAGGCTCTGGAACTAAACGAAGGATGGAGCGCGCCGTCACGCTCTTTCCGCATCCAGTTTCCCCAACTAATGCCAATGTCTCTCCGCGCTGGATCTCAAAAGACACGCCCTCGACCGCGTGAGCGTCTCCGCCTCGGGATTGAAAACGAACGCTCAGATTCTCTACCTTGAGCAACCAGTCTTGAGACATGCTTAGCGCCCTTCCGTTTTTGGATCAAGGACATCCCGAAGACCGTCACCCACAAGGTTAAACGCAAGAGCCCAAAGAACGATTGCGAGCCCAGCAAAGGTGGAAACCCACCACTCTCCAGCTAGAAGGCCAGACTGACCAGCACTCACGAGTGCCCCCCATTCAGTCAATCCAGCCTGAGCAAGTCCGATGAAGCTAAGCGTTGCCCCAATGAGAACGACGTTTCCCATGTCAAGAGTCGCCTGAACAATCAGAGGGGTTGCAGCATTAGGAAGTACGTCCTTCCTGTAGATATTCCACGTCGAATCCCCTACAACTCTGGCTGCCGCAACGTAGTCGGCCTGCTTGACCTTTATGATTTCTCCGCGAATGATTCTGGCGTACTTGACCCAAAACACAGCTGCGAGCGCCAAGATGATGTTGGAAAAAGAAGGCCCCAGCACCGCGGCGATTGCCAGAGCAAAGATCAACTCGGGGATAGACAGGAACACGTCAACTATGCGCATCAGGAGGTTATCGATTCTGCCTCCGCGCATCGCCGCAATGCTTCCCACCATCGTACCGAACACAAGAGTGAAGAGCACAACGGTCACGGATAGCTGCAGTGAAAGCCTTGACCCCCAGATGATTCCGTACAAAACATCTCCACCGGTGGAGTCTGTTCCCAGTACGTGCCCTGCTACTCCCGGTGGGGAATCAATGTTTGACCAGTCTCGAGGGCTCTGATAAGGATCTGGCTGGTTCGGCTCTACAAGAAGTGGCGCAAAGACCGCCATCATCAAGAAGAGAAATATGATTGTTAGACCAATTACAGTCAACGGATTTCGTAGGACTTCACGACCTACTTCAAGCCGCCTAGCCCACTTGACCGTGACAGCGCTTTTCTTAGGCGTCGGTGACTGCGCAGTTTTCTTGCTTCCAGGACCAGTTGTCATCCGCCCAACACCACCCTTCTGTCCAGGTATGCATAAGCGATATCGACGGCAAGGTTCACGGTCATAAATATTAATGCTGTGATCAAAACATAAGCCATGATTGTTGCCTGATCTCCCGCCAGTACGGCGCTTGTGACCCACTGCCCAAGACCCGGCCAGCGGAATATGAGCTCAACCGCGACAGCTCCCTGGAGAAGAAAACCGAAACTAAGACCAATGACCGTAGTCGTAGGCAAGAGCGCGTTTCGTCTCGCGTGGCGTCGGATAACGATCTTATTTGGCAGCCCCTTAGCCCGAGCTGCGTCGACGTATTCCTCCGACATCGCCTCCACCATGGAGGACCTCATCATGCGGACGATAATCGCCATCGCCCCGAAAGCTAGGACTACCGCCGGAAGAACTAGGTGACGAAGTGCGTCAAAAAAGGCGACCGGACTCAGCGCGATGATAGCGTCCAGCGTGTACATCCCGGTTGGATGAATGATGGAAGAAAAAATATCAGGTGTTGACCTGCCAAGCGGGAACCAGTCCAGCCAGAGGTAAAAAGGAACCAGCAAAAGCAAGCCAAACCAAAATGTTGGTGTGCTTGCCCCCAAGATCGAGAATAGCCTCGCTACATGGTCCGGGGCCTTGTTCCGGCGAACCCCAGCAAGTGTCCCCAGGGCAACTCCGACAAATACAGCAATCAGGCCAGCGGCGATTGCCAGCTCAAGAGTTGCGGCGAATTTCAGTCCGATAACCTCGGTCACCGGAGCAACTGAGACGCCCGACCATCCCAGGTCTCCTCTGAACAGTCCACCAATCCAGGCCGCGTACTGGAAAGGTATTGGTTGATCTAGTAAGTATCGAGCCTCCAAGGCCGCTATCTCATCAGGAGACATATTCGGGGAAGCATAAATACCGACGGGAGATCCTGTGAAGCGGGTCAACGTGAAGACTATTACGCTCACGCCAAGCATGATGACAGGCAGGAGCGCTAATCTCCTGAGGAGATAATCCCTTATCTGCATATCCAGCCTCCGTTGGCTTGAACCACTTTTGAAACATCTCTGTTTCTGCAAACGATTGTAACTACTCTAGCGAATGAAGTTGTTTATGCACGTCGTTGATATGAATTGTGCGGCCCTTATACCAAAACGTTATGTTCAAAGGCCTTAGCTTAGTTTTTCAGCAGCTCCGAGATGGCGCCATCAGACGGTCGATAGGCCCCAAACTGTGACCTAATGTCTGCCAAAATCATCAGCTGTTCGTTGGAAACACTTGAGTCTCGAAGTAATCCATAATCTTCGCCCTGGAGCAGAGCGATATAGCGTGAGTCGGCAAGACTAGGATTCTCGATCTCTAGCAATCGAGCCAGTGCTTCCGCGGGAATTGAGAGAGTCGCATCCATTGCCTCTTCCCACAACTCCAAGAATCTGTGAACTTCTTCAGTTTGCGATGAACCGACTTGAACCAACACGGTTCCTAAATAGTTGTCGCTTACATCTTTCGAAGTAGACCATTTCTTCAGCCCCGCGTTTTCGGCCGCAATGGCGGTTTCTGCGTTGAGTACTGTGGCAACCACATTGCCATCTGTGATTGCAGCGAGCCTCTTAGGTGTTGCCCCAACAGCTTCCAGCTCGTAGTCAGCACGCTCAACTCCGAGGTTCGAGAGCATTGAAAATAGCAAAAATGCAAAGCCAGAATTTGGAACATCGACGCCGATCGTCGTACCCCTAAACTCTTCCGCTCTCGATACGGCCGCGGAAGAGTAAAGAGCCAGGCCGAGCCCCCGGTCTATCGAGCGAAGAAGTTTTAGCTCGAGTTTTTTCTTTATGGGGTTTTGATCGGTGGTTCCGTACAGCAATACGTTGTCGGGACTCGTTATGGCAATGTCGATGGTTCCATCTTGCAGGGACTGAAACTGACTCGGGGACGAAGGGACTCTCTCCGTCGTCCAGTCAATGTCATACTTTTTTTCGAGTTGCAAAGCCCTGGCCACTGCCAGCACTGGGGATTCGCTGAATTGCCCAATACGCATAATTGCTTTTTCAGATAACACGCGACTCTCCCTCAAGCTATAAGTTGAATCATGCATCTTCTTAGGCCCAGCAAGCAAATCAAGTCTGGGATTGTCGCCCTACTTCTGTACTTCTAATCCATCGGTTATTGATGAGTTCTCAGACTTCAACTCGAGGCCCGCTCCCGCCGCAACAACTCGCATCAGAGTGGCAAAATCCTCTTCAGTGTTGCCCGATCCGGCTGCCTGGGCAACTATTTGCCTAGTTGCTGAAGCTAACGGCATCGGCACTCCTAGGACTGAAGAGGCGGCAAGCCCCAAATCGAAATCCTTCAGCAAAAGCGGCATTGTGAAAGTTGGGGTGAAGTCCAAGTTCACCATTGCAGGGGACTTGTACTGAGTAAACACTGAGCCCATCACTGAGTCGTTCAAGAATGTCAGGAAGGCCTCGCGACTAACCCCACCCTTTTCCGCCAGAATCGTGATTTCAGATAGAGACTGAGTAACCACTCCAAGGAAGACATTGTGCGCAATTTTCACTAACCTAGCGACCTCACCCTCGCCGACGTATGTGACGCCACGGCCAAATACCTCAAGTACGGGTCGGACTTGATCAAAAGTTTCTCGCGGCCCCGAAACTGCAACTGTCAATTTGCCGGCCGCGATTACTGCGGGGTTACCACTAACGGGAGTAGCAAGAAAAGCCGTGCCCCGTCCTTCGGCGGCCGCTCGAATCTCCGCTGACGCTTCAGTGGATACTGTCGAGGAATCCGCGACCACTTTTGGAGTTGTGCTTCCGGTGAGAAGGCCGCCCTCACCCAACATCACCTGCTTCAGATCCGCAGATGCGGAGACCATGCTGAACACTAAGTCTCTGCCAGACAAATCGACGGGGTGGTCCACAGCGGTAGCACCCATGTCCAGTAAGGGCTGCAGCTTTGAATTCGTCCGGTTGTAGACCGCAACGTCGTAACCAGCGTCAATTAAACGTGTGGCCAGTTGGATGCCCATTCTTCCAGCACCAATCCAGCCGATAGACATTTTGTTTTCGCTCATGATCGTTCCCTTCTTGGAAGCACGCTCTCCATGACACATCAGTGATAAATCTTTCAGCGGGTGGCTGAGACTAAATACTACAATCGATTGCATAAAGATTATTGCATGACCAAGGGCGTGTCAACTGCTATTTGGCGGAGCAATTATCATCCGACTAATTGAGGTGCCGTAGCAAAGCCGAGCTCCCAAATGGTTTTTTAAGTTGAGGCGCGGGCCGTAGAAGCCCTAACGACTAGGGAAACGGGAAGCGTGACCACTAGCGGTGAGCCCGGACCATCTTTGATCGCACGCATCAAGTGCCTTGCTGCTTCGATTCCTATTTCTACCAGTGGCACTCTGACAGTCGTTAGGCCTGGGCTGAACTCCTCTGCAAATGGCATGTCATTGAAGCCCGAGACTGAGACGTCCTCTGGACAACGAAGACCGCGATTCCGGATCGCCCTTAGGGCCCCAAGAGCTAAAAGGTCCGTACTGGCTTGAAGTGCAGTAAACCTTCTGTTTGGTTCAGCCAGCAGAGCATCTGTCACTTTTTCGCCCTGCTCGACAGTTAGAGCACTGGCCTCGACTATTCGTAATTGCATGGAATTATCCTCGCAAGCTCTTTTCATGGCATCAGCTCTTCCCCTAGAAGTCGAGAAGGATTGAGGGCCCGCAATGTGAATGATGTTCCTGTGCCCAAGCGAATGTAGGTGTTCGACGCTGGCACGAATCCCCATATCGTCGTCCCCGGTAACAAGGGGATAGCCGGTCTCACTGGCACCGCGATTCACCAGTACGACCGGTAGGCCTGACTGAGAGAGGGTTTTAACTAGCGAGCCCTGCTCCACGCCGGTTGCAATTATGAGTCCGTCAACTTGCCTTTGAACAAGAGAACTAATGGCCGAATCCTCTAGCGCATTGCTCCCGTCAACATCAGCAAGGAGAGTGGTGTAGCCAAGAGGGGCCAGGTGGCCCTCGATCCCTCGGATTATAGAAGGAAAGATTGGGTTGGTTAGGTCAGGAATGATTACCCCAATTGTCATGGACAGTCTCGTCCTAAGACCCCGAGCCATTATGTTAGGGAAATAGTTCAGGCTTTCGGCGGCAGTTATTACCCTGCGTGCCGTTTTCTCATTCACAAGCGAGCGTGTGGCAGGATTCAGGGCCCGCGACACTGTTGACGGGTGAACGCCAGCCATCTTTGCAACCTCTGAAATTGTTACTTGACGTGCCATCTCTTACCTCTACTCAGAACAGTAGCCCATGAAGCAACACTTGCCCGAGTGGAACTAATTAGATCTTGCCATCTGGATTGCTTAGTAAGGGTTAGTGACGAACAGCTTTTCAGCTGGGAACTTGGTTATAACCTGAGCTCCATTGTTGGTAATAACGACTTCCTCTTCAATCCTGGCTGCCGAAATACCGTCTGGTGATGGGCAGTAAGTTTCAAGAGCGAAAACCATACCGGCCTTTATTTCAACCGGGTGAGTCAAGCTGTTTAGACGCGAGATGATCGGGCGTTCATGCAGGCCAAGACCAAGGCCGTGACCAAACTGCAGACCGAAAGCATCCATCTCATTGGCGAAGCCAATCTCTTCGGCCTTTGGCCATAGCTTGGCAATTTCATCGGTTCCAACGCCATCGGCAACCTTGTCGATCGCGGCATCCATCCATTCTCTGGCCTTGGCATAGGCATCGTGTTGAGCTGGGATAGCTCTGCCGACCGAGAAGGTGCGGTAGTAGCAGGTGCGGTAGCCCTGGTAGGAGTGAATGATGTCAAAAAACGCCTGATCGCCCGGGCGAATTATTCTGTCGGTGAAGTTGTGAGGGTGGGGGTTGCAGCGCTCTCCAGAGACCGCGTTAATTGCTTCAACCTGCTCTGAACCGAGTTCGAATAGTTTCTTGGAAGCAAGAGCAACGATTTCGTTTTCCTTGATTCCGGGTCTAAGGGCATCAGTGATGTCCTGGTAAACACCGTCAACCATTGCTGCTGCCTGAGATAAGAGCATGATCTCATCGACGTTCTTGATTGACCTTGCATCAAGCATGTCCTGCTGAATGTCAATAACCAGCAAACCCTGAGCCTGCATTTCAAATAAGAATGCTGGCTCAACGATGTCAACGCCAACTGGAAGGTGGTCAACACCAGCATCAGCAAGCATGCCCTTGATGGTCTTGACGGCGTCTTTCATCAGTCCAACCTCTGGGTGGATTGCGCCTCTTAGTCCAAGCATTCCAGCGTGAGAGTGACCTGGCTCTATCCAGGGTGCAAAAAGCTGGTGGTGCTTTGCTGCGGAACCAAAGTCCCAGATGTGTGGCTTGCCGTCACGTGTAAGAAGGGCGTAGCGAGACATCTTGTCGCCAAGCGCTCCGCCAACCCAAGTCTGGGTTGTGTAGCGAATGTTGTAAAAGTCAAAAAGTAAAAACGCGCCGCACTCGGTTGCCTCGAGGGACTTCATCGCACGGGCCAAGCGGTAGGCACGGAGGCGCTTGTAATCAACCCGCTCTTCAAAATCGACCGAGGTCGTTCCGTGAGCCGGAATCATGCGGTTGTCAAAGTCGAGTGCAGGAACCAAAGGTTTTGGCTCGAACGCGGTGTCGCTCATGTAAATCTCCAATTAAAAATACTGCTTTTGTAAAGCGGGATAAAAACTTATGGGGCTTTGGGGCTTATTTGCGCTGCTTTTGTTGCTGCACCCTTACCGGGTGAGATCTTTTTCAAGACTCCACCCGGTTTGGGTTTGCAACTACTTAGTTTTTGGAACTATTTGTGGCGAGTGTTTACCACTCTGGTGCAACGTCAGCGTCAGCTGCGTTACCTGCGGTTACCTTTACCGAAGGCATGAACAACACCTTGCGGTCACCCTTAGCAATTACGCCAGTTAGCACGTCGTACATCAGACGTGTTGCGTTCTCGCCATCCCATGAGGATGACTGGAACACGGTTCCGTCTAGGCTGCCAGAGATAACCAATGGGTTACCTAGGAAGGTGTTACCGATTGAGGTAATGAAGTAGTCAGCTGCAACTACGCCACGTGACTCAAGAGCCGCGATAGCACCGGCTGCGATTGAGTCGTCAGCCGCATAGATGCCGCCGATGTTGTCGATACCCTGAGCAGTGATCATCTCCGAGGCAACCTGCTGAGCAGTAGCCTTGGTCCAGTCAGTTGACTCTTCCTGCAAGATGGTTACGTTAGGGCAGTTAGCTGCAATGGTGTCAGTGAAACCATTGTCGCGGTCGATAGCAGTTGAGTTACCAGCAGCACCGTTTAGCTGAATGATGTTTACTGGGGTGTCTCCAACAAGCTCACACATGATCTCGGCTGAAGATACGCCCTGGCCATAAGTGTCTGGTCCTGAGTAACCGAATGATAGAGCCTTGTCAGCGTCGAATAGGTCAGAGTTGGTGATAGTTACAGGAATACCTGCAGCTTCAGCAGCCTCTAGACATGGACGAACAGCGTCACCAACAGCTGGCCACAAGATGATGCCATCTGGCTTTGCTGCAACTGCGATTTCACACTCGGAAGCCTGCTTGTCACCGTCGTACTGTGAGTTGGTGATGGTCAGGTTAATACCTAGCTCGGCTGCTGCTGCTTCCATTGCTGGAACGTAGAAGGTGCCGTAAGCCTGGTCTGAACCCTGAGGAAGCAAAGCGTAAACCTCGTAGGTTTCAGCTACTTCTTCAGTTGCATCGGTTGTGCTGCCTGCGTCTGTGCTTGGCTCTTCTTCAGCTGCTGCGCAGCCAGATAGAACCAAAGCGGCCGCTGCCAGCATCACTGCTGGAGCGAGTACTAGACGAGATTTTCTCATAGTTGCCTCTTTCTTCACTTGAATTCAAGATCGACGGCGCCGATCTTTTTCTCTGGCCTATTTGGCTAGAGAATTCTTTATTCCTTGGAACGTGGTGCTGAGCGAGCCCCAAACAGCTCTCAGGCTGCTCGGGTCAGTGATGACAGCAATTAGCAAGATGCCACCAATGAAGATCTCCTGGATCGGAATCTGAACACCGGAGATAGTCAGCGCAACCTGGAGCATTCCAAGTGACGCTGCACCAATTAGGGTTCCAACAATCGAACCCTTTCCGCCCTTCAGGTAGTTGCCACCGATGATTGCCGCAGCGAAGCTAGCAAGCAAAACGGTGGAGCCTGAGGTTGGATCGGCGCTGGTTCGCTCAACGGCGTTGATGATTCCAGCGATTGCAGCTACAACACCGGAAATAATGAAACCGGTGAAGATTCTTCGCTTGACCGGGATTCCGGCATCGTAGGCAGCCTGTCGGTTACCGCCAACAGCCAAAAACTCTCGACCGGCCTTGACGCGAGAAACAAAAATCTGGATTGCAATGAAGATCAGGAAGAAGATCAGGATTCGAGGGGTTAGTGGCCCAAGAAGCGGCTGACCAAACGCAATGCCCAAATCAGTGTTCTGAAGCTTCACAGGCGCCTCATCGGAAATAACGAAGGCCATTCCTCGGAGCGCAAAAAGCATCCCGAGGGTTGCAATAAACGAGTTGATTCCGACTATCGCAACGAAGAACGCATTTATAAGCGAAATGACGACTCCGGCGGCCAGTGCGGCCAAGACTCCGATTGCCATGTTGGTCTGGTTTGCAACCGTGACCGCAATTACACCGGAAACAGCCAAGGTGCTAGCAACGCTAAGGTCTAGTTCACCCATCAGAATCACAGCGGTTAGACCAAGAGCCACCAGGCCGATAAGTGCAATTCGACCAAGGGTTACCTGGTAAGCGGTGAAAACTAGTGGCTGAGAGACAGTAACTACGGTTGCGATAATCGCAAATAGTACGACCGCACGGCCTTCAGTGCGCCTGGCCAATAGGGTTCTGAACTTTCCCCAGAAACCGGTGGCTTTTGAGCCGACTTTAATTACAGTTTGGTTGGTCATTTCTTGGACACCCTTCTGCCCAAGGCGTCCACAGTGACTGCGAGCACAATCAAAGACCCGATCGCAACCTGCTGGAATCCGTAACTAACCTGCACTAGCACCAAGACATTGGACAGGATGCTGACAAAAACAACACCTAGAAGCGTTCTGGGAACGCTTCCCTTTCCACCAAACACGCTGGTTCCACCAACGATGATCGCGGCTAGGGCCTGGAAGTCAAAGCCAGATGCCATGTTTGAAACGGCAGTATTAGAAAAAGCAGCCAGCACAAAACCGGCGAACATGGCAGCCATTGAGGTGACCATGAAGGCACCGATCACAATCAAACCGGTGTTGGTTCCAGCCAGCCTGGTTGCGCTACCGTTCACGCCGAATGATCGAATCGTAAAACCGAAGTTTGTTCGAGTCAGCACGAAGGTTAGGACCAACGTGACCGCCACCAGAACAACAGCTGAGTAAGGAAAAGGGCCAAGCTTGCTGGTTCCGAAAGTTGCGATTGGTCCATCCGCTGGTCCAAATACCTGGCTTCCGCCGGAAAGCAATCTAAGAAGACCGAGTCCAATGTAGGTGGTCGCAAGCGTCACAATCACAGCGTTTGCCTTGAAATAACCAACAGCGATGCCGTTTGCAAGCCCAAAGATGATCGCTACTACGAAAGCCACTGCGAAAGCAATAATCAAGTTGTAGGCATTGCTGACTGCAATCAGAATCACTCCGGCAGCTGCTGCTTGGGCAACAACTGAAAGATCCAGGTAGTTACCCGTGATGACCACAAAGGTCATACCCAAGGCGACAATCCCGATGGGAGCTGCGCGGTGGAAAACGTCTGTGACGTTTTGCAAAGATGCAAAGCCGTCTACGAATAGCACCGCTGTCAGAACCAAAATACCGGTGAAGAAGAAGATGCCCTTGTCAGCGACAAAGCCAATGAATGTAGTTTTGGGCTTTGTTGTCTTGGAATCCTGAGGATCCTTAGCAACGATCATTGCCTCTGTGAAAGTTTCTTTTGCCATTATGCGCCCACCAACTTTTCGCCTGCAGCCAGTGACATAACCGACTTTTCGGTGGCTTCGCCACCGGTTAGGGTTCCGGCAATCTTGCCGTCTCGAACCACGTGAATAAGATCTGAGAGCTCTAGAAGCTCTGGAAGATCAGAGCTAATAACAAGCACCGCAGCGCCGTTGTCAGCTAGCTCTTTGACCAACTTGTGAATCTCGGCCTTGGCGCCAACATCAACACCTCTTGTTGGTTCGTCCAGAACAATGAACGAAGGCTTACGGCCAAGCCACTTAGCAATAACAATCTTTTGCTGGTTTCCACCCGAGTACTGGCCGGCTTCGCGTGTCACCTCTGGAGGGCGAAGGTTTACTTTTTCCGAAAGCTCCTTGGCAAAGGTGGCAATCTTGCTCTTTGGCATGATGCCCGTTGGAGATATCTCTTTGCGGTTTGGAAGGAAAATGTTTTCGGCAACAGTCATGGTTAGCGCAAGACCGTCAGTTCGTCGCTCCTCAGGAACATAGGCAACTCCAGCCTTGATCGCAGACAGGTAGCCGGTGATAACGCGCTTCTTGCCATTGGCAGTAATTGTCACGCGACCCGCACTTCTTGGGTCCGCTCCGATAATTGCTCGCAGCAACTCGGTTCTTCCGGCACCAACAAGTCCGCCTAGGCCAACAATCTGACCCTTACTTACCTCTAGGTCAATGCCGTTAACCTTTGGTGCCTTGATGCCCTTAGCGCTCAAGACAATCTCGCCCAACTCGCGTGCTGGCCTGCGCCTTGTTAGGTCTAGCTTCAGTTCGCGACCGACCATCTGATCGATCACCTTATCCGGAGTCAGGTCTTCGATTGATTCGTTGGTCACTAACTTGCCATCTCGAAGGATTGTGACCTTGTTGCAGATCTTGAAGACCTCAGGGATACGGTGTGATATGTAGATGATTGCCAGGCCCTGGGAAGCTAGGCGCTGAAGCATGCTCAATAGGTAATCGGTTTCGGCAGGAGTCAAAGTTGCGGTTGGCTCATCAAGAATCAGAACCTTCGGCTTTCTTGCGACAGCTCGGGCTATCTCCACAAACTGACGAAGTGCTACCGAAAGCCTTGAAATGCGCTCATCTAGATCAACCTCGACACCGATTTCTTTCAAAGTGTCAGCGGCAATCTTTTTCATCTCTTTGGTCTTAATCCAGCCCCCGCTGGTGGGGAAAGCGCCGAGCATGATGTTTTCGGCAACGGTCATTTCCGGGATAAGGCTTAGTTCCTGGTGAACGAGCGAAATACCGGCATCAATGGATGCCTTGGCACTGTTCTCAATTTCTTTACCGTCAATGCGGACTGAGCCGCTGTCTGGTGTCTCAACGCCGGCAAGGATTCGCATCAGCGTGGACTTTCCAGCGCCGTTCTCTCCGATTACTGCGTGAATTTCCCCCGGCATAACGCTGACCGATACATCGTCAACCGCCCTTACTCCCCCAAAACTCTTGACGATGTGACTCGCCTCAATGACAGGTGAGGTCATAGATTCGGCTCCTTTGCCTATTTCTTGGGTATTCCGCTTCGTTGACAAGTGTAAACAATCACAGAACACACGGTGAATTTAGTCCATTATGTGACTAAATTGTTATCTCTGAGAGAACACTAGGTTCTCGAAGGTTGTTAAGCAAAGACCAAAAGGCTAGTAAATGTGGCGAGCCTTCATTGCCTCGGCTGCGCTCGTATTCGAAGCTCCACCCGCTTCGGAAATAAACCAGATTGCACGGACCTGCTTGTCAGTCGCGTTCCAAAAACGGTGTGGGATGCTGCAGTCAAAAGCGACTGAATCGCCTTCGGTTAGAACCGAAATGCTCAGACCAACTTGGATAGTAAGCTCGCCGGAAATGACAATCCCGTACTCCCTGCCGACGTGCCTAACAACCTCGCTTGGAGGGTTCGATTTGTGAACAGAGGGTTCGTAGACAACCTCAATAAATTCTGCGTTTGTTTCGACCCTGCCGGTTAACCGCTCCCAGGTCAGGCCGCTTGTTAGATCAAGTTTTGGCCTTGATTCGACTCGCTGAATGACACCGGCTGCCTCAAGAGAAACCTCTCCGGCTGCCGCGCGTTGTTCTTCCTCGAAGTCAACCGAAGCCTTTGG
>Ga0208414_1000686_pt1 | contig 30590 bp, 22 predicted proteins | sample AntAceMetag02UKE_FD_184770 | JGI IMG/M metagenome (GOLD analysis project Ga0208414, IMG submission 184770) | Saline lake microbial communities from Ace Lake, Antarctica - Antarctic Ace Lake Metagenome 02UKE (SPAdes) (version 2) | ecosystem: Environmental > Aquatic > Non-marine Saline and... | reverse complement strand
CCTACGCTCTTACCCTGCTTCATGGTCATGGCATGCGCCCTCCCAAGGGTTGGTGACTTGGACATCACCAGCGTGCCATGACCGCTTCACCGGTCAGCGCTTTTGCAGAAGTGTCAGTACACGACCCGGTCCGGATCGATCCGCACGATGCGGGCCGGCACGGTGATGGCGGCCAGAATCGCCTCCGCCGCCGGTACCCGGGCGTCGATGGCGACCAGGACGGGGCCGGACGACCGGCTGGGACCGGCGCCGTCAACGGTGCGACCGGCCGGGCCACCGCGCGTCCGCGGCTGGATGATGATTGGCGTGTGCCTATTGATTTCTGGTCGGCTCACGTCAATTTTCCCCTAGGATGACTTGGTCGTTTGATCGACGGGACGCTGCGGCTTGAAGCGGGGCTTCCAGCATCTCTCGGCGTGTCGAAAGTGCCTTCCGTTCAGAGTGTGAAGACTAATGCCAGCTTTGTGTGTTCGTGGTGATTCTGCTTATCGGCTATGAATTGTCGCTGTTTGGTGCGGTGACGTCTGCGAACCAGTTCACACAACGGAAGATTGATGACCCCGGACGACCTGCTGGCTCGCCACGATCTGCTCGGAATCCTGCCGCCGGACGAACGGCGCGAGCTGCTGCGGCAGGTCGCGGTCCGCGCGGTCGCGGCCGGCCAGACCCTGTTCCGGCAGGGCGACCCGGGTGACGGCCTCTATGGGATCCTTGCGGGGCGCGTGGTTGTCTCGGTGGAGTCGGCCGAGGGCAAGGAACTCATCCTCAACATGTTCGCCCCCGGCGACTTCTTCGGCGAGATCGCCCTGCTGGACGGCAAGGGTCGGACGGCGAACGCGGTGGTCCGCGAGGCCGGGCGACTGATCTTTCTGCCGCGCGGCGAGTTCCTGCCGTTCCTGGAGCGTCGTCCGGCGGTGGCGGCCCGGATGATCGCGCTGCTCTGCGACCGTCTGCGGCGCACCACGGAGCTCTTCGAGGACGCGGCACTCCAGGATGTCCCGGTGCGGCTCGCAAAGCAGTTGGCGGTGCTCGCTGAACGCCAGGGCATCGACGCCGGCGAGACCGTCGCGATCTCGCAGGCGGAGCTGGCGCTCACGCTCGGGGTGTCGCGCGAGATCGTCAGCCGCCACCTGGGGGTGTGGCGCGAGGCCGGCCTGGTCGAGCTCGGGCGTGGCCGCATCAGGATCCGCGACAGGGCGCCGCTGTACCGCATCGTCGCCGGGGGCTGACGCTTGGTGGCGTCGTTCTTCTGGCACCTCGACCGGGTCACCGAACTGCTCAGGACCCGTGGCCGGGTCTCGTACCGCGCCCTCAAGCACGAGCTCGGGCTCGAAGACGAGCTGCTGGCCGACTTGGCAGCGGAGCTGATCACCGTGCAACGCCTCGCCGTCGAGGCCGACGACGGAGTCCTGGAGTGGACTGGGGCGGTGGCGGCCCCGGGTCGTGCCGAGCGGCGTCAGGTGACGGTCATGTTCTGCGACCTCGTGGGTTCGGCCCGGCTTGCCGAGCGGCTCGATCCGGAGGACCTGCGCGAATTGCTCCGACGCTACCAGGAAGCCGTGGACGCGATCGTCCGGCGGTGCGGGGGCGTCGTCGCCCGCTACGTGGGCGACGGGCTTCTGATGTATTTCGGCTATCCGCGGGCGCACGAGGACGACGCCGCGCGCGCGGTGCGGGCCGGCCTGCAGATCGTCCAGGCGATCCGGGAGCTGCCGTCGGCAGAGCCGTTGCGGGTGCGCATCGGGGTCCACACCGGCATGGCGGTGATGGGCGACATCGGCTCGGAAGACGGCGGCGAGCAGATGGCGGCGGTCGGCGAGACGCCGAACGTCGCGGCACGTCTCCAGGGCCTTGCGGAGCCCGATGCGGTGGTGATGAGCGAGGCGACGCACGGACTGCTCCGCGGCGCCTATGAATGCGCCCCGTTGGGCGCGCAACGTCTCCTCGGGATCACCGAGGCGATCGGTGTCTACCGGGCGTTGCGCGAGCGTCCGTCCTGGGAGATGCAGGAGTTTCCGGTCGCGTCCGAGGCGACGCCGCTGGTCGGACGGACCCGGGAGGTCGCGCTGCTCTCCCGCTATTGGGAGCAGGCGGCGGCGGGACAGGGCCAGATCGTTTTTCTGCGGGGCGAGCCGGGGATCGGCAAGTCGCGGCTGGTCCGCGCCCTGGAAGCCCGCTTGGCCGGGCAGCCGCATGTCCGTCTCAAGGCGCGCGGCGTGGAGTTCCACCGCAACAGCGCCTTCCATCCAGTCGCCGAACTGCTGCACCGCTTCCTGCGGATCGACGATGCCGGCCTGCCGGGGGCGGAGGGGTTCGACCGCCTGCGCGCAAAGCTGCTCGCCCACGGGATGCCTGGGAACGATGCCGCGGCATTGCTGGCCCCGTTCCTCCGAATCCCGCTTCCGGGCGGCGTCGACCCGCGGCGGACCCGGACACCCGAACGGGTGCGCGAGGACGCGATCATGGCGCTTCAGGGTTTCGTGCTTGCGCTGGCATCGGAGTGGCCGCTGCTCCTGATCGTCGAGGATCTGCACTGGATCGACGCATCGACCCTGGAGTGGCTGGACCGGCTGATCGACGCGGCGGCGGAGCACCGCTTGCTCGTGGTCCTCACCGCCCGCTCGGAGTTCGGCCCGCGGTGGTCCGACCGACCTGGAATTCACGAATTGAATCTTGCCCGCCTGGGCCGCAATGCCGTCGAACGCATCGTCGCGGCGGTTGCCGGCCGGCCGCTCTCGAGGGCCGTCGTGGCGGAGATCGCGAACCGGACCGATGGCGTGCCGCTGTTCGTCGAGGAGCTGACGAAGATGCTGCTCGACGCTGGCCTGGTGCCGGAGCAGACTCCCGCCAACTCATTGCAGCCGACACTTCCACAGTCGATCCCGGCGAGCCTCCAGGATTCGCTGATCGCACGGCTGGACCGGCTGCCGTCCGGCAAGCAGACGGCGCAGCTCGCCTCGATCATCGGCCGCCAGTTCTCTTATGCCATGCTCCGGCAGGTCGCCGGGCTCGACGACGCGGAGCTTCGGCGTGATCTTGCGGCACTGGTCGACGCCGAGCTTCTGATCCGGCACGGCGAGCCGCCGAGCGCGGACTACACGTTCAGGCACGCGCTGGTCCAGGATGCGGCATACCAGATGCTGCTTCGCGCCCCCCGCCGGGAGTACCACGAGCGTATCGCGCTGGTACTCGAGAAACAGCCGGGTACCGCGGCCGAGGTGCTGGCGCATCACTTCGCCCGTGCGGGACACGTCGCCACGGCGATCCGTTACTGGCAGCAGGCCGGGGAGGAGGCCGCCCGGCGCCTCGCCTATGTCGAGGCGATCAGCCATTTCGACGCGGCGATCCGGCTGCTTCCGGAACTCCCGGAGGCGTTGGAAAGGCAGCATCGGGAGCTGGAGCTTCGGACCGCGATGGGCGTCCCGCTGGTGGCGGCGAAGGGCTATGGCTCACCCGAGGCCGAGGGTTGCTACAGGCGCGCCTACGACCTGTGCCGTGAGTTCGACGACCGCGCCCGCCTGTTTTCGGCGGTCCGCGGGTTGTGGAATCTGCGGTTGGTCCGCGCCGAGCTCGGTTGGGCGCGGGAATTGAGCGAGCAACTGCTTGCCCTTGCGAGCAGCGATGACGATCCCGGCAAACAGGTCGCAGCCCATCGCGCCGTCGGCGTCACCATGTTCAAACTCGGGGAGTATCCGGCCGCCGCCAGGCACTTCCGGCTCGCGATCGATGCCTACGACCCCGCCCTGCACGCGGCTCTCGCGCCGGAGCACGGGGCGGACCCGTGCGTCGTCTGCCTGGCCTACCTCGGCACCACGACCTGGGCGCTCGGCTTTCCGGACCAGGCGCTGGGATATGTCAGCGAGGCACTGGAGCTGGCGCGGCGGCTCGGGCATGACCTCAGTGTCGCCGTCGCGCTGACCACCGCGAGCCGGTTCCACCAGGTCCGCCGCGAGCCGGCTCGTGTCCGTGAGCACGCAACCGCCGTGATAGCGCTGTCGCAGGAGCTTGGGCTACCCTACTGGCGGGCGCTCGGAACGACTTTGATGGGCTGGGCGATGGCGCACGAAGGCGACCCGAGGGGCGGCATCGTGGCGATCCAGCGCGGGCGCAAGGCGTTGCGCGACACCGGTGCCGGGCTCATCGAGCCCTGGAACCTGGCAGCGCTTGCCGACGCCCATCGTCTGGCCGATGAGCCAGCGGTCGCCCTCGGCCTGCTCGCGGAGGCGCTGACCTTGGCCGAGTCGACCGGCGAGCGATGGTGGCAGGCCGAGTTGCATCGGCTGGCGGGGGAATGCACGATCGAGCACGGCGGCGCGGACGCCGACGCGGAGGCCGCGACCTGCTTCCAGCGGGCACTCGGTGTCGCCGGGCGCCAGCAGGCGAGGTCGCTGGAGCTGCGGGCGGCTGGCAGCCTCGCACGGCTGACGGGGGGCGATAGCGAGCGCGCGCAACTGGCCGAGGTCTACGGCTCCTTCACCGAAGGCTTCGACACCCCCGACCTTCGGGAAGCCGGGGCGATACTCGACGCGCGGTCGTAGTGCCGGCCGCCGTCACGCCGCCTGGTTCCGCCCGCCATCGGCGCGTTGCGTCCTGAGCATGGACGCCGCGCCCGCATCGCGCGAAACTGCATGTCATCGACCGGCGCAGACCGGTGGCGCAGCAATCGGCATGGAGGAAGCGGCGTGTCCTACGAGACCATCCAGGTGACGCCGATCGGCGGGTCGATCGGCGCCGAGATCGCCGGCGTCGACCTTGCGCGCCCGCTCTCGAACCGGCAGGCGCAGGAGGTGCACGACGCCTTCCTGGAGCATTCCGTGGTGTTCTTCCGCGACCAGCGGCTCGACCCCGAGCAGCAGAAGCGCGCCGCCCGGCTGTTCGGCGAGCCGGTGGCGATCCCGTTCGTGAAGAGCCTCGACGGCCATCCGGAGATCATCGACATCGTCAAGGAGGCCGAGGACGCCGGGAAATACAATTTCGGCGGCAACTGGCACACCGACACGACCTTCCTGGAGACCCCGGCGCTCGGCTCGCTGCTGTACGCGCTGGAGGTGCCGCCGCGCGGCGGCGACACGCTGTTCGCCGACCTGCACGCCGCCTACGAGACGCTGTCGCCAGGCATGCGGTCTCTGCTTGACGGGCTGACCGCCGTCCACACCGGCTCGCGCTCCTACGGCAGCCAGTCGAAGTTCCAGGGCGGCAAGAACCAGTCGGTCTCGATGGCGATCGACGCCAACGCCGACGGTGACCGGCTGGTCGAGCACCCGGTGGTGCGCACGCACCCCGAGACCGGCCGCAAATGCCTGTTCGTCAACCCGAACTACACGTTGCGGCTGAAGGACATGACCGAGGCGGAGAGCAAGCCGCTGCTCGACTTCCTGTACGCCCACGCGATCCGCGACGAGTTCGTGTGCCGGTTCCCGTGGCGCGCCGGCTCGGTGGCGGTGTGGGACAACCGCTGCACCATGCACCGGGCGGTCAACGACTACGACGGCCACCGCCGCCACGTCCGCCGCGTGACGCTGCAGGGCGACCGGCCGCACTGAGGCCGGCCTGGAACTCCGGCGGCACCGCCGGGGTTTGGCGTCCTCAGGGGTTGGCAGCGCCGGGCGTCGCGGGCACCCTGTCTCGGACGCACGCAACCCGCGGGGATGCCGATGGACTTCGACGCGCTGCTGCTGTCGCGGATCCAGTTCGCCGCGGTCATCACCTTCCACATCATCTTTCCGGCCTCCACCATCGGCTTGGCAAGCTGGCTGGTGGTGCTGGAGGCGCGCTGGCTGGCCACCCGGGACGAGACCTGGAAGCGGCTGTACAAGTTCTGGCTGAAGATCTTCGCGGTATCGTTCGGCCTCGGCGTCGTGTCTGGCGTCGTGATGAGCTACCAGTTCGGGACCAACTGGGGCCCGTTCTCGGTGTACGCCGGCGAGGTCATCGGCCCGCTGATGAGCTACGAGGTGCTGACGGCGTTCTTCCTGGAGGCGTCGTTCCTCGGGATCATGCTGTTCGGCTGGGAACGCGTCGGCGACCGCATGCATTTCATCGCCACCATCCTGGTGGCGGTCGGCACCTTGGTCTCGGCGTTCTGGATACTGTCGGCGAATTCCTGGATGCACACCCCGGCCGGCTTCGCGATCGTCGACGGCAGGGCGATCCCGACCGACTGGTGGGCGGTGGTGTTCAACCCCTCGTTTCCTTATCGTTTCAGCCACATGGTGGTGGCGACCTACCTGTCGACCTGCTTCGCGGTCGCCGGCATGGCGGCGTTCGCGCTGCGGCGCCGGCCCGACGACGGCGGTGCCCGGCGCAGCCTGGCGATGGCGCTGGCGCTGGCGGCGGTCCTGACCCCGTTGCAGGTGTTCATCGGCGATCTCCACGGCCTCAACACCGCCGAGCACCAGCCCGCCAAGCTCGCCGCCATGGAGGGCCACTGGCGCAACGAGGGCGCCGAGGGCGTGCCGCTGCTGCTGTTTGCCTGGCCGGATGAGGAAGCCGAGGTCAACCGCGCCGCGATCGGCATTCCCTACCTCGGCAGCCTGATCATCACCCACAGCCTGACCGGGACCTTTCCGGCGCTGACCGACTTTCCGGCCGACGAGCGTCCGCCGGTCGCGGTGGTCTTCTGGACGTTCCGGGTGATGGTCGGCCTCGGCTTCCTGATGATGGCGGTGGCGTTCTGGGGAGTGTGGCGCCACTGGCGGGGGCGGCTGTTCGAGGACGGCATCTTCCTGCGGCTGCTGCCCTGGATGATCCCGGCGGGTTTTCTCGCCGTGCTGGCGGGCTGGTTCACCACCGAGATCGGCCGCCAGCCTTGGCTGGTGTACGGGCTGTTCCGCACCGCCGACGGTGTCAGCGCCGTTCGGGCGCATCAGGTGGTGACGTCGCTGACCGGGTTCGCGGTGGTCTACACCGTGATCTTCGGGGCGGGGCTGTATTACGTGGCGATGCTGCTCCGGCGGGGCATCGTCTACGCCGAACTCGAGGCGCCGCGGGCGCCGGACCAGATGCAGCAGGCGAAGCGTCCGCTGTCGGCCCTCGATGTCCAGGTCGACGCCGACGACCGCACGTCGGGAGGGTGAGCGCCATGTTCGAAAGCTTCACCGACGCCACCGGCGTCGCCTTGTGGCTGCCGCTCGCCGCTGCCGCCGTCATCGGCTTTGCGGTCGCGATGTATGTCCTGATGGACGGCTTCGACCTCGGCGTCGGAATCCTGTTCCCGGGGGCGGCCAAGACCGAGTGGCGCGACGCGATGATGGTGTCAGTGGCACCGATCTGGGACGGCAACGAGACCTGGCTGGTGCTGGGCGGCGGCGGCCTGCTGGCGTTGTTCCCGCTGGCTTACGCGACGCTGCTGCCGGCGTACTACCTGCCGATCACCATCATGCTGCTGGCGCTGATCCTGCGGGGCGTGGCGTTCGAGTTCCGGTTCAAGACCGAGGCGCACCGGCCGTTCTGGTCGGCCTCCTTCCACGGCGGCTCGGTGGTGGCGACGCTGAGCCAGGGGATCGTGCTGGGGGCCTTCGTGGAGGGCCACGCGACGCTGGAGGGCGCCGGCATCTGGTCCTGGCTGTCGCCGTTCTCGGTGTTCGTCGGCGTGGCCCTGCTGGCCGGCTACGGCCTGCTGGGGGCGACCTGGATCGTCAAGAAGACCGAGGGCGACCTGCAGGCCTGGGCGCGCGGCGTGGCGACCCGGCTGGTGGTGGTGGTCGCGGTCGCCATGGCGATCGTCAGCGTGTGGATGCCGATCCTGTCGCCGGACGTGGCCGGCCGGTGGTTCGCCTGGCCGAACATCGCCGCGCTGGCGCCGGTCCCCGTGGCCGCGGCGGCGCTGTGCGTCGTGATCTTCGTGGGGCTGCGAAGAGGCGCCGAGAGCCTGCCGTTCTATGGCAGTTTCGCGCTGTTCATGACCGGCTACGCCGGGCTGGCCGTCAGCCTGTTCCCCAATCTGGTGCCCGGGCGCTACGACATATGGGAAGCGGCGGCGGGCCCGGCCTCGCTGAGTTTCGCGCTGGTCGGCGTCGTGGTGATGATCCCGATCATCCTCGGCTACACCCTCTACAACTACCATGTTTTCCGGGGCAAGGTTCGCCTGGAGGACGTCGCCGGGTATCACTGAATCCAGGTCGGGGTCGACCTGCAACGCCAGCCACAGCCACGCCGGCGACCTGGACCATGGCCACGCCGCGGTCTTCTCCGGAGTGGACCGCCGGGTGCGGGGCCCGGTCCGTCATCCTCGCTAGACCGCGTCGTCGGCGGTCCGGCTCTTCAGCAGCAGGTTCAGGGCGACGACCGCGACCAGGATCCCGATGCCGATGGCGTCGGTGTACAGCCCCGGCTTGATCAGCACGATCGCCGCCGCCAGCAGCGGGATGCGCTGCCAGAACGGCAGCGGCGCCAGCAGATAGCCCGCCAGCCCCGCCGACAGGCAGACCACGCCGATGACCGCCGACATGGCGGTCGTCACGATCGTCACCGGCTCGCCGATCATCAGCAGCGACGGGCCGAACACGAACATGAACGGCACGATGTAGCCGGTGGCGCCGAGCTTGAGCGCGGCCAGGCCAGTGTCCCAAAGCCCGGCGTTCGACAGGCCGTTGGCGGCGTACACCGCCAGCGCCACCGGCGGGGTGATCGCCGACAGGATCGCGAAGTAGAAGGTGAACATGTGCGCCGCCTCGAGCACGATCCCGAGCTTCACCAGTGCCGGCACCAGCAACGCGACCTGCACGATGTAGGCCGGCGTCGTCGGCATGCCCATGCCGAGGATGATACCGGCGACCGCCGTCAGGACGAGGGCCAGCACCAAGTGGTTCTGGGATGCCGCCAGCACCAGGCCGGTGAAGTCGATACCGAGGCCGGTCAGGGTGATCACCCCGATGACGATGCCGGCGCAGCCGCAGGCAAGCGCGACCGAGATGGTGTTGCGCGCGCCCGCTACCAGTCCGTCGAGGATATTGGCGGGGGTCAGGTAGTGGCGGGTCGAGCGGCGCAGGCCGGCGGCGACCAGCACCGAGGCGATGCCGCAGAGCGCCGAGAACGGCGCGCTGTAACCGGCGATCAGGGCGCCGACGATCACGACAAGCGGCAGGAACAGGTGGCCCTGCTCCTTCAGCACGGTCCCGACCCGCGGCAGGTCGGCGCGCGGCAGGCCGCGCATCCCGGTGCGCTTGGCCTCGAAATGCACCGCCAGGAACACCGCGAGGAAATACAGCATGGCCGGGATCAGCGCGTAGGCCGCCACCGTCAGGTACGCCACGCCCAGGAACTCCGCCATGACGAAGGCGGCGGCGCCCATGATCGGCGGCATGATCTGGCCGCCGGTCGACGCCACCGCCTCGACGGCCCCGGCAAAGGCCGGGCGGTAGCCGAGCTTCTTCATCAGCGGGATGGTGAAGGCGCCAGTGGTCATCACGTTGGCGACCGCGCTGCCCGACACCGTCCCGAACATGCCGCTGGTGATGCACGCCACCTTGGCCGGCCCGCCGGCGGTGTGTCCGGTCAGGGCCATCGCGAAATCCATGAACAGCTTGCCGGTGCCGGTGCGCTCGACCATGGCGCCGAACAGGATGAACAGCATGACGTAGGTCGCCGACACGCTGACCGGGATGCCGAAGATGCCCTCGGTTCCGAGATACATCTGCTCCATCAACTGGCCGAGGTCGGAGCCCGAGACGAACACCGCGTAGAACAGGAACGCCGCCGCGGTCAGCGGCAGGGCGAGGCCGACGCAGCGCCGCGTCGCCTCCAGCAGCAGCAGGATCAGCAGCGAGCCGAGCACCCAGTCCTCGGTGACCAGGTCGTCGACGTAGATCATGCGGTTGTTCACGTAGTCCTGGGCCCACAGGAGGTAGCCGCAAGCGACCACCGAGAGGCCCGCCAGCACGACCTGGGCGACGCTTGGATGATCGCGCTCGCCGCCGCGGGTCGGGAAGATCAGGAACGCCAGGACCAGGGCGAACGCCACGTGGATGGCCCGGAAGCTGAGCGCGTCGGGCGCGCCGAACCAGGCAGTGTAGAGGTGATACGTGGTCATCGCGAGGCCGATCGCGGTGATCGATCCCTGCGCGACGCGTGTCCAGCTGGCCATGCCTGGTCTCCCGGGGAGGGGTGGGCGAGGCGCGCGGAAGGGACGGCCGCCGGCCGTCCCTTCCGTCGCTATCTATCGACGATCAGAGGACGCCCTGTTCCTTGTAGAACTTGGTCGCGCCCTTGTGCATCGGAACGCCGGTCTCCACCGCCATCGCCTTGGCGTCAGCCTTGCCGACGGCCTTGGCGATCGACGCGAGGTCGGAGACGTTCGCCAGCATGTTCTTCACGACGTCGTAGACCACCTGCTCATCCAGGTCGCAGCGCGCGATGATGTGGGTGGAATAGCCGATGGTCGGCACGTCGGCGGTCTGGCCCGGATAGCTGCCGGCCGGAACGATGATGCGCTGATAGCCGGGGTTGATCTCCTTCATCTTGGCGAGGCCGTCGTCCGGAACCGGAACGATGGTGATGTCGCGGGCCGAGGCGAGGTCCATGATGGCGCCCGCCGGCACCGTGGTGCCCAGGGTGAACCAGTCGGCGTTGCCGTCCTTCAGCTGGTTCACGCTGTCGGTGTAGGAGCCGTAGCTGACCCGCGACAGGTCGTCGTAGGTCAGGCCGTACGCGGTCAGCAGGTGCTCGGTGATTGCCTCGCCGGTGTTGCCCTTCTTCTGGGTGGTCAGCGCCTTGCCCTTGACGTCGGCCGGGGACTTGATGCCCGAGGAGGCGTTCGCCACGACCTGGAAGTACTGCGGGTAGAGGGTGGCGACGTTGCAGACGTTGGTCGCCTTCTCGTCGAACGGCGGCTTGCCGTTGATGGCGTCGACCGTCGACACCGAGTTCGCGAAGCCGAGATCCGCCTTGCCGCCGTCGACCGCCTTCACGTTGGCGATGCCGGCTCCGGGCAGGATCTGCATGCTGGTACCGGGAACGGCCTTTTCGACGATGTTCTTGATCGCGCCGCCGAGCGGATACCAGGAGCCGCCCTGAGGGCCGGTCATCAGCTTGAGGTCGGCGGCCTGGGCCGACACCCCGAGCCCGATGGTCATGAGCCCCGCTGCGACGACTCGCGCTACTACTTTCGTCATCCTGCTTCCTCCATGGGAGGGCCGACGCTCAATCGCCTGCCCGATTGGTTCTGGGACAGCCGGGATTATTAACGCCATGGCTGGATGGGTCCATACCGCAATAGCGTCGTTGTCCTATGACCGGCGTCGGGCCGGCCCGGTCAGGTCCGCTTCAGGGCGCTGCGACTCGACCGGACCCGGCGCTCTGTGGTTAGTGTTTTCCGTGAGGTATGACGTACAGCCGATGCGATTTGCCGTTCTCGTACTGGCCGCCATGGCCACGCTTGTGACTTTTTCCGCACCCCCCGGCTTGGCGCAGGATCTCGCCGACCGCGGCGTCCGGTACACGGTTGAGTTCGAGGGCTTGGGTGAGGCGGGTGAACTCAACGGGCTGGTGCGCGACAGTTCGACCCTGCTGTCGAAGGTCGACGACCCGCCGCCGTCGCGTGCCGCGTTGCGCCGGCGGGTCGACGACGACCTGGAGCGCTTTGAAGCGGCGGCCCGGTCGCTCGGCTACTATGATGCCGTCTTCGTCGCGGACATAAGGCCGGGCGCGGCAGCGTCCGACCCGCCCGTGGTGGTTGTCGCCGCGGAGCCCGGAGTCGCCTACACGGTGGCGGCGGTTGACATCCGCAAACTCGACGAGTCGTCGCCCGCGATCGGGATCGATCTGCCGCAGCGGCGGATCGGCCTGGAGGCCGGTGCGCAGGCCCGGTCGGCAGAGGTAATCGCGGCTGAAGCCGCGGTGCTTCGGATGCTGCAGGAGCGCGGCCATCCGCTGGCCTCCTCCGGCGACCGCACCGTCCTGATCGACCGCGATACCAAGAAGATGACTGTGACACTGCGCTTCGACCTCGGCCCGGAATCCCGGTTCGGACCGGTGACGGTCAAGGGGGCGGAGACCGTCGATCCTGGCTTCGTCCTGCGCCGCCTGCCCTGGCGGTTCGGCGAGACCGTGGATGTCAGGCAGATCGAGGCGGGGCGGCGCAACCTTGCCGCCACCGGCGTGTTCGACACCGTCGGGGTGCAGTTCGGCGAAACGGTGGACGCCGAAGGCCTGATTCCAGTCGAGGTGACGGTGACCGAGCGGCTGCCGCGCAGCATCGGCGCCGGCCTAAGCGTGTCGACCGCTGAAGGCTTCGGCGTGAACGCTTTCTGGACCCATCGCAACCTGTTCGGCGGAGCCGAACGCCTGGACTTGAACGCCCGGTTGGGTGAGGTCGAAACCGGGTTGACCGGCGACCTGCGGCTGCCCGACGTCATCGTCAACGATCAGGACCTCGTCTTGAGTGCCGGCCTCGTGCAGGAGACGACCGAGGGCTACGATTCGCAGAAAGTAAACGTCGGAGGCCACTTCGAGCGCCGCATGAGCGACATCCTGTCGGTCGACTACGGCGTCACCCTGGAGCGCAGCCTGATCGAGGAGGACGGTGTCGAAAGCCGGTTCACCCTGGTCGGTCTGCCCGTGGGCGCCAGCGTCGACACCTCGGACGACCTGCTGAACCCGACGCGCGGCAGTCGGTCCCGGGTGCGGTTCACGCCGTACCTTGAATCCCTGGGATCGACGATCAGCTTCTATTCGATGACCGCCCGCCATTCCCACTACCTTGCGCTCGACCGCGACCGCGACTTCGTCCTCGCCGGGAGAGCGGCGGTGGGCAGCATCATCGGTGCCTCGACCTCCAACGTTCCGGCTGACAAGCGGCTGTACTCGGGGGGTAGCGGGTCGGTGCGTGGGTATGGCCTGCAGATGATCGGCCCGCTCGACGCGTCCGACGATCCGGTCGGTGGCCGCTCGATGGTCGAAGTCGGAGCTGAGCTGCGTTGGCGCGTCTACGGCGATTTCGGAATCGTGCCGTTCCTGGACGGCGGGCAGGTGTACGACGGCGAGACCCCGGACCTGTCGCAGGAACTGCAGTGGGCGGCCGGCCTCGGCTTCCGCTACTTCACACCGATCGGTCCGATCCGCGCCGACATCGCCGTTCCCCTGAACCCGCGGAATTCCGACGACCGTTTCCAGCTCTACTTCAGCCTCGGGCAGGCCTTCTGAGCGATGGCAAGGCGGTTCTTTCTGGTCACGCTGGCGCTGGTCGGCCTGCCGTTGGTCCTGGTTATCGCCGCGCTGGGAGCCGCGAACACGGATTGGGGACGGGCGTGGATCGCCGACACCGTCCAGTCCGCCACCGCCGACGGGCCGGTGCGGGTCGGGATCGACCGGCTGAGCGGCTCGCTGCCGGGACGCGTCGTGCTGGAGGGCGTCCGGCTGGCTGACGGCTCGGGGGTGTTCGCCGAACTCGTACGGGTCGAGCTCCGATGGTCGCCGTTGGCGCTGCTCACCGGAACCCTCGCGGTCGACGCGATCGCCCTGGATGGCGGCCGGCTCGTTCGCGCACCGATCCTGCCCGAGGATCCGGCGGCCGAGCCCGAGCCGTCCGAGGCTCTGTCGCTGAGCTTTCCGGAACCGCCGATTGCTGTCCGGGTCGACCGGTTGCGGGTGGCGGGGCTTCTTCTGGGGGAGGCTCTGACCGGCCGGGAGGCGACGCTGACCGCTGATCTGTCGGGGTCCGTCACCGGCGCCGCCGCGACGGCTGCGGGATGGGCGGAACTGGCGTCGGCAGGCGGGGCGGCCCGGCTCGACGTCGACATCGCGGTGGTGCCGGACGAGGGCACGCTGCGGGCCGAGTTGCGGGTCCACGAGCCGGAGGGCGGGCTGGTGGCTGAACTGGCCGGTCTGTCCGGCCGGCCGGCCCTCGACCTGAGCCTGACCGGCGCCGGCACACTGGCTGACTGGCGCGGGCGCCTGACCGGCGGATTCGAGGGGGCGGCGGCCGTCGATCTGGCGCTGGTGTTGGCGGCGGAGGGTCCGCGCAAGCGGATCAGCGTTGACGGTGCGGCCGACCTGGCGACCCTGCTGCCCGTGGATCTGCGGGGTGTCGTTGGCCCCTCGACAGCGATCGGCTTGATTGTGCTGCTGGACGATGGCGCCGTGGTCGTCGAACGGGCGACGGTTCGGGCCGCCGCCGTCAGCGTCGCCGGTACCGCCCGCCTGGACGCCTCCGGTACGCCGGTCGAGATGGACGCGACGCTCGACGTTCCGGACCTCGCGCCGCTGGCGCCGCTGGCCGGTTCCGGGCTTGCGGGCGCGGTCACCGCGCGCCTGCGCCTGCTGGACGACGGCCGGCGTGCCGAGCTCTCCTTGACCGGCGACCCGGTGGTGGCGTCGGTTGCGCTCGAGCGTCTGACGCTGGACGCGACGGTATCGGCCGACCGGGCTCTGGCCGCTCTCCCGGAGACGCTGGCTTGGACCCTGGAGGCGGGCGTCGATACCCCGGTACTGCCGGGCGTCGAGCTTGCCATGCCGCTCGGCCCCCGCCTTGCGTTGCGCTCGGGCGGCAGCGCGGCGGGCGACGGCCGAACCGCCACGCTCGACAACCTCGTGGTGACGGCGGATTCCGGGCGGCTGGATGCCAAGGCGCGGCTGTCGGATGGGCGCCGGGTCGACGCCACGGCGACCATCGCCGTGACCGACCTGGCGCGGCTGTCCGATCTGGCCGGCCGTCCGCTCGCGGGATCGGCGACGCTCGGGGCCGATGCGACCCTGCTGCTGGAGCCATTCGACCTCTCCGCCGTCGTCGATCTGGCGGCCGACGGGCTCTCCCTCGGTGATACGACGCTCGACCGCCTGACCGGTGGCGCGCCGACCCTCGCCGCCGGGGTGACGCTCGACGCCGGCAATTTGTTGTCGGTTCACGGTCTGACGCTGCAGGCGGCCGCCTTGCGCGCCGACGGCGACGCCGTCGTCGACCTGAACGGTGGTGCCCTCTCTGGCCGGGTCGATGTGGCGGCGCCGGATCTGGCGCCGGTGGGCCGCGCGGTCGGAACCGAGCTGTCCGGCGCCGGTACCGCTGCGATCGCGCTCGGCGGCTCCCTTGCCGCCCCGACCGCATCGGCATCCTGGCGACTGGCGCCGCTGGCGGTGGCGGGTGTCCGGTTCTCCGAGCTATCGGGTTCGGCGACGGCGACCGGCCTGCCGGCGCGGCCGGCGGGTCGGGTCGATTTGCGCGCCGCGACCGGCGGCGAGGCCGTCACCCTCGGCGCCGACTACGCCCTCGACGGCAATGTCTTGACGGTCCGGGGCCTCGCCCTGGATGGCGCCGGCATCGCGGGTCGGGGCGCCCTGACGGTCGCCATGTCCGGGCCGTCGGTCGATGGGCGGGTGACGATCAAGGCCTCCGATCTCGGTCGCGTCGGCGCGCTGGCCGGGCTGCCGCTGTCGGGCGGGACGCTCGACGCCGAGGTGACGTTGCAGCCCCGAGACGGCCAAAGCGCGCGACTGGCGCTCACCAGCCGGGACGTGGCGCTCGACGGCGGTGCCACCGTGATCGCGTCCGTGGACATAACGGGCACCGGCCGCACCCTCCTGACCCGCCCGGCCGGATCGCTGCGCGCCGAAGTCGGCGGTGTGCGTCAGGGCGAGGAGACCCTGCTGGCAAGCGCCCTGCTGACCGCCGATTCCGACGGCTTGGCAGCGCGGGTGAACGCCAGTCTGGAAGGCGAGGCGGGGATCCCCTACCAGGTCACGGCCGAGGCGTCGGTCGCGCTTGGTGCCCAGCCGCTGCGGATCACGCTGGCGTCGCTCGACGCCGAGCTCGGCGATGCCGGTATCGCCCTCGACCGTCCGACCCGGATCACGCTCGGCACCCGTCCGAGGATCGAGGATCTGGCGCTGCGCGTCGACGGCGGGCGGATCACCGGCGGCGGTGGCATCGACACGGCCGATCTCGACCTGTCGCTGCAGGCCCGCGGCATCCCGGCGGAACTGGCGCGGCTGGCGGACCCGATGTTGAAACTGACCGGCGGGGTCGACGCCGATGCCACGGTGCGGGGCCCGATCGGCAACCCGACGGCCCGGCTCACGGTGACCGCCCCCGCCATCCGGTCGAGCGACCCCGCGCACGCCGATCTGCCGTCGCTGTCGGCCTCGGCACAAGCGCGGATCGAGGGCAGCAAGCTGACGGCCTCACTGGACGCAACGGTCGGCGACGGTGTCCAGGCCGGACTCAGGGCGTCGGCCGGTCTGTCGCCCGGTGTGGATGGCGCACTGCCGTCGCTCGACCCGTCGGCACCGCTGAACGCTCGGCTCGACCTGGAGGCGGCGCTCGAGCGCGTGTCGGCCTACCTGCCGCTGGATGGTGGTCGGCTGGCTGGCCAGGCCTCGCTGCACGTCGCGGTGATCGGTACGCCGGCGGATCCGTCGGTCGACGGCACGGTCAGCGTGCGCGATGGCGCGGTCGACCAGCCGTCGATCGGACTCTACCTCCGGGATGTGCGGCTCGAAGGGCGGGGCCAGGGCGACCGTCTGGTGATCGACACGCTGACCGCCTCCGCCGTTTCCGGCGGCACCCTGGAGGGGGCCGGCGGCGTCTCGCTCGACGCCACCGACGGTATGCCGGCCGATGTGACGTTGACCGCGCGCCAGCTGGTGGCCGTCGACACCGACGATGCCGAGGTGGTGCTGGACGCCGACCTCGGATTCTCCGGCCGGATCCCCGACTACCGGCTCGCCGGCACCATCACCGTGCTGCCGTCGGAGATCAGGATCCCCGACCAGCTGCCGGCGTCGGTGGTCACCCTCGAGGTGACCGAGGTTCAGAACGGCGTTGTCATCCGTTCCCCGGAGGTTGCGGCCGAGGACCGGGGTAACGGTGCGGCGCCGGTTACGCTCGACCTGCGCGTCGACGTTCCCGGCCAGGTTTTCGTGCGAGGCCGCGGCCTGGATAGCGAGTGGGGGGGCGCGCTGACGGTCACTGGTCCCGTCAGTGACCCCGAGGTCAGCGGTGCCCTGGAAGTGCGACGAGGGCAACTTGCCGCTGTCGGCCGCACCTTCCAGTTCGAGCGCGGCCGCGTGGTGTTCGACGGCGCGCCGCCTGACGATCCGACGCTGGACATGATCCTGGCCACCGAGGCCGGTGACGTGACGGCGAAAGTGTTGATCGCCGGTCGGGCGCAGGATCCCTCGATCACCCTGACCAGCGAACCGGCGCTGCCCGAGGAGGACATCCTCTCCCAAATCCTGTTCGGCTCGTCGCGGGCTCAGCTGAGTCCGATTCAAGCGCTGAAACTGGCGCAGTCGGCGGCGGTGCTGTCGGGCCGGCTCGGCTCGGGGGGCATCACCGACACGATCCGCACCACGCTGGGCGTCGACACGGTGGACATCGATGCCGGCGAGGGCACCGGATCGCGCGGCGCCTCCCTGTCGGTCGGAAAGTACGTGGCGCCCGGGGTGTTCCTGAAGCTTCAGCAGGGACTTGGAGGCTCCGGCAGCAAGGCGGTCGTCGAGGTCGAGATCACCGACAGCATCACCGTCGAGACCGACGTCGGTGCCGATTCGCAAAGCCGGGTCGGCGTGAACTGGAAGCTCGACTATTGACCGGCGGTCCCAACGGCGGCACCTAGGCCCCTTCGTTCGACGCAGGATCCGCCCCATGACCGTCACGCTGTCCGCCAGACCCGCCTCCGACTTCGACCCAGCCGATCCCGCCAGCTTCTCGTTCTGGACCGAGGAGCGGCTGCGCTACGCCGATCTCGACCCGCTGTCGCACGTCAACAACAACGCGATCGGCGTGTTCCTGGAGAACGGCCGGGTCCACCTGTTCCGGGCGTCCGGCGGCGACGGCGGCGGTGACGGCAGCGTCTGGTGGGTGGTCCGGCGGCTGGAGATCGATTTCGCCCGCGAGATCCGCTTTCCGGGCACGGTCCACACCGGTACCCGGGTCGCCAAGCTCGGGACCACCTCCTGCACGATCCGTCAGGGCGTTTTCGTCGAGGGCGAGTGCCGGGTGACGTCGACGACCATCGGGGTGTGCTTCGACCCGGTCGGCCGCAAGGCGGTCGCGATCCCCGAGCCGATCAGGATCCTGCTCGCCTCGCACCAGCCGTGACCGGGAGGTCCGGCCTCAGCATCGGCACGATCACCACTTCGGCGCCAGGGTGGCCGGCGACGTAGCGACGGACCGCAATCTCGTCGTCGGTGATCAGCGCCGCGCCGGCCGTCGGCGCCAGACGGTCGTGGACCCGGTACAGGAAGCTCGGCCGCAGCCCTGGCAGATCGGCCGCCTCGGCGGCGGCGGCGCCGACACGGGCGCGTCGGAACAACTCGACCTCGCCTTCATAGCCGTGACCTTCGTACAGGTAGAGATGCCTCGCCATGGTGTCCTCCCACCGCGTCCGAGCGACCGACGTCGCTATCATATGCGCACAGAGTGCGCCTCAGGCAAGCCCGGAACCGCACCACGTGCGCTTTTTGACTTGGCCGGAGCCACGCCCGCGCCCTATATCGGGAGCGTTGGAAGGGAGTTGCGCGTGAAAAGGTCGACCGCGATCGAGCTGGAGATGAAGCCCGGCGACTTCAAACGCTGGCGCAAGGCCCTGAAACTGTCTCAGAAGGAGGCCGCCGAGGTCCTCGGTCTGAAGCGCCGGGTCGTGCAGTACTACGAGAAGGGCGAGCGCGACGGCGAGAGCGTGACGATCCCGAAATACATCCGTCTGGCCTGCTGCGCCGTTGCCTCCGGCGTGCAGGACTATACCGGCCCGGCCAAGGACCGCCAGGCCGGCTGATCGGCGTCGGCGGCGGTTCCGGGTGCCGAGTCGCGGCGCCCGGAACCAAGCCGTCAGTTTACCGGCGTGACCAGAGGCTTGCCGGCGATCCCGGCCAGCAGGTTCTCCATCACCAGACGCCCCATGGCGAGGCGGGTGTCGTGGGTGGCGCTGGCCTGGTGCGGCTGGAGGACGACGTTCTCGGTCAAGTCCTTGAGCGCCTGGGGGACCCGCGGCTCGTCGGCGAACACGTCGAGGCCGGCGGCGCCGAGCCGGCCGTCCTGCAGCGCCGCGATCAGCGCCTCCTCGTCGGCGACGCTGCCGCGCGCCACGTTGATGAACACGCCCTGCGGCCCGAGCGCGTCCAGCACCTCGCGGTTCACCAGATGCTTGGTGCCGGCGCCACCGGGCACGATCGCCACCAGGATATCGACGGCGCGCGCCATCTCGAGCAACGAGGCGTAGTGGGTGTAGGGCACGTCCTTCCGGCCGCGGGTGTGGTAGCCGATGTCCATCTTGAACGCCTCGAAGCGCCGGGCGATCTCGATGCCGATGCGTCCGAGCCCCAGGATGCCGACCTTGCGGCCCCACATGCGGTGGGTGAACGTCATGTCGCCCTCGCGCTCCCACCGGCCCTCGCGGACGTAGCGGTCGGCCTGCGGGATCCGCCGCAGGGTGGCAAGCGTCAGGGCGATCGCGAAGTCGGCGACCTCGTCGCTCAGCACGTCGGGGGTATTCGAGACCTTGATGCCGCGCTGGGTGGCGGCGGCGACGTCGACACCGTCGTAACCGACCCCGTGGTGGGCGATGACCTTGGCGTTCGGCAGCGCGTCCATGGTGGCGGCGTCGCACACCTTGCTGCCGGCGATGCCGACGCAGGTATCGCGCACCGAGGCCAGCACGGCGGCCTTGTCCGTCGCCTCCCAGAGCCGATGGACGGTGAAGTGCTGGTCCAGCTCGGCCATGGCGGCCTCGTACCAGGGCGACAGGACGACGACGACGGGCTTATCGGTCACGGTGCGGATCCTCCGGGATCAGAACGACGAGTTCGGTTGCTCGAGAAACGCCAGTTCCTCGGCGGTGCTGGTCCGTCCGAGGGTGGCGTTGCGGTGCGGGAAGCGGCCGAAGCGCTCGACGATGACCCAGTGCTTGTCGGCGTAGTCGAGGAGGTCGGCATCGCCGAGCGCCCGGAACAGCGAGACGCTCAGCAACTGGTCGGCGGCTTCCTCGCTGTGCTCGAACGGCAGGTACAGGAACAGGGCGCGGTCGCGCGGCGCGAACACGTGGTCGCCGGCGGCGATCGCCCGCCGCGCCACGGCGCGGGCGCGGGCGTCCTGGGCAAAGGCGCGCGGGTCGCCGCGGTGCAGATTGCGCGACATCTGGTCGAGCAGAAGCAGCAGCGCCAGGCGGCCGTCGGCGGTCTCCTCCCACGCCGCCAGCCCGCCGGCGGCGGCCTCGGCGTGCAGCGCGCCGAGGCGGTCGCGCAGAAGCGCGTCGAAGTCGTCGTCCCTGGCGAACCACTGCTTGGGCGTGGACTGGTCGAACCAGAAGACGAGGACGTCGGTCGGCGTCACCATGCCTGGCGCTCCTTCAGGGGGGCTGTCACAGGGCAGCGACGATAGCCGATCGAGGCCGATCGGCAAACGGCGGCGCGGCATCCGGCCGTCTTGCGGTCGCTCGCCGAAAGCCTCATCTGTGGCGGGTCGCGACAACGGAGATACCGGATGCGCCGCCTTGTCTGCCTCGCCCTTCTGCTGCTCGGCGGCTGTGTCACCGCCCAGGACACCATCACCGACGTCGACCCGGCCCCGCGGCTGCGCTTCCTGAACTTCGCCGGGTATCAGTCGCCGGTGCTGGTGGTGTCCGTCAACGCGCCGTTCCAGTTGCCGGCGCGCGACGTTGCAGGCCGTCTCGCCGAACACGCCGAGGGCGCGGTCACCGGATCCAACGTGACCTACACGGGCAACCCCGGCGCCGCCCGGCACGGCGACTACCGCATTGTCGCCCGCTTCGACGCCGACCAGGGCGCCAGCACCAAGGAAGTCTGCCAGTCGGCGTACGAATCGGTGGTGGCGGCCCGCTACGCCGACCGCACCAACCTGTTCCTGGCGTTCTGCGACAAGGGCGAGCCCATCGCCGGTGCCAAGGTGTCGGGACCGAAGTTGGACGGTCCGGCCGATCCGAATCTGCGGGAGATGATGCGGCAAGGCATGAAGGCGATGTTCCCGCACCAGAGCGACCGGGGTCGGTCCGGCGGGATGGGCTCGATCGAACTCGCGCCGGTGCCCCGGTTCCGCCTCAACCCGCTCGACGGGATCCTCTGAACGCCGCGGTCCGCGGGACTCTCCGACGCCAGAACGGCGCGCCGGCGAAGCGCCGCTCGCGGGCGTACAGGGCGGTGCGCTGGCCGCGAAAGCGATCGACGCCATCGGTGACTGCGCGGGCGTAGCCGGCGAGCGGGCCGCCGTCACCGGCGAGCCAGGCCGCCACCACCTCGGCTATCCGCGCCGCCGACCACAGCGCCGTCGTCATGCCGTGCGAGGACAGCGGGTCGAATGCGGCGGCGGCATCGCCGATCGCGGCCCACCCGGCGCCGTCCACTTTCCCCGCCGCCGGATCGGCCCAGCGGGTGCCGGCGCTGTGCAGGCGCGGCGGCGTCTCGACGCTGAACCCGGCGTCGGCGATCCAGCGGCCGACGTGACGCGTCCGGCCGATCATCGCGGACCATCGATCGCGGTCCCGCGACAGCCCGCGCGGCAGCAGGTCCGGGTCGCTGAAGCAGGCGACGGACAGCCGGCCGTCCGGCAGCAGCGAGGCGTACCACCAGCCGTCCGGCACGGTCTCGATCAGGGTGGCGGGGGTCGGCTCGACGTTGCCGTCGCGATGCGGCAGGAACGCGCAGGCCGCCACCAGCCGGTCGTCGCGCCGCATCGCCGCGCGCCGGCGCGCCACCACACCCGACCGGCCGCTGGCATCGACCAGGAAACCGGCGGAGAGGGCCGAGCCGTCGGCCAGCCCCAGCCGCCAGCGTCCGGCCTCGGTCGCGGCGTCGACCAGGGCGCTGCGGCGCCTTTCAGCAATCCCGTCCGCGACCGCTCGCAGGTCGGCCTCGAACCGCGCCCGGTCGAGCACCCGGCCGGGACCTTCGAGGTGGACCGCGGCGTTGCGCTCGACCAGAAGGTCGCTGCCCCAGGCCGCGAAGCTGACGTTCGAACGGCGGTGCGCGGCACCGTCCACGATGGCGCTGAGCCCTAGCCGCTCCAGGATCGGCAAGGCGGCGGGCGCCAGGGACTCGCCGACCAAATGCGCGCCCGGCTCGGCATCCGGGGCGATCCAGACCGTTTCCAGCCCGGCCCGGCCCAGCGCGACGCAGGCGGCGTCGCCGGCGATGCCGCCGCCGATCACCGCGACGGCAGTGTCGTGCGGGCGACGGGTCAATTCGGCAGGTCGCCCATCGACGGCGTCCAGCGGAACCGGCCCTCCATGTTGCCGCGCCCGACCTCGACGTACACCTCGTCCGGGATCGCGGCGAGCCTCGGGTCGCCGGTCGGCCCCGGGCGCTTCACCACGAAGCCCATGCGCTCCCACAGCGCGATCATGTTGGTGATGCCGTCCCAGTAGCTGGCGTTGGCGTGGTAGCCGATGCCGGCGACCCCGCGCGACCAGGCCACCCGGCTCTCGAAGAACTTCAGACGCTGGTCGACCGGGAGGTCGTCGCGCATCATGTTCCGGTAGTACTCCTCCGGCAGCACGTCGATCGGCAGCAGCGCCGGCCACCAGACCGCCGTCGGAAAGTCCGTCTGCATGACCACCTGCTGGCAGCTGAAGGCGTCGCATTGCCAGGGCAATCCCATCCAGCGGGTCAGGTCGCCAGGCCCCTGCGGGCCGATCGGCGGCGGCGTCCCGAGCGCAGGGTTGCCGTTGAAGGCAGTCTCGGGCGTCAGCAGGAAACCGATGTCCTGGACCAGCGACGCGCGCTTGCCGAGCGCAAGGCGGAACGGCTCGGCCGCCGGGTCACGATGGCGGGCGTACATCTCCTTGAGACGCAGGTAGTAGGTCAGCTCGACCCCAGGATGGAACGCGCCACCCGAGCAAGGCTCCAGCGCCGCCTCGGTGAGCGCGTCCGGCTGTTGCGCCAGGTCCAGGTCGTCCAGGTCGGCCACCGCGTCGGCCGCCGCGTCGTCGAAATCGTCGACGAAGGCGCCGTCGGCCCACAGCCGCAGGTGTTCGTACTGTAGGTCCGGGAACCGGAACCACTGCAGCGGACTGCCGTCGTAGTTGATGCCGTCGCCGGTCATGAGTGGCAGCTTCAGGCGCTCGGTGATGTAGGCGTCCGGAGCGTCGTTGTGGGGGTTTCGGAACTTCTGGAACACCGATCGGCGAAACTCGCTGTTGCCGACGGAGGGGTCCCGGAGGCGCGCCAGATAGGCGGGATCGGCGAAGTCGCCGACCGCCAGCCAGCCCTGGCTTAAATTGGCGGCTGCCGCCACCCATTCCATCAGCGCAAGGCGGCGGAAGGTCGGGTAGACGTCGCGGCGGAACGAGATCGGACCGGCCGGTCTCGGCGCCCAGCCCTGTTCGACGTTCAGGCTGGCGATCACGTCTTGCAGGGTCGAGATCGGCGGGATCTCGGGCGCGAAGTTCGGGCCGACCGAGGCCACCCAGGCGTGGTCGGCGTCCATCGCCGTGCCGTCGGCAAACGTCACGCGGGCCTCGACCGGGCCGTCGCACCAGTCGTCGTGCCAGCCGTCGTTGTCGGCGAAGCTGGTGATCGGCGCGGCGGTCGGGCTCGCCGATCTGCCGTCCGGCGGGAACACCAGCAGGCGCCCTTGGTCATCGGTGCGAAGATGGCCGAGGCCGACTTCGAACTGGTCCCAGAACCGTCCGCCCATGGCGTAGCGGTGGTCGCCGCCGTCGGGGTTGGTGCCGGCGCCGGTGATGGTGGTCTCGCCGCCGTCGATCACCAGCATCTTCTCGCGCTCGGCGACCGTGACGAAGTATTGGTTGCGTCGGCGTCCGGGCAGGCCGGGCGCGAGATCGCCGTTGTCCAGCGGGTTGTTGAAGCCGTACCAGGCCGCCTTGGTGTTGGCGACGTGGACCCGCCATTCGATGCGCGCCTCGGCGGCCATGACCTCGCGGATGACGCGACCCTGGTCGTCGAAGGCGTAGACCCGGAAGCGCTGCACCTGCTTCTTGATCGCCTGATCGCCGTCCTTGAAACCGCCTTCCGGGCGCGCCGGCAGGCCCGGAACCTCGGGTGCGAGGAACCATCGGTCGCTGCCGCCTACCCGGCAGATCCCGATCGCCGGGTAGACGCCGAGCCGGGCTATCCGGGCCCCCGCCGGCGCCGGCGCCGGCGCGCGCCCGCCCGCCGCCACCGCCGCCTTCGGCAGCAGCGGAAACGCCGTCGCCAGCGCCGCGGCGCCGGCGAGGAAATCGCGCCGCCTGACCCCGGGTGCTGTCTTGCCGTTGCCCGTCATCGCCTTCCCCCATCCCAAGACCTTGGCTTCCCGCCGTCCTCGGAAAGGATAGCGGCTGGGTCGGGGGGAGAAAACTCTTAAAGCGGATTATTCCACCGCCGGTGGCGACGGGACGCGGCTAGAACTGGTCCTCGTCGAGCGCCATCACCGCGCTGCCGCCGGCCTCGACCGCCGCCAGCAGACCGGGCGCCTGGGCGAGCAGATGGTCGCCGTAGTGGCGGGCGGTGACCAGTTTGGCCTCCAGGTACCGGGCTTCGCCGCCGGCGCCGGCGGCGAGCGCGGCGTGGGCGGCCAGCGCCGATCGCGCCGTCAGCCAGCCGCCCGCCACCAGGCCGAGCAGCTTCAGGACGATCGCCGAGGCCGAGGCGGCGGCGGCTGGGTCCTTCGGCATGGTGGCGACCACCCAGTCGCTGGCGCTGGCGAGGGCGTCGCGGCCGGCCGACAGCCGATCGCGCAGCGGCGTCAGGTCGGCCCGGGCGAGCGCCGCCAAGGTGGCGTCGATGTCGGCGATCAACGCGCGCATGGCCTCGCCGCCGTCGCGCGCCACCTTGCGGCCGACCAGGTCGAGGGCCTGGACGCCGTTGGCGCCCTCGTAGATCGGGGTGATCCGCGCGTCGCGGTAGTGCTGGGCGGCCCCGGTCTCCTCAATGAAGCCCATGCCGCCGTGGATCTGGATGTTGGTCGAGCAGATTTCGACGGCAGTGTCGGTGCACCAAGCCTTGACCACCGGGATCAGCAGGTCGACCCGGCCCTGGGCGCGGGCGCGCTCACCCGCGTCGGGGTGGCGGTTGGCGACGTCGATCGCCGCCGCGACGTCGTAGATCAGGCCCCGCATCGCCTCGATCTGCGCCTTCATGGTCAGCAGCATCCGGCGCACATCGGGGTGATGGATGATCGTCACCGGCCCGGCCGAGCCCTGGACGGCGCGGCTCTGCACCCTCGAGCGGGCGTAGTCGAGCGCCTGCTGGTAGGCCCGCTCCGCTACCGCCAGCCCCTGCAGCCCGACCGCCAAGCGAGCGTTATTCATCATGATGAACATGTACTCGATGCCGCGGTTCTCTTCGCCGACCAGGTAGGCGACGGCGCCCTCGTCCTCGCCATAGGCCATGACGCAGGTTGGGCTGGCGTGGATGCCGAGCTTGTGTTCCAGCGACAGCGGCTTGGCGTCGTTGCGCGCGCCGAGGGTGCCGTCCGGGTTCACCAGGAATTTCGGCACGATGTAAAGCGACAGCCCCTTGGTGCCGGCGATGCCGTCGGGCGAGCGCGCCAGCACCAGGTGGATGATGTTGTCGGTGAAGTCGTGGTCGCCGTAGGTGATGTAGATCTTCTGGCCACGCAGCCGGTAGCCGCCGTCGGCGGTCTTCTCGGCCCTGGTGCGGATGGCGCCGAGGTCGGTGCCGGCCTGCGGCTCGGTCAGGTTCATGGTGCCGGTCCACTCGCCGGTCACGAGCTTTGGCAGATAGGTGCGCTTCTGCTCGTCGGTGCCGACCTCGCGCAGCGCGTCGATGGCGGCCTGGGTTAGCAGCGGGCAGAGCCCGAACGCGAGGTTGGAACCCTGCCACATCTCCTGCAGGGCGGTCGCGATCAGCCAGGGCAGGCCCATGCCGCCCCACTCCTCCTCGAACGGGGCCCCGTTCCAGCCGCCGTCGACGAACTGCCGGTAGGCGTCGGCGAAGCCGTCGGGCGTCCGCACCACGCCGTTCTCCAAACGCGAACCCTGCCGGTCGCCTACCTTGTTGAGCGGCGCCAGCACCCCGCCCGCGAGCTTGCCGGCCTCGGTCAGGATCTGCTCGACCAGCGCGCCGTCGGTGGCTTCGAGACCGGGCAGCGCCGAGACCCGGCCCAGCCCGACGACGTCCTCGATGACGAAGCGCATGTCGCGCAGCGGTGCGGCGTAGACGCTCATGACGGACTCCCCTGGCGAAGAGCGGCGCACCCCGACGCGCCGGCTGCTGTCCCGGCGGTTCTAGCGCGAGGGCCGGGAGCGGGCAATCGCGCGCCGGCCAGTCGCCGTTCTGGTTGGCGCCTCGGTCGCTAAGCGTCGGCGATCGGCGGGCTCGGCGCGTCCAGCGGGACTGTAATGTCGAAGGTCGCCCCTTCACCACTGGCGGTCTGGAGGTCAATGCTTCCGCCAAGCACGTTGGTAACCGCGTTGTGGGCGATGAAGAGGCCAAGGCCGGTGCCGCCGTTGCCGAGCGAGGTCGTGAAGAACGGGTCGAAGGCCCGGCGCGCCACCGCTGGGGCCATGCCCACGCCGTTGTCGCGCAGGCGAATGCGCACGCGCCCCGGGAGCCCGGTCTCGGCGGTGATGGAGACGGTGCCAGGATCGCCTTCCGGGAACGCGTGGAGGACGGCGTTCTCGACCAGATTGGTCAGCGCCTGTCCGAGTTCTCCCGGGTAGCTGTCCATCAGGACTTCGTCCGGCACCTCGACGCGGATGCGGATTGGCCGGCCCGCCAGGGTCGGGCTGAGGGTCAGCAGCACTTCCTCGACAACCTCGCGCAGTTGGAAGCGCCGACGCCGCGAGCCTGCACGGTCCGCAGCAACCTGTTTGAAGCTGCCGATGAGCTCGCTCGCGCGCTTCAGGTTGCTCTCGGCGATCCGGGTGCTGGCACGCACAGCCTCTACGAATCCTACAAGGTCGGAGCGGCGCAGGCCATCGCCGAGACTGGTCTCGAAGCGGGCCAGCCGGTCGCCAAGCCCGGTGATCGCCATTCGGCCGTTGCCGAGCGGGGTGTTCAGTTCGTGCGCGACCCCTGACACCAACCGGCCCAGCGCCGCCAGCTTCTCGGATTGAATCAACTCGTCCTTGGCCTTCTTCAAAACTTCCAGAGCAGCCGAAAGGTCCTTGTTGCTGCGATTCAGTTCATCGGTTCGAAGGGCCACCCGATCCTCGAGTTGGTCGTTCAGCCGCCGAAGGTCCTCCTCGCGACCGGCTATGGCGCCCGCCATGGTCTCCAGGTCCGACGACAGAAGATTCAGCTCGGCGATGCTTCCCGTCGGCCAAGTTGTCGGCCGCTCGCCGCGGGCGATCTGATTCGCCCGCAATGCCACCCCGTTCATCGGCTTCACGATCCCCTGCGCCCAAATCGGCGCCAGCAGCAGGCCGATAAGGGCCGACCCGACGAAGCCGGCCAGCACGATCGTGACCACCTCCCGCACGTCGGGATTCTCAAGACCCGCCGGGATGCGGCCGACGAACAACCAGCCGAGGGCGCTCGAGTAGGACGCGGCCACATGATAGGTGGTGCCGCTGATGATCGCCCGGTCAGGTGGCGGCAGCCCGCTGCGGCCGGTGGCCAGCAGCGGGTGGGTGTAGAGGTTCAGGCGCCCGCTGCTCAGCGTACCGGTGTCGGCGACGATCTCCCCGTTGCTGTCGACCACCCAGTAGTCGAGCCCATCGCTGTTCCTGGCGGTGCGGCTGATGTCGAGCAGGGTGGTCAGCGGCAACTCGGCGATGATCACGCTGCCGTCGCCGACCGATTCCGCGAGGCCCAGGGTGACGGTTCCGGAGACCGCCGACAGGTGCTGATCGCTCCAGATCGCTTTGCCGCGTTCAACGGTGGCATTAAAATAAGGGTAGCCCGAGAGGTCGATGCCCGAGAGTTCACGCGTGCGATCTTCGCTGGCTCCGGCGATGCTGGCGGCGACCAGCTTGCCGTCGGAGCCGATGATGTAGATCGCGGTCAGCGGCGGCTGGCGGGCGCCGTCCAGGATCGTGCGGAGGCTCTGCGTCGGGGCGAGACGGTAGGCCGTAGCCGCCAATTCGACCCGCGCCTGGATGTTGCCCAGGAAAAACTCGACTCGGGAGGCGATATCCGCCGCGCCGGCGGTCACCCGCACCCGGCTTTCCTCGTGGATACGTCCGACCGTCACCACCAATATGCCCGACCCGACGATCGCCAGCGTGACCATGATCGTGCTGACCAGCAGCAGGATCACCGAGGTCCTGAGCTTGAGGTTCGACAACCGCCTCATGGGCCCTCGAAGCGACCCGACCGGACCACCACGAAGAAGGCCTGCCGTTGCGCGTCGCCGTAGCGGTTGAAGCGCACCGCCTGCTGCAGGCCGGGGGTCGAGTCGAGGCCGAGCAGGCTATCCTTCAGGGAGCCGGCGTCCGAACCGAGGGCCAGCGCCCGGAACAGCACCGTGGTAGCGTCGTGGGCCGCTACGCTCGAGAACCCTGGCTCCTGCCGGAATCCGGTGATGTAGGCGTCGCGGAAGCGCAGGTACCCCGGCGATGCGTCATTGCGGTCGTAGGACTGCACCAGTTCCAGGCCTTCGATGGCCCGGCCCCCCAGGATCAGGAGGCGCTCCGACGCCGCCCACTCGGCGGCCACCAGCAGGATGTCGCTGTCCAGCTTTCGGACCTGGTGGGCGAACTGCGCTGCGTCAACGCTGTTGGCGACCAGCAGAAGCGCCTCGGCCCCGCTGTCAATAAGGGTTCGCACGGTTTCCGAATAGCCGCGCGCGCCGTTCGCGTCGAAGCGCTCGTGGGCGACCACCTCACCCCCGAGCGGCTCGTAGACCGCCCGGAACTCCCGCAACCAACTCTCCGAGAACACCGCGTTGTTGGCGTCGGTCGCGGCAGCGATGCGACGGATTCCCCGGCCGATGTAGTGATCGGCGTAGATCCGCGCATTGTCTCGCGTCGTCCAGTTTATCCGGAAAAAGTGGTCGTCGAGGTCGGCGAACGCCAGCGACGACACCGTCGGCGAGATCGTCACTATCTTGAGCTCGTTGAGCACCGGCAGCATGCCCTCGGCGATCGAGCTGTTGTTGGGGCCGATGATCGCCACCACCTTCTCGGCGTGCAGGTCCCGCACGGCCTGGGCCGCCACCGCCGGATCGTCGGCGTCGTCGCGCACCAGCAACTCCAGACGCCGACCGCCTATCCCGCCCGCCCGGTTGGCCTCGTCGACGGCCAACTGAACCGCGTTGCGCGATGCTTCTCCGGTGTCCGCGGAGCGGCCGCTCAGCCCGCCGATGAATCCCACTCGTATCGGCGCCGGGTCGCCGCAGGCGGCGATCGTCGCCACCGTCAAGACGGCCAGGCACAACGAGGCGGCAAGGCCACGCCGCCGGCTGCCGCGGTCACCTGTGTTGCCGTCCGCCATCATCGCGCGCACCGCGGCTCAGACCAGCAGGCGGTCGGCGGACGGCTGTCCGCAGTGCGATCCACCGTTGGGAAAGGTCAACCTCACCGTGGTGCCGCGTCCGGGCACGCTCTCCACCGCCATGCTGCCGCCGTGCCGCTCGATCAGTTTTTTGGTGGCGACCAGCCCTAGGCCCAGGCCGCCGCGACCGGACACATACGGGTTGCCGTCCAGGTTGAAGGGGTCGCCGAGCCGGTCGAGCACTTCCTGGTCGATGCCGAAGCCGTCGTCGATCACCGACAGAATGAACCGGCCGTCCCGGAACTGCCGGGCGGTGACCCGAACCCGGCAGTTCGGCGGGTTGTGGGTCAGCGCGTTCGAAACCAGGTTGGTCAGCATCGTTCGCACCGCGCGCCGGTCGGCGTGCAGGCTCCATTCCTCGGGGCGGTCCGCCTTGGCGCCGGGCAGCGTCGTCTCCAGCATCACGCCATCTTCGCGACTCTTGCTCGCCAGAAACTCGGCGATCAGCGCCCGCAGGTCGAAGGTGGTGAAGTCGAGGGGCTTGTGATTGCCGCTTTCGGTGAGCTCCAGAACGCCTTCCAGAAGCACCTGAAGACGCTTGCCTGAGGTGACGATGTCCCAGGCGTACTCCTTGTATCTTGGGTTGCCGACGGGCCCCAGGATTTCGGCGGCAATCATCTCGGAGAGGCCGATTATACCGTTGAGCGGGGTCCGGAACTCATGGCTCATGTGTGTGATGAAATCAGTCTTGGCCCGGCTCGCCGACTCCGCCTTCGCCAGCGCCAGGTGGAGGCGCTCCGCCTGAACCTCCAGCCGGACGATGTCGCGGAACGACCGAAGCGCGGCGTAGACCGACGTCGCCAGCTTGGCGGCGGTCATCTCGCCCTTTTCCTTGTAGTCGTTGATGTCGTAGTCGCGGACCACCTGGATCTCGGGGGCAAAGCCCGGCTGTCCGGTGCGCAGGACGATGCGCACGTGGTTGTTTGACAACTCGTCCCGGATCCACCGTACGAGGTCGAGCCCGCCGTGATCGCTCTCCATAACCACGTCGAGCAGAACGACCGCTATGTCGTCCTCTTCGGCGAAGACCTGCCGAGCCTGGCGGACCGAATGGGCGCTGAAGAGCCGCAATTCACGGCCCTCGAAGGTGAATTCCTGGAGCGCGAAACGTGTCGCCTGGTGAACCGACTCGTCGTCAGATCCGGCCGGGAGAATCTGGACAGGTCGTTAAGTGGATTTCCTGCCTGAAGGCGGCGAGGATGCCGCGGCTCAGGAGGACGATATGGCGAGACGTGCCCGACGGAACC
>Ga0208414_1000683_pt1 | contig 30695 bp, 28 predicted proteins | sample AntAceMetag02UKE_FD_184770 | JGI IMG/M metagenome (GOLD analysis project Ga0208414, IMG submission 184770) | Saline lake microbial communities from Ace Lake, Antarctica - Antarctic Ace Lake Metagenome 02UKE (SPAdes) (version 2) | ecosystem: Environmental > Aquatic > Non-marine Saline and... | reverse complement strand
GCCCCCGTAGCATTGAAGGCGGTGTCGAAATACGCACTGGTCGCTTGATTCCCCCCCGTGCTGGTGAGTCGCAGCCATCCGCCATCATCGGCCGGCCCCGTCAGATTAACATCATAATTCCCATCAAAAACCCAACCAGCCGGCGGCGTGGTGCCGGCAGCCCCCGTGAAGCTCTCGGTCAGAACTTGGGCACTCGAAACTCCCGCTCCGAGGACCGAAAGGGCAAATCCAAGTTGAATCTTACGTAACACGACCCAGCGAGGCTAGCCCCATAAGACGATGTCATCAAGCGGCTAAGTCGGGGTATTATTACCTAAAATTCGCAGGTAAATCACCCACCCAAATAACTCATTTCCGCCTTAGAACGAGTCTCCCCACTGGCCAAAACTCCAGCTCGCTCATCGGAATAACGGTCGCGCCTCCCCGCCCAAACTCGGCTCAAATAGGCCCTTAATTCGGCATCATCCGCTCCCGAACGCGCGCAGCCCAGCACATCCCAGCCCAGCGCGGTAAACAAACAGGTGTAGAGCTTGCCGTCCGCCGAAAGCCTCGCCCGGTGACAATCCCGGCAAAACGGCTCCGTGATCGACGCAATAATACCGATTTCCCCTGCGCCGTCCACGTAACGATAACGCGAAGCCACTTCGCCGCGATACGCTGGCACCACCGCCTCGATCGGCCAACGTTGACCAATTCGCTCCACAATCTCCGCCGCCGGCACCACTTTTTCCCCCGCCCATTGGTTCGTGTTCCCCACGTCCATGAACTCGATAAACCGCAGCACCATCGACCGTTCTCTAAAATACTCTGCGACCGTCTCGATCTCGTGATCATTCACCCCCCGCTGCACCACCATGTTGATTTTGACCGGAAACCCTTGCGCCGCGGCGGCGTCAATCGCCCGCAACACCCGATCCGGGGGCAATCCCTGTCCGTTCATCTGGCCCGCCTTAACCGCATCCAGTGAATCGACCGACACATTCAAGCGATCCAGCCCAGCCTCCTTCAACGCCGGGGCGAATCTCTCCAACAGCCAACCATTCGTCGTGATGGCGACGTCCTTCACCCCTAATTCGACTTTCAAACGCCGCACCAATTCCGGCAAATCAGCCCGCAGCAGAGGCTCTCCACCTGTCAGTCTAATTTTCTCCACGCCCAACTCCACAAATGCGCCCGCGATCCGCACAATCTCATCCGTGGACATCAATTGAGGGTCCCGCAAAAACTGATATCCCGCCCCAAACACCTCCTTGGGCATACAATACGGGCACCTAAAATTACACCGATCCGTTACCGAGATACGCAAGTCGCGCACCGGTCTCTTCAGCGTGTCTGTTACGAGATCTGCGGCCATCAACTCCCCAAGAAGACGTGAAAATCACTCAACACAACCCCACACATAAGGTCGCGAGTTGAACTCCCCTCAATTCACGTCTTCTTTGCCCCTTCCTCATGCTCCTTTCTCCCGCCGAAGCTTCCGCGATCATCTCGCAACACCTCCCCTCCCTCCCCGTCGAAGATTGCGGGCTGCGTGCCGCCCACGGCCGGATTCTGCGACGACCGGTCAACACCGACCGCGACCTGCCCGCTTTTGATCGCGTCACCATGGACGGGTTCGCTCTCAACTCCGCTGACCTTGCGCAGGACCCATCCCGCCCCCTCCGCATCGTCGGATTCCAGGCCGCCGGCATGATGGCGCAAACCCTCGCCGCTTCCGGGCAAGCCATCGAAATCGCCACTGGAGCCGTCATGCCCCACGGAGCCGACGTCATCGTGCCCTACGAAGATACTGAGCGCGACGGCGACACCTTCACTCTGGCCTCCGGCACCACCGTATCCCCCGGCCAAAATATCCACCGCCAGGCCTCTGATTTCCCTTCCGGGGCAGAACTCATCACCCCCGGCACCCGCCTCACCGGTCGCGAGATCGCCGTCGCCGCAACCTGCGGTGCCGCTCACCTGACCGTCGCGACGCGTCCATCCATCGCCGTGATCGCTACGGGCGACGAACTCGTCGAGGTCGATGTTCCCCACATCGCGGCGCATCAAATCCGCAAGTCCAACGATCACGCCCTCCGCGCCGCCCTCCTCCAGTCGGGCCTCGCCTCCCGCATCGAGCGCTTCCATCTCCGCGATCACCGCCCCGAGATCGAGCAATCCCTGCAAAACATCCTCTCCCAATTCGACGTCGTCATCCTCACCGGCGGCGTGTCCAAGGGCAAACTCGACTACATCCCGGAAGTCCTCGCCGACCTCAAGGTCACTCAACACTTCCGCGGCATCGCCCAGCGACCCGGCAAACCCCTCTGGTTCGGCACCACCTCGCGCCGCACTCCCGTCTTCGCCCTCCCCGGCAACCCCGTCTCGACCTACACCTGCCTCCACCGCTACGTCATCCCGGCCCTTCGCCAAATGGCAAAAGCCACCGCAGCTCCTCTGGAGACCGCCCGGCTCGCCGCAGATTTCAGCTTCCCTCGCCCACTCGCTTTCATGCTTCCCGTGCAAATCGATGCCAGCCACGACGGCCTGCTCTCCGCCCGCCCCGCCCCTTTTAATACCTCCGGCGACCTCGGCGGCCTGCTCCACACCGACGGATTCCTCGAGCTCCCCCCCGATCAGTCGCAATTCCCCGCCGGCACCGTCGCCAAGCTCCACCGCTGGATCTAGCGCTCCCCGCGCCCGGCCAAAATCCGAAATCCGAAATCCAAATTCCAAAATCCGATATTTCCGCCCCATGCTCTCCCATCTCGATAACCAAAATCGCCCCTCCATGGTCGATGTCGGCACGAAAACTATTACTACCCGCCACGCTCACGCTCGCGCGACCGTCCACCTCCCCGCCGCCCTCGCTCAGCACCTTAACGATAACGAGATTATCGGCAAAAAAGGCCCCATTTTCCAGACCGCCAGCCTCGCCGGCATCATGGGGGCCAAACGCACCAGCGACCTCATCCCGCTGTGTCATCCCCTCCCGCTGGAAAACTGCCAAGTCACCCTCACCGCCCAGCCGCCCGCCGCCGACGGATCCACCAATGTGACCATCGACTGCCACGCCAAAGTGACCGCCAAAACCGGCGTAGAAATGGAGGCCCTCACCGGCGCCACCATCGCCGCCCTCACCCTCTACGATATGGGCAAAGCGGTCACCCATGACATCGTGATCCGCGACATCCGCCTCATCGCCAAAACCGGCGGAAAATCCGACTACCAAGCCCCCGAATCCAACCAGTCATGAAGACCATCAAAGTGCGCTATTTCGCCATCCTCCGCGAGCAACGCGGCCTCTCCAACGAGACGCTCCAGACCGCCGCCCCCGACGCACAAACCCTCTACCACGACCTCGCGAAAGCTCACAACTTCACGCTCCCCGTCGACCGCCTCCGCGCCGCCATCAACGGCGACTTCATCGCCTGGCCCGCCCCCCTCGCCGAAGGCGACGACGTCGTCTTCATCCCCCCCGTCGCCGGCGGCTAAATATTATTGATCGTCCCGGTTGTAAATTAGCGTTACCCCTTACCCAACAGATGGCACTGCACCCCGAGTTTCCCGATTCGCCCTACGATCCCCTGCTTCCGGAGACTCGCTGGTTTCCCGCCGACGAGGCTTTCAGAGAAACGGCCTACGAAAAGCTGCTCCCCCCGTTGGTCGCAAAGATCCGGCAGGAGGTTTACGATTGGCGGCAATCAGAATACTCCGGCTGTTCCGAAACCACCAAAGCACTCCTTCTGCACTGGTTTGAGACCGAACACCTGCTCGAGCAATCCGACGGCACCTTAGCTCCATTTCGCTACTACTTCGCCCAACGCGAAGCAGTGGAAACTGCCATCTGGCTCTTTGAAGTTCGTCAGGCTCGCGATAAATTCGACCTCCTTCGTTTCGACCATTCGGGCGCCGTTTCCCCCAATATGTTCGCCGAGGATTGGCCCCGCTACGTGCTCAAACTCGCTACTGGTGCCGGTAAGACCAAGGTGCTCTCCCTCCTCATCGCTTGGAGCTTCTTCCATCGTCTCTACGAAGCTGACTCCACCCTTTCGCGAAACTTCCTCCTCATTGCGCCAAACATTATTGTTCTCGACCGGCTGCGCGCCGACTTCGACGGCCTGAAGATCTTTTTCAACGACCCTATCCTGCCAGAAAACGGCACCGCTGGCCAAAACTGGCGCGACGATTTCCAACTCACTCTCCATCTCCAAGACGACGTTCGCATCCTCCGACCGTCGGGAAATCTCTTTCTCACCAACATTCACCGCGTCTTCCTCGGCGATTTCGTTCCTCCCTCCATGGAGGATGAAGACCTAAGCGACTATTTCCTCGAGCCCTTCGGCGATCGCCCCTCCGGCAAAACCACCGACTCCTCCGCCGACCTCGGTCAGATCATCCGAGAAATTGACGAACTCGCCATCTTCAACGACGAGGCTCACCACATCCATGACCGTCGTATGGCGTGGTTCAAGTCCATCGAAGACATCCACCACCGGATGCTCCAAAACGATTGCCGCCTCGCTCTCCAAATCGACGTCACCGCCACTCCTCGTCACGACAACGGCTCCATTTTTGTTCAAACCGTCTCCGACTACCCGCTCGTCGAAGCCATTCACCAAAACGTCGTCAAGCACCCCGTCCTGCCCGACGAAGCCAGTCGCTCCAAACTTCACGAAAAACAAAGTGCCATTTTTCACGAACGCTACGATGACTACCTTCGTCTCGGTATCGAGGAGTGGAAAAAATCCACCGCCGAGCACAAAAAACTCGGCAAAAAAGCCGTCCTCTTCATCATGGTCGACGACACCAAGAACTGCGACGACGTCGGCGCACACCTCGAAAAAATCTGCCCCGAGCTCGAAAACGCCGTGCTCGTCATCCACACCAAAAACAACGGTGAAATTTCCGAGGCCGCCAGCGGCAAGAAACGCGAAGAACTCGAAAAGTTGCGCAAACAGTCCAACGACATCGACTCCCCCCGCTCCCCCTTCAAAGCCATCGTTTCTGTCCTCATGCTCAAGGAGGGCTGGGACGTCAAAAACGTGACCACTATCGTCGGCCTCCGGGCCTACGCCGCCAAGTCCAACATCCTCCCCGAGCAGACCCTCGGCCGTGGGCTCCGCCGTATGTATTTCGGCACCGATATTAAGGAAACTGTTTCCGTCCTCGGCACTCCCGCCTTCATGGAATTCGTCGAGTCCATCCAAAGTGAAGGTGTCACCTTCGAACGGGTCAGCATGGGCACCGGTGGTGGGCGTCCCGAATCGGTTATCATCGAAATCGAAACCGACAACCCAGCCAAGGACACCGCTGCCCTAGACATTTCCCTGCCCCGCCTCGGCCGCCGTTACCAACGCGAGTTCCAGGACCTATCCGCCCTCGATCCAGCGACCTTCGGCAATCCTCAGCTTTCGCTGCGCCCCTTCACCGTCGAAGAGACCCGCGAGATCGTTTTCAAGACCATGCTCGACGATGCCGTGCATCACACGATGCACCTCGATGGTGCCGGCCCGGCCGATTACCGTTCCGTCGTCGCCTTCTTCGCCCGCCAACTCGTGAAAGAGCTGCGCCTCGTCAGCGGCTATGAGATCATCTACCCTCGTGTCCGCGATTTCATCCGCGACCACCTGTTCACGACTCCCGTCGATCTCGAAGACCCCGTGGTGCTGCGCAACCTCTCCGAAGGAGCCGCCACCAAAGTCATCTTCGATTCCTTCAAAACCGCGATCAACGCCATCACGCTGCACGACGCCGGTGCCGCCGTGCCCGATGCCTCCGGCCCTCGTCTTCAACTCACCGACACCCGCCCGTTCCGCACCGAACCCCGCCCCTTTCTCTCCGCCAAAAAATCCGTCTTCAATCGCATCGTCGGCGAGGCCAATGCCGGTGGCCTCGAACTCTCCTTCGCCGCCTTCCTCGAAACGGCCCCCGACGTGCAAGCCTTCGCCAAAAACTACTTGGCCGTCGGCTTTCGCCTCGATTATGTGCGTTCCGACGGTGACCTCTCCACCTACACCACCGATTTCATCGTGCGCACCACCGATGGCACGACCTGGCTGGTCGAAACCAAGGGCCGCGAAGAACTCGAACTCCCGCAGAAAATGGCCCGCCTCGCCCAATGGTGTGCCGACGCCACCACTGCCGACGCGATCCAATCGCCCCCCCGCCGCTACGACTACGTCTTTGTCGATCAAGCCAGCTTCGAGAAGCACCCACCCACCACCTTCGCCGGACTCGCCGACGCCTTCACCGAGTATAAGGAGCCCGTTTCGTGATTTCCCCCTCCGCCGAATACCTATCGGGACTCTTGATCGAACTATGTAAACTACCGGCAGAAACCGGTTGGGTCGAATTCAAGGAAAACAACGATTCCCCTCAGGACATCGGCGAATACCTGTCCGCTCTCAGCAACACCGCCGCACTTCACGGCAAGGCCCAAGCCTACCTGGTCTGGGGGGTGCGTGACGCCACCCACGAAATCGTCGGCACCACCTTCAAACCCGCTCTGGCCAAAAAGGGGAACGAGCAGTTGGAGAACTGGCTCATCCATCAGACCGAGCCGCGCCTCCACTTCCGTTTTCACCCGTTCGATCACGACGGGAAAAACATCGTTATCCTCGATATTCCCCGAGCCTCCCAACGGCCCACCCGGTTTGCCGGTATCGAGTATATTCGAGCCGGTTCCTACCGCCAGAAGCTCAAAGCTCACCCTCAACTCGAGCAGGACCTGTGGCGAGTCTTCGACCGGACTCCCTTTGAAGAACTGATCGCATTGGCGCATGTGGACGAGTCCACCGTCCTCACGCTCCTCGACTATCCCGCCTATTTCGAGCTTCTCGAACAACCTCTCCCGGAAACGCGCGCCAAAATCATCGAGCGTCTCGCGGACGACCGACTCCTCGCCCGCAACCCCGCCGGCCAGTGGGACATCACGCACCTTGGCGGTATTCTGTTCGCCCGCGACCTCAACGAATTCCCGCCCCTCGCGCGCAAAGCCGTCCGCGTGATCGTCTATTCCGGCAAAGGTCGCCTCAAGACCCTGCGGGAGGAAGTGATTCCTAAGGGCTACGCCGCCGGGTTTACTCGCCTGATCGACCTCATCCGCGCGCTGTTGCCTCGCACTGAAGCCGAAGGAGCGTCACGGCGGCGAGAGGTGGCGGTCTATCCCGACGAAGCCATCGAGGAACTCATTCCCAACGCGCTGATTCATCAGGACTTTTCCATCACCGGCAGCGGTCCAATGATCGAGATCTTTGCTGATCGCATCGAGATCACCAATCCCGGCGCCCCGCTCGTCACCCCCGACCGTTTTCTCGATACTCCTCCTCGCTCCCGCAACGAAGCCCTCGCTTCCTTTATGCGTTTGGCCGGTATCTGCGAAGAACGCGGCAGTGGCGTGGATAAGGTTGTGGCAGCGGTGGAACGACTCCAATTGCCTGCCCCACTCTTTGAGCAACCCGAGGGGTTCACTCGCGCCGTGCTTTTTTCCCACAAACCTTTCCGCGAGATGACCCGCGCTGAGCGAACCCACGCCTGCTACCTGCACGCCTGCCTACGTCATGTGGAGCGCGATCCCATGACCAATGCCAGCTTCAGAGCCCGCCTCGGTATTTCCGAACCCAACAAGGCCATGGCCTCCCGCATCATCGCAGATGCGCTCAAAGACGGTCGCATCCGCCCCGCCGACCCCCATCAAGGCAAAAAATACGCCAAATACGTCCCCCACTGGGCCTAATTCTTAATTGACTGGTTTCGCCTTAAACCGTCTCGATCCTGCTTCTAATTATACTTAAACCTATTTATATTAATAAGATATATAATTAATTCTTAATTGACGGTTAATTGATTTCCGCCCCTTCGCGCCTACCTAAATCGACCCCTCCAACAATCTCCTGATAATCTCCCGACTCTTCCGCCAAATCTTCCGAACCGTCCTTCTTTTGAGCCCTGAACTCTCGCCCCATCTTAATTGATCCGAAACCCCGTCAACACTCTTGATTCCATCCTAACACCTTGAATAAAAGCATCTTCCTTATTTGACGGTTAATTGATCCAAAACCCTGATCACGCAACTTCGCGAATACCTACGAATACCTAAATCGGCCGTTCCCATACTTAAACCGCGATCCGTTCGTTCCCGTTTTCAGCCCTTCAGCTTTTCCGCCTTTCAGCCCTTTTCTTCTCCCATGCCGCGCCCTCCTTCCACCGACCGCTACGAACTCTCCGACATCGAGAAGCGCGATCTTACCAAGCTCATTCAAGAGGGTAAACCCCTGCCTGAAAGATACCGCTTCCTGCTTTTCGAAGACAAACGGGAGGTCGAGCTCGTCTGGAACGGCAAGACCCGCGACGTCTGCACCGCCGTCCTGCCCTTCCAAACCCTCGAACACATTGACGAGCCCCGCCAGGAAGCCGCCGCGGCCGAAGAGCTCAGCCTCGATACCGGTGGTCGCCAGCTCAAGGGCTGGACCAACAAACTCATCTGGGGCGACAACAAGCTCATTCTCTCCTCCCTCAAATCCGGCGCCCTGCGCCAACAGATCGAGGATGCCGGGGGATTAAAACTCATCTACATCGACCCGCCTTTCGATGTCGGTGCCGACTTCTCCATGGACATCGAAGTCGGCGGCGAAACCTTCCACAAACAGCCCAACATCCTCGAACAAATCGCCTACCGCGACACCTGGGGCCGTGGCGCCGATTCCTTCATCAGCATGATCTACGAACGGCTGATCTTGATGCGGGATCTGATGCACCCCGAGGGGAGTATTTATGTACACTGCGACTGGCGGGTTAACTCATACGTCCGCCAATGCTTAGACGAAGTATTCGGCACGGATAACTTCCTAAATGATATCGCTTGGTCGTATTTTGCATTCAAGAGAAAGACCTCAAAAAAATTTCCTCAGAAACAGGACTCGATAATATCGTTCCACCGAGGAGTGCCGCATGTTTCGAATACACAATTTAAACCCCACTCAGAAGAATACCTGAAGCGTTGGAAAAAAAATGAGGCTGGACGCCTCTACAGAGACGATGTCAACCCGACCAGCGGAGGCGCTCGGATTATTTACCTGGATGAACTCGATGGTGATATCGTCGATTCTTGTTGGACTGATATTTCACCAGTCAATCCGATGGGAAGAGAGCGCGTCGCTTATCCAACCCAAAAGCCTGAAACCCTCCTCGAGCGCATCATCAAAGCCAGCAGCAACGAAGGCGACCTCGTCGCCGACTTCTTCTGCCGCTCTGGCACCACCGCCGCCGTCGCCGAAAAACTGGGCCGCAAGTGGATCGCCACCGACCTCGGCAAGTTCGGCATCCACACCACCCGCAAGCGTCTCATTGGGGTGCAGCGCGAACAGAAAGCCGCGGGCAAAGACTTCCGCGCTTTCGAGGTGCTGAACCTCGGTCGCTATGAGCGCCAAGCCTACCTCAACGTGCCCGGCAATCTCTCGGCCAAAAAGAAATCCGACGCCCTCGCCCGCAAGGAAACCCAATTCCGCGACCTCATCCTACGCGCCTACCGTGCCGCCCCCCTGGCCAACGAACCGTTCTTCCACGGCCAACACGCGGGTCGCCTCGTCGTCGTCGGTCCCATCAACCTGCCCGTCGGTCGCCTCTTCATCGAGGAGGTCATCACCGAATGCCGCAAACGGGGTGCCAGTCACGCCGACATCCTCGCCTTCGAATTCGAGATGGGCCTCTTCCCCGCCGTGCTCGCCGAATCCAAGGCCAAGGGCATCGACCTTGCCCCCAAAACCATTCCACCCGAAGTGTTCGACAAACGCGCCGTCGACAAGGGCCAGGTCCGCTTCGCCGATGTCGCCTACATCGAGGCCGTGCCGCGCTACGATGCAAAGGACAAACTCAAGGTCACCATCGAGCGCACCGACTTCTCCGTCTACTACAGTCAGGGTTTCGTCGACGCCGTCACTGCCGATCTCAAAGCCGGCAAGAGCGAGGTGGTCTGCGACGCCGGAAAGCTCTCCAAAATCAGCAAAAGCAAGGAAGGCATCGTCACCCGCGAATTGTTGACCAAACACTGGACCGACTGGGTCGACTACTGGGCGGTGGATTTCAATTACGAGAGCCGCCGCGAAGTCGTCAAAGTGCCCAAGTCCTTCGGCGCCGAAGGGGAACTTCCCGGAGTGGTCAGCTCCGAGGGCCAATTCATCGACTTCGAGGAGCAATGGACCGGCAACTACATCTTCGAAAACGAGTGGCAAAGTTTCCGCACCCGCAAAGACCGTAACCTAGCGCCGCTCACCACCGCCACCCAAAGCTACGACAAGCCCGGACGCTACACCGCCGCCATCAAGGTCATCGACATCTTCGGCAACGACACCATGTCCCTCATCCCCATCACCGTAGGTTAAGCCCATGGCCTTCCAAATCAGTAATTCCCCTTTCGACCCGCGCGAACTCTCCGCCGCCCTCGCCCACGCCCAAGCTGGCGCTTGCGCGACGTTCGAGGGCTGGGTGCGCAACCACAACGAGGGCCAGGCCGTCGACTCCCTCGAATACGAAGCCTTTGCCGAACTCGCCAATCGCGAAGGCGAGCGTGTCCTCGCCGAGGCCTGCAAAAAATTCGATCTCCTCGCCGCCGAAGCCATCCACCGCGTCGGTCACCTCGCGATCGGCGACCTAGCCGTGTGGGTCGGCGTCGCCTCCGCCCATCGCGGTCCCGCCTTCGACGCCTGCCGCTACATTATCGACGAGCTCAAAGCCCGCGTGCCCATCTGGAAAAAGGAACACTACTCCGCCGGCACTTCCGCCTGGATCAACTGCGCCACCCGTGGCGATCACGCCGACGATTCCGCTGCCGCCCCGTCCTGACAATCCCAGCAACCGCCGTCGGTCACCGAGACTGACCACCCAATTCATCGAAGCTCGGTCTTAACTTCTTATGTGAAAACGATCTATTTCGTGATCGATTTCACCCCCACCACTCCGTGACCTCTTCGCTCTACTCGGTGTTCTCTGTTACCCAACCCTACTACGGAATTTAAGCTCATCGCCCATGCCCAAACCCCTCATCATCTTCGATGTCGATGGCACCTTAATCGGTGGCGAGTCCTACGATTGGGCCGCCTTCGACGATGCCTTCAAAGCATTCTCCAGCTTCAATTTCCCCTCGGGTTTCTTTGACGTCGTCGCCGAAGTGACCGGCCAAGCTATCGTCCGCCGCGCCTTGCCCGATCTGGATGACCAAACCATCAGCCGAGCGATTGAAACTATATCCGCCGGCTACGCCGCTCGTCTCGCCGTCGATATCTCCGCGCATCCCGAAGCATTCGACGCCACCCCCGGCGCCATCGATCTGATCGGCCAACTTACCGCGGAAGGCTACACCTGTGCCATCGCCACGGGAGACTGGTTCAGTTCCATCGAACAAAAACTCAATGCCGCCAAAATTCCTTGGCAAGGACTGCCCATGGCCACGTGTTCGGACCGACTCACCCGAGCGGAGATCATCTCCCTCGCCGCCGAGCGCGCCGGCCGCCCAATCCCCGAAGCCATCTACGTCGGCGACGGGGCCTGGGATTTGCGCGCGACCCAAACGTTGAATATTCCGTTTATCGGGTGCGGTAAAAATATCGACCGCCTCAAGGCCGCAGGTGCTCGATATGCGGTCCCGGATCTAAATCCAGACAGGTTCTTCACCGTCTTGACTCAGCTCAACCAAATTTAAAACACCCCTCCGCTTATCCGAAAACAACCATCGGGAGCGACAATTACACAAAAATTTCAGCAATATTCATCGCTTCCAGAGTTGTCGGAGCGACGTATCAGGTTTAAACTCATCCGCGGTCGGGAAACTCTTCCTGCCACAAAACCCGCCAGTTCATCATGATCTGCTACGTTCCATCTGAGACCTCCCCCGGCGAACTCCGCGCCGCCCTCACTCCCACGACCGCCGCCGCCCTCGTCAAACTCGGCCTCACCGTGCAAACCGACCCCGGTGTCGGCCGCGAAAGTCGGTATTCTGATGACGACTACACCAACGCCGGTGCCTCCCTGGTCGAAGATCCCGCCGCCGCCCTCGCTGCCGCCGATCTCGTGCTCCGCGTGCGCAAACCGTCCCCCGCAGCGGTTGCGGCTCTCAAACCGGGGGCGATCCACCTCAGTTTCCTCGATCCCTTCAATGAAGCGGCCCTGCTCGAATCTTTCGCTACGGCTAAAGTCAGCGCGGTCAGCCTCGAAATGATTCCCCGCACCACCCTCGCCCAGAAGATGGATGCCCTCAGTTCTCAGGCTTCACTCGCCGGTTACGCCGCCGTCATCCAAGCCGCCGCCCGCGTGCGCAGTGCCCTCCCCATGATGATGACCCCCGCCGGCACCCTTATGCCGTGTCGCGTATTCATCATCGGTGCTGGTGTCGCCGGCCTCCAAGCCATCGCCACCGCTAAACGTCTCGGCGCCCGCGTCGATGCCTTCGACACCCGCCCCGTCGTGGAAGAACAGGTCAAATCTCTCGGCGCCAAGTTCGTTAAAATCGATCTCGGCGATACCGGCCAAACCGCCGGCGGCTACGCCAAACAACTCACCCCCGAACAGGTCGCCAAACAGCAAGCGGGCATGGCCAAGATCTGTGCCCAGTCGGACATCGTGATCACGACCGCCAAGGTCTTCGGCCGCAAAGCCCCCCGCATCGTCTCAGCCGCCATGCTCGAAGGCATGAAAAACGGAAGCGTTGTGGTCGATATGGCCGTAGAAAGCGGCGGCAACGTCGAAGGTGCCGTCTCCGGCGAAGACGTCGTCACCGCCAACGGCGTGACCATTCTCGGTCATCCGACCCTCGAATGCACGACCGCCACCCATGCGACCCAAGTGCTCGCCGCCAACTTCGCTGCCTGGATCACTCACTTCTGGGACGACGAAGCCAAGACCCTCAAACTCGACCGCGAGGACGAGATCCTTAAAGGCTGCCTCATCACCCACGACGGCGCTATCGTCCATCCCTCCTTTCAAAAGGTTGAAGAACCCAAGGGCTGAAGGCTGAACGCCCTCCCCATCTGCTCGCCGCCTCACTTCCTCCCTCCGCTCCGCTTCAGTCTTTCCGCCCTTTAGCCCTTCAGCCTTTCCCTCCATGGACTTAATGCTCCTCTTTTTTATCTTCGTGCTCGCCGGTTTTCTCGGTTTCGAGCTCATCGCGAAGGTCCCTTCCCAACTTCACACGCCACTCATGGCGGGATCCAACGCGATATCCGGCATCACCATCGTGGGAGCGCTGATCGCCTCCGGTGCTGATGACGGCTCCACCCTCACCACGGTGCTGGGCACCACCGCCGTTGCCCTCGCGACCATCAACGTCATCGGCGGTTACCTCGTGACCGATCGCATGCTCGGCATGTTTAAGAAAAAGACAGTGGCCAAAAAGGAGGACGCTTAAATGAACCTCCTGTCTCTCATCAATCTCGCCTACATCGTCGCGTCGATTCTCTTCATCTACGGCCTCAAGATGCTGGGCCGTCAATCGACCGCCCGCCGCGGCAATTCGCTCTCGGCCCTCGGCATGCTGCTCGCGGTCATCGTCACCCTACTCGACCGCCAAATCATCGACTACACTTGGATCATCACCGGGCTCGTCATCGGCGGTGCCATCGGATTCGCTTGCGCTCGACTTATAAAAATGACGTCGATGCCCGAGATGGTCGCTCTCCTTAACGGCTGCGGTGGCCTCGCCTCCCTCCTCGTCGGGTGGGCCGAGTATGGCAAAATTCAGTCCCTCGGTTGGGCTCACTACCTCGAATTCTTTGATGGCAGTAATAAGCCCTTCACTTCTACGGTCATCTTCCTCGCCGTTCTCATCGGTGGCATCACCTTCACCGGCTCCATCTACGCGTTCGGTAAACTGTCCGGCAAACTCAGCGGTAAACCCGTCCTCTTTGGCGGCCAGCAGTTCGTCAACGGCGCTCTCGTCCTCGGCCTAATCGTCGCCGGCGTCATCTTCGTGATCCACGGCGGCCAAGGCGCCATCGGCACCAACGCCTTCTACGTCGCGCTCGCCATTTCCCTCGTCCTCGGCTGGACCCTCGTCATGCCCATCGGCGGCGGCGACATGCCCGTTGTCATCTCGATGCTCAACAGCCTCTCTGGCCTCGCCGCCTGCGCCGCCGGTTTTGTCATCACCAACAATGTGTTAATCGTCGCCGGCTGTCTCGTCGGCACCAGCGGCGTGATCCTGACGATGATCATGTGTAAGGCCATGAACCGCTCTTTAGCCCACGTGCTCTTCTCCGGTTTCGGCGCCGACACCACCTCGGCCGCCAGCAGCGAGGGAGCCGGCACCGTGGAAGGTGAACTCAAGTCCATCTCCCCCGAAGACAGTTACTCCGTCCTCGAAGCCGCCCGCAACGTCGTCATCGTGCCCGGTTACGGTATGGCCGTCTCCCAAGCCCAACACGTCGTGCGTGAACTCGCCGAAATGCTCGAAGAAAACGGCGCCGAAGTGCGCTTCGCCATTCATCCCGTGGCCGGTCGTATGCCCGGTCACATGAACGTGCTCCTCGCCGAAGCCAACGTGCCCTACGAGCAACTCGTCGAGATGGACGCCATCAACCCGCAAATGCCCATGATGGATGTCGCCATCGTCATCGGCGCCAACGACGTGGTGAATCCCGCCGCTGCCCGCGACAAGTCCTCCCCCATCTACGGCATGCCCATCATCAACGCCCACGAAGCACGCACCGTTATCTGCCTCAAACGCGGTAAAGGTGCCGGTTTCTCCGGCATCGAAAATCAACTCTTCCGTCTCGAGAACACCCGCATGCTCTACGGCGACGCCAAGGCGACCCTCCAAGCCGTCGTCACCGAATTCAAATCAGTGAAAGCGTAGCGGTCCCTCGCGACGTTCCAGCGCGGGTCGGGCTTTACGCCCAACTCCGTTTTGCCTGCTCCGCGGAGTGTGCCTCCCCCCACGATCAGCTCACCCCGAGTCGGATCGACTCCAAGTTTTCGCGCACAATCTCGCCCATCGATTTGCAACGCTCATAGGCCGAACGCCGGAAATGTTGGGCCAGAGCCTCGCGCAATTCATCGCGATGCACATCCGGCGCGATCCGGTCACCGGACATCGCCGTCAACAATTCCCCTAGCTTTTGCTCCGCCAAGGCCGCGCGCTGGAGCACGGCCACCTGCTCTTCTCGCTGATACTGCTCCGCCGTTTCCCGCCGGAGATGCTTCATACAAAACATCGCCATCGGCCTATTCTCCGGGAAAAACTGCGGCCGGTAGAAATTCAACCGACCCTCGTAGGACTGCTGATCGAAGTCCATCGCGCGGATGCGTAGCTGGGTGCCCTCGAAATCCGGGGTCACCACCACCACCCAATTGTAGCTGCGCATATCGCCGAGTAATCGCACAAAACAGCGCTCATTGAATTTCACCAATTCCTTGGCCAACCGAATCGCTTTGATGTCAGGCCTCTCCAACCAATCCTGGCCAAACACATCCCCCGGAACTCCCGCCACATGATCCTCCACCAACGTCCCGCCCCGCGTGAAGTAGTTCAAACGGTTCGGCGACAAGAGATGCTCCAACTCCAATCCATACACCCGTGAGGAATCCCCCCGTTTGATATAAAAATAATCAGCGTTGTCATTATACGCATTCACAATCCGGATCCGAAATGGCGCCGAGTTTCCGAACGAACAGTAGTCAATCCGATCCACATAAAGATGCTGCATCACCGACATATCACCCCCGGTGCGCAGCAGCGAATACACCCGCTTCAAATCCTCCTGCAATGGCCCCATCTCCAGTCGACTGTAGATCACACTATCCCACAAAGTCGGCTCCCCATCCGCCCCCGCCAAGGGACACGATTCCTCGAATCCACTCAATCGCTCGTAGCTGATCGGTAACTCCCGCTCCCGACGATAACGACTGAGATACGCCCGCAATGGTTCTGATACCGCAAAACTCGGTTTTTTTAGCTGCGGGCGCGCTTCCTTACTCATGCCCCGACCTTGCCGACCTCTCCGCTCCCACGCAATATCGGAGCCTTCGCGTCGATTAGCTTTTATTTCAAAAATGAAAATTATTCGTCAAACGAACGCATAACCCTATTTTACCTCGTATCACTTTCATGGGCACAATAACGTAATCTTTGAAATGCTATTCCTTGCGATGACAACGTTGGAGAAACTGCAGATGGTCCCGAATCGGTTCTGGATCAACGTCATCATGATCATCGCAATCGGTATTCTCGCTATCATCGTGGCCCGCCACGCGGCCGAATTGAACCGGGTGACCCTCTCCCTTATCGTTATTCTCGTGGTCACTACGGTCGGATTCCAGTGGGTCTACGAACGTAATGAACCAGCGGTGCTCACCCCCTTTGTGAGTCAACTCGCCAAATACTTGCCCTCAAAACCGGGCTATCACCCGTAGTTCGGGATCCATCGGTCGACCCGCTACCTTTGACCGCGCCCCGAGGCTTCCTGCCCGGCATTTTCGTATTATGACAACCGCTTTGCGGATTTCACCATCGCATCTCGCCGCAAAATCGTGCACGTTCTCTCTCTGAATATGCCCACGAAACAATCAGACATTGGACTCATCGGCCTCGCCGTGATGGGTCAGAATCTCGCCCTCAACATCGCCGATCACGGTTTCAAAATCTCCGTCTACAACCGGACGACCGCGAAAACCGAGAAATTCGTCGCGGAAAACCCCGACACGCCCGGCGGCCTCGAAGGCAGCACGACACTCGAAGAGTTTGTCAATTCCCTCAGTAGCCCCCGCAAGATTATCATCCTCGTCCAAGCCGGTGGGGCCACCGACGCCGTCATCGACGGTCTCGTGCCTCTGCTCGATCAGGACGACATCATCATCGACGGCGGCAACGCCCTGTGGACCGATACCATTCGTCGTGAAAAAGATCTGAAATCCAAGAACATCCGCTTCATCGGCTCCGGTGTTTCCGGCGGTGAAGAAGGCGCGCGCTTCGGTCCGTCTCTCATGCCGGGCGGTGACAAAGCCGCCTTCAAGGAAATCGCCCCCATCTGGCGCGCCATTGCGGCTAAGGTCGATAAAAAGACCGGTAAGCCCCTCGAAGGCGCCGCTCCCGGCAAGCCCATCAAAGGCGGCGTGGCCTGCACCACCTACATCGGTGAAAACGGCGCCGGTCACTACGTTAAAATGGTCCACAACGGCATCGAGTATGGCGACATGCAGATGATCTGCGAGGCCTACGACCTCATGCAGGGTCTCCTCGGCCTCAAGGCCAAGGAAATCGGTGAGATCTTCGCCGAGTGGAATGAAGGCGCCCTCGACTCCTTCCTCGTCGAAATCACCGCCGATATCCTGCAGCAAAAAGACCCCGCATCGCGCAAAGCCTTCGTCGACGTCGTGCTCGACACCGCGGGTCAAAAAGGCACCGGCAAGTGGACCGCCAACAGCGCCCTCTCCATGGGCATCGCGGCCCCCACCATCGCCGAATCCGTCTTCTCCCGCTGCCTCTCCGCCGTCAAAGACGAGCGCGTTGCCGCTTCCAAGATCCTCAAAGGACCGAAGAAGAAGTTCAAAGGTAACAAAACAAAGCTCATCGCCGCCATCCACGACGCCCTCTACTGCTCGAAGATCTGCTCCTACGCTCAAGGGTTCCAACTCATGCGTGAGGCCCAGAACGAATACAGCTGGAAACTCAACTTCGGCGCGATCGCTCAAATTTTCCGCGGTGGTTGCATCATCCGGGCCGCCTTCCTGCAGAAAATCACCGAGGCCTACCAGCGCGACAAGAAGTTAGCCAACCTCCTCCTCGACCCTTACTTCAACCAGACGATTCAGGACGCCCAAGACAGTTGGCGCAAAGTCGTCGCCCTCTCCGCCGAATACGGCATCCCGGCTCCGACCTTCGGCAGCGCCCTCGCCTACTACGACGGCTACCGCAGCGCCCGCCTCCCCGCCAACCTGCTCCAAGCTCAACGTGACTACTTCGGCGCCCACACCTACGAGCGCCTAGACAAGCCCCGCGGCGAGTTCTTCCACATCGACTGGCCCGACCCAAAACGCCCTCAATACAAGGCGTAAGTAACAGTTGTTCTACCTCCTCTTTCTCGTTCTCGAGACCCCCAAGCCGCGCCTCTCCAGGCGCGGCTTTTTATTTTTCTTCAACAAGTCCCAGCGCTTGCTGCACCACCCTGCGCTCTTCCTGCGGAAGAACGAGCAGCTCTCCTTCATCCGAAGAAACGAGATAGTCTAAGCCGACTTTCAACATCCTGAGTGGAACTGAAAGCGAATCGAAACCTTGTCCCAGCTTGGTCCAAAGATCTAACCAGGATAGGATTCGGCTTTCATCTACTTTCTCTTTCGCGAGGAACCCAAGATGCTCCACCAACGCGGAGCCTAGGCGAGGTATGAATCCAACACCGCTCAATCCCGTGAGGGTTGAGCGAAACCGAGGAAGTTCAGCATCCGTCAACCGCAATTCAAATAGCGATTCAACGAAGATATCAGCAAGGTCACGATCACCCTCATTATTACCACTAACGAACTTCAGTTGGTTGGTTCGTTTGACAGAGGAAAGCTCAAAAAAATCGGCCAAAACCGCCGACCATTTTCCTAAATTCCTATGAGAGAAAATTCGAAAAATAGAAACCAAAGAAACCCGTGGATCCTCGTCCGATAGGATGGATTTGAGTTGTGCGGCGCTTTCAACTACATCGGTCCATCTTTCAAGCGCTTCAGCACTAATGATCATCCCCCATAAAGAACTTTCACGTTGTGCGGTTGTGATGCCTTCGAGATTCAAGCACTGATAGTAATCCGCATAGGCCTTCTCAGGGCTATTCATGCGTCCAAATACTTCGGCCCGACTTTTCAGCGCATGGAATGTAACTTCCTGAGGAAGGTCATCGAATTCGAAAACCCGGTCTAAAAGCTCAACCGCTTTGCCAAGATCGTCGAGCGAGGAATAACATCCACCTAACCGCACCAAACAAGCGGCTTTAAATTCATCGGAAATCTCAGGTATTCTGAGTGCCTTTTCAAATTGATCGAGGGCTTCTTGAAAACGGTCGAGCGCATAATAAGACTCGGCGAGTAGCATGGGGACTACCTCCTGCAATAGACTTGAATCGGTCTGCCTCCCCGCAAGTTTTGATACGATCTTCTCGTGCTTACCGTGTTTTGAATACACCAGACACAAGGTAACCGTGTCGCTGATCTCACCTGATTCTTCAGCTAAGGCTTCAAACTGCGGAATGTCGTCCTCGGAACATGACTCAATTTCGATTCCGGAGATCGCGTTCTTTAATAGTTCTAGCCGAAACGTATTTTCGTCCTCGCTGTTCTCCGCCAATGCCGCCTCAAAGTATCTACGGGTAGTCGCTCCTAAAATCTCGGAGGCAGCCGATTCCGCTAACTGTTTCCGCTCAAACCAAACTCTGAGCATGTCCACCAACAGGCGGAGTGGCGCAGGGCCATCAACACCGTTCTGCGCCGCCTCCTTGGCCTGAAACGACAGGCGCATCAAAGGCTCAGCCAATTCGTAAAGCACTTCTCTGCCACGCGGGTTGGCGACCACATACCCCATCGCTTTCAGTTTTTTGAGTTGGCCGGCAATACTCGAATGTTCCGCGAACAACCCTGCCGCGATCTGCTTAACCGGGACGACCGAATGGTTACTTTGACAGAGGAACTCGACAATCTCTCGCTGCTGCGAAGAAAGCCACCGCAGTCGTTCTTGATAGTAGGGGGTGAGCTGTTGGTCCACCATACGCTCAATGGCCGGCACCAGTGTATCCAAGGTATCTCGGGTCAGGAATTCATCGAGGATCAGATAGAGACGCGGGTTGCCACCTGTAAGATGGTGGATCGCACTGAGGCGGGCTTTACCTTTCGGCGATTCGAGATATTCGATCAGCTGTTTCCGTTCGAGATCGTCCGGATCCAGCGCAGCCAGTTTTTTGAGGAGCGCACGCGCATCTTCCGGTGAGAGTGGCCGTAAATGTTGGATATCAAAGAATCCGTAGAATACGTGCTTCTGATCTGACACACCGTCGAAAAGGCGCTGTGCGGTGCCCACCGTGGCGATCACCGCATGGTTTTGAAGGAAGGCTCGCCACTGAAGCAGCTCTGATTCCTTCATCGAATCAAAAAGCGCATCAAGGTTCTCGATCAAAACCACACATGTGCGGTCTGCCAGATGCTCGAGAAACGCTTTGCTCAGCACGCCCAACGCCTCATCGGCCGATCTTCCCAAAACTTGTTTCCCAATATTAAGCGTGAACTCGCTCGGGTAACGGCTCGCCAATGCTCGGTAAATCCGAAGCAGAAGCTTGAGAAAGGACGAGCACGTTTCGTCTTCGTTCAACCAAGCGAATCGAACCTTTTCAGCGAGTTCCTCTCCATCCAGACGATACTGAATCAGGGAAACCAAATGTGTTTTACCGGCCCCTCTTGGACCAACGAACAGCATGTGATGCTTCGCTGGGGACAACACACTCGCTCGCAGTTTCTCTACCGCAGCTGCCAGCACGGGTTCTCTCTTAACCAAAATTTTCTCCAGATCTTCGGGTCGGGAGCGTTGGGGTAAAAACTGTCGAATATACTCAGGCATCGGCGTGTCGGGTCAAAGGGAGCGATCGATGCACCACCATCGGCGGATCAATTCCAGATAGAAACGATAGCCGGATTCAGTTCGGACCAAATAGTGGTCCCGACAGAGCAACTTGAGCAGTTCCCTCAGTTGCTCATCATCTTCGGCATCAGAATGCTTCGCGGCCACGACACCTCTAAGCGAATCAAAGTCTACCGGAGCCCCGGTCGCAGCTTCGTCCAGAACGGTTAAGGCCAGCGATTCGCGGGGCCCATAATATCGCCTAAGACGAGTTCGGTAGTGCGCGAAATCCCAGTCGTCATTCTCATCATCGACCAGCTCTCGATTCAAACTCCGCTCGATGACTTCCTCGGTCAACGGTCCATCAAGAGGTAGGCGTGAAACCAGGTTGTGGATAAAGAATGCGACATGCCCAACTCTGTTCGCTAGAAGTTTTGCACATTGATCAGGTTGATCGCACTTCAATCCGGTTCCTTGTAGCAACGCCTTCGCCAACTGGCTGCCATCTCCCTCCCCCAACGGACCGGGCTGGACTTGTTCCATGCGGTTGAGAGGAGAGTTATTATATTTCTCTCCTCGAAGTTCGGCCAAGATATGGTACAAGCCAATCGAACCAGTAAGGAGTAAACGAACATGATCGTGATCCTGCCCAAACGCTCTCAATGCATCCAGCACCTCCATGGCCACCTGAGAGCCATCTCGTTTGGCAATATTCTCTAGAAGGAAGGGAACTTCGTCCCAAAGAAACACCATACGTTCAACTCGGGCGGTTTCGCTGCTAAGCGTCGTCATTGCGTCCTCGATGTCCGCAAATGTTCTAAAAAGAACTTCCTTCCACGGCGCGATTTCCCCACCGGGCAATTTTAGCACTCCGGCTACCTCCGCTCCCGCCATTTTACCCAAGAGAGACTTCACCCCACGGAATGTCCGTTCCTTTGTCCCCAGCACTTCCGCAGCATCCAAGTATGCTCGGGTCGCAAATTCGGCTGCACTGTGCAGACCTCCGAGATCTCTTTTAACGGGATGCCAACCCGACATCGGCTCTGCCTTCATCTTGACCATGATCTGCGTCTTACCGATGCGTCGGAGATCGTTCATGTAAATGCTGCGGCCATCCAGTATTCCCCAATATTTCTCGATGTGTTCGTCTCGACCAAAGATCTCATTCGGAGCCAATTGCCCTCCGGGATTCGTTGCTAGCTTTCGCTTGGGGTCATTCATACTTCTTAAATGACGTATTTCTTATTTAACATATGTTAATATTGAAGTTCTTTTCCAGGCCCTGTCTAAGATCCCTCGCCGGCCCCTCGCAGAATGGGCCGTATTTGTCCGCAATCCTCGCATAGTCCAAAATGACCCGGTTCAAAAAATAGCGATTTAAGAAAAATCCCGCGTCCATTTCGCCTTCACTACCGATTTTCTGCGCCTCCGCCCCTGAAGGATGCAAATTGGCACGCGTGCGTCGGAATCCGTTCACATTGGAAATGATATATCACACCAAACACATCGTCATCATCCCCGACGTCCATCAGGACATCGCATGGGTGAAGCGTATTCTTGCACAGGAAACGGAGGCCGATCTCTTCGTTTTTCTCGGTGACTACTTCGACTCTCACCTCGCCCTCAAACACCGCACCAGCACCGCAGCCACATGCCGTTTTCTCATCGATCTCCAAAAACACTTGGGCGAGCGGATAGTATTCCTCCTCGGCAATCACGACATTCAGTATCTCGAAGCAAGGCGCGACTGCCTGCGACACCACGTGCCGCGCCATCTGAGCTACCGTTGCGGCAGTGCCTTCAAAGCGTCCGCCGCCGCCAAAATTGCCAAGCACCTGCCTACTGTATTCTGGTCCAACGCACGACTCTTCGTCGAAGTGAACGGCTGGCTACTCAGCCACGCCGGGGTGCACTCCTCGTTTTGGCCAAAGCGCCCTTCCGTAGCAGAATCACTCATCTCAATACAATCCGAATGCGAACACGCCCTGCGGGACATCAATCACACCAACGACCCCCTGCTCCAAGCCGGATTGGTGCGTGGCGGTGAGGCCCGTAATGGCGGCATTACGTGGCAGGACTGGAATGACGAATTTCGCGACGATCTTCCTCTGCCCCAAATCGTCGGCCACACCAGCAATCCGAATGGCGCACGCCAACTCGGGCGCTCATGGTGCATCGATGGAGGCCAAACCTGCTATGGAATATTGACCTCTGCGGGATTGACCACTCGGGTGGTGTAATCGGTTCTTCACTCGAACTCCAGTCCACTACCCAGTGACGTTATATTCGCCAATACAAGACGAGGTAAGCCATATAAACGTTCCCAAACGAGATTGCACCATCCCCAAAGTATTTCATGTTAGCTCACTTCCATGAGCACCCCCGTCGATCAAGCCGTCCTCGCCAATATTACCTCCAACTTTGCTCTAGACGCCGACTTTGTTCGCGGTGCCCTCCACGGGAACGGACTGATCAACGACACCTTTATCATCGATTGCCAGACGGCAGCGGGCTCTCGCCGTTATATTCTGCAACGCGTCAATCATCACGTTTTAAAGACGTGCCGGCGCTGATGCAAAACGTGCAACGAGTCACCAACCATCTTGCCCCAATTCCTCCGGCCCCCAATCGTCAACCCCTTTGCCTCATCCGAACTAATGCCGGGCACGTTTATCACTTAGATGAGCACGGCAGTCACTGGCGCTGCTACGATTTCATTGAAGGCGCTCTATCCTACGACGTCATTCAATCCCTCCCGATCGCCCGTGCCGCCGCCTACTCCTTCGGTGAATTCCAAGCCCAACTCGTCGACCTCGCTGGACCTCGCCTCCACTAGACAATTCCAGACTTCCACCACACCCGGCAGCGTTTCGCCAACCTCAGTGCTGCCATCGATGCCGACACCGCGTCGCGTGTTTCGTCCGTCGGACCCGAAATCGAATTAGCCCTCGCCCGCGAGCCACTTGCCAGCACCCTCCTCAACCTTCACGAAGCCGGTAAAATTCCCGAACGTATCACGCATAATGATACCAAAACCAGCAACGTCATGATTGACGATGCCAGTGGCAAAGATACCTAGGTCGTGGACCTCGATACCGTCATGCCCGGCCTCGGTCTTTACGACTCCGACGATCTCGTGCGCTCCGCCGCTAGCCCTTGCCTCGAGAACGAAACCGACCTTATTCCCGTCTGCGTTCAACTCCCCATCTTCGAGCAACTGGTGGTAACTTACTTGGAAAGGGCCCGTTCGATTCTCCATGCCACCGAGATCGACCAGCTCATCGTTTCCGGCCGCCTGATTACCTACAAAATCAGTCTCCGCTTCTTCACCGACTATCTGCCCGGCGACACCTACTTCCGCACCGAACACCCCACCCACAATCTTGATCGGGCGCGCGACCAGTTCACTTTGCTCAAAAGCATGGAGGCAGCGGAAACCACCATGCGTAAAATCGTGAATAAATATGCTTAAGAAACAAACGCCCGGCTAACAACGAGGCAACGCCCACTGGACGCTTAAGCGAAACGTGATTTGTTCTCGCGATTGAACTGACCTTCAACGCCTCCTACTCCTCACCCCCGCCTTCCGTCGCGGGATCCAGCCAGTACCTTCCTCCTTCTACCCATGAGCGCCGTTTCCCTTCCCCCCGTGGATCAGTCCACCCTCGCTTCCGTGGCCGCGTCATTCGCCTTCGATGCCGAATTTATCGACGGCGCCCCGCACGGCAACGGTCTCATCAATGATACCTTTGCAATCTCCACCCAGCGCAGCGGCCAACCACTCCGATTCATTTTCCAACGGGTAAATCATCACGTGTTCACCGACGTCCCCGCGCTGATGGAAAATATCCAGCGCGTGACCGCTCACGTAGCCAACAAACCCATCCCTGCTGGTCGAAAAGCCCTGCAACTGATCCCCACTCGCTCCGGCCACGCGTTCCATCTGGACGACGATCACTGCCACTGGCGCTGCTACAACTTCATCGAGGGGGCCGCCACCTACGACATCATCCGGTCGCTTAAAGAAGCTCGAGCCGCCGCCTTCGCATTTGGCAACTTTCAAGCTCAGCTCGCCGATCTCCCCGGCCCTCGCCTGCATGAAACGATTCCCGACTTTCACCACACTCGCCAGCGCCTCGCCAACCTCCGTGCGGCCATCGCAGCCGACGTTGCCTCCCGAGTTTCCGACGTCGGCCCCGAAATCGAATTCGCTCTCGCTCGCGAACCTCTCGCCAATTCCCTCCTCAATCTGCACGAAGCAGGTCTCATCCCCGAACGTATCACCCATAACGATACCAAAATCAGCAACGTTATGCTCGACGACAAAACCGGCGACGCCGTCTGCGTCATCGACCTCGATACGATCATGCCGGGGCTCGCACTCTACGACATCGGCGACCTCATCCGCTCCGCCACCAATCCCTGCCTCGAGGACGAAACCGATCTGAGCAAGGTTCAGGTTCAACTCCCCGTTTTCGCTCAACTCGTGGAGGGCTACCTCGCGAGTACCCGCTCGATTCTCAACCCCACCGAAATCGCCAACCTCGTGATTTCCGGCCGCCTCATCACCTACGAGATCGGTCTCCGTTTCCTCACCGACTATCTCAACGGCGACGTCTACTTTCGCGTTAAACACCCCCGCCACAACCTCGACCGCGCTCGCGGCCAATTTACCCTTCTTCGCAGCATGGAAGCAGCAACCGACGAGATGCAGCAGATCGTCGACCAGTATTCCTAAACTGTCGCCTTTTCTGACGACGTGCTCCGTCGCAGCATCCCTTCACCGTTTTAACCAAACAACGGTCGGGCCTCTAGGCTCAGGTTTCTGGTTCATCGTTCCGACAATTGGCGTAACGGTTTGAGATCTGCCAAGGTGGGCGGTGGCGTATGAATACGGAAGTTTTCCGGGGCAGACCAACCGGTCCATTTGTCCCAACCCGACCCCGCCTCAAGCATCACGCGGAGCCGCCCAAGTTCGCGGGTGCAATCGCGACCCAATTCCTCCCGTTTAGGGTCTCCAACGTGATCCGGCAGAGTCGCATTACTCAACCGAGTCAGCGCCAGATTAAAACGGAGGTTCTGGGCGAAAATACGAATCGGGTAGCGCACCTGATCTTTAAACGTAATGAGGGCATCGTCCGACACATCCACGGCGGCCACATCTGCCAATGCCAAAGCGGCTTCCGTCCGACGCAACGCGGTTTCGGCCAATGTCGGATCGATGGGCTCCCGCCCCTCCCGCCGGAATCGCCGCAAGATTCGTTGCGAGTCCTTCATGACATCGCGAAAGCCATTGATCCCTTCATGCGCCTCGTGCAACTGCTCCAAGGCCCGCACCACCTGAGGGGCCGCCCGCGCCCCAAAATAGCGAGACGCCCACTCCAAGTAAAACGCCTCCGGATCGAAGTTCTCCGGATCCCACGCCGCCCGCCCGGCGGCTACGATATCGAGGAAAAATCCCTTAAAATTCTGCCCGTTGACCAGGGCGTGTTCATGAATTACGAGCCAAGATAAAAGCGGCGACGATATGAGTCATGGCGAGGAAGGTGTGAGCGTATTTCTCCAAACGCGTCGCAATGCATCGGAACTGCTTGAGCTTGTTGAAAAAGCGTTCGACGACATTGCGTTTGGCATATTTGACCCGGTCATAAATGATGACTTCGCGCCGGTTGCTGCGCCCGGGGATGACCGGTTCAATACCGTCCAGAGTAAGTATTTCACGGGTACGATTGGCATCGTAGCCTTTATCCAAGGCGGCTGATTGAAGCACGTTCTCCTGCGGCAACTCAGCATAAAGGGCTTCGAACTGGGCGCAGTCGCTGGCTTCACCCGGACTTAACAGGAGCGCCACACGACAAGATTCGTTGAGTGTCGCCGCATGAATCTTAGTGATCAAGCCTACGCGTGGGCGACCCAAGGCCATATCGTGACGTTTTTTTGGGCTTTCCAGCCGCATACTAGTGCGCCCGCACCGTGGTTGAATCAATGAACACCTCGCGAGCGTGCTCCATCTGAGGATCCTGGAGCTTCGACCACCAGCGACGCCAGACCCTTCGACCCTCCCAACACCGATAGCGCATGTAGACGCTATGCCATCTACCCAACTCTGAAGGCAGGTCGCGCCACGGGATGCCCGTTCGCGCCAACCTCAGCAAGCACTCCATGAAGTCCCTTTCTTGCTCGGCGGCCGGTTGACCGGCAGCCGAGTGTTTAGCTTCTTTGACCAGTGGTGCGAACTTCTCCCCAACCTGAGACTGCCACAGGTTCTTACCTTTTTTAGCGCCATTCCTATTATCGGTCACATCTTGGAACTAGGGCACAGCCTTAAATTCGTGAACGCGTCCTGATATGCACTTCACCAGATTTATGCGTCAACCCCAAAGAATTGCCGGCAAATATGTCAGGGGTTTACCATTCTTCTCAGGTATATGAAACCTTTCACGATCACCTTTGCGGGAATTTTCAGTATCCAATTTCCTCGCACAATTCAATTCATTCTTAAATTGCCGCATTACCGCTCTATTAATAACTGGTCTTCTTCAGACACCTTCAATTTTCCAAAAACCGCCCAATAGTATTCATTATTCATATTTTCCCAGTGCATAATACCCTTATGATACTGATAAGATTGAAATATGTTTAGCAAAACAAAGAGTACCGATAATACCGTGATAGAAAATGATATTACCCGTTTCAAGCTCTTTTTTCTGTTAGTAAATAACCAACTAATAAAACAAGCCAAAGGAATAGACAATAGGGCATATGACTGTATCAAGGCCCTGGCGCCAAAGCCCCCGCCATACCACCATGGGCTCCACGAAAATACTACGTACACCGTTAGCAAGAAGTATACCGATACCATAACAAATAATTTTCGCTGATACTTGAACAGTGGCACAAAGCCAATTAGCGAAAATATCATGATAGGCGCATAAATTAACCAGCCCTTTCTATAGCTAAAGATCCCATCCAATATATTTGGGTCAAAAAAATTGAAATGCCCCTGCCCCTGATAGCTGTAAACGATTAAGTTGCCTGTAGTAGCTTTCCAATAAAGTAACTGGATGCTAACGATTGCCGCAAGCACCAAGATAAAAGTTAGCAGCGCAAGCTTTTTATCTAAAAGTAATAACAACCTATCCTTAACATCGCTCTTGTTTGATAAACTCCAGAGCAGCGGAATAAGTACCAAAAGTATCTCAGTTGGGCGGGCTAAGGCCGCCCAACCAATTACTAAGCCTAGTAAAACTATATATTTGAATTGATAATGCTCATACCATTTAGCTGTAAGCCATAACGTGCTTGCATATAAAAAGAACAGAAACACATGGCTCATTCCCGGGCCAATGACTGTATAGAAAAAGTAGTTGGTGCCAAATGCTATAACTAATAAACAAAAAGCTATGATACTATCCTTAAAATATATGGATAAGAAGGCCCTTAGCACAATCAATCCCAGCACCCCAAACAAGACCGTACTCAAAGCAACCGATAGCTGATAGGGGAGTGAATACCCATCTCGGGGGTAGCTTTCAGTGACTTGCACATATAGGTCTGCAACCTGGAAAAAGAGCCAATAAAAAAATGCCACCCCGCTTGAATACTTCAATACATTCTGTTCTATTCGATAGGGGTATACGCCGTACCTCTTTGTATTACCCGAAGGACGATATTGTGCATCCACTTTATTGAGGTAATCAAAGTTTTGAAAATCATGGTGAATGAAAAGAGATGGCAAATACAGATAGTAGCCCGATACATCCCATACGATTACTTTACCCTTGCCGGATTTATCTAAAAGGAAGGTCACCCAAATACTTACAACCAAGTAGAGCAGAATAACTAAGTAGGAATAGGACTTAAATTGGGTCTTCACGTTTTAGTGCGGGTAGGGTGAATCAAATATTTTGGAAGTCGCTATAGTAGAGGCAGAAATGTTAGTATCGACTATAATTGACTCCACCTGCCCCGATTTATTCTTAGCGACTATCTATTAACTGGTTACGAAATTGGTCATCAAAATCACCCCCATTCATCCGTGAAGACTCAGTCTCCCCTAGCGAGGCGCTCCGAAGGAATTTTGTATCAGTTGGTGGCAATCACGCCGGGGGTCGGTTGTACGGCATGGCTGTGACGAAACTCGCCCGAGACCAATAAGGCCGATCCGAACGGTTATTGAGTTCGAAAGAAATCGAGCCGTTTCGCACGGTGCCGCCGGACGCCGTGTCCAGCCATACGGAAATTGCCGGTCGTGGCATTCTGTTCCAGCTCGTTGATCCACCCACTGACTCCAGCTCACTGATTTCGGTCGGGCATGATGCCATCGACCCCAGATTGGCCATGATCGGTCCTTCGTTGACCATGGTGAACTAGGAGATGTGATCGAACTCACCCACCGCGTGGCCGCGGAACTTAGAGTCGCCACCGGACGAGGCCAAAATGATGTAATCGCTGTCGTTACGCTCAAAATGCACGTAGCGGTGATGGTGCCCGACGAGCACGGTGTGCTTGCGTGCCTGCAATGCGGCCGCGATTCGGCTGAAATTACTGTCATGCGGATAGACCCACAGCGAATGGTGGGGCCGCACAAAGGTCCACCGCACGTCTTCGTGCTCCGCCATCGTCTGCTCGAAATAGGCGACCTGTTCCTCGCCGATAAACTGCTCTTTTCTGTCGTTGGTGAAGAGCACCACAAACAAAACGTCCTTGTAGACCAAGGAATAGTGCGTCGGACCAAACCGTTCATTCCACTGCGCCAGCATCTCCTCGGGTTGGACCCGGCCCTCCAGCCACTTCATCTGAATGTCGTGGTTTCCCGCCGCAAAGAAGAACGGCATATTGAGCGGTGCCACCCCACCCATCGCCTCATCCCATTCAACGTCGTTGGTCTGGCATTTGGGGAGATGCCCTGAATCAAGTCGCCGACCGAAATAACAAATTCGGGCATCATCCAGTTCAGCTTCTTCACCGCATCCTGAAAAACGCCGGGACGTGGGCTACCGGTGCGGTCACTCACCACCGCAAGTTGAAAATCATCTGGGTCATTCTGAAACTCCAAATGAGTCCAGGGTTTCGCATCCGTCGTAACATCGGCCTCGAAATCAGCCGCCGGATCATGCCCCCAAAGTGAACCTGTAACGGCAATCCCGCCGACAGGCTCCTAGTGAAAATCGAAAAAATGAAGCGGTATTGATGAGGGGCATGGTGGGAGGGGAAAGCAGACATCAAATGCGAACTTGGCCATACGGCGAAACTCGCTCGCACGGAATCGTTACAGGAAACTGGTTAAGAGGCATTAACGGTTACATCCCATCGCCCTTGAGTCGATAGAGACCGTTCCACCACCCGCAGGCTCGTCTTACTTTACCCGCCCATGCGTTTTCTCTTTCTCCGCCTCCTCGCCCTCTCCGTCTGCCTTGCCCCCGCTGGCGTCCTCGCCGCCGACCGGCCCAACATCGTATTGATCATGACCGATGACCTCGGATTCTCCGACATCGGTCCCTACGGCGGCGAGATCGAAACCCCGCACCTCGACCAACTCGCCGCCAACGGACTTCGGCTGCGTCAGTTCTACAACGTCGCCAAGCGCTCCCAAACCCGCGCCACCCTCCTCTCCGGCCGCTACTTCCCCGAAGCCACCTTCACCAGGCCGCTACCGCAACTCCGTCACCCTCGCCGAAACCCTGCGCCTCGCGGGCTACAAGACGCTCATGAGCGGCAAGTGGCACCTCATCGGCGAACCGACCGAGCAGGGATTTGATCGCTACTTCGGCCACCTCGCCGGCGCCGTCAACTGCTTCGACGGCCTCAGCACCCGTGGTTACGAAACTTTCCTTCTCGACGGCGAACCGTTCAAAGTCCCCGCCGAAGACTTCTACACCACCGACGCGATCACCGACTACGCCCTGCAGTTTCTCGACGAAGAGGTAACCCCCGACGGCGAGGGCCCGTTCTTTCTCTACGTCGCCTACAACGCCCCCCACTACCCACTCCACGCCAAACAAGCCGACGTGGAAAAATACCTCGGCCGCTACGACGGCGGCTGGGATCAACTCCGCGAGTCCCGTTACCAACGCCAGCTCGAACTCGGCATCCCCCCCCCCCCCCCCCCCCCCCCCCCCCCCCCCCCCCCCCCCCCCCCCCC
>Ga0208414_1000673_pt1 | contig 30876 bp, 27 predicted proteins | sample AntAceMetag02UKE_FD_184770 | JGI IMG/M metagenome (GOLD analysis project Ga0208414, IMG submission 184770) | Saline lake microbial communities from Ace Lake, Antarctica - Antarctic Ace Lake Metagenome 02UKE (SPAdes) (version 2) | ecosystem: Environmental > Aquatic > Non-marine Saline and... | reverse complement strand
CCGGATAGCCTGTCCCACGGACGGTCTCCTCTGTTGGATGCTTCACACCCAGCATGGCACCCTTGATGCCGTCAGGGGGCCGTCCACCCATCACCCCGGACGAGCGCGCCTCCGGCGCGCTTGAGCCGGGGCCCAGGGGGTGACGGTGGCTGGCCGCTCCGGCTCGCGTTACGCTTGGCCGGAATCGGGCCGACGCCGATCCCCCTTCCCCCTCAGCCGCCGCCGTCGCGCAGGTAGCGGGTCGGCGAGGTTCCGAGGGTGCGGCGAAACATGGCGATGAAGGCGCTCGGGCTATCATACCCAAGGTCGAGCGCCACCGCGGTCACCGGCTCGCCGGCGGCCAGGCGCTCCAGGGCGGCCAGCAGGCGACGACGTTGCCGCCAGCGCCCGAAGGTCAGCCCGGTTTCCCGACGGAACAGGCGCGACAATGTCCGGTCGCTGGCGCCCGCCGACCGTGCCCAGACGTCGAGGTCGCGGCCGTCGGCAGGATCGGCGATCAGCGCCTCCGCAACCGCCAGCGCCCGACGGTCCTGCGGCAGCGGCAGGTCGAGCGGGGCCGGCGGCAGTTCGGACAGCTCGTCGGCCAGCACCCCGACCAGGCGCGCCTCCGGGCCTTCCTCCGGGTAGTCCTCGGGCAGCCGGACCACCCGGGCGATCAGTTCGCGGACCAGCGCCGGCACCCTGACGACCCGGCAGCGCGGGCCCACCGGCACCCCCGAATCCGGGCGCAGGTAGAGCGTGCGCATCGCCACCGCGCCGGCCGCGCGAACCTCGTGGACCATGCGCGGCGGAACCCACACGGCGTAGCCCGGCGGCACCACCCAGGCCCCGTCGTCGGTCCGTACCGTCATCACGCCTTTCTCGCCGTGCACCAATTGGGCGCGACCGTGGGAGTGCCGTCCCGTGCTGTGCCCGGGAGCGTAGTCGACGGCGTAGCCGACGATTGCCTTGGGCCAGCGCTGACGGGCCTCGGCGGCGGGATCGCGGCTGCTCAGCCGATGTCCGGTTTGCAACATTGATTGGCGTTCTGTCGAAGGACGGAAACGGCGGACCGGCGCATCATCCCCCCGAAGCGCTGGAGGAGTCCATGATTCCCAACACCCGGTTCCTGTTCCTGAACCTTGGCCACGGTCTCGACCACCTGCTGATGCTGGTGTTCCCGACCGCCGCCGTCTTCATGGCCGCCGAGATGGGCGCCACCTACGGTGAGATCCTGTTTCTGTCGACTGCCGGGTTCATCGCCTTCGGGGCGTGCTCGCTGCCGGCCGGGTGGCTGGCCGACCGCTGGAGCCGGGAGACCATGATGGGGGTGTTCTTCATCGGCATCGGCGCCGCGACGGTCGTCACCGGGCTGGCGACCGGGCCGTTCCAGATCGCCCTTGGGCTGCTGTCGATCGGCGTGTTCGCGGCGATCTACCACCCGGTCGGCATCGCCATGGTCAGTCAGGGTGGTGGCGCGGTCGGCAAGCGCCTCGGCGTCAACGGGGTGTGGGGCAACATGGGTGTCGCCGCCGCGCCGCTCCTGGCCGCCTTCCTGTGCGAGACCTGGGGTTGGCGCGCCGCCTTCGTGGTTCCGGGGCTCGGCGGCATCGCCATCGGCGTGCTCTGGATCCTGCACTGCCGCAGCGCCGTCGGGCAGGCGGCAACCGCCGCCGGCGCGGCGGCCCGCAAGGTGCATTCCCAGCCAAGCGAACAGTGGAAGCGGATCCTGGTGGTGGTGTTCGTCGCCACCGCGATCGGCGGGTTCATTTTCAACGCCACCACGATCGCGCTGCCGAAGGTGTTCGACGAGCGGGTAATGGCGCTTACCGTGGACGGTGCCCAGGCCGGCTCGCTGATCGCCATCGTGTTCGCCTGCGCCGCCTTCACCCAGGTCGGTGTCGGCCATCTGATCGACCGCTACTCGATCCGGCTGGTGTTCCTGGCGCTGACCGGCGGCGGCGTCGTGATCTTCGTGCTGGCGGCAAACGCCACCGGTTCGCTGATGCTCGGGCTGTCGCTGGCGATGATGATGCTGGTGTTCGGCCAGATCCCGATCACCGACACGCTGATCGCCCGCAACACGCCGGAGCGCTGGCGCGCCCGGGTCTACGCGGTCAAGTACGTGCTGTCGTTCGCGGTCGCCGCCACCGTGGTGCCGGCAATCTCGCGCCTGCACGGCACCAGCGACGGCTTCGCCACGCTGTTCCTGGTGTGCGCCGCCGCCGCGGCCGCGGTGACTGTGGCCGTTGCCTGGCTGCCCTCGCACCGGCCGGCGCCAGCCATCGCAGCAGGCGAGTGACCGATGCCGTACCTGAACCGGAAGTTGCCGTGTTAACCCCTCGTTAACGCTTCGGCGGATAGCCTTTCCACGGGATCAACCTGGCGGGATGGCAGCAGGGCATGGCGGCGCCAACCCTGGACGATGAGGACGCGCGGCTAGCGGCCCTGCAGGCGCTGCAGGTGCTGGACACCCAGCCGGAGATGGCGCTCGACCAGCTGACGCGGCTGACCGCCCGCATCTGCGGCGCGCCGATCGCGCTGATCGCCCTGGTCGATGCCGACCGCGTATGGTTCAAGTCAGCGCACGGCCTGGAGGGTATCCGCGAGGTGCCCCGCGACTCCTCTTTCTGCGCCGCCTCGATCGTGGGCGACGGCGTGACGGAGGTCGAGGACGCCTGGGAAGACCCGCGCTTCACCCGCAACCCACTGGTCGCAGGATTACCCGGAGTGCGGTTCTTCGCCGGGGCCACGCTGCGGCTTCGCGGCGGTCATCGGATCGGCACGCTATGCGTCCTCGATGATCGGCCGCGCCGGCTGGCCGAGGACGAACGGGCGTCGCTTCGGGACCTCGCGCAGATCGCCACGCGCTTTTTGGAATCCCGGCAGACGACCGCCGACGCGGTGGCCGATCTGGCGCGCGCCAAGCTGGACGCCGAGATGGCCGACCGCGCCAAGAGCGAGTTCCTGGCCCACATGAGCCACGAGTTGCGCACGCCGCTGAACGCCGTCATCGGCTTCGCCGACATGCTGCGCCTGCAACTCCACGGGCCGATGCCGGAGCGTTACCTGGACTCGGTCGACACCATTGCCGCCAGCGGCCGCCACCTCCTCGACCTGATCAACGATCTGCTCGACCTCGCCCGCATCGAGGCGGGAGCCATCGAACTGCAGACCGAGTGGATCGACCTCGGCTTGATCGCGCACGCCACCGCCCGCATGCTCGAGCCGCTGGCGGCCGGCCGCGGCGTCGGCCTCCGCATCGAGGGCCGGCAGGGGCCGCGCGCCCGCGGCGACCGCCGGGCGATCCAGCAGGTGCTGATCAACATCATCGGCAACGCGATCAAGTTCGGTCCGGAGAACAGCGAGGTGATCGTCGGGTTCACGGATTGCGACCCGGTCGAGATCCGGGTGCGCGACGACGGCCCCGGGATGACCCGGCGACAGATCGAGCGTTCCATGCAGCCCTACGGCCGCGGCCCGATGGAATCGAGCCGGACCGCGCCGTCGATGGGCGGGACCGGGCTCGGCCTGCCGATCGCCCGCCGGCTGGTCGATCTGCACGGCGGGCAGCTGCGGATCGAGAGCGTGCCCGGGACCGGCACCACCGTGGTGGTGACGCTGCCCCGGGATGGGGCGATCACCGACGCGGCGTAGCGGGCGTCACAGCACCTTGCCCGGGTTCATCAACCCCTGCGGGTCGATGGCTGCCTTGACCGCGCGCATCAGCGTCAGCCGTGACGGCGCGGCGTAGCGCACCAGGTCCTGGCGCTTTTGCGCGCCGATGCCGTGCTCGGCCGAAAAGCTGCCTCCCATCTCGAAGACCAGCTCGTTCAGGGCGCCGACCAGCTCCGGACTGCGGCGTTTCCAGGCGCCGCCCTGCATGGCGAGCGGGCGCAGGATCAGGTAATGGATGTTGCCGTCGCCCATGTGACCGAAGGTGTTCAGGCGGATCTCCGGCTCGAGCCGGCGCAGCAGCGCCTCGGCCCGCTCGAGGAAGTCGGCGACCCGGCTGACCGGCACCGACACGTCGCTGGACACCCCGCCGCCCTCGCGCCGACCCGCCTCGGCCTGCTCCTCGCGAATCCGCCAGAGCGCTGCCCGCTGGGTCTCGCTCTCGGCGATCACCCCGTCGCCGACCCGTCCCGCCTCCATGGCTTCCGCCAGGATCGCCTCGAGCTTGGTCCTCAAATCGTCGATCGGCGAGGCCGTGGCCAGCTCGATCAGCGCGTACCAGGGCGACGGCGACGGCAGCGGGTCGCCGATGCCCTCGATGTGGCGGATCGCCAGATCGAGGCACATCCGTGGCATCAGCTCGAAGGCCAGCACGGTGTCGCCCGACAGCTCGCGGGCGCGGCCGAGCAGCGCCTGGGCCGCGGCCGGGTCGGGCACCGCCAGCAGCGCGGTCTCGCGGGCCCGCGGCGCCGGCATCAGCCGCAGGGCAGCGGCGGTGATCACGCCGAGGGTGCCCTCGGCGCCGATGAACAGGTGCTTGAGATCGTAGCCGGTGTTGTTCTTGCGAAGCGTGTTGAGGCCGTCGAACACGCTGCCGTCGGGCAGCACCACCTCGAGCCCCAGCACCTGCTCGCGGGCGTTGCCGTAGCGGATGGTCTGGTTGCCGCCGGCGTTGGTGGACAGCGTGCCGCCGATCGTGGCGCTGCCCTCCGAGGCGAGCGACAGCGGGAACAGGCGGTCGGCGGCGGTGGCGGCCTCCTGCACCGCCTTGACCACGCACCCGGCCTCGGCGACCAGCGCCATGTTGTCGGGGTCGATTGAGCGGACCCGGGTCATGCGGTCGAGCGACAGCACCACCGTCGGCCGGTTGTCGGTCGGGATCGAGCCGAGCACAAGACCGGTGTTGCCGCCCTGCGGCACCACCGCGAGGCCGGCCTCGGCGCAGATCCGCACCACCGCCGCGACCTCCTCGGTGGCGGCCGGGCGGGCCACCAGCACGGCCTCGCCGACATCCCGGCCGCGCCAGTCGGTGCGGTACTTGAGGGTGTCGGCGGCGTCCTCGAGCCAGCCCTTCGGCCCGAGCGCCTCCTTGATGCATGTCACGGCGGCGGCGACCCCGTTCGGTAGGGTGTGCTGGTTCACGCGGCGTCCTCCCGGCTTCGTGCGTCGCGCGAGTGTCGCGCCGGTCGACCCGGCCCGGCAAGGGCGGGACAGCCACCCGCCTTCGATTGCGCGGCCGACGCGCCGCCCGCTATCGATCCTGGATTGGAGCGAGCATGTTCGAAACCCTCCCCAAGTTCGCCTTCTTCACCGGCAAGGGCGGCGTCGGCAAGACATCACTCGCCTGCGCGACCGCCCTCGGGCTCGCGGAACGCGGTCGGCGGGTCCTGCTGATCAGCACCGACCCGGCCTCCAACGTCGGCCAGGTCCTCGAGACCGGGATCGGCAACCGCGTCACCCGGGTTCCCGGCGTCGAGGGGCTCGACGCCATCGAGATCGACCCCGAGGACGCCGCGGCCCAGTACCGGGAGCGCATCGTTGGCCCGATGCGCGGCACCGTGCCCGCGGACCAGCTGAAGGGCATCGAGGAGCAGCTGTCGGGCGCCTGCACCACCGAGATTGCCGCGTTCGACGAGTTCACCGCGCTGCTGACCGATCGCGAGGTCATAGACCGCTACGACCACCTGATCTTCGACACCGCGCCCACCGGGCACACGATCAGGCTTCTCAAGCTGCCGGGCGCCTGGACAGGGTTCCTGGAAGCGGGCCGCGGCGACGCGTCGTGCCTGGGGCCGCTGTCGGGCCTGGAGAAGCAGCGCGGCCGCTACGCCGAGGCGGTCGCTCGTCTGGCCGACGCGTCCGAGACCCTGCTCGTCCTGGTCGCCCGTCCGCAGCGTTCGGCCCTCGCCGAGGTGGCGCGGACGGCCCGGGAACTCGCCACCATCGGCATCGCCAACCAGCATCTGGCGATCAACGGCACGATGCCCGCCGATACCGCCGGCGACCCCCTCGCCGCTTCCCTGCGGCGACGCGACGAGGCCGCGCTCGAAGGCATGCCGGAGCAGCTCCGGAGCCTGCCGCGCTCGGAACATCCGTTGCGGGCGTTCAACCTCGTGGGACTGGCGGCGCTGCGGGCGTTCGCTACCGGGGCTGACTTCGACGAGCCGGACCGGCTGGTGGCGGAAGACGACGGCGCGGCGCCGCTGCCGGCGCTCAACGCGCTCGTCGACGCGATCGAGGCGGGCGGCAAGGGCCTCGTGATGGTGATGGGCAAGGGCGGGGTCGGAAAGACCACGATCGCCGCCGCCGTCGCCAGCGAGCTTGCCGCGCGCGGCAACGAGGTCCTGCTGACCACCACCGACCCGGCCGCGCACCTGACCGAGACGCTTGGCGGAGAACTCGTCAATCTCTCGGTCAGCCGGATCGACCCCGCCGCCGAGACCGCGCGCTACCGCGAGCATGTGCTGGCCAGCAAGGGCAAGGGCCTCGACGACCAGGGCCGGGCCATGCTCGAGGAAGACCTGCGATCGCCGTGCACCGAGGAGATCGCGGTGTTCCAGGCGTTCTCCCGGGTCATCCGCGAAAGCAGCCGGCACTTCGTCGTGCTCGACACAGCGCCGACCGGGCACACCCTGCTGCTGCTGGACGCGACCGGCTCGTACCACCGCGACATCGTCCGCCACGCGGCACCGGGCGGACAGGGCCGCGTCGTCACGCCGATGATGCGGCTCCAGGATCCCGAGCAGACCAAGATCCTGATCGTGACGCTGCCGGAGACCACGCCGGTGCTGGAAGCCTCGGGTCTGCAGGAAGACCTGCGCCGCGCCGGCATCGAGCCCTGGGGCTGGGTGATCAACGCCAGTCTGGCGGCGGCCCGGACCAGCCACCCGATCCTGGTCAGGCGCGCCGACGCCGAGCGGCCGCGGATCGCGACGGTCCGCGACCGGCTGTCCCGACGCTTCGCCGTGGTGCCGCTGCAGGCGGACGAGCCGGTCGGAACCGGCAAGCTGAGGGCGCTGTGCGCGCCGCCGGGGATCGACCGGGCTGCCTGATCCCGTCGGATAGGGCGGTGACGCGGGCGGCGAACCCTGCTCTGATCACGCTCCCAGACGAGATGCACTCGGAGGCCAACGTGATCGACCTGAAGAACGCCGCCCTCGAACGGCTCCGCGCCGGCGAGCTCGCCCTCGGCATCGGTTTGCGCCAGGCGCGCACCGTCGACATCGCCAAGGCGATGCGCACCGCCGGCTTCGACTGGCTGTTCATCGACATGGAGCACAACTCCATGGACCTGGACACCGCCGTCCAGATCAGCGTCGCCGCCCAGGACGCCGGCATCACCCCGGTGGTGCGGGTGCCGGGCTACGAATCGTTCCACGCCACCCGCGCCCTCGACGGCGGCGCCCAGGGCATCGTCGTGCCGCACGTCGACGACGCCGCCACCGCCGCGCGCATGGTCAGCCAGTGCCGCTACCCGCCGGTCGGCCACCGCTCGGTGACCGGCGGCCTGCCGCAGCTCGATTTCCGTACCCACCCGATGGGCGAGGCGACCGCGGCGATCAACCGCGAGACCCTGCTGGTCGTGATGCTGGAGAGCCCGACGGCGATCGCCAACGCCGAGGCGATCGCGGCGGTGCCGGGCGTCGACGCGCTGCTGATCGGCACCAGCGACCTCAGCATGGAGATGGGCATTCCGGGCCAGGTCGGGCACGCCGACATCGCCGCCGCCTACGAGCGGGTGGTCGAGGCCTGCCGCAAGCACGGCAAGCACCCTGGCATGGGTGGGGTGTACGACCCGCCGCTGATGCAGCGCTACATCGAGATCGGCGCCCGCCTGATCCTGGGCGGCAACGACCTGCCGCTGCTGATGGCGGCGGCGTCCGAGCGCTCCAAGGTGCTGCGCGCCATGCTCTGAGCGGCATCAAGCCGCGATCGGAGACCGAGAAACGACCTGCCGGAGGAACCGTCCATGCCCGCCGCCGCCCCCACCATGCCGGACACCGGCATCCACCCGATCGCGCCGACGCCGTTCACCGAGACCGGCGACCTCGACCTCGACGGCATGAAGCGGGTGCTCGACTGCATGATCGACCAGGGGGTGGACGGCATCTGCATCCTCGCCAACTACTCCGAGCAGTTCCTGCTGTCGGATGCCGAGCGCGACACCCTGCTCGACCTCTGCCTGACCCACGTGGCCGGCCGGGTGCCGGTGATCGTCACCACCAGCCACTTCTCGACCCGCCTGGCCGCCGCCCGCTCGAAGCGCGCGGCCGAGGCGGGGGCGTCGATGCTGATGCTGATGCCGCCCTATCACGGCACCGCGCTGCGGGCCGACGAGAAGGGCATCGAGGAGCATTTCGCCCGGGTGGCGGAGGCGTCCGGCCTGCCGATCATGGTCCAGGACGCGCCGCTGTCCGGCGTCACTCTGTCGGTGCCGTTCCTGGTGCGGCTCGGCAAGGCGGTGCCGCTGGTCACCCACTTCAAGATCGAGACGGCGGGTGCCGCGGGCAAGCTGCGCGCCCTGATCGAGGCCGGCGGCGGCGCCATCAAGGGGCCGTTCGACGGCGAGGAGTCGATCACCCTGATGGCCGACCTCGACGCCGGCGCCACCGGCACCATGCCGAGCGCGCTGCTGCCGGACCTGATCAAGCCGGTGGTCACCCACCACCTCGCCGGCCGGCGGGCGGAAGCGGCGGCGGCCTACGCCCGCATCCTGACGCTGATCAACTATGAGAACCGGCAGTGCGGCCTGCGCGCCTGCAAGACCGTGATGATGGAAGGTGGCGTCATCAAAAGCGATGCCGTCCGCCACCCGCTGGAGGCGCTGCACCCCGCGACCAGGGCCGGGCTGCTTGACCTGGCGCGCGAGGCGAAGCCGGTGGCGCTGACTTGGGGGAAGTAGCGCCTGGGGAAACAGCGCCGGCTTACTTCCGGGCCGGCGCCTTGCCCTTCTCCTCGGCCTGCTTGAGGCTGCCGTCGTCCTTCTCGACCGCCCGCTCGGCCTCCTTGCCGAGCTTTTCGACGTCGTGGGTCTCCAGGAACTCCTTGGTCTTCTCCTTGTACTGGCGGGTGCCCTCGTAGCTGCCCTCGCCCTTCTGTTCCTTGCCGTTCATCGCTGCCTCCTCGGTTTCGGTGCCCGGTGCTCAACCAGCGATCCACCGGGGATGTTCCGCGTCTCGACGCGGCCGGCGGGGCGGTGGAGACTTCGACGCCAACCGCCGCCCGAGGAGCCGCCGCATGGCCACGATCGATGCCTATCCCCGCGACATGATCGGCTACGCCGGGGCGCCGCCGCACCCCCGCTGGCCCGGCAACGCCCGGGTCGCGGTCAACTTCGTGCTGAACGTCGAGGAAGGCTCGGAGACCTCGGTGCTGCACGGCGACGGCCGCAACGAGAGCGGGCTGTCCGAGGTGGTGGGCGGCCGCCACCCGGCCGGCGAGCGCGATCTCGGCCTGGAATCGCTCTACGAGTACGGCTCGCGCGCCGGGGTCTGGCGGATTCTCAAGCTGTTCCGCGATCGCGACCTGCCGTTCACGGTCTACGCCTGCGCCCAGGCGCTGGAGCGCAACCCGGTGTCGACCCGGGCGCTGGCCGAGGCCGGCTGCGACTTCGCCGGCCATGGCTGGCGCTGGATCAACCACTACGAGCTGACCGAGCAGCAGGAGCGCGACCACATCGCCCGGGCGGTCGAGAGCATCGAGCGGCTGACCGGGGCGCCGCCGGCCGGCTGGTACTGCCGCTACGCCCCCAGCCCGCGCACCAGGCGCCTGCTGATCGAGCATGGCGGCTTCCTGTACGACAGCGACAGCTACGCCGACGACCTGCCGTACTGGGTCGAGGCCGAGGGCCGGCCGCATCTGGTGATCCCCTACGCGCTCGACACCAACGATGTGAAGTTCGGCGCGCCGTCGAGCTACGGCTCGGGCGAGGACTTCTTCCGACACCTCGTCGACAGCTTCGACCAGCTCTACGAGGAGGGAGGCGAGGCCCCGAAGATGCTGTCGGTCGGGCTGCACCAGCGCTTGGTGGGCCGCCCCGGACGGGCCCGCGCGCTCGCCCGCTTCCTCGACCACGTCGCCGCCCACGACGGCGCCTGGGTGTGCCGCCGGATCGACATCGCCCGGCACTGGCACGCCACCCACCCACCCGCCGTCCACACTCCTGCCGAACCGAGGGCCCGATGAAGGACTTCCTGCTCGCCGATTTGAGCCCGACCGACGCCTACAAGCTGCTGCGCAGCGTCGTCACGCCGCGCCCGGTCGCGCTGGTCACCACGATCTCCGCCGACGGGGTCGTCAACGCCGCGCCGTTCTCGTTCTTCAACGCCATCGCCTACGACCCCTGCATGGTGGTGCTGGGCGTCGAGGCCCGACCGGATGGCAGGCCGAAGGACACCTCGGCCAACATCCGCGACCTGCCGGAGTTCGTGGTCAACATCGTCGACCACGCGCTGGCCGAGCGCATGAACCTGTGCTCGCTGCCGCTGGAGCCGGGGGAGTCGGAGATCACCCTGGCCGGCCTCGACACCGCGCCGTCGGCCAGCGTCCGGCCGCCGCGCATCGTGCAGGCGCCGGCCGCGCTCGAGTGCAAGCGCCACACGACGCTGCAGCTCGGCAACAGGCGGGAGATCATCGTCGGCGAGGTGCTGCGGATCGTGGTGCGCCCGGACCTGGTGGACGCCGACCGCCTGCGCATCGACCAGGCCGGGCTCGACACCATCGGGCGGCTGGGCGGCGATTTGTACACGACGACGCGCGACAGCTTCGAGATGCCGAGGCCGGAGCGCGAGCCGGGTCGCTAGCCGCGCCGGGTTTCCAGGTCGACGCCCCCGAGGGTGTCCCCGGCGGGCCGCCAGGCTAACGGTTCAACTGAACTTCCCGTGGCACTGCTTGAACTTCTTGCCGCTGCCGCACGGGCAGGGCGCGTTGCGCTGCACCTTGCCCCAACTCGCCGGGTCGTTGGGATCGACCGCGACGGCGGGCCGGCGCGCGGCCAGGGCCACCCCGCCCCCGTAGGTGCCGGTGGCGGCGAGGCCGGATTCGTCCTCGCCGTCGACCGCCCGGTCGGAAGCCAGCGCCGGGTCCATGCGGGTCTCGTGCATCTCGGCCTGGGCGCGCTCCGCGGCCATCCGGGCCTCCAGCTCCTCCGGGGCCTGCATGCGGATCTCCAGGTGCGACAGCACGCTGGTCACCACCTGGCGCAAATTCGCCAGCATCGCCTCGAACAGCGAGAACGCCTCGCGCTTGTACTCGTTCAGCGGGTCCTTCTGGGCGTAGGCGCGCAGGTTGATGCCCTGGCGCAGGTGATCGAGCGACAGCAGGTGGTCCTTCCACTGCTGGTCAAGCAGCTGCAAGAGCAGGCTGCGCTCGGCCATGCGCATCAGGTCGCGGCCGTAATTGGCGACCTTCTCGGCCTGCTTGCGGTTCGAGGCGTCGCGGATCCGCTCCAGGATCTCGCGCTCGGCGATGCCCTCCTCCTTGGCCCAGTCCCTGACCGGCAGGTCGACGGCGAGCAGGCGCAGGCACTCCTCGTGCAGCAGGCCGAGGTTCCACTGCTCGGCGTAGGCGCCGGACGGGATGCAGCGGGTCACCAGGTCCTCGATCACCTCGTGGCGCATGTCGGCGATCATCTCGTGGACGTCGGGCGCGCGCATGATCTCGCGGCGCTGCTCGTAGACGACCTTGCGCTGGTCGTTCATCACGTCGTCGAACTTGAGGAGCTGCTTGCGGATCTCGAAGTTGCGCGCCTCGACCTTCTGCTGCGCCTTCTCCAGGGCCTTGTTGATCCAGGGATGGACGATCGCCTCGCCCTCCTTGAGGCCGAGCTTCTGCAGCATGCCGTCCATGCGGTCGGACCCGAAGATCCGCATCAGGTCGTCTTCCAGCGACAGGAAGAACTTCGACGCGCCGGGGTCGCCCTGGCGGCCGGAGCGGCCGCGCAACTGGTTGTCGATGCGCCGGCTCTCGTGGCGCTCGGTGGCGATAACGTAGAGGCCGCCGGCGGCGAGCGCCTTGGCCCGTCCCTCGGCGACCTCGGCCGCGACCAGGGTCCGGATGCGGGCCTGCTCGGCCTCGTCCTCGACGCCGGCAAGCGCGGCCGCCAGCCGCATGTCGAGGTTGCCGCCGAGCTGGATGTCGGTGCCGCGCCCGGCCATGTTGGTGGCGATGGTCACTGCCCCCGGCACGCCGGCCTGGGCGATGATCCCGGCCTCCTGCTCGTGGAAGCGGGCGTTCAGCACCTGGTGGGGAACGCCCTTTTTCTTCAGCAGCTCGGAGACCGCCTCGGACTTCTCGATCGACACGGTGCCGACCAGCACCGGCTGGCCGCGTCCGCGGCATTCCTCGATCAGTTCGCTCAGCGCCTCGTATTTCTCGCGCGACGACCGGTAGACCTCGTCGTCCTCGTCCTTGCGGCTCACCGCCACGTTGGTCGGGATCTCCACGACCTCCAGGCCGTAGATCTCCGCGAACTCCGACGCCTCGGTCATCGCCGTGCCGGTCATGCCGGCCAGCTTCGGGTACAGGCGGAAGTAGTTCTGGAAGGTTATCGAGGCGAGGGTCTGGTTTTCGTTCTGGACGGTCACCCGCTCCTTGGCCTCGAGCGCCTGGTGCAGGCCGTCGGAATACCGCCTTCCCTCCATGGCGCGACCGGTGAACTCGTCGATGATGACGACCTTGTCGTCCTTGACGATGTAGTCGGTGTCGCGCCCGAACAGCCGGTGCGCCCGCAGCGCCTGGTTGGCGTGGTGCACCAGGGTGACGTTCTGGATGTCATAGAGACCGCCGTCCTTGAGAATGCCGGCCTCGGCGAGCAACCGCTCGATCTCCTGGGCGCCCTCGTCGGTCAGGGTGACGGTGCGCTGCTTCTCGTCCTTCTCGTAGTGCTCCGGCTTGAGCATCGGGATCAGGGCGTCGACCTGCATGTACAGCGCCGAGCCGTCGTCGGCGGGACCCGAGATGATCAGCGGGGTGCGCGCCTCGTCGACCAGGATCGAGTCGACCTCGTCGACGATCGCGTAGTGGAATTCCCGCTGGACCATGTCCTCCAGCCGGAACTTCATGTTGTCGCGCAGATAGTCGAAGCCGAACTCGTTGTTGGTACCGTAGGTCACGTCGCAGGCATACGCCCGCCGCCGCTCGTCGTCGTTGAGGCCATGCACGATGCAGCCGACGGTCAGGCCGAGGTACCGGTAGATGCGGCCCATCCACTCGGAATCGCGGCTTGCCAGGTAGTCGTTCACGGTGACGACGTGCACGCCCTTACCGGACAGGGCGTTCAGGTAAACCGGCAGGGTCGCGACCAGGGTCTTGCCCTCGCCGGTCTTCATTTCGGCGATCTTGCCCTGGTGCAGCACCATGCCGCCGAGCAACTGGACGTCGAAATGGCGCTGCCCCAGCACGCGCCGGGCGGCCTCGCGAACCACCGCGAACGCCTCGGCCTGCAGGGCGTCGACCTCCTCGCCGGCGGCGAGGCGAGCCTTGAACGCCTCGGTCTTGGCCCTCAAATCATCGTCGGAGAGTGCCGAAACCGCCGGCTCGAGCGCGTTGACCGACGCGACCGGTTTCTGCAGACCCTTGAGAATACGATCGTTCTGGGACCCGAACAGGGCCTTGGCGATGGCGCCGAACATGAAGTTCCCCGAATAGTGCGCCGGCCCGCGGCCGTCGAGACCCGACATTTAGGTGGCCGCCGGTGCCCTGTCAACGCGACCGGCCGCCGCCCGAAGTCTTCGGAAGGCGCCGATTTGTTGCGTTTTCACTTCCCGCGAGGCATTCTCGGCCCGGGGGACGCGGCCATCGGCAGAAAGCCAGATCATGGTCGACAATATCATCGGGGTTCCGCCGATCGCCGCTACCGGCGTTCAGGCGCAGGATCCAATGCGGTTATCGATCCGCACGCGTGACAGCGCGCGCGATCGGAAGCGAGATTCCGCGCGCCACGACGGGGAGGATCCCGACGGCGGCCGGGCGGGAAGCGACGGGTACCCGGATCCGTCGGCGCACCCGGATCCGTCGGCGCGACGCGCCGCGGCGGCTCGGGCGTCGCGTGCCTACGGCGGGGCAGCGTCAATCGTTCACCGCGAGGCCGAGGTGGTGGTCGCCCGGTCGGCGGCGATCCTGACCGGCGACCTGGACAGCGTGCTGCGGCGGGCCGGCCAGGCCGTCCGCCGGATGGCCGAGACCCTGCTCGGGATCGATCCGAGCCGGACCGCCCGCCTTGTCGATAACTTCCACGCCTCCGCCCTCGGCTGGATTCGCAACGCGCTGCCGCGCTACCGCTCCTACGCCGAGAATCACGACCAACTGCCGATCGGCGTGTCGTTCGAGGATGTCCGCCTCTCGCTCGAGGCCGATGACGGCCGGCTGGCGCTCGAGGTCGGCGGCGTCCGGTTCCGCCGCAGCTTCGATTTCCGGGCATCGGGGGTGGTGTTCGACATCCGCGCCTCGGGCACGGTGCGCGAGCCGGCGCCAGGCTTCTACGTCGACACCGGCGAGACCGGTGCCGCCACCGCCGCGGCCATCGTCGAGACCGTCCGCACCGAGCTTCCGACCTTCGGCATCTCCGAGGATACCGAGGGGGTATGCGTGCTGATCCGCGCCGAGGCGAGCGACTTCGTCACCGGGCGTTCCGCGACCTGGGTGGTCGACATGGATCTGCATATCCCGTTCGATCCGGCCTGGTCCGGCAGCCCCGCCGCCTGATCTCCCGGCATCGCGCCGGCGGCCACGCCCCGCGTCGAGCGGTCCGATTGCCGTGCCCGCCACCGCCCGCCTCGTCGGGCCGCTCGTCAGGCGGCGTCCGCTTGTTCGAATTTGGGCGATCTGGTACCCCTGCGCCGCCGGTGCGCGTCGACGATGCGCTCCTCCCGGGGCGAACCCGGATCGACGAGAGCGAAAGGATTATCGATGCCGTTACTGCGCCCCGCGGCTCTCGCCGCCTTCTTGATGGCCGCCGCGGCCGTCGCCGGACCGTCCGTCGCCCAGACTCCCCAACCGGCGACCGATGTGGACCCGGCGACCATGGTGGTCGCCAAGGTCGGCCCGACGGACACCGTCACCCTCGCCGACCTTATGGCCATGCGCGAAGACCTGCCCGCCCAATACCGGCAGATGCCGCTGGAGGCGCTCTACCCGGCGCTCCTGGAGCGCGCCATCGACGGCCGGCTGATCGCCAACGCCGCCCGCAGCGCCAACCTCACCGAGCGCGAAGACGTCAAACGGCGGGTGCGCCGCGCCGAGGACCAGGTGCTGTCGCAGGTCTACCTCTCGGAGACCATCGCCGAGCAGATCACCGAGGACGCCCTGCGCGGCCGCTACACCGAGGCCGTCGCCAACGAAAGCGGCCGCGAGGAGGCGCGCGCCAGCCACATCCTCGTGGAGACCGAGGAGAAGGCGAAGGCGATGATCGCCGACCTCGACAAGGGCGCCGACTTCGCCGCGCTGGCGAAGCAGAATTCCACCGACCCGGGCGGCGTCGACGGCGGCGACCTCGGCTGGTTCTCCGCCGAGCAGATGGTGCCGGAATTCTCCGAGGCCGCCTTTGCCTTGCAGCCCGGCGCGTACTCCAAGACGCCGGTGAAGAGCCAGTTCGGCTGGCACGTCATCCTGCTCGCCGACAAGCGCACCTCCGAGGCGCCGCCGTTCGAGCAGCTCCGCGACCAGTTGGCCTCGGAAATGACCCGCGAGTTGATCAACGATAAGCTCAAGGCGCTCCGAACCGGCGTCGAGGTGGAGCGCTTCGGGCCCGACGGCACGCCGATGCCCGCGCCGCAGTGAGTTTAGCGCGGTAAGCCCCGCCCGGGGCCCGACCCCGGGCGGCTTTTCCTCATCCATCCCAGCCGGCGAAAGGTCGTTCCAGTGGCCCCGCTCCCCGTCTCCCCGCTTGCTCCCGATAGCCTTCCCGACATGCCGCCGGTCGCCGGATGCCGCTTCGCCGCGGTCGAGGCCGGGGTGCGCTACAAGGGGCGCCGCGACGTGCTGCTGGCAGAGTTCGCGCCGGGAACCACCGTCGCCGGGGTGCTGACCCGCAACCAGATGCCGGGCGCGCCGATCGACTGGTGCCGCGCCCATCTGCCGGCCGGCCGCGCCCGCGGGCTGGTGGTGAACGCCGGCAACGCCAACGTGTTCACCGGGGCCAAGGGGCGGACCGCCTGCAGCGAGACCGCCGCCGCCGCCGCCCGTATGCTGGACTGCACGCCGGCCGAGATCATGATCGCCTCGACCGGCGTCATCGGCGAGCCGCTGGCCTTTGAGCGCATCGTCGCGGCGCTGCCGGGCGCCCACGCGGCGCTGTCGGGCGACGCCTGGACCGACGCCGCCCGCGCCATCATGACGACCGACACCTTCCCGAAGGCCGCCACCCGCACCGCCAGGATCGGCGGTGTGCCGGTCCGGATCAACGGCATCGCCAAGGGGTCCGGCATGATCGCGCCGGACATGGCGACGATGCTGTCGTTCGTGACGACCGACGCGGCGATCCCGGCCGACGTCCTGCAGACCCTCCTGAGCCGCACGACGGCGCGCACCTTCAACGCCATCACCGTCGACAGCGACACCTCGACCAGCGACACCCTCATGCTGTTCGCCACCGGCCAGGTCGCGCACGCCGCGGTCACCGCCCCGGCCGATCCGGCGCTGCGCGACTTCCGCGCCAAGCTTGAGGACCTGCTGAAGGATCTGGCGCTGCAGGTGGTGCGCGACGGCGAGGGCGCGCAGAAACTGATCGAGATCACGGTCAGCGGCGCCGCCTCGGCGCGCGCCGCCCGCCGCATCGCCCTCGCGATCGCCGACTCGCCGCTGGTCAAGACGGCGATCGCCGGCGAGGACGCCAACTGGGGACGGATCGTCATGGCGGTCGGAAAATCCGGCCAGAAGGCTGATCGAGACCGGCTCAGCATCGACATCGGCGGCGTCGCGGTGGCGCGCGACGGAACCCGCGTCGAGGGCTTCGATGAGGCGCCGGTCGCCGCCCACATGAAGGGCCGGGAGATCAAGGTCGCGGTCGATGTCGGCGTCGGAACCGGCCGCGCCACCGTGTGGACCTGCGACTTGACCCACGGCTACATCGACATCAACGCCGACTACCGAAGCTGAACACGGTGGGCGACCTCGACGGCTGCATGACCGGGGACGGAGCCGCGGACGCGCCGGCGTTGCCGATTGTCCTGGTGGTTGCGGTGGCGCTGGTCGATGTCGACGGGCGGGTGTTGATCGCGCAACGCCCCGAGGGCAAGTCGCTCGCCGGGTTGTGGGAGTTTCCGGGCGGCAAAGTCGATCCGGGCGAGACCCCAGAGGCGGCGCTGATCCGCGAGTTGCGCGAGGAACTCGGCATCGACACCGCCGCTTCCTGCCTCGCCCCCCTCACCTTCGCCTCGCACCGCTATGAGGCGTTCCATCTGCTGATGCCGCTGTACGCCTGCCGGCGCTGGACCGGCACGGTGACCGCCCGCGAAGGCCAGGCGCTCGCCTGGGTGCGCCCGGTGCGGCTCGCCGACTACGCGATGCCGCCGGCGGACGCGCCTCTGGTGGCGATGATCCGCGACATTCTCGGATAGGCTGCCGGCTCTTCCTCCGGCGGAGGAAGCCCGCCCTGAGCGCCTCGACCCGCTGAAGAAGGCCGCCGGGTCCGGCTGGACCCGGCGGTACTTCCCCGTGCGGCTTACCCCGCCTTAGGCCGACCGGACGCCCGCCAGGAACTCCTCGACCGTCCGGCGCAGCGTGCCGGACTCGGCCGAAAGCTGGCCCGCCGAGGCGTTGACCTGTTCGGCGGCGGTGCCGGTGTCGGACGCCGCCTGCGTCACGCCCGTAATGTTGCGCGACACCTCGTGCGTCCCCTTCGCCGCCTCCTGCACGTTGCGCGAGATTTCGCGGGTCGCCGCCCCCTGCTCCTCGACCGCCGAGGCGATGCTGCCGGCGATCTCGTTGATCTCCGAGATCGTCGTGCCGATGCCCTGGATCGCCGACACCGCGTCGCCGGTGGCGGTCTGGATGCCACCGATGTGCTGGCCGATCTCCTCGGTCGCCCGGGCGGTCTGGGCGGCCAGGGACTTCACCTCGCCGGCCACCACCGCGAAGCCCTTGCCCATCTCGCCGGCCCGCGCCGCCTCGATGGTGGCGTTCAGCGCCAGCAGGTTGGTCTGGGCGGCGATGTCCTGGATCAGGTTCACCACCTCGCCGACCTTGCGGGCGGCCTCGGCCAGGGTCTGCACCTGGGCGTTGGTCGCCTCGGCGTCCTGGCTCGCCTGGTTGGCGATCCGGGCCGACTGGGTGACCTGCCGGCCGATCTCCTCGATCGATCCGGAGAGTTCCTCGGACGCCGAGGCCACCGCCTGGACGTTCGCTGAGGCCTGCTCGGACGCGGCCGCCACGGCGCTGGCCTGCCGGTTGGTCTCTTCCGCCGTCGCCGACATCGACGAGGCGGTCGCCTGCAACTCGTCGGTGGACGAGGCGAACTGCGTCAGCACCGACGCCACCGCCTGGTCGAAGCCGCGCGTCAGGTCCTCGATGCGGCGGGCGCGGGCCTCGCGGGCGGCGCGCTCGGTCTCCTGCTCGGCGGCCAACTGCTCGGCCCGGATCATGTTGTCCTTGAAGACCTGCACGGCGCTGGCCATCTGGCCGACCTCGTCCCGGCGACCTCGGGCCGGGATCTCGACGGCCTTGTCGCCGTTCGCCAACCGGCCCATCGCCGCGGTCATGGCGGCGATCGGCCCGGAAATGCCGCGTCCGATCAGGACCGCCGAGATCACGCCGAGGACCAGCGCGACGACGGCGACGACGACCCCGACCCAGAGCGCCTGATCGATGGCGGCCGAGGTTTGAGGGCCGAGCACGTCCTGACGGTCCTGGCTCTGGGTCCGAAGGGAATAGAGCGATGCCGCCATCTTCGGGCCAAGCGTGTCGAGTTGCTCGCGAACGATCCTGTTGCGGTCTACCACCAGCTTCGCGACGTCCCCGAACGCCGTCTCATACTGCTCAAGCAGCTTGGCCAGCGGCTGAATCGACTGCCGCGCGGCGTCACTGACCGCCGACGACGCCAGCGTCTGAAGCGCCGCCCGGGTTGCAGCGATCTCGTCGGCCACTCTCCGGGCCTCCGCGTCGCCGTTCGACAGCAGGAAGCGGTTCGCGGACAGCCGGGCCAGCAGCAGGTGCACCTCGGCCTGGGCCGCCTGGTAGACCCCGCCGGCGTTGCCGCCCGCCCGTTCACCCTCCATGACGGCGGTCATCAGACGTTCCGCCTGCGGACCGACCTCGTTCAGGGTCGTCACCAGTTGATCCCGCCTCGCGCGCATCGTGACGATGACCTCGAAGTTGGCGAGATAGCGTTCGAAGTCGCGCTTCACGTCCTCGACCTGGGCTCGCCGCGCCGGATTGTTGAACAATTCCAAGGCGGCGGCGGCCGCCTTGTCGGCCTTCACGGCCTCGCGCCGGACCGTCTCCGCCGCGTCCTGGTTGCCGGTTCGCATGAACACCTGGACACCAACCCGGGCGGCCAGCAGGTCGGCGACGATATCCGACGCCGCGTTGCTCTGCCGGGCGAGCCGTCGATACTCGTCGACCGCCTGGTTGGCGTTCGACAGCCCGAGCACGGCCATGCCGCTGGCCACGAGCAGGAACACGATCAGTATGCCCGAATTGACCCCGACCTTGGCCGAGACCCTGAGATTGTCCAAGAACGACACGGTGGTTTAGCTCCGATCTGTTCGCGCCACCCGCATGAGCGAGTCTCCCCACCCACCGCTGGCGCACTTTGACGTCGGCCGCCACAGTCCTCTCGAAGAATTAATAACCCATTAACAGAGAATTCAATCAAACAACCCGGATGCGGTTGTCTTGCTCCAGACTAACTAACACGATCAGGTGTCAAGTAGTGGTTTGTGCTTACTTCGATTGACGGGGCTCGCCCACGGGCGTTTCAGCACCGCCGAGCGCGTCGGCCAGCCGGGCCGAGGCGGACCCCGGGCGCAGCGCCCTCGGCTGGTCCGCCGATGGCGCCCATCCGGTCAGATACAGCACCTGGAAGCGCGCCGGCACCCGGCCGTCCGGCCCGGCGAAGCGGGCGGCGTAGATCTCGGCGGCGCGGGCGAACAGGGCGCGCGGCGTCGGCGCGCGGCGGCGCTCGAGGACGGCGTTGCTTTCGCCCATGCCCCTGAGGTCGCGCATCAGGTGGAAGGCGCTGGCGTAGGTCACCGGGATGGTGTCGGCGTCGGCCACCGGCAGCGCGAATCCGGCGCGCTGCAGCAGGCCGGCCGCGTCGCGCAGGTCGGCGAACGGCGACACCCGGGGACTGACCCCGCCCGCGACCTCGCTCTCGGCCTCGTACAGCGCGTCGCGCAATTCGACCAGGGTGTCGCCGCCCAGCATGGCGGCCAGCAGCAGGCCGTCGGGCCGCAGCGCGCGCCGGATCTGCGACAGGGCGCCCGGCAGGTCGTTGACCCAATGCAGGGACAGCGCGCCGAACACCGCGTCGAGCGACCCGTCGGCGAACGGCAGCGCCTCCTCGTCGACCGCCGCCGCCGGGCCGTCGGCGCCGCGGGCGCGCGCCCACACCGGCGCCAGGTCGGTCTGGACCAGGGTATCGACCCGGCCGCTCGCCCGCAGCCGCCGGCCGAGCGCGCCCGAGCGCGCGCCGAGCTCGACGGCAAGCGGAAACCGCCGGCGGATGTCCTCCAGGCGCTCGGCCAGGCGCTCGGCCACCGCCTCCTCCAGGAACCCGAACCCGCCATAGCCCGGCGCCGCGCGTTCGCGGCGGCGGCGGACCAGGGATCGGTCGAAGACGAGCATGGGATCGGTCATGCGCCGGTATATGGACCAGCGGCGGTGCCTGCGCACCCGGAAACCGCCCTGCCCGGTCCATAGCCGGTCGCATGGATTGGAAAGCCGGATTGACCAGGGCGGCGGGCGGGGCGGCGACGCTGGTCCTCGACGCCCTGATGCCGCCGCGCTGCGCGGCGTGCGGCGAGCCGGTGGACCATCCGCGGGCGCTGTGCCTCGCCTGCTGGTCGAACCTGGCCTTCATCGGCCACCCATGCTGCGCGGTCTGCGGCGATCCGTTCGAGGTGGCGCCCCCGGGAGACCCGGTCTGCGGCGACTGCATGGCGGCGCCGCCGCCGTGGCGGCGGGCCCGCTCGGCGTTGCGCTACGACGCGGCGAGCCGGGCGCTGGTGCTGGGCTTCAAGCACGGCGACCGGCTGCAGCTGGGCGGGCTGCTCGCCGGCTGGATGCGGCTGGCCGGGGCCGAGCTGCTGGCCGACGCCGACGTGCTGGTGCCGGTGCCGCTGCACCGCTGGCGGCTGCTGGCCCGGCGCTACAACCAGGCCGCCGTGCTGGCGCGCGCGCTCGGGCGGGCGGCCGGCATGCCGGTGTCGGACCGGGCGCTGGTGCGCGCCAAACCCACGCCGAGCCAGGGCCAACTGACCCGTTCGCAACGCGCCCGCAACGTCCAGGCCGCGTTCCGGGTCGAGGTGCGGCGACAGCCGGAGATCGCCGGCCGCCGCGTCCTGCTGGTCGACGACGTTCTCACCTCGGGCGCCACCGCCGGGGCCTGCGCCCGCGTCCTGCTGCGGGCTGGTGCGGCCTCGGTGGATCTCCTGACGCTGGCGCGGGTTGTGTAACCGACACGCGGACGTGTGGGTCCGCGATGTCATCGTCGCTGGCGAAGCGGCCCCGCCGCCCCTACTCTTCCCCACGGAACCGACGGAGACCCCCATGGCCAGCAAGGTCGAGATCTACACCACCATGTTCTGCCCGTTCTGCTACCGGGCGAAGGCGCTGCTGAAGAAGAAGGGCGTCGAGTTCACCGAATACGACGTCGGCGCTTCCTCCGACGCCCGCACCCGCATGCGCGAGCGCGCCGACGGCCGGCACACCGTGCCGCAGGTCTTCATCGACGGCGTCGGGATCGGCGGGTCGGACGACCTTGCGGCCCTCGACCGGCAGGGTAAGCTCGACACCATGCTCGGCTTGACAGGCTGAGCCGTTCCACCCGCGTTTCCGGGAGACCCGCGATGACCAAGCTGACCGTCGCCTGCGTCCAGACCAACACCCAGCGCGACCCGCGGGAGAACGTCGAGCGCGTGTCGCCGATGATCCGCGAGGCGGCGGCGCGAGGCGCCCAGCTGATCACCACGCCCGAGATCGTCGGCATGCTGGAGCCGAAGCGCGATCAGGCGCTGGCCAAGGCGAAGCCGGAGGAGAGCCACGAGGTGCTCGCGGCGTTCCGCGGCCTGGCCGCCGAGCTCGGCGTGTGGCTGCTGATCGGCTCGATCTCGATCAAGGTGTCCGACGATAAGCTCGCCAACCGCAGCTTCCTGGTCGACGACCGCGGCAACGTGGTGGCGCGCTATTCGAAGATCCACATGTTCGACGTGCAGGTCGGCGACGGCCAGACCTACCGCGAGAGCAACACCTACCGGCCCGGCACCGAGGCGGTGATCGCCGAGACCCCGTGGGGCCGGATGGGCATGACGATCTGCTACGACATCCGCTTCCCCTACCTGTACCGCGCGCTGGCGCAGGCCGGTGCCGAGGTACTGTTCGCGCCGGCGGCCTTCACCAAGGTCACCGGCGAGGCGCATTGGCACGTCCTGCAGCGCGCCCGCGCGATCGAGACCGGGTGCTACGTGATCTCGGCGGCCCAGACCGGCGAGCACGCCGAAGGCCGGCGAACCTACGGTCACTCCGTCATTGTCGACCCGTGGGGCCGGGTGATCGCCGATGCTGGCGAAGAGGTCGGGGTGATCACCGCCGAGATCGACCTCGCCGAGGTGGCGGCGGCACGGGCCAAGGTCCCGTCGTTGACCCACGACCGTGCCATCGGCGAGCCGGTGGTGTACGGCGAGGCGTTCCGCCAGGCCGGCGAGTAAGCGCCGCACCCGCTATCCCGCTACCGCTTCCGGGCCCGGCCGCGCCGGCTGATCCTTCGCTGTCGCCCTGAGGCTTGGCACCGCGCGCCGCGCGGTTGCCGCCATTGTTGGCTGACCGGCACTGGGGCCGGCGCCTCGACCATCCCTGTATCCGGCGCTCTCGTCACGGCGCATCGCCGCCACTAGGGCAGACGCCCCGACCATCCGTTCGACCATCACCCGTCGCTTCTCCCGCGGGGTCGCAACCCCCGTCTCGGCCGGCACGGCGCGTTCCGCCGCCTCACGCTTGTATCGATAATGCGAATTAGTTGCAATACTGACTTTCGAGATGACGCGTTCACAGATTTGATGCTTGAAGCATCAATATAAGTGTACAGAATATAACTAATCATTTCTTGAGCCCGAAACACCTGGTTCCGATGATCACGTCCGCCCAACTCCGCGCCTCGCGCGCCCTGCTCGGCATCGACCAGCGCCGGTTGGCCGAGTTGTCGGGCCTGTCGGTCCCGACCATCCAGCGCATGGAGGCGAGCGGCGGGGTGATCCGCGGCAACGTCGATTCCCTGATGAAGCTGACCGCCGCCCTCGACGGCGCCGGCATCGAGTTGATCGGCGACGGCGCAATCAGCCCGGCCGGCGGGCGCGGCGTGCGGCTGAAGGCGGCGGCATCAGGGATCGATCCGGGCGTCGAGCCCGACCGGATCGAGTAGGGAGCCGCGCGCCATGCCGATCCTGGTCGCCCTGTGGTGCACCGCCGCCCTGCTGGCGACCGCCGTCGCGGCGGTGGCGATCGGGCGGCATCCCTGGGGCCGCCCGCTGGTGTACGGCGTCAGCCTGACGGCTTCTATGGTCGCCGGGGCGGCCGCGCTGGTCCATCTCGTCGCGCCGCCCGGTGGCGACCTCACCGTGATCCTGCCGCTCGGCCTGCCCTGGCTCGGCATGCACCTTCGGCTCGACGCGCTGGCGGCGTTCTTCCTGGTGGTGGTCAACCTCGGCGCCTTCGCCGCCAGCCTGTACGGCATCGGCCACGGCCGGCATGAGCCCGCGCCGCAACGGGTGCTGCCGTTCTTCCCGGCGTTCCTGGCCGGCATGACCATGGTGGTGCTGGCGGCCGACGCCTTCACCTTCCTGCTGTCGTGGGAGTTCATGTCGCTGGCGTCGTGGGCGCTGGTGATGGCCCATCACCGCGACGCCGGCAACTCCCGGGCCGGGTATGTCTACCTGGTGATGGCAAGCTTCGGGACGCTGGCGCTGCTGCTCGCCTGCGGCCTGCTGGCCGGGCCGGCGGGCGGCTACGCCTTCGCCGACATGCGCGGCGGCGGGCACGACGCGACGACCGCGACGCTGGTGCTGGTCCTGGTCCTGCTCGGGGCCGGCTCGAAGGCCGGCCTCGTGCCGCTGCACGTCTGGCTGCCGCTCGCCCACCCGGCGGCTCCCAGCCACGTGTCGGCGCTGATGAGCGGGGTGATGACCAAGGTCGCGGTCTACGGGTTCGTGCGGATCGTCTTCGACCTGCTGGGCGGCTCGCCCTGGTGGTCCGCCATGATCGTGCTGGCCTTCGGCGGTGCCAGCGCGGTGCTTGGCGTGCTGTACGCGCTGATGCAAACCGACCTCAAGCGGCTGCTCGCCTACTCCACGATCGAGAACGTCGGGATCGTGTTCATCGGCCTCGGCCTGGCGCTGGCGTTCCAGTCCAACGCCATGGGCACCGCGGCGGCGCTGGCCTTCACTGCCGCCCTGCTGCATGTCCTGAACCACGCGCTGTTCAAGAGCCTGCTGTTCCTCGGCGCCGGCGCCGTGCTGACGGCGACGGGAGCCCGCGACGTCGAGCGCCTGGGCGGGCTGATCCGCCGGATGCCGGTCACCAGCGCCCTGTTCCTGGTCGGCTGCGTGGCGATTTCGGCGCTGCCGCCGCTGAACGGCTTCGTGTCGGAATGGCTGACCTTCCAGGCGGTCCTGCAGAGCCCCGAGCTGCCGCAATGGGGGCTGCGGATCATGGTGCCGGCGGTCGGTGCCCTGCTGGCGCTGGCGGCGGCCCTGGCCGGCGCCTGCTTCGTGCGGGCTTTCGGCGTGACATTCCTCGGCCGGCCACGCTCGACGGCGGCCGAGACCGCGCGCGAGGTCGACCGGGTGTCGCTGGCGGCGATGACCGTCCTCGCCGCCCTGTGCGTGCTCGCCGGGTTGCTGCCCGGTGTGGCGATCGACGCGCTGGCGCCGGTCGCCGAGGCCATCGTCGGGGCCCGGATGCCGGCGCAGGGGGCGAGCGCCTGGCTGACGATCGTCCCGATCGCCGAGAGCCGCGGTTCCTACAACGGTCTGCTGGTGATGGTGTTCGTCGCCGGCTCGGCGGCGGTCGCCGCGCTGGCCATCCACCGGTTCGGGTCTCGCGCGACCCGCCGGGCGCCGGCCTGGGATTGCGGGTTCCCGGTGCCGAGCCCGGCCACCCAGTACACCGCCGGCAGCTTTTCCCAGCCGATCCGGCGGGTGTTCGCCACCCTGGTGTTCCGGGCCCGCGAGCGGGTCGAGATGCCGCCGCCCGGCGCCACCGCGCCGGCCCGCCTGACCGTCGAGTGGCGCGATCCGGCCTGGGATGGCCTGTACACCCCGTTCGCCGGCCTGGTGACCGCCGCCGCCGAGCGGCTGAACCGGCTGCAGTACCTGACCATCCGGCGCTACCTCAGCCTGGTGTTCGCCTCGCTCGTCGGCCTGCTGCTGGCGGTGGCGCTATGGCCATGATCCTCGAGCTGCTGGTCCAGGGCGCCCAGATGGCGCTGGTGCTGCTGCTGGCGCCGCTGCTGACCGGGTTCGTGCGCACGGTGAAGGCGCGCCTGCTGCGCCGCCGCGGGCCGTCGATCCTGCAGCCCTACCGCGACCTCGCCCGGCTGCTGCGCAAGGAGGTGGTGCTGGCCGAGAACGCCTCCTGGCTGTTCCGGACCACGCCCTACCTGGTGGTCGCCGCCACCTGGGTGGCTGCCGCCCTGGTGCCGACCTTCGCGACCGGCCTGATCTTCAGCTGGACCGCCGACCTGATCGCGATCATCGCGCTGCTGGCCAGCGCCCGGTTCTTCCTGGCGCTCGCCGGGATGGACGTTGGCACCAGCTTCGGCGGCATCGGCTCCAGCCGGGAGGTCATGATCGCCTCGCTCGCCGAACCGGCGATGATCATGATCGTGTTCACCCTGGCCCTGGTCGCCGGGTCGACGCAGCTGTCCACCGTCGCGACCGTGCTCGCCGGACCGGAGGTCGGATTGCGGGTCTCGCTCGGCCTCGCTTTGGTGGCGCTGGTGATGGTGGCGATCGCCGAGAACGGCCGCATCCCGGTCGACAACCCGGCGACCCACCTCGAACTCACCATGGTGCACGAGGCGATGGTGCTGGAGTACTCGGGGCGGCATCTGGCCATGATCGAGCTGGCGGCGGCGATCAAGCTGCTGCTGTACGTCTCGCTGATCGCGGCGGTGTTCGCCCCCTGGGGGATCGTTCCGGCGGGTGGCGGCGGTGCCGGCGCCTGGGCGGCCAGCCTGCTCGCCTACGCCGCCAAGCTGGCCGTCGGCGGCTTCCTGCTGGCGCTGTTCGAGACCGCGATCGCCAAGATGCGGGTGTTCCGGGTGCCAGATTTCCTGGGCGCGGCGCTGATGCTCGGGCTGCTCGGCACCCTGCTGCTGTTCGTGTCGCGGAGCCTCTGATGGACCGGCTGGTCTTCGACGTCGCGCACATGCTGGCTGGCGGGCTGGTCCTGGTCAGCTTCGTTATGCTGTACCAGGACCGGCTGTCCGCCCTGTTGAAGGTGTACGCCCTGCACGCCCTGGTCCTGACCGCGTCGGTGGCGTGGCAGGCGTTCGTCCACGACGCCCCGCACCTCTACATCACCGCCGCGATCGCGCTCACCTTCAAGGCGGTGGCGATCCCGATCGCCCTGCACCGGATCATCCGCCGCCTCGGCATTCACCGCGAGATCGAGACCGTGGTCGGCATCGGCCCGACCATGCTGGCCGGCATGGCGCTGGTGGCGCTGTCGATGGTGGTGATGCTGCGGGTCACGCCCGAGGCCGACCCGCTGGCCCGCGAGGATCTCGCCTTCGCGCTCGCCGTGGTGCTGCTCGGCATGCTGACGATGGTCACGCGCCGCAACGCCGTCGGCCAGGTCGTGGGCTTCATGGCGCTCGAGAACGGGCTGGTGCTGGCGGCGACCGGCGCCAAGGGCATGCCGCTGGTGGTCGAGATCAGCGTGGCGTTCTCGATCCTGATCGCGTTCATCGTCATCGGCATCTTCCTGTTCCGGATCCGCGAGCGCTTCGACACGGTGGATGTCCAGGCGCTCGACCGGTTCCGGGGGGACCGGCGATGATAGCGTGGGACCTCGACGCCCTGGCGGCGGTGCTGCTGGTGCCGCTCGCGGCGGCCGCCGCGCTGGCGCTGCTGCCGGGCTACCGGGCGACGTCGCGGCTCAACGTCCTGGCCTCGCTGCTGACCTTCGTGGCGGCGCTGACCCTGCTGGTCGGGGAACGGCCGGCCCCCGGCGCCTACCTGATGATCGACGACCTCAACATCGTGTTCGTCGCCCTCAGCACCTTCATCGGCTTCACCACCAGCGTGTTCAGCGCCAGCTACATCGCCCACGAGATCGAGACCGGCCGGCTGACCCCCGGCTACCTGCGGTTCTACCACGCCATGTACCAGGTCATGATGTTCGCCATGAACCTGGCGCTGGTCGCCAACAACATCGGCCTGATGTGGGTGGCGGTCGAGATCGCCACCCTGAGCACCGTGCTGATGGTCGGCATCTACCGGAGCCACGCGGCGCTGGAGGCGGCGTGGAAGTATTTCATCCTCGGCAGCGTCGGCATCGCGCTGGCGCTGTTCGGCACCATCCTGGTCTACATGGCGGCGATCCCGGTGATCGGCGAAGGCCCCGACGCCATGGTCTGGACGGTGCTGATCGCGCACGCCGCCGGCTTCGACCCGGCGCTGATCAACGTCGCCTTCGTGTTCCTGCTGCTCGGCTACGGCACCAAGGTCGGCCTGGTGCCGCTGCACGCCTGGCTGCCGGACGCCCACGCCGAGGGTCCGACGCCGATCTCGGCGGTGCTGTCCGGGCTGCTGCTGAACGTCGCGCTGTACGCCCTGCTCCGCTTCAAGCTGCTGATGGCCGCCAACCCCGGCGCGCTGGCGACCGGGCCGCTGATGATGGCGATGGGGCTGGCGTCGCTGCTGTTCGCCGCGCTCATGCTGTACCGCCGCCGCGACATCAAGCGGATGTTCGCCTACTCCTCGATCGAGCACATGGGCATCATCGTGTTCGCCTTCGGGATCGGCGGCCCGCTCGCGAACTTCGCCGGCCTGCTGCACATGGTGATGCACAGCCTTACCAAGTCGGCGATCTTCTTCGCGGTCGGCCACATCACCCAGGTCAAGGGTACCCAGCGCATGGCCGACATCGGCGGGCTGACCGAAAGCCATCCCTGGCTCGGCTGGAGCCTGGTGGTCGGCGTCGTCGCCATTGCCGGGCTGCCGCCGACCGGCGTGTTCATGAGCGAGTTCCTGCTGATCAGCTCGACCTTCGCCCGCGAGCCGCTGCTGGCGATCCTGCTGGTGCTGGGCCTGCTGCTGGCGTTCGGTGCCCTGCTGCTGCGGGTCGGCGCCCTGGCGTTCGGCGAGATCAGAGGGCCGGTCGCACCGGTCAAGGCGTCGTACCTGCCGATGCTCGCGCACCTCACGCTGGTGCTGGTCGCCGGGGTCTACCTGCCGGCGCCGGTGGTGGCGTGGTTCCGGCATATCGCGGCGCTGCTCGGATGATTCGGGAGGAGCGGACATGCCGGCGCTGATCGATCTCGTCCTGGCCGGCCGGCGGGTCGACGGGCACCGGCCGTGGCCGCGCGCCGAGGTCGACGCCGACACCTGGCGGTTCGCCGCCGGTCAACTCGCCGAGGGGCGGTGGAGCCTTCTGGACCTCTGGGGCGAGCCGGGACGGGTGCACATGACACTGCTGGAGGAGCCGGCCGCCACGCCCGCCGGCGCCGGCATCGCGACCGTCAGCCTCGACTGCCCCGGCGGGCGCTATCCCTCGGTCGCGCGGCACCATCCGCCGGCGCTCCGCCTGGAACGCACCCTGCGCGACCTGTACGGGCTGGAGCCGGACGGGCTGCCGGACCCGCGCCCGTGGCTCGACCACGACCGCTGGGGCGTGCGCCACCCGCTCGGCGCCGCCGACCGCGCGGCACCTCCGTTGCCGCCCTACGACTTCCTGCCGGCCGAGGGCGAGGGCCTGCACCAGATCCCGGTCGGCCCGGTGCACGCCGGCATCATCGAGCCCGGGCATTTCCGCTTCACCGCCAGCGGCGAGACGGTGGTTCGGCTGGAAGAGCGCCTGGGGTGGGTCCACAAGGGCATCGACGGCCTGATGGCGGGCGCCGGGATCGAGCGGGCGGCGGCGCTGGCCGGCCGGATCTCGGGCGACAGCACCGTCGCCTACGCCCTGGCCTTCGCCCGCGCCGTCGAGCACGCTCTCGAGGTCGAGGCGCCGCCGCGCGCCCGGCTGCTGCGCGCGCTGATGGCGGAGCTGGAGCGGCTGGCCAACCATTTCGGCGACATCGGCGCGATCTGCAACGACGCCTCGTTCGCGATCATGCTGGCGCATTGCGGGGTGCTGCGCGAGCGCGTGCTGCGCGCCGCCGAGGCCTGCTTCGGGCATCGGCTGATGCGCGACCGGGTGGTGCCGGGGGGCGTCGCCGTCGAGCCCGCCAACGCCGCGCTGGCGGCACTGCCGGACCTGGTCGAGGAGGCCCGCCGGACGTTCCCGGCGCTGGTCGAGCTGTACGACACCTCCGCCTCGCTGCAGGACCGAACCGTGACCACCGGCCATCTGTCCACCGAACTGGCCCGGCTGTACGCCGCCGGCGGCTTCGTCGGCCGGGCTTCGGGACGCGGCTTCGACGCCCGCCGCAGCCCCGGCTACTCGCCCTACGACGCGCTGTCCTTCGAGGTGCCGGTGCGCGAGGACGGCGACGTCAACGGCCGGGTGTGGATCCGCATCCAGGAGGTCGGGCAGAGCCTGTCGCTGGTCGAGCAGATCCTGGCGGCTTTGCGGGACGGGCCGATCCGCAGCGTCCTGCCGGCCGGCGGCGGCGAGGGCGCCGCCCTGGTCGAGGGCTTCCGCGGCGACATCCTGGCCTGGGTCCGGATCGGCCCCGACGGCCGGGTCGAGCGCAGCCGGCTGCGCGACCCGTCCTGGTTCCAGTGGCCGCTGCTGGAGGCGGTGATCGAAGGCAACATCGTCGCCGACTTCCCGCTCTGCAACAAATCCTTCAACTGCTCGTATTCCGGCCACGACCTGTAGGGGACACGATGCGCAAGCTGCTCCTCGACGGCCTGCTCCGCCGCCCGCTGACCGAGCCCGGCCCCGGCGCCGGCGACGCAGCGCTCGACGAACTGGCGGCGGCGCTCGACGGCGCGGCGCGGCGCCGGCTCGGCCGCAGCCTGTCGATCCGCCAGGTCGACGCCGGCTCCTGCAACGGCTGCGAGCTGGAGATCCACGCCCTCAACAACGCCTTCTACGACGTCGAGCGCTTCGGCATCCGCTTCGTCGCCTCGCCGCGCCACGCCGACGTGCTGCTGGTGACCGGGCCGGTCACCCGGAACATGCGCGAGGCGCTGGCCCGCACCTGGGACGCCGTGCCGGCGCCGAAATGGGTGGTGGCGGTCGGCGACTGCGCGCTCGACGGCGGGATCTTCGCCGGCAGCTACGCGGTCGAGGGCGGAGTGTCGGCGGTGGTGCCGGTCGACCTGCACATCCGCGGCTGCCCGCCCTCCCCGACCGAACTGCTGAAGGGCCTGCTGGCGCTGCTGGAGACGGTGGATTCGCGCTGACATGACGGCGACGGAGCGGCGGTCCCGGATCGCCCGCGCTGGCGCGCGGTCGTCCGGGATGACGACAGTGGTGGGAGGGTCCATGCAATGAGCGCGCACCGCCCCACCCTGTCGTCATCCCGGCCAAGCGCAGCGCGAGCCGGGAGCCAGCCGCCGCTTAGTCGGCGCCACCATCGGCAACCCACCGTCGCGCCGTAGGCCCAAGAAAGAGAGG
>Ga0208414_1000665_pt1 | contig 31277 bp, 42 predicted proteins | sample AntAceMetag02UKE_FD_184770 | JGI IMG/M metagenome (GOLD analysis project Ga0208414, IMG submission 184770) | Saline lake microbial communities from Ace Lake, Antarctica - Antarctic Ace Lake Metagenome 02UKE (SPAdes) (version 2) | ecosystem: Environmental > Aquatic > Non-marine Saline and... | reverse complement strand
TTTACGCTTACCGTCTTTGATATAGCAAACTTTGCTATCTTGAAAGTCAATTTCGGGATTTTCGTATAGACTACACATAGACAAAAAGCGTGATGTGTCATAAATGCACGCTTGTATCGGAAATTCATCAGTAATAGATGCAATTGCCATAACTGTTTTCTGTGGACTGATTGTGCGAAGTTCCGAACCTGGCTTGAATACAACCGATGGGTTGATTGTTGCAAAATTCTTTAGAATTGTGAGCGTCTGTTCTGAAAGTTTCATAGTTTCTCCTTATTCACTTTTTCATAATATAGGCAATTGCCTTAGGTTTATAATATAACATTTGTATATAGATGTCAATCATTTAGTTCATGAAGACATCTATATTTACTTTGGTCGAAGTTTTATTAAACTTTTGCTTTACAGCTTCTTCTAGATCAATGCCGTAGCAACTAGCTAGTAGATCAAGAGTTATAAGAACATCGCCCATTTCTTCCAGTAGGTTTTCGAGTAATTCTTCTTCTGTATTTTTATTCCCGATAATACCATTTCGAGCTCTATAGAGTTTCTTTACTGCATTTAGTAGTTCACCAGCTTCACCTGAGAATTCGACGGCCCTGAATAGCACATCTACTTTATCAGAACCTACCCAGTGCTTTTGCCGTTCTGCATTCTTTTCTCGCAGTTCACGTAGAATACTCATGGTCTAATTCCTAACTTTTTCTTTTTGTAATTTTTTGGATTTGATTTTTTAGTCGAAGTAGGTGACGCACCTAGTTTTGCAATTGAGGACATATCACCCCTAAAGATATATGTACCTACATGGTTTAGTTTAATCCATGGGCACATATAAACTGAAAGACCAATTTTTCGTGTATTCCAACAAAAGAAATAATCCTCTGATAGATATCGGCGAGTTTCAGGATCGATTCCGCAATCAAAATATGCCATAATATCCTTAGAGCCATCAAAGTGTGCAGTTCGTGCATGGTCGGGCTTGTAGTTTAGTTCAGGATAAGCATTTTCATATATGTTAAAAGTAGTTTGTGGAATTAGCATGAAACCAGTACCTGCCTCTGCAACTTCAACTGGTTCATCAATTCTAAATGAAGATCCACCTACTACAGGATTAAAAACAAAATCTGATGCATATGTGCTTAGTTGAAACGGATTATCAGTAATCTTCTTCTCTACTGCTGCCTGAATCTTTTCCCACGCAATTGTTTTCTTAGGATATGGGGCAGTTATCACATGATATTTGTCTGGGTAGCTTACTTGAATGCCGAGCATGGAAAGCACATCATTGGCATTAAAACCAATATCAGAATCAATGAACATTAAATGTGTGTAGTCAGAACGTAGGAATTCATCGACGCAATAATTGCGCGCGCGGGTAATTAAGCTCTCATTAAAAAGATAATAGAAATTTACCCTAATACCATATTTAGCACACAGAGTAGCAAGATCGGTAGTAGACTTTGCAAAAAGACCTGAACAATTCCCACCAAACATTGGTACTCCAACGAACAAAGAGTACTTCCTAAGTTCTTCTACGGTTATTTCTAATTTCATCGAGTAATCATTTCCAAATCAGCCTCTGCTCGCAGGATTGCTTGTATTCTTAATATATCTGCTAGGATATCCCACGAACTGTCATGTAACTGAAACACTTGTTCCCAGAACTTTTCATCCTGAATAGGAATAAACGAGTTTACTTTAGGGAAGTCAAGTTTTGCATCAATAAATGTTCTTGTGTCTCGTACCTTCCAATGCGGCAGATACTCCTTTAAATGTAGTTCTTTCTGTTGCGACTCAAATAGTCTCCAAAGAATAGGAGGGTCAAATGAGTTCGAACGAGACCACCAATAGTTAATCTTGCCAGCATCAGTTAGATATGATAGAAAATCCAAGGTAAACTCTGACACAGTTTTATCAGATTTCAGTGGTAAAATCTTCTTTTGAATCTCGGGCGGTTGATCCTGCCAGAATTGTATAGTGCTATCATATACCTTCCATTGATATTTGTCAACCTGTTCCTTAACGGAAAGTTTGGATTTTTGCATATCGGCAATTGATCTTGTCGTATATGGGTTCGCTGAAATCATTTTATCAGTATCAAATACAAAATATGAGCAGTCAATAACTGCACAATCATATACATTAGTACCGAAAGTTTCAAAGTCGATGATGGCATGGCGCATTTATTTAATTCCTTTATGTACCGAAGAATCGTTCAATATTATCTTCCTCAACTACAGTAGCATGCTTCGTAATAGCAGCCGCGAAGATAGTTTCTAGTTTATGTTTAAAGTTTATATCTGAATTCTGTGCATAAGCCCTATCGGCGAGATCTTGCCTATCTGTAATAGTCAAGTTGCTAAATTCAGCAACAGCTTTGATGAACTCTTGCTTTGTTCTTACTACCCGTATGTACCGTTTTTTCATTACATCGTCGCACATCTCTAGTGCTGGATGATTGTTTCCCTTAGTACCAAAAACAATTAATGGCACACCTCGTACTAGCGATTCAAACGAAGTAATTGTAAATGTATCATAAGGTGCCAGCCCGACGAATGTACACAAAGAAGTAGAGATATGATTCATTATGACATCGTGTGGTTGATCAAAGAGTGTTACTCTAAGTGGGTCGGAAGCAAACTTAGCAAGATTTTTTTTACCATATTCTTTTATCTTTTCGTCTGATGAAAGATAAGCTGTCGTAGTAAATACTTCTGATTTATATTCAGTACCACTAAGAACTTCATGTATACCAAATGTTTTCTTGCCGGGATTCATTGCTGACACGTGTCGGATAATATCATCCGATACCTTTGCAATATGCTTTTGCTCGGTATAGATACTATGCAGAACATCGTCAGCTTTTAACTCGTCAAAATCCCATTCAGATCTGGTCTTTGCATAATATTTTTCAAACTTTGTTTTATGAAAGTCTGAAACACATAGCGCATAAATTGATCTTCTAGTAAGTTTATAGAATAGATTTGCATTGTTCAGATCGGTAAAAAAACCTGGCATTGTATGATTTTGGTATATAATAGGCACATCGACAATAGATGTGAGTTTAGAATATACCGAATTTACATCGTGATTTGAGAAGATTAGATCGGGCTTATACTTAATGATATCAGCATATAAAGACTCGAGTATTTCTTTCCTGCGAGTCTTATAATATGCTTTTACACCAGATGCTTCTAAATCTTTATTGTAAATAAAAACATTATGTTTAGTTTCATCTAAATTACTTGCTAGAGCAAATACGCGAGTATCATGCCCCATAGCAGAAACAAGTTTCATAGTACTCATCATAGAAACATCAATTCCACTATGGAACTTAGTTTCGGAAAGGTATGTTTTTAGGGTATATGGTATGAAATAAATTTTCATTTTGATTTTAACCAAGCATCATATTGTTCACGCCATTCTGGATATTCGTCTTTCAGTAGGACCCATTGCAGTTTAGTATCAGTATGTTCTGCCTTTTTATTCCAAATTACCCACATATAACTTATCATGCCGCCTATCTGTTCTTCCAAATTAACCGGCTCAATTTCTTTGCTACCAAAATTAACCCGATCCGATAAGATAATTATATCACTGGGTGGGTTATTTGTAAACAACTTATATCGTTTCATACCTTCCAAAAATGTCAATCTGACAAAGAAAGCAACGTAGTCATATTCGGCAACAAACTTTTCAGCAAGTTTCCTAGGTAAGTCTTTATGATAAGGGGGGTTTGTGACAACGCCATCATAATCTTCTATTTTAGGAAGAAGCATTGCATCATAACTAGTTTTGATCGGAAGCAATGCTTCTTTATAATAGTTTAAATCTGAGCAATGTAATGTATGTCCGTTGCGTTCTAACTCTATAGCAATATTGCCAAAGCCAGCACAAGGCTCGACTATTTTCTTGGGTACTTTTGTGTATTTGCAAAGAATATAAGTAGCAAGAGGCGGGGTTCTATACAAATCATTTTTATTTCTATTAGGGTCAGATTGATCTACACCAGAATAGATATGCTTCAAGGTCTTTGTCATAATATATCCATCATAAAGAAACTATTTATATAGATCTTAGTCTAGTTTATCTGAGTTCATAAACGTAACTGAAATATCCCCTACCTCTGATAACATTGGTCTTGAGATCTCATCCCACTTGATAGTCCATTTGGTATTGTGGGTATAAGGATCTGGTGAAACTACAACTCTTTTTATTCCAGATTGGATTATTGCTTTAGTACAATCTGGACATAGTGGCAGACCCAAAACATATATTGTCGAATCTTTAACTGATACACCACTACGAATCATATTTTTCAATTTTCAACCCTAGCTTTCTTAGAAGTTTTATACCACTATCATCTCTATACTCTATATCATAATATACTTCTTTTATCCCAGCAACATAAATTTGCTTTGCACATTCGATACACGGAGAATGTGTTACAAAAATTATGGCACCTTCCGAACTTTCATTAGATTTCGCAAGTTTTGCAATACAATTTGCTTCTGCATGCAATACTTCTATCTTAGTATTTCCATTTTCATCTTCACAGCTATTATCAAAACCTGATGGAGTCCCATTATAACCAATTGATAAAATTCTATCATCTTTTACTGCAATTGCACCAACTTTCAGTCTTTTTGCTTTTGATAATTCGGAAAATATATATGCAACTTTCATAAACGAAGCCTTAACCTCTTGTTTCATTTTTTAAGTCTACCCCTGACAAATGATTCTGGTATTGTATCATCTTTGGGTATTTGTCTTTCAATTATATCAGTTATAAGTATAAGCTTGCTCATTTAGATATCATAATCAAATTTTACATTCATTTGCTTTTCGCGGTCAAGTGGCTCGCCATATGAGTTTCGATAGTCTTGATTGCGCCGGATTGTTTCCTCTAGTAATGTAAAATCCCTGTCCTGTCCTCGAGCAAACATAACAAATGCAGCGGTATCTTTCACGAAGCAACTTCCACCGAAACCGGATCTTCCATCATGGCCTGGTACCATAGTATGTGAGGGTCCGATCCTTGGGTCAGTGCCTATGGCCTTTATAATGGTAGAATAATTGCTACCAAACTGTTCTACAATATCATGGAACTGGTTAAAGAATAGCACCTTCGAAGCAAGAAATGAATTCATACCATATTTTACAAAACTGGCTTCATCGGCCGTCATGTGATATACTGGGCAGGGTTTGCACGCACTATACTTCTCATAGATCTTTTCTAGTTCTTCAGTCCTAGCAGGCGACCCGCCAAATACATGCATAATTGGATTTACAAAATCTTCATTTGCTGATTTTTCAGTAAGAAATTCTGGGTTGTAGATCACTCGGTCACTCTTTGCAAGTTCTTGTATGATGCTAGGTATAACGGTAGATTTTACTACCACGAGTCCTTCTGTGTGTAAAAGCAATTTTGAAATAGTATCAATTAATATACTAGCATCAATACTTGCATCATTACCCATTGGAGTAGGAACACATACAAATGACACCTGTATACCAAGTCCAACTAGACTATCTACGGCGGTGCCATATTTTGGATCAATGATAATTTTATCGCAATTGGTATCTGTAAAGCCATAATCAACCGCAGCCCCGACAAAGCCATGGCCGACAATCGCCATTTTCAATTTTTTCTTGCTCATATATTCCATCCGTTTTGTTTCAATATATTAATATAGTCGAATAATTCTCTAGTAGGTTCCCAACCCAGGGCTTTAGTCTTATTACTTACCACTGGAGCTGACATTCGGTTACCTCTGCGTTCTGGTAGATGTTCGATTGGTTGCTCAAATAGCTCTGCAACTTGCTGAATAGTAAACCCTGATGGATTACCGATGCCGTATTCATCACCGTGACCATTTTCACCGATTAGAACTAGAGCATCAACGATATCATCAATGTGTGTAAAATTGCGGGCTTGTGTCCCAGGAAGAACTACCGGTAAAGGCTTATTTTGTCTAGCCAATTCTTTGTATTTAGCAATAAGTGTAGCATATTTTCCATCACTTATTTCACGTCCACCATATACATTATAGAAATATGTTATAGCATAATCAAACCCATACCACTCAGCATATTGTTTTACTAACTCAGTATTTGATGCCTTTGACCAAGTATAGGGGCTTTGTACATAACCTGGGGTATGATCTGCATATTTAGTCGATGAACCAGCATAAATTAATTTAGACTTATTTTTCTGCACATATTTTAGTACTTCATATGTGCCAAGTTTATTGTATTGCCATACCAAGTTAATATCATCGAAGCTTTGTTCTACTCGTGAATATTCACCTAAATGAAATATAATATCGAACCGTATAGTTCTAAAAATATTATTAATCAATTCAGTAGACCCAGAAATATAGTTCACGCCTGGTACATGATTTCTTGTACTTCCAGTAAAATAATTATCCAATGATGTTACCGAATGACCCATTGAATATAGACGCTCACAAAGGTGGCTGCCAACAAAGCCGGCGCCACCAGTTACGAGTATTTTACTCATGAATATTATTCCTTCCTTCTGGATAATGTTTGATCTGAAACTCTGGAATTTCCTTTTGTTCAGGTGTATCAAAGTTAGCTACCAATTTCATGCCATAATTATTTACATCATGTACAATATCAACGTCTTTTTTAAGAATGGGCACATTTTGCCTAGCCGGTTGGCCGGTGCGTTTATTTACAATCTTATCTAGATTTACAGAGTGATGTATTCTACCATATCGTTCCATCAATTCAACACAGTCTGGGTGCATTTCGTAGAGCATCTGTGATTTACGCATTGCAGAATCGTCGGAATAATTATTATAGATTTCGGCGGTGTTGCCGCCTTTAACTGAACCAGTCTTAAGTTTACCACACAAGCCAAAATAGAATAACATTGTGCACATGCCTTCTTTTAGAGCACGAATTGAAAGATCTACGTCTTCGTTATATTTGCCCCGCCAACGGATATCAATATCATTATCAATCAAGAAGCATGACATGATACGAGTGTTTAGAATATAAGGAGGGTAGTCACATTTATCAACAGCAAAGAATTTATATTGTAGCCCCGCGAGTGCTATATTCTCAAACCGATCAACAAAATCTTCAGTAGAACTAAAAAGGCTACCGCCCTCGTCAACTCTATATCGCTTATTTCTGTGAAGCCTCCAGAACTCTGACATATTATCATCCATTAGCCAGTGGCGCTTAAAGCCATTTGCTCTAGAGTGTTCCCAGCACCAGTTACGAGCAGGACCTGATCCTTTACCGTGGTTGCTGAATGGTAGTTTCAACACCTTTGCTGGGTCAATGACAGCACAGTAGTTGTCATATTCTTGGGGCTCTACTGCAATATAGTATGGCACACCCATATTTTCTAGCGCTCTAGAGGTGTGGCGTGTTTCCCAGCGACCTTTGGAAATGATGTAAATAGGGTATCTTGGCAGATATTGATCTTTTTTGTCCTCAAGAATATATCGCTTAGACATGTTCTTTTCACGCTCTCTTACTGGAAACCAAACTGAATTGGTTCGGTCAGTAAGGCTTAAATTAAGCTTATCAGAAAACTCTTGTCGTGCCGCCTTTGTGCGAAATTTTATATCTAATTGTCTGCCCTCTTTTTGTTCCTTCTGTGAGAAACCTGGCATACCCGCAGCATACCATTGAGCATATGGATCGCGCCACATGTTCTGTAATTCTTCTACTGTATCAATTGTAGTTAGCATATGTTTAATCACCCATAAAGTTAAAGATACCACTGTTACTGTTATCGTTTTCTGTTTCATATATTATAGTTTTTGTTTTAGGAGACACGACGATACCAGATTGTTTGACGAATTCCTTGACATCTTCCTCAGTATCAAAGCTCATGAAAAGGCTTTGCCATTCCTCTGGAAACTCAGGGTCAACATTTTTAGGTTTTACAGATGGCTTGTATTCTTCAGGAACATCACCGAGAAAATCCCCTAGTGAGTTCTTGGAAAGATTATCTGCGGAAACGTATCCGACAAAATCTTCGTATTCTTCTGACGTATCAATTTCGTAATTCTTCATGTAATATATCCTTTATATACCGATTTTCTCTATATGTCAACTAAAGAAATCCTCAAGTGTATCAATTTTCTTTGATGACCAGTTAAGTGCGTCTAGGATGTTTTCGAGTGGTTTAACGAAAACCTTTTCAAACTGCAACTCATGATCAATATATTTGTCAAGTCCAAGTTCCTTTGGTAGGAAGCCAGGGAATGAAATAATATTTTCCATCAAAGGATTTGGTGTTTTCAGATAAACAAACTTTACCTTATCACCTGACTGAATTAACTCGTATTTCTTATTGAGACCTTTTTCTTTCATCATTTTATTGTATAGAATTGCACCACGTACGTGTATTGGACAACCTTTGAGATAAGATCCTGTTCTATCAGTATATTTAGCAATATCATCAGTACCAGAAACTTTACCAACCTGCTCTGGCGCCAAAGTAACAAATCGCTGTCTAAAGTCTTCAATAAAAGCCTGTGCTGTTTTTTCGTCCGAATTAAGAATAATACCAAAGGATTCCTTCAGCGCATCCCTGCATACTTCAGGTGTTGATGATCTAACCGATTCAATACCAGTGACTGAAATCTTGGGTGTTTCATAATGAACACCTTCCGAGTTTAAAACACTCATAATATAGCGCTTTTTAGCAACGAATAACGTTCTGTCGGTTATCTTTTCACGTTTCATTGACATTGCGTTTCTATATGCACCCATATAGTTAGCTAATTCTTCATAGCCATGCTGAATTGCCTTTTCAATCTTTTCCTTACAGACACTATCAATAAAGTCTTCACCGGCTTTTCGATCAATATCGGCACTGCCGAAAACCTTTACAATCAGTGGCTCAAGATTAACATAAGCGGAGTCTGTATCGCAGTAATAAACATAGTCAATGTCGTCTGTTTTTAAAACTTTATTAAGATATCCGTTAATTGACTTCTCAGCATATCTGATTGAAAGCTGACCTGATGTAGTAATTGCTTCTGCCATTTCTGCAATATAGTATAGGAAGTAACGGTTCGCGACGGCGCCGTATAAACTATTCATCTTTTTGTTACGACAGTCGCAAACTGTCTCCAGCATTTCTACTGGTATCGGACTATATCATCATCTTTATAAAGATGTTCCGCGCTTCGAGTTACCATTAGCTTGTAACCCTACTCCATATAGGATAGTCTCTGAACCTTCCCTTTCGGGCTTGGATGCTGATTGGCATATGATCTATAATCACTTAGCTTTCCAGCAGTTCACGGAATTTTCGACACGGGTCACCCCGTGAAGCCTCATGAATGTTTAAGGATTTTTATTGACATCTGTTTATTGTGCAGGCGTGTTGATATCTGTTTTTTATTTTCGATAAGTTCCTCTAGTTCTTCCAATGTTAAGTCTTCCAATATATTTCTTTCCCTTTATGTTTTTTAAGATCAAAGTCCGTGAGTTTATAGAAAAATATACCCAAATCATTTAGAGTTTTGCCTTGATTTTTCTTTCTGAATTCGTTTATCTCATTTTTACAGTTAAAGTGAGGTTTTTTGATTATCATATGGTTCAGTGCATTTAATGTATTATTACCTCTTTCTATGGTTATATAATAACCGTTGCCATGTAAAAAGTCAACTAAGATTTTTATGTTTGTAAAGATCTTATCATTAAAAACTGCAACTACAGTTTTTTCAGTACTTCTACCAGATTCAGGCCCGTGCCGGGTTTTATCTATTACGGTAGTTTTTGTTGCTTTTTGCTCTATTATATCTACAACACCCATCATTGCGTTTGCCTTGTCAATTCCCGGGTTATTTTCTAAGATCCTACCTCTGATATAATCATTTGGTATTTCATTTTCAGGTATACGTATTTGATGTTTTGTTTTTGGGTTGTAACACCATATACTATTCGAAAAATACTCTGAGATCTTTTGATTGGGACCACCTCCAATACGAAAGCCATCCGGTATAGAATCAACATCTTCTACATATTTTATAGTATTGGTTTCTTCATTATAACAGCATATTTTTCCCGGTCTTCCAATCTTTAACTTAGTTTCTTCGCTATGTTTATAACCGGTCCTATAAAATAAATGTATTTCTGGGTCATATTTTTCATCATCTTTGTTGATCCTAAAGCAGTTACGATCAGTGTCATTACAATCGAATACTATAATTGTGTTTTCTGTTCTTTTACCTATTGCATCTCTTACATCTTTAGTTCTTTTTCTTCCTTTATTAGATTTGCCTATGATGGAAGAAACATCTTCCCTAAGTTCTTCATATAATCTACTTGTTACTGTGACACCTCCGAAGTTTCTCATCATATTCAAGGCAAATGTCATAGAAACATTCCTATAAACTTTCCATAGAATAAGATGTGCTATAAAGTGTTGTCTCTCCGTGAGCAATATTTTATTCCAAGGATTTTTCCTGAAACATTCATATTCCTTGAACATTTCTGCGGCTCTTGGACAAATATGATGCCCAATATTTCTATCGGCATCATTACTTTCTCTACAGTGCTCTATAAACTTTATATATCTTTCTAATTGTCTTTTATCGTGTGGTTTACTTTCTAGTATTTCTTTATAAACAACCATGTGTTTCCCTATTATGTATAGTAGAATAGTATTTATATACAATAGAACCATAATAGGAGTTTATTATAACATTTTTTTTCTTCTTTGTATTTCTTTTTTTATCTCTTCGATTTCAGATTCAACTCGCAACATTTCCTTTTTGATTACTGAACGATTTGCATAATATTCTTGAATGATCTCTGGGATGATACCAAGTTTCTTATTAGTAAAATGTACACCATTTGCGCAAACTGAATAATCTTTATCATCGTTTTGATACTCGTCATTAAGAACCATGTCCTGTGAAACATATGCACGCTTATCCGCAACAAATGTTTCAGGTGACATATTATATTGTAACATTAGGTGTGGATACAAACTGTTAAGGTCAAACGAGACTACCCAGCGATGAACACCTGTGACTGGATCCTTTACATATCCACCTACCAATTCCCCTAGTTTGTCACCAGGACTACTTTTAACTGGTGGGATTAGTGACTTTTCCATAAGCTTACGATATAGTGTTGCTTCCCAGATACCAACAGTACCAAACGCATCAGAATAGTTCACACCGCCGCCATATGCAACAGTAAGCACAAGTGCCAGCAAAGCGGTTTCTTCTTCCATACGTTGAATGAGATGCGTATCCACAAGATTATAATCAAGATACAGTTGTGGATTTTTGTTATACAATTCAGTGAGTGAGCCATATTGTGAATAGTCAAGTTTCTTAGTACCTAACACTGTATGCGCGATATGATCAAGTTTATATGATTCCTGAGTGCCATATTTATAGCCAAACTTTTTAAAGGCATCCATATAGTCAATAATAGTTACACCGGAGATATTATATGTTGATTGTTTACGGTTAAAGATCTCTCTGCTTGTCTGTCGGATATTACCCCAAGGCGATAATTCTCTAGCCTTGGCTTCACCGAAGAGACGTATGATACGAGTTACAATATATTGAATATCAAAATATTCTACATTCCAACCAGTGACAATATCTGGATAATCATTTTTCCAAATTTGCATAAATCTACTCAATAGTTGTAATTCAGTATCAAACTTCATAAATTGAATATTATCTGGATCAATACCTGACAGAGTTATAGTTTTATCATAATCCTTGCGACCTAATAGATGATATGTATCTGATTTTGATGATTTGATTGCAATAGAAGTAATTTCATTATCGGCTGTTTCCATATTTGGAAGTTTTTCTGAAATATCAACCTCAATGTCGAAGTTAAAGATATTAATCTGGCTCATATCAAAGTCAATATGACCAGGATATTGTTCCTGTATGAACTGTGTAACATAATTAGAGGTACCGTAAATTTCAAGCCCATGAACGTCTTTATACCGCTCAACAAAGTCCTTGGCATCGTTCATACTATCAAATTTTTTGGGAGCTAGATATCTTTCACCGAGCAATGACTTGAAATTAGTCTCTTGTTTTGCATATTGATAAAGTGTAGGCTCAAATGTTATCTTTTTAGAGAAGCGACGACCATTATCATAACCTCTCCATAATATGTTACTACCATAGCGTTCGACTGATGTGTAGAATTTAGACATCAAATTCCTTTCAATAATGTATGTAATTTGTTCCACCATAACCCATGGATAGGGTTAAGTCAACTACTTTATGCCACCAACTGAGTAAAATTCTTGACTTTTTCAAATCGTATGTGATTGTCAAATTTTTCACCAAAGGTTTCACCGCGGTGACTAATGACGAAAATGTTATCAGTGGCATGTGTCTTATGGAGAATATCGATCAGAGCCTCAACTCCCGCAGAATCTGAAGCGGAATCTAAAGTTTCGTCCATTATTAATAAATTAGTTGATACTGAGTTCCTGAGCTTTGCAATTGCTCTCCATGTAAACATAATACTCAAACTTATGCGCATCTTCTCACCTTCAGAGAACGAAGCAAACGAGAACGCATCTCTAAATCTACTCTTAATAGTTTCATTAAAATTCTCATCAAGGTTAAAGTCAACGAAAAGTTCAAACTCAGAAAGATACTGATTTATAAGTTTATTCATAATTGGTATGTATGTTCTAATGATACTAGTCTTAATTCCGCCATCCTTAAGCATAGAAGCAACAATACCCAGAGTTTCTCTTTTTTCGTATAACTCAGTTTGTTCGATTTGTTTTTCCGATAAATGTTTATTAAACTCTAGTATTTTACTTTGATCAATTTCTTCTACCTCTTTTTCGGCACCTTCTAGTTCTTTTTTATATACCTTTAATTGATTCATAATTATCTTAACCTGTAGACGGTGTTCATTTGCCTTATTATGAAATTTCTGAATTTCATCTTCTATATTTGATATCTCAGAAAGTCTAGTTTCTACCTCTAGTTTCTTCTGGGATAATTGTTCTAGACCAGTATGTATCTCCGAGGATTTGAGATTACGCTCGGTTACTATTTCAGACTTAAACTCATGATCAATACCTTGCTTACATGTCGGGCAATTATCATGCTTAGAATAAAAGTCAATTTCCTTTTTATATTCTCGCTCTTTTGTTTCCAATTCCAAAAGAAGAGTTTTTACTTTTTCATGAAGTTGCTTTTGTTTCTGTTTATCATTTATAGTGGAACTTAGTTCTGTTATCTGCGCTTCAAACATTTCAGTATGAGATTGCTCTGTTTCAATTTCAACTAGATTTTTTGATATTTTTGACTTAATCTTTTCTACTTCTGTTTGTTTCATTCGTTGAATTTCTTCATTATGATCTTTAGCAGAATCTATTTTGGTCTGAACCAAATCAATCTGGTAATTATTTTCAGTTATAAGTGCTTTATTTTCACTGATTCGTTCCTTAAGCAAAGTATTCATCGTGCTAAATACTTGTATGTCCAATAGATCTTCAATGATTTCTCTGCGTTGTCCAGTTGGTAGTTCCATAAAAGGAACATATGTAGCACTACCAAGAATTACAATCTGCGAGAACGATTTAAAACTCATCTTAAGAATATTTTGTTCTAGATAAAGTTGATAATCTTTAGATGCTGCATCTTTATTCAAGAGATCTTTGTTTTTCCAGATCTCAAAAATACCAGGTTTCATGCCACGGCGGATCACATACTTATCAGAGCCGATAGTAAACTCGAGCTCAACAAGTAGTTCCTTACCGTTCACGCTATTTACCAATTGCGGTTTATTAATTTTGCGGAAAGGTTTATTGAATAGAGCATACACAATAGCTTCAATAAAGGTGGATTTACCAGCTCCGTTTTGCCCAGAAGTCAGGGAAGTTTTATACTTATCTAATTCCAGCTCAATAAAGTTGTTACCAACCGACATTATATTTTTGTATCGTACTTTAGTAAATTGTATATGCATTAAAGATTCATTGCCTCTATATAAAGTTCATCAACAACACTTTTAATTCGTTTTTTATCTATATTTGTTTCGACTGAGTCAATATATGAATGAAGTATATCTTTAGTATCCTTTGCTTCTTCCATTAACTCATCAAGACCAGCGCCAGAAAGATTCAGAGTATCTTCTACTGATTTAATATCAGCAGCACCACATTCATTGAGACGGTTAAGAAACATGTCATATAGATAGGGGTTGGATCTGTTCTTAACAATCACTTTGATGTAGCAGTCTTTCAGCATTGAAGTATCTAATGCTGCTATATCATCTATAGCTAGATCTTTATCATCATAATCAATCTTATGATATATTCTATCACAATTTTCAACAAATGTTAACTCTCTTGTTTCGGTATCTAGCACATGAAAGCCCTTTTTGCACGCATAATCAGACCAGTTCATCTCGTACTGCGCGCCTAGATACTTGACATTTCCATACTGCGACTGATGATGATAATGCCCAGAATACACAGCTTCAAAGTGATCAAACTGTTTATAGTCAAAGCCGTGGTCGCTGACAACACCTTTCATCATTTCAAATCCCTTGAGATCAAAATGCCCACAGAGGATGTGTGCTGTCGATTCATTCATTTTCTTAAGCGATAGCTCAGTTGTCTCTCTTACCAGCCAAGGGCACATCATGATTTTCGTGGAACCAAATTCAAGTTCAACAGGCTCGTTTTCATATACTATGATGTTATCATATTCTTTTAAAAGTAGAGAAACTGAGTTTACTTCATTTGTTGTGGTATATGCTGTGTCATGATTACCAAGAATAGTGTGCATCTGAATCTTTTGATTTCTGAGTACATCAAAAAAGAATTCTTTGGATCGTTTCAATGTATAGAAATTGATATACTTTCTGCGGTCAAAAACATCCCCAAGATGAAGTACTGTATCTATCTTATGCTCAGCAAGATAAGGAAAGAATTGATTTGTGAAAAAGTTAGCTTGGTGTTCTAGAAATACTTTTGAGTCCCCGCGCGCACCAAGATGTGTGTCACAAAGTAGTGCTATTCTCATTCGTCACCTTTAGAATCTTCTTCCAATACAACTTTCTTTTTGAACAATTTATCTTCATAGTCTTGAATGAATTTATTGATATAGTCGACATCTGTATTAAGATTCAGTGATATATCATCACCGTCGTACGTCCCACCGTTTGCAATTAATGACTGTGATGATTTATAACGCACATACATCTGTTTCTTTTCCTTTGCAATTCTACGAAGAAATGCGTACCAAATAATCTGTGTGAAATATGCAAATGGATTTTCGGTTTTCTCTGGATTGAAATTGTGCATATAAAGCAGACAGTTCTCAACACCATCCATGATCATATCTTCTTTGTACGTGTAGCCACTGAAGTTGGGTTTAGAAGCAAGACGTGTAGCTATCTGCCATATACAATCACCAATATAGTTAGGTACACGAGGCTTTTCATCATCAGAATCCTCAGCTTCTTTACATAGTTTTTGATAAGCAACCAATGCTTCGAAGAAGTCGCGGTTGTTCACATAGTTCTTTTTTACTCTTCTAGCCATTTAAATATCCTTTTTCTTTTACTATATACCAATCTGTAAGATTTGTCAACAAAAATAAACACTTAAAATAAAAGCGGCTTTTTGTGAATTTTTTTGTTGACAAATTCTAGATGTATGTTATAATTGAATTATCATTCATATAATGGAATTCAGATGATTATAATAATACTATATATTGATATGTGTATTATAGGTTAATGTTGTAAATTTTGAATGGGAATTGCTCAGCCGCGTACATTTCAATTCTTGTTCTAAAATGCTTCAGCGTGTAGTTGATGAATGAACCACCAGAAAGGTCATCGGCAATATCATATAATGTTGCGTCGTCAGACCCATTGCCCTTGCGCAATGTTCTACCAATTGATTGTAGGGTACGAATTTCAGACTTGCCGCCTGATACAAAGATAGCTACATCTAGACGCTTCAAATTAACTCCAGTAGAAAAGGTACCCGAAGACGCTAAAATGTTGTGTTGTTTGATAGGATCATTTTCCACTAAATGTCTGATTCGTTCTCTATCATCGCCTGATGTAGAGCCGTGTATATAGTGAAGTACTCTGCCTTCTTTTTCTAGTAATGGCTTGAGTATATCACCTTGATTTTCAATCTGATCAAACAAAATTAAATTATTTGTTTGATCAAGCGACCAAACAAGATTTCGTATAAACATATTACGTTTGTGATTTGAAAACAAAAATGCTCGTTCGGCGGGATAACGTTTGGCATTATCAGTTTTCTTTATTGCCTGGTTAAAGGCTTTTTTTGTTTCTTTGTCATAGGTAAGAACAAGTGCCTTTACATTGAAGTTTGCTACGGTTCCTTGATCAATAAGATCCTTTGTAGTAACAAATCTGCGTATCGGCCCGAAAACACCTTCTAAGATAAGTCGGTGTGTCTTTGAATCGGAACTTATAGTACCAGTAAACCCGTGGCGGTAATATGCTTCATCTAACTTGGACATAATAGTCTGAAGCGATTTTGCAGCAAACAAATGGCATTCATCACCAAGTATCACGCGAAATTGATCGAACCATTCCTTGGGTTGCTTTATCAAACTTTGCCACGTGCTTATGACGATCTGCTTTCGGGTGTTTTTGTCGACTCCGCCTTGTATCTTATAGATAGTGTCTGGATCACATCCATAGTCTATGAAGTCGCCTGCCATTTGGTGCACAAGACCAATTGTAGGCACAATTATTAAAGTTCTGTGGCCATATACATTATAGTAGTGTTGTTGAATTAGATACTGAATAAAACTTTTGCCACTACTTGTTGGGCTTAATGAAAGTGATCTGTTTGATCGTAGTGCATTGAGTACATATTCAATTTGATAATCACGGGGCTTTAATTTTGCACCTATTTCTTTTACGAGTTCTTCTACATATCCATCATGTATTTCTTCTGTAGGATTGAAGTCTTTTTCTATTTCAAGATCATAGTCTCGGTCATCACAGAACTTTTTAAGATATTCTGTAAGACCAGCCAACAAGTAAGGCTTCATGGGATTATATAAGCGGATATATCCATCCCAAACTCTACTTTTATATTTTGGAGAGAACTGATAGCCTTCCGGTCTAAAGGCAAAGTAATTCATGAGTTCTTGGCGAATACCTGGATCAGCAGTTACTCGCATATTTACCGCATCAACTTTTTCAATCTTTACTATATCTCTCATATCATACCTTTTAGTTTTACATGCCGCCAGCTTGGAACTTGGCCCAATCTATAGCGGCGCGGATGTAGAAGTTACGACTATTTATTTGCTTTATGATATCTTCTAGATAGGAAGCAGTCTGAACAAAATAATCAATTTTAAGACTTAGATCAATGATGTCTTGATCGGCATCAATATATCGTGAAACTTCTGATTTCATAATCTTCAGTGGGTTTGGCTTCCAACCTCTTACTTTAAGATCTTCCTCAGCCATTGTGCCAGTGTAATACTCATGCTTAGCCATTTCAAGTTCTTTTAATTGAGCACGATATTTTTTAACCCTAAGCATTTCTTTTACATAAAAGGTGTAATATTTGTTATGCAATTTTGGTATTTTAAGTGCTTCATTACCAAGATCAATTTCGTTAATCTTGGCATCAATTGACCACATCTCATTTATATCTTCAAGTGTTAGTGCCATGCTATAATAGTCTCCATTACAATCAAATTACATTATAATACTAAGTGTTTGAGATGTCAATTAAAGTTTGTTGATACTGAATGAATCGTACTGAAAAGTTGCCGTTACTTCAGGATAAATTAGATCAGATTGTGTCGTATCAAGAGCAATATCAGATATACTAATTGGAAAACAGTTAACAAACCTTACTTCTAGATTTAAATTTTTATGACTATTAAGAATCTGAATTGTGATATCTGAATCAAGACCCCCGTCAGATTCACTTATTCGTTTGAATTCATTAAAGTCTCGTGGAAATGTCGTGTCACTAATCCAATTATATATCTCAAGATAGTTGCTCATATTTTCATCAATAATAAATGTAAGATCAAGATTTGAATAATCCAACTGATCGGGTGATCTAAATGTCTTACGGAATGGGTTTTGAACTTCAACCGGCTGTGCACTTATACCAGGGATATTTGCTCTTTGGACAAAAAACTCAACATTCGGAAGTCGCTTTATTGCTACTCTGAACTCTAACGGGGAGAGAAAATTTGTAATCATTGCAAAAACTCCTGTTGACATTTTAACCGAATCGGTATATGTTACTATTTATAAACAAAAGGATAACATTATGATTTACCGACTTTTTATAGATGACGAACGAGATCCACGAGATGTGACATGGGGTAAGACCTGGCAAGAAAATGCAATGTATCGCCAGGATGATTGGGTTATTGCACGAAATTGGTTTGATGTGATTGATATTGTTGTATCTTCAGGGTTTCCGGAAACCATCAGCTTTGATCATGATCTAGGTAAGGATGAGCGGACAGGATTTGATATAGCCAAGCGTCTTTGTGAAATGATTATGGATGGTGTTCATATACCAGATGATTTCCGCTACTTTGTTCATTCTAAGAACCCAGTAGGTGCAGAAAACATTCACGGGTATATGGATAACTTTTTGGAACAATATAATTCTGTTGACACCTGATCCGAATCAGTATATGTTGATCATATAAACAAAGGAATAAAATCATGAAATATGTAACAATTACAATTGCAATTCTTCTGTCTGCTTGCTCAACATACGATAATGATCTTCAAGCGCATCTTAAAGCTGAACAAGATTTTGCTGCACACCAAGCCTATCTTGAATACCTCTACACTAATTATGATCCTGAATATGTTGATGATTGTTTATACTACGAGCTTGAATGTGAATTTAATTAACACTTGGCATGAATCGGTACAGATTAGGAGTTTTCAATGACAATATCTAAATTTCTAGTCGGCGGTGCAGTGCGCGACATGCTGATGGGCAAAGATCCAGAAGATCGCGATTATGTTGTCGTTGGTTCTACCCATGATGAAATGGCTGCAGCCGGCTTTGAAAAAGTCGGCGCTGACTTCCCAGTTTATCTCCATCCAGAGACAGGGGATGAATACGCCCTTGCGCGCAGGGAAAAGAAAACAGGTACTGGTTACCTGGGCTTTACTTCGGAATTTTCGTCTGATGTAACTTTAGCCGACGACCTTGGTAGAAGGGACCTTACGGCCAACTCAATGGCAATGGACGAAGATGGTAATGTTGTTGATCCTTTCAATGGTGCTGTTGATATCAAAAATAAAGTTCTACGTCACACTTCAGACGCTTTCAAAGAAGACCCAGTTCGTGTTCTGCGACTGGCTCGCTTCCGTGCTCGCTTCGGTCCAGAATGGAAAGTTGCTCCCGAAACTGCTACTCTGATATCCCAGATGGCAAAAGCAGGTACTCTGAATGAACTGACTTCCGAGCGCGTCTGGAAAGAACTGAGCCGCGCAATGATGGAACCCCATCCTCGATTGTTCTTTGATACTCTGCTGGAAACAGATGCTCTGCATGTAGTATTTCCAGAAGTATACAGACTGAAGACTGCGCTGGAATCATTCCGTTGGCATCCAGAAGGTGACGCGATGGAGCATTCACTTTTAGTTCTGACTGCTGCTGCTCGTGTAGGGTTTGATTTGGAAACTCGTATGGCTGCTCTGGTACACGACTTTGGTAAAGGTCTTACCCCACGTGATAAGTTGCCTAAGCACTTCGGCCATGATGTAAAGGGAGTTCCTGTAGTAGAGTACTTCTGCAACCGGCTGAGTGTGCCTTCTAAGATGCGACAGAGGCTAATGGCAGTGACAAAATTCCACATGAATATGCACCGCCTGGATCAACTGAACCCAAAAACCTATGTGAAAATGTTCACTGAGATGGGTGCTTTCAACGACCCAGTAGTAGTAAATCTGCTGCACCGATTGGGCCAAGTAGATGAACGAGGTCGTCTGGGTAGTCAAGATGCTAATGTAGATCATCTGGTAAAAGTAGTGAATGTGTTCAATGCTGTTCGTGCAGTAAAGTTTGCTGATGTCTTTCCTGATGGCGAGACTAATGTGAATAGAATCAAGGACGGTATGTTCCGTGCTCGTGTTCAGGCAGTTAAGTCCGCCTGAATATAAATAGAAAGAAATAATTGGAAAAGGAGTTACTCTATGCTTTCTTTCAAGCAACATATCACTGAGAACTATAAGAACTTTATCGGTGCAGAATCAAAGCCGCAAAGAGAACAGTGGGTAGATCAAGCTTGGAATATTTTACAGAAATCTTATGCGCCAATTGGTGGTATTAAAGGTTCTGGCTTTGGCTCTAAGCAGGATATGATCGATAAGTTGCCGTTTTGGAAACTATATACAAAAGGTGACAAGCTTGTTGCAGCTGCTTTTTACAAAGACAAAGGTGGCCGTAAGAGTGTTGCAATTGCCACAGATGGTTCTGATCTTGGTAAAAAAATTGTAGGTGACATTTTTAAAGCTTCACTTGGTGTATCTTATGGTGAAAAATCAGGGCCTGCACTGGCAACTATGATTAATGCAGTACCATGGGATGAACTAAAAAACTTTTTGTTGACACCAGCGCAGTTATCTAAAATCAGTGGTGATAAAATTCTTACAGTGGCTGAGTTTGGACCAGAAAATCTCGATGAAAAAGACAAATTTACCTACGATAAATTTCCAAAAATGCGACCATATTTCTACATCAGAGAACTAGATGGTGAAATGCATCTCAAAGCAGCTATGGGAACACCAAATTTACCGATCTACAAAAAGTAGTTGACATTTATCTCGAATCGGTATACATTACTATTATAAGGAGACAAACATGACTTCTATCGTATATCTACACGGCTTCAACTCTGCTTTTGACCCTAATAATGAAAAGGTAAAAGCACTTGCCAAAATTGGTAATGTTATCGGTATCACCTATAATTCACTTGGAACATACTCTGAAATTTGCAGTGATCTATTAGATCAACTATCGGACGCTGATAGGGATGATACAGTTATTGTAGGTACTTCGCTCGGCGGCTATTGGGCTGCTGAAATGGGCTTTAAATTGGGAATTCCGTCAGTCATCATTAATCCTTGTTATGATCCTACTCATATGTTACAAAAATATGTAGGTATTCAAACAAATCATAGCACAAAAACAAATGGTAGCTTTGAGCTAAGCTCGGCTCTCTCATATATGCATTGCAAATCATATGATTCTGATTATGACTATATGCCACTGGTTATACTTGATATGGGTGATGATGTAATTGACTCGTTCAAGACTCGTGAGCTCTTTGAGGGTTTCCCCATGGTACACTATGCTGACGGCAGTCACAGATTTGACCATATTGAAGATGCTCTGGATGAAATCAATAAATATGTTAATTACTGTGCATTTGCAGAACATACAAATATATAAAGTTGATGATCCGCATGATGATTGTACTCATTGGGTAGATAAATTGTAAAGGAAAATTTATATTATGAAAAAAATGTTCATCTTCGATATTGATGGCACCGTTACTGCAAGTAGGCAACCAATTGATTCTAACTTTAAAGAATTTTTTAATGATTTTTGCCGGACAAATAGTGTATGCTATGTAACTGGAAGTGATAAGCCTAAGACACTTGAACAGATAGGTGAGGATACATATAATCTGGCACTATATTCATTTAATTGCGCAGGAAATGAGCTCTGGCAACAGGACCGACTTATCCATAGGAATTCGTGGGAACCCACAGCAGATTTGTTGAATATGTTAGATGAAATAGTTTCTAAATCAAATTTCAAACACAAAACTGGCCGGCATGTGGAACTACGTAATGGTATGGTAAATATATCAGTCCCAGGCCGTAACTGTACATTAGAACAACGCCATGAATATATCCGTTGGGACAAACAAACACGCGAACGTGAGGCAATTCTAAATAAGCTAAATGCAAGATTCCCAGACATGCTTGATGCTTATATAGGCGGGGAAACTGGATTAGATATCTTTCCAGTAGGTAAGGGTAAAACACAAACACTTTCATATTTGAAAACTATATTCCCAACTTGCACTTTTTACTATTTTGGGGATCAGATCATGCCGGGTTATAATGACTATGATATCGCAATGAAATGTGATCATAATTATAAAGTAAAAACATGGCAAGATACATATGAAATACTAGATTATTTTGTGAAATCAGGAGTATGTGAATGAAACGAATTGGACTTGTTACTTCTTGCTTTGATTTGCTACACGCAGGTCATGTGATGATGTTAAGGGAAGCAAAAACACAATGCGATTATCTTATCTGTGCACTACAGACAGATCCTACAATAGATCGACCAGAAAAAAATAAACCTGTTCAAACATTGGTAGAACGATATATTCAATTATCCGCAGTAGAATATGTAGATGAGATTATTACTTATCAGACTGAGCAAGATTTGGAAGATATCTTAGAGATGTTTCCAATAGATGTTCGTATACTAGGTGAAGAATACAAGGATAAAGATTTCACCGGTAAAACAATTTGTACTCGCCGAAATATTGACTTATATTTCAATAAGCGAGACCATAGATTTAGTTCAAGTGGCCTGCGCGCGCGGGTAGCGCAGCAACAAAACGGTTGACCTAGTACCTGAATCTGAATAATATACTAATATAAGATGATTAAGGATATACCATGTAAATGACTATCGAAGAATATCACGCATTTATTCAGCATCTGCTAGATCAAGTTGAGGCTAATTCATAAAATGATCACAATCCAAGGAAAACTTGATCGTGAGATATATCTTGCCTGTTCTGGTGGTGTGGATTCTATGGCTGTAGCTGACTTCTTGATGCAGAATCATAAAGTCAATTTGCTATTCTTTGATCATGGTACTGAAACTTCAAAAGGTGCTAGAGAGTTTCTTTCTGATATCTATGGTTTGGGTATTAAATATCCAAAGACAAAATTGAAGATTGGTGAGATCACACAATCAAAGGATAATAGGGAATCGTGGGAAGAATATTGGCGCAATCAGCGCTATGAATGGTTTCATAGTTTTGATGAAACAGTTATCACATGCCATCATCTTGATGATTGTACTGAAACTTGGCTTTGGTCTAGTATGCACGGTGAAGGTAAGATTATTCCATATCAAAATCAAAATGTTATCAGACCTTTCCGACTCAATCGAAAATCTGAATTTACTAACTGGTGTAGAAATAAAAATGTTCATTGGATTGAAGATGCATCAAACGATGACACAAAATACATGAGAAACTTTATCAGACAAGAACTGATGCCAAAAGTTTTAGTTTTGAATCCTGGCATCCACAAGGTTATTCGCAAAAAGGTAGTAGCAGATGAGCCCAAAACACCCTGATTATCCAAAGTTCAAAAAAGAATTTTGGGTGTGGTTTGATACACTACCAAAAATAAAGAAAAAGATGTTTTGGAATTACAAGGAAGATCTGGCCGAGACTAATTTCTTCTTTACAGTATGGGAAAAGAATAAATGATGAAAACATCGCAAAAATGGCTAGCAGAAATACAAGAACGGTTCCCTAAAGTAAATGTGCTTGATCCTGATGGATGGGATAGAAAAAATTATGAGTATTCTTTTAATCAGGAATTAATTTCAAAGGAAGAATTTAAAAAGCGCTTTTATATGTCTACCGTCATGTTAAGCAGTGATTACATTGAATATATTAAGGCAGTAGACTAATAGAATTTTTCGACCCAAACCAATATTATATGAGGATTTATGGCAATGAAAACAGATGAACGAATCAGTAAAATTTTACAAAACGAACTGCGTAGACAGGCTTCTACTATAGAATTAATTGCAAGTGAAAATTTTGCAAGTGATGCTGTTATGTCACTATCAGGTAGTAAATTTACCAATAAATATGCTGAAGGTTATCCTGGAAAACGATATTATAATGGTTGTGAAAACTGCGATGATATTGAGCAACTTGCTATTGACTCTGTATGTAAATTGTATGGCGCCAATTTTGCAAACGTACAACCTCACTCAGGTGCTAACGCTAACACAGCAGTATATCAAGCACTAATGAAACCAGGTGATAAATTGTTAGGAATGGACTTAGCAAGCGGCGGTCATTTGTCCCACGGCAGTCAACACAACATTTCAGGTAAGATTTATGACTGCTATGCATATGGTGTAGATGAAGCAGGCTTTTTAGACTATGATGCTATTGCGCGTCAGGCGGTTGAAGTAAACCCAGATGTTATTGTAGCAGGAGCAAGCGCATATCCACGTGAAATTGACTGGGCAAAGTTTCGTGCTATTGCTGATACAGTAGGTGCGTATCTTGTAGTTGACATGGCACACTATTCAGGTCTTATTGCAGGTGGAGTATATCCCAATCCTGTACCTTATGCCGATGTTGTTACAAGTACGACACATAAGACACTGCGTGGTCCTCGCGGCGGTATTATTCTTTGGAACAACGAAGAACTTACTCGTAAAATTAACAGTGCTATTTTTCCTGGAACTCAGGGTGGGCCACTAATGCATATTATTGCAGCTAAAGCACAATGTTTTATTGAGGCAGATACACCTGAATATGAAGAATATACTAAACAAGTTGTACAAAATGCCAAAGCAATGTGCGATGTTTTTAGGCAGCGTGATCTGCCCGTTCAGACCAATGGCACAGACTCGCACATTATTCTAATGGATTTAAGCAATAGTAAATACAGTGGTAAACAAGCAGCAGATTTACTTGAGAAAAATGGCATTACAGTAAATAAAAATGGTATACCTAATGATCCTCGCAGTTTTGTAGAGACAAGTGGTATAAGAATTGGCACTGCGGCAGAAACTACTCGTGGATATGACGATATTTGGTTCCGTAAACTAGCGCATAAAATTGCAGATATTTTAGAATAAACTACTAATTATAAATATCTGTAAAAAGGTATCCAAAATGAAAAGCTTCACAGAGCATCTTACTGAGAATATGAATAAGCAAAAGGCACTTGAGTTTATCAAAACTGCGCATGCTGGTCAAAAATACGGATCACGGCCATATTGGACCCATCCCAAAGCAGTTGCTGATGTAGGTAAAAAGGTTTTTGGATCGCAGTTTGATCAGAAGGCCTATATGGCTGCGCTTCTTCATGATGTTATTGAAGATACACCGTATAAAGAAGCAGAACTCAAAAAACTAGGTTTTGATGATGAAATCTTAGATGCTGTAAAGCTTTTGACTAAAGATAAGTCAATGTCATATGCTGATAATATTCAACGTATCATTTCAAGCGGTAATAAACGTGCAATGATGGTAAAATACGCTGACAACTATATGAACTTTACTGGCGATAAGTCTACTTGGGACCCAGAAAAGAAAGCTGCTTCTCAAGAAAAATATAAGAAAAGCATCACAACGATAGCAAAAAAACTTGGTGTAAAGGCTGATCTGCCTGAAAATTATACATCAATAGCACAACGATACATCAGATCACTAAATGCTCTTGGAGAAGCTCTTGGGGTAAAGTCTGATTGGAGCATGGAAGATTCATTATTAAAGGATTGAGATTTTGAACTACAACTCTAAAACAATGGTGACTGTTTGCTGCACCGATACTGGCCGCGAAACCGAGGCTGAGTTAACTAAAACCGAAAAGACTAAGATCAATGTCATTCTACCTGGTTTTATAAAGATGACTCTATACAAAGATACAAAGCCTAATTTCTATATCACACAAAGCTGCGGCCTTGAATTTACTTGTGATACAACAACTAAAAAGATATGTTGACAAACACTCCAATCGGATTATAATGTACATAACGGATAAAGGAAACCGATATGACAATTGCAAAAACCATCCATCAACAAATTAAAACAATTGACTTCTGGGCACTAGGTGCTTGGGGTGCTAAAAATCTTACCGCGCATTCTGATGGCTTGTCATTCAAGACATCAGGTTCTGTTCGTTGGAAAGGCACCGTGAAGGTTAGCCTTGATGAAGGCAAAGACCTTTACATTCTGAAATTTATGCGAGTGCGTAAAATGCAACTAATTGTAGATAAGATCATTGAAGATGTTTTTGTAGAAGATCTAGTTCGGTTTATTGATGAACAGGTAGGATGAAATCCTATTCACACAAAGGAATATACTATGAATAACTCAGTAAAGCCTATCGGTATGGTAACTACAATTTCATTTTTACTTTCGACACCTAAGAATTTATGGAATAGTGTTATGACTATTGAAAATTCACCACTCAGAAAACTTGATCCAATTGTAGCACATATGGTATTCCAATCACTTGCGTTTGTTTGGTCTGGTATTTTTGCAGCTATGATGGGTAGTATTATTGCCTTTGGCATTAGTGCAGCGTTTCACATACTATTGATTAGCGGAATTGTAATTACTGCTACTGTTTTTGATCAATCTAGCAAAAATCCACAATCAATAAATCGTATGGTAAAGAACGGTGTTAAATACAATGGTGGTCGTGCAGAAACTGGCGAACACGAATAAATTTTATGTTGACAAACATCCCGAATCAGTTTACGATAATTTATAAATATATAGTATTATAAACATATATAGGAAGGTACTAATACATATCTATGAAGGAAATTATCAACGAAATGCTGGAATCAAAACTAAATGAAGCAAAGATAGATCCTAAGCTTAAGGCTGTAGCGGACAAGCATGGTGTGCAACTAAAAACCAACAAAGCAGCACACGAATTTAACTACACTGATGCCGCTGCTAAGGACTTTCATGATGCTGGATACAAACTATCATATAATACAAAGAAAAATCACTTTGATATCTATACACATGAGGTATATGCGAAAAAAGCTGAAAAACCAAAGGTTAAAGGCCCACAAGTCGCACAAGGTAGAGCTAAAATGTTTCCTGGGTGTAGACAGTTAAAAATGCGTTGACACTCGTTCCGAATCGGTTTATATTGATCTCATATAAAAGGATATGTACCGATGGAACTTAAAGCTATCATTGAGAGTCTAAAACATCTAGAGAAAAAAGTAAAATAACTGTTGACATATACCAATAATCGGTATATAGTTAATATAAATACAACACAAATCAAAAGAGAGAAACATGACTTACTTTATTTGCAAATTTGAGGAATATATGACTTGGGAGGGTTCCCGAGACTGATAACTTATGCAAATAAGATATTCTGTTTAGAACCCTCCGAAGATTAACTTCGGAGGGTTTTTTTATTCCTCCACGCTTTTTGACAATTTAGAAAAACAAATATTGGCGCTCGGACCGGACGATAAGGTACTGGATTGCAAATCCAAGGTCGTAGCAATACGAATGAGTTTGACTCTCATGGGCGCCTCCAATAAACTATTATGATGTGGACCAGGTCCTATCATTGGTCAATAGGAACCGGCTTTTAACCGGCAAACGTGCGGGTTCGATTCCCATCTGGTTCACCACATAATAGTTTTGGCCGATTAGTTCAATGGGAGAACACAGTCCTGATAAGACTGAAACGAAGGATCGAAACCTTCATCGGCTACCAAATAACGGCGCGTTGGATTTCTGGTGAGATCGATAGCCTTTCAAGCTATAGAGACGGGATCGTAACCCGTACGCGCTACCAAAATAAACCAAGCCTAGATGATCTCGAAAGTCACTAGGCTCGCTCCTGAGGATAAGCCATTGAAGGTTTCGAGACTTTCTCTGCAGGGTCGTCACCTGCCAGGAGTAACATATAAGGGAAGGTAAAGCGGATGGTTTCCGCATCGAGTCTGTAAAACTCGTCTTTAACCGGGAGAGGATCGTAACCTCACCTTCCCACCAAAATTTAGGGTCTCTGGTATAGCTGGTGCGTACGGCTGCCTGAAGAGCAGTAGGACACGGTTCAATTCCGTGGGGACTCACCAATATGGCAACACAGCAGGTGCTGACGGAAGTCTCATAAATTTCCAGGGAAAGTTCGAGTCTTTCTGTTGCTACCATATAAATATATCATTATTACACGATAAGGAATAGTGATGAAAAGATTTTTTATATGGTTACAAAAAAATGAAGGTTGGAAATCCCTTCTTGCTTTAGTATATGCAATGATATGTGTATTCGACTTTGTAATTATTCCTACTTGGATTGCAGCAACCAGAGCTCAATTAGATACATCTGTATTTGCGCAATCAAAAGTGGATCATGACATCCAAATGCAATTAATAGAATTAGTGTGGGCGCCTTATGAACCACTGACGCTTAAAGGCGCTGGTATGTTTCATTTGGCGTTTGGCGCATTGTTAACAGGCAGTGCTTTAGCAAAAAGAAAAGAAGAGGATAATTATAATGAATAAAGAAATAGAAGTAGGTACAAGCACAGAAACAAATGTAGGCGGCGTTAACTTAGAAGCGCATGCCGGTACAGAAGCTCATGCAAGCGCAGGCACTGAAGTAACAAACACAACAGCATCTGCAACAGCAGGAGCTGGAGTCAGTGCAGAGGCGGGTGCTAGCGCATCATATGGAGACACGACAGTAGAAGCAGGCGCTAGCGCAGAGGCCCATGCTGAGGCCGGTGCAAGTGCAGGAGTAAGTGGCGGTAATGCTTATGCCGAAGTTGGCGCAGAAGTTGGCGCAAGTGCAGAAGCAAGTGCATCTGTAAGCCAACAAGTCGGCGATGTGACAGTTAAGAACGAAACTTCAGTTCATGCAGAAGCTGGAGCAAGCGCTGGTGCATCGGCACAAATCGGTAAAGATGGTGCAGCTGGTCAAGCTGGTGCTACCGCAGGCGCAAGTGTTGGCGTTGACAATACTTCTAGTGCTTATGATAGCTCTGGCAATGGTGGTGCTGCAACCGGTGGTGTGAGTATTGGTGTTCAAGCAGGTGCTGAAGTTGGCGGCGGAGCAACAATGGATAACGGTGTTGCTACTGTAGGAGTAAGTGGTGAAGTTGCTTTGCTGGCTGGAGTTGATGTTGACCTTAGTGTTAGTGTAGATACAAAGCCAGCTCAGAAAGAAATAGTTAATGTAGCAAATGAAACTGCGAAAGAAACAACTAAAGCAGCAAATACGGTGGCTAAAGAAACAACTAAAGCAGCTGATAAAGTAGTAGATACTGGTAAAAAAGCTGGTGATGCTGTAGTAGATACTGGTAAGAAAGCCGGTGATGCTATTGAGGGTGGTGCCAAAAAGGTTGGCAAAAAACTAAAGTTCTGGTAAATGTTAGTATTATAAACACAGGAAAGATTAAATGATTTATTGGATTATGGTTAAAAATTTAGATAGCTATAGAAGTTTGTGCCACGAAGAAAAAATTGAACCTGTTATTTTTGAACAAACTGATGATAGGCAAAGGTCCAAATGTCACAAAGTATGATTGGTACTTGGGTTGCTGTAGGTTTTTGGTTCAAATTAGGTTGACATTTGTTCCGAATCGATATATTCTAATAATAGGAAAACAAAAGGAATACTATCATGCTTATCCATATTGAAAGTTTTATTGGTGCCGTAGCTATTGCTTTTATCTTTTATGCACTTTTTGTTATGTTTGGTGTGTAATGATAGGATTTATCCGAAATATGATCAAACCCAATGTGTTCTGATGTGTAATGCCTGCACCGAAGATTTTTTCGAAGAACTGGGCATATCAAATCGGCTCATTAAGCAAGCCATTGATAGGAATAAAGATGAAAATTGAATACCGCAAAGGTGATCTACTTACAACTGAAGTTCAGCATATTTTGCATGGATGTAATAGACGCGGAGTAATGGGCTCAGGTGTTGCAAAAGCAATTCGAGATAAGTATCCACAAGCATATACTGATTACAATGACGTGTATAATAGTTGTGGTCTTGAATTGGGTACAATTGTAGTATCAGTGCAAGATGATGGTACTGTTATACATAATGCTATTACGCAAAATAATTATGGCAGAGACGCTAGTAAGGTCTATGTTTCATATTGGGCTATTGCTGAAGTATTCCGAAAACTTGATTCTTGGAATATCGGTGAGATTGCAATGCCAGCGATTGGTGCTGGGCTGGCAAACGGTGATTGGAATGTAATTTCAGCCATCATTGAAAACACATTGGTTAACACGCGGCCTGTTGTATATGTAATCTGAAAGGAACTGACATGAATAAATTCTTCTTACTACAAATGATTCTTGTAATCTTGCAGTGTGCAAATTTTATGTGGGCTGTATTTTTCATATCAAACCCACTTATAGCTATTTTTGCTGGTGCTGTGTTGGGGTTTCTATGCGTGTTGGCTTTCAGTGCTTGTGAAAGTTAGTATTATGTGGAATGCTTGTCACATAGAATATGGTAAATGGGGTATATACTATCCTGATTGCACACTTGTATGGAATCAGACTTACAAGACTAATGGCTGGGTCATAAGAACACCGAATTGGTTAAATAAAGTGTAAACTCAAATGATCAGACTTATTCTAAATTATAGATTTATGCAAAAAGAGATACACCATCAAAAAGAGCTGTTGAAGTTGAAAGATGAACTTATACACGAGCTTGAACTGCACATAGAAGAGCTTACTGTTGATTATAAAGCTGTAGTTGGATCCCAGCGCGCCCTTAATGGTTGACATTTGTTCCGAATCGGTATATTCTAATAATAACAAAAGCATCATGCTATGGAAAAGCTTGTAATTAAATATACCGTCTCGGATGGTTGTACATATTCTAATGAAATTGTTGTTCCACTTGAATATGAGTCGGCAGAGGCATTTATCTGCAACTTTGCTGATTGGGCCGCAAATTGTATTCAAGAATCATACACGACTCACGAATATCCAATTGGACAGTTTGTAGTAGGCAAAAAAATATTTTCGATCGATGATTTTATTTGGTCACGTGAAAAACAAAAGGGTTCAACAAAAATTGAATGGGTGCTGGATTTACCATGCGTATATACTCTAGAAGAATGGTTCAACAAGGAATAGCACCGATGAAACTCACAGTTAAGAACCTCCAAACACTTATGGGTTACCTACGCAACACTGCTGAGGTTGATGCCAACGATGAGATCGCTAACGCTGCTATTAGCCTAGCATATCGGCTGCAGGCTGCTTGCACCTCAGTGTTCGATATGCCAATGGACTTTGATGCTTGGACGCCACTGGATCAAGCCACAGCACAATATGCTATCGCCCGGCGTGACCGCTATGTTCTACTACCAGGCAACCGCCACGCTGTTGATCTTCAGCGCGTGGAAAAGCCGCGGCGCACACTGAAAAAAGGTTGACACACTGATCT
>Ga0208414_1000661_pt1 | contig 31410 bp, 17 predicted proteins | sample AntAceMetag02UKE_FD_184770 | JGI IMG/M metagenome (GOLD analysis project Ga0208414, IMG submission 184770) | Saline lake microbial communities from Ace Lake, Antarctica - Antarctic Ace Lake Metagenome 02UKE (SPAdes) (version 2) | ecosystem: Environmental > Aquatic > Non-marine Saline and... | reverse complement strand
TTAGATGCTACAATACTAACTGTGACACTAGATGCTGATACCTATCCTGCTAATACAGACATTCCGGGATCATCAGAAGTTCGAGGAACAATCGATGCAATAGTAGATCCATACAAATATAATCCGTTAGAAGTATACGGTAGTCTAAGTAGCATACCTGTCGGTCTTCGATTCTTAATGTTAGACGATATTAATACCAGTGCCAATAGAGGTGACTTTAATAGATTGCTCGAAGGTAACGATAGTTCTCGCGATCCATATGATGGTCCGGACGGATGGAAAGACTCGGCAGGAGCTGATCCTATTGTCTTTGCTAATTCTATCATAGAATGGGATGGCACAACTTGGTCCTCAATTTGGGAACCTAGTGCAGAGACTGCAAACACGGTAGTACAAAATATCCGTACAGGTATCAAATATCGTTGGGATGGCACACAATGGCTCAAAGCGTTTGAAGGTGAATATGCGCCAGGAGATTGGAACTTCAAACTAATCTAAGATAAGTACTGGCATGCAATCACGTGCCGGCTTATTATTTCTAGCAAAAACTACTGGAAGAATACTGCTCATCTTAGAAAATGACAAGTGGACTGTACCTACCTTTGCTAGATCAGGGCCGTTATTAGACGATGCAAAATTGCTGTTAGATACGTACTCACAAGGTAAAATATTACCTATAGAATTGTATCTTAGTGAGGACCGGGGATTTGAATACGGTACGTATGTGTGTGTAGTTGATCAAGAATTTTTAACTACAGCAGCACCTACTATGTGTTGGGCAGAACTAGAGTTACTTCCCAAACAATTACATGTCGGATTACGAACTACCTTACACAATCAAATTATAAGAACAAAAATAGAAACCATTATGGAGTTAGAAAATGTTACCATTAATTAGTAAAAATGAAAGATTTAAAGCTGATTGTCAAAAATACAAACATTTTATCGATTCTACCGATAATATACAACTTAAAATCGAAGTAACTACTCTGTTAAATCAGCTTATGGCAGAGGCTCGACAGATCGATAGTTTTTATCAGTCTTTGTCATCTGGTGCAGGAATTGCGTCTAGAGTAGAAGACACTAGAAATAAACTTTCTAGTATTAGAAAAGATTTAGAGAAGCGATGTGCTTCTCTAAAACCTTAAGCCTGTGCTTCACCCCAACGTAAGATCAAGTTAGCCACTGTTGATGTTCCTGCGGTCTTATATATGTTAATTGCTAACACATCAGGGCCGTTAGGATAAGTTCCACGACCTCCTAATGTAGTATTAGTAAGTTCTTTTAACTCAGTTAATATTAACGAATTAGTTTCTCCTGGGTTAGCAATAAACGAAAATACAGTTTCTCCCGGTAATGCATATGGAGGCTGTCCGAATGAAAATGCAACAGTAGCTCCACCAGCAATAGTAGTGTTTGAACTTTGACTGAAATACACAACGTATTCGTTACCCGGGCTACCCCCGACATAGTTTGCTGGCCCAAATACTTGGGTTACACGAGTACCGGCTGGGAACTTTGTATCTGACGCAGCAATTTCAGTACCTACAATTGCTCCAATTGCTTCCCAACTAGCCGCAGTAAAGTACAAAAAGTTTCTGTTAGTTAAACTAACACTCGAAGAAGTTGTTGCACTTGCGGTAGTTTGAACAGCTCCGCTATTCCAGTTTACTGATCCGCCTGGAGCAATTTGTACAAAACTAGGTTGTCCGCCTTGTGCTACTCCGGATATTCCGCCCCATGCAATGTCGCCTGGGTCTACAGGATAGTTTTGAGGATTTAATACTCCTTCAATAACAATACCGCCAGTATTTGTTGCTACCGCATCAGATGATACTGCAATTTCTCTAAGTAATAATTGCGCACGATTTAATAACTCTCGTTCTCCTAAATCACCAACAATTGCATTTGATACACTAGGAGCTAATCGAAGTAAGAATGCTGTTTTCTTTGTAGTTGAAACAGTATTACCTGTAGATGCATAAGTGAATAAATATCCGCGATCCTCATCAAATCTACCATCTGTTAATAACGCACTACCCCAGTGACTAATAACCGGCGTAATTGTTGTACTAATTAATATAACACCTGTATTTGTACTATGGGCGGCAGCCGGACCTGCTGTATATGTTCTGTTAGCTCCGCTTGCAAAATTTTGATAACCTGCACTACGAACACAACCAGTTAATGTATTACCACTTTTTCCTGTAAAAGAAATCAGCTCGTTATCTATATAAACTACACCTGCAGTCGGAAAGTAAAATGCATCGTACAACAGAATAGTTGTTTGCGATTCATCCATTGCTGCTGCTAAACTATCTTTTGCACTTTCGTTAATTACTTCGTATCGAACTGGCAAGTTGGCTGTTCGCATATATGCTTCTGTGTTTACGTTACTATTACGAATTCTATGTAAGAATATAAATCTACCGTCAGCGCCGCGCAACATAAATTCAACAAAGCCTGCTGCGTACCAAGTATACTGAATTCCAATCATCTGCATCTTAGTAACATCAATCGAGTATCCACTCGGGCCGGTGCCATCAGCTCGATCCAGATTCCATTCTGTTTGAGGAATTATTAAATCTTCTGTCAAACACATTTTTGCCGATACAGCATTAGATACTCCACGATAATCAGGATTAAAAGTTAATTCGGTGTCACTAACTACATCTGTTATTACATGACTCATACCTTTTAATACCACTCGATCACCAACTTTTAATTGATTAGTAAATCGTGTGTTAACACCTGTAACTAGATTTGAATCAACATTTACTGATACACTTCCGGCTATTTGAAATGTACTACTACGCTTGCATAACGACAAATATTGTCCGTCGTATTGATAAAATAATCCATTTTGATCGTCAAATGGTCCCGATCGTACAGTTGCACCATGCCATGACTTTACTGACATTTTGGGATTATTGCCTAATATTGCTTCAGTTGTAGTTAATGATCTATTGCTACGTACATCAAAAGATCTTTCGTTAATAATTGAATTTACAATAAACGTTCCGTTGTATCCTGCTGTTTGAAAACCAGATACTTCAATAATTCCACCAACTTGTAGCCCGTGATCCGTATCGTCTGTGGTAAATGTTATTAAACTATTGATTATAGTAGATTCTGCTGTCCCACTAACTAAATCATAACTAGGCGCAAACAATGCTCCAGTAGTAAACATTATACCTTTACCTGACTGATAACGAATATATTTTTTACTTTGGCGCACAGCTTGCGCACCGTGTTGTGGGCTGCCGGTACCTAATTGCACGCCGCCGTCATACGGTCTATGTACAAAGAACGAATCAGGTCTAGCATAAACTTCGCCCGTTAAGCTAGAAACAGATGTATCAATACTTAACTGCGCTCTTGCAACCCATCTAACTGTTGTTTTATTAGGTACTTCTGATACTAAAAACGGACCTGCTGCAACATCGTGATTATTTCTAACAACTGTGATAGCTTGCGAATTTGTATTATTACCAACTGCTGCCCAAACATTACTAGGTCCAATTGTACCTGATGCTAAAGAGTTCCAGTTGGAGGTAGATGTTAAATTTAACAAAGTCCACGTTATTCCATCGTAAGATGAAGCAATAGTAGATGTTCCAGAAGCTATTGTTATAAAAACATCATTCCCAAATTCTACTGCCGACCAAGTTGAGCTGGATGGCAAGGTGCCTCCAGTTGTCCATGTTAATCCGTTTGTTGAATATGCAGTAGCATTGCTTCCTGATCTAACAGCAACAAATCTAAAATTACCGTAGGTAACGCTACTCCATGTACCAGAACTAGGTAGCACTCCAGTTGCTGCCCAAGTGACGCCGGCGTCGATACTGTAGTTTACAACCGTTCCACCAGAAGCAATAGCTATAACGATATTATTTTCATTTATTATTCCGCCAGTAACGTCGGTCCAAGTAGTACTAACTGATAATGCTCCACCAGCTGACCATGTTACTCCACCGTCTGTACTTCGAGCAGTAGCAGTGCTTCCTGATCTAACAGCAACAAATACTCCGTTGGCATATGTAACACTAGTCCATGTGCCGCTACTCGGAAGTGTACTGGCAGTCCAGGTTGTTCCAGTAGTTGAATAATTAGCAACAGTGCCACCACTAGCTACAGCAACATAATATACAACGTCATTGACTAATCCACTAGCAACACTGGTCCAAGTAGTGTTAGTTGCCATAGTACCGACACTCCACGATTCTAAATTTATCGATACTGCTGCTGAACTACTACCCGATCTAATGGCAACATATCTTCCATTGCTATAAGTGATTCCCGACCAAGTGCCGCTACTAGGTAACACAACTGTTCCTATTGAGGAAATTGCTGGAGCTGGATTTGACGTGATATTAAGTAATAATCCCGATCCTGGGAGTAGTCCGTGATTGGTTACAAATGATGCTTGTAATGTTGGAATAGCTCCTGAATCAATTTCTGTACCAGCATCTAATGATGCCGTTAATGATTCACTAATTTCTATTGCTGAGTAAATGTCAATAGGTTCGCCTGCAATTGCAGTACCTGTTATAGATATTGAATCAATTGCGCCGCCTGCTGTTACACTATTAACTGTGATAGTTGCATCGTTAGTTGGAGATGTTCCTCCTAAACTTGTTCCTAGTACTAGTATTCCGATGTTTTCACTATAATTCGATCCTGATGTAAATGATAAGGAAACATAATCACCGTTATTTCTCTGAATGGAGAACAATGCATTTATTCCTGACGGAGATAAATTTAATCCACTAACCCCGACAAATGATTGGTCACCGGTTATTCCCGATCCAGCTAACGAAAATGTACTAATACCGCCCAATTCATCTACAGTGTCAACAGTGACTATTAGATCATTATCTGGGCTGGCACCACCTAGTAATGTACCTGCAAATGTAAGTGTTTCGTCTGCAAGATAACCTGTTCCTGCAATTATTACATCAATTGAATATTCTCCAGAACCGTCTTCTCTGGTAACAGTTATATTAAAATTTCCACCGTCTACTGAAGTAGTGGATGTAGAAGAAATCTCAGAATATATTCCATTAACACTCACACCTGCACCGCTTGCAGTTACAGAGGTTATGCGGCCACCTGCAGAAACAGTCAGTATTGTAATAATTGCGTCGCTGTTGCCACTAGTAATAGTAATTATATCATCAACTTCATACCCTAATCCAGGATTACTAGTAGTTGCAGTATCAATAACGCCAGCTGTTTGAGTAATGTTAACTGTAAATCCAGTTCCACTACCGCTTGTAGTAGTAAGTACATCAGTATCGTCACTATAACCAGTTCCAGGGTCAGTCAATGTAACACTTTCAACAATTCCTTCAGATGCACCAATGTTTGTAACAGTTAGTGTAACATCATTTGCAGGAGTTAGCCCACCGACGGTTGTTCCTATTAAGTTAATTCTATCACCTAATTTATAGCTAGTTCCTTCGGCATTAGGTACTACAACATAATCGCCGCCTGATAAGGACACATCAAATGTTGCATTTATTCCAACTGATTCTATATTCGATCCAGCAACTCCTAAATAAGACTGAATGTTACCTCTAATAGAAGCTGTTAAATTGTCCGATAATGTTAATATGTTTCCACTAATGTTATTAATAAACAATGTAGTTCCGGATCCATTATCTAATGCCATTCCTTCAACAATCAATGTTGTATCGGACAACACAATCGATGTTGATCCTGAAGATACACTAGTTTCAGCAGTTTTAGTAGCTACAATGCCGCCAGTGCCTAACACACCAGTAACTTGAGCACCTAACGGAATTGCACCACCTACTGTTGGGGCCCCAACAGTAGGAGCATCGCCAATGAATGCTATGCTAGAAGACCCGGCTGGTGTTATACCAACAGAATTGATAGTGGTAGACGCGCCGTTACTAAACACTGAAATTGTAGGATTTCCAATTGCGGCTCCTGTATAAAATGAAGCCTGTCTCAATTGTGTAGAGCCAGATGATAATTCTTGTCCGTTAGAAATGCCTACTTTAGCCTGTGCGTAGTAGGTAAACGTTAGATCACTTGGAACTTTTGTAATTAAAAATGAACCTTCTGCTCTTCCTACACCAGTAACTGAAGTAGATAATCCTTTAATAGTGATAGGTTGCCCAACTGTAAAACCGTGCGGACCTTTTGATCGAACAGTTATTAACGAATTACCAACACCGCCTGTGGGTTCGCTTGCATCTGTAATTATTGAAATTACAGAGGTATCAGAACCAGGAATTTCGTATACAGAAGGATATCCGCGTTGTAACGAAATTGCTTGCCATTTAGTTGGCTGCAAGCCGTATTCAAAGTCAGCATCGAGCATAGCCTGTGGTGTTGACACCCTAATACGTTCAATAGCATCAGTACCAAAATCCCAAGGACGAATTGTAGTTACATCATCTTCGACAAATATTTGAATATCATCAGTAGAAGTCGCTGCTGATGTATCTACTGTTAGATTAATCGAGGTAATACTGTCTGATGTTTGTAAATATCTTGGAAAATCTAAATCACTAAGGCCGCCAGACTGTCCACCACCCGAACTCTTCCCAGCCTTGTAACTAAATTCTCCTCCAAGTAACGAATCAGTAAAATTGTAAATGATCTCGTTTAATGAAGCATTAGTTATTAATAATAATTCAGCAGGAGTATATTTTCCTTGTAATCTAATCTGGCCAACACCTGCAACTGCTGCTGGAATTGCGGGCGTGCCTCCTGAAATTACCCCGGTTATAATATCTATAAGATCACTAATTCTACTCTGAGCACCTTCTTCAGCGTCTTGTCCAATAATAGTTACCTGTGAGGTAATTAGTTGGTAGCGAATATCAGGAATTGTGTTTGTTAACACATAATCACTAATTAATGTTTTAATAAATGCGTGTGTTGCTAGAACTGGATCTAACGCTAACTCCCCAATTTGAGGAAGATTGTCGATCCATAAATAATTAGAAACATTTCGAGTTTCAATGTTTCCTCCGTATCGTAAATCGTGTAAATATGCATTTAAATAATATCCTACGTCTCGAACACATGTAGAAGAATCATACTGAAATCCTGTATAAGGACTAACATTGTTTTCTATATTATAATTAATGTAAGCGATTTCTTCTGCAATGATAAAATCAATATTTGCTTGAATTAATGCGTAAGCCTTTGGAAATAGGTTATCATCTTTTGATAAGCCTGCTCTAAATACATATTCTGCTATTCTTTTCTTTGCCATTTTTTTTCCTTAACCGCCAAATGCAATGCTGAATGCAGATATTCGTTGATCTACATAGTCTTTTCTTGTTGCGTGATATACTTCTGTTGGAGCTGTTTCAATACTTACAGACGTAAATTGTGATGATCCAGTAACAGATAAAGTTCCAGCTACTGATGAATTTCCTGTTATCGACACATCACTATTAATAATACCTAGTATTGATAAATTTCCAGTGACTGTTAATTCTGTAAACTTGCCGCTAGCAGGTACTGATAATCCTACTGCAATATTATTCATTGATCCTGTGGACGATGCTACAGCTATTCCTGTTGCTGATACACTGTTGATTCCCAAAAAATCTTCAGGAGAATCTAATATTGAGGTTATTGTGATAATTAAATCGTTTGCCGGAGTTTCACCGCCTAGCAACGTTCCTGGAATAATAATAGTTTGATTAATATCAAATTCAATTCCGGGTGTTATCAGTGTTACAGAATAAACACTATTATTTCTTGTTATATTAAACGATGCTCCACTTCCGGTATTATTGTTTATAACTCCAGTAGTAGTTTGTGAAATATCTTCGTATAATTGATATCCAATATCTTCAGGATTATAAATTCTTACTTCGCCGTTGATAACTGAAATATACGGTGTAGATGATTGACTAACAGTGAAATCACCGTCAATGTTTAGATATTGAAGAGTTCCTACTTTTTCCAAGTAGCTATTTTTTATGCCTTCACCGAAACTAATCGTGGAATCGAGCCCCGAAATTAATTCGATCCCGCCAATGATAATATTTTGTACATCTAAATCGTTACTTAGCGTAAGGCTTGCGCCCGTAATCTCTCCGGTCGGCCCTACTAAAAATCCAGGGCTTTTGAATCCGCTTTTAGATTCAAAGGGTATGTACTTAACAGTCACTATTAATCTCCATTATTATTCCAACTACAACTTCTACAAAGTAATAGTATTTATGTAGCAAATTTTATTAAGGAGTTAATTGATTCATTGTATGGAAGTAATGAGCGCTGAATATTAATTTACTACCGTTAGCTAAGGTTGAATTATCATTGATCGCCGGACTAACAATTAACGAAACTTTTGAAGCAGATACGGTTGCTGTAAACTCTACAAGATTACTGTTGAGATTCGAACGTCCAAATACAGTAACCGCTGCTGAATCTGGGCCGGCAACCAACAAACACTTGATAATCTCTTTTTCGTTATTTCCAAAATCTACAGAGACAGTATACTCTGCACTCATAAAATCGCCAACATACCATTCATCAATAACAGTATTAGGGTATACTAATACCCAAGGACCTTTATGAGCTAAATTAACACCATTTTTCAGTAGAAGGGTGTTTTTAACATTTCTGGAGAAGTAAGAAGCAAAGTTAATCATAATTATATTTATCAGATATTAAAAAGCCCGTTCGGGCTTTTTAATCGTTGGCAATTTTGATTAACTTTTTGTATTCTGGCAAATACAAGTATTCAATATCACACCTTGAAAGTGTATCGACAGCATCTTCGAGTGTTTCTACTAGCGGATCACCACCTAAATTAAAACTAGTATTAAAGATAATAGGACACCCTGTTTTATCATAAAACGTTTTAATCAAATCGTAATAGTGTTTATTTTGATCTTGCGTAACAGTCTGTATGCGACAAGTTCCATCAATGTGAATAATACTCGGAATCTTTTCAGCAATACCTGGTTGACAGTTTACAGCATACATCATTGTTGGGCTTTCTTCCATACCTCTCAGATCAAACCATTCGTGTACATGTTCTGCTAGAATACTGCCAGCAAACGGCCGGAAATATTCTCTATGCTTGACCGCATTAACAAAATCTTTACCGTCTTCAAATCGTGGATCAAACATCACACTTCTATTGCCTAGTGCTCGCGGTCCATTTTCTGAACGGCCTTGGAAAATAGTAACAATGTTCTTGCCTTCTAATAGGTCAACAACATCGGCGTGTGTAGCTTCTGTAATCACTGCTCCGTGCGAGTCAGCAAACTTAGTAATTTGTTCATTAGTATAATGATGCTCGGGTCCTAGGTATAGGCTGTTATTTCTTGGCAGCACAGTGGCATCTTCGCTCATTGCTCGCCAAAACATAAATGCTGCACCAATAGCTGTGCCGGCATCATTACTAACTGGCTCACAATATAATTCAATACCATCATCTTTCAATGCATCAAGATAGTGATAGTTTGCTACACAGTTTAGGCCAAACCCACCGCTGATAACTACTTTTTTACGGCCTGTCATACTCACAGCCTTGCGAATCAATTTTACAACCTGATCTTGTGTTTGTTGTTGACATGCATAGGCAAGATCTCTACGATTTTGCAACAAGGTAATATCACTTGCATCGTTATTGCTTAGATAATCAAACAAATAAGAGTTAACCCAAGCACCGTTCGGATATGTCGGAACTATTAAATTTCTATTTGAAAGTGGATAGGTGCTGGCCTCGTCGAACAGCTTAGGAATATTAGGATTTTCAGTACCGTATGGAAATAACCCCATAGTTTTACCTGCTTCGATACTTGACCATCCGCAATATTGAGTAACTGCTTCGTAGACTTTTGTGATACCTGCACGATCTGTAATCATACATTCGTGTGTACCTTCTTCAAGATATGCGCTGCTGCTAAAGTCAGGAATAATCATGCCTACTGTAGGTCCACGCAGTCCAATGTGTTTATACACTGTCTTAAAAACAGATGGATAATCACAGTTAATGATTGACTCAACTTCAAATCCAGTTTCTTGACTGTCACCTAAAGTTAACGGTATGAATGTACCTGCACCGTCTACAATAAGCGCCACTGCTTCGTCAAATCCGCTGCGATAAAATGCACAGGCTGCATGCAGCTTGTGATGGATTCTAGCTACATCAATAACCTGCGGGTGATTTCCGCGCCCTGCGCTCTTTCTATCAATTAAGCCTAGTTTTCTAGCAAGCCCAGTATAGACATCATCGCCAGAATAGTCAACTTTACCTGCAGTTTCTTGTAGACTTTGTGTATGTGCTACTACTAGATAATCTAGTTTATCAGTATAGTCTAAAATTTTAAGCATTGAAGCATACGGGCCGCCATCATACTTTTGTCTTGTTAGTCGTTCTTCTTCTATGCTAAAAACAATTTCTCCGTCTTTTAGCAAACATATTCCTGCATTATGCCCACGTGCAATTCCTGCAATCCATACTGATTTATTTTGTTGCATTTACGTTATTTCCTGTAGTTATAAGTGGCACCTTTACCGCTTTTTGATTTTTGGCTGATACATCATGCTCTGGATTTCCGCAGGTATTTTGTGATGAGATGGCTTTAATTTCAGGGGTCACACGAGACACTGGCTTAACATAAAATTTTTGTAACATTTTATCTACTGACTTAACAATCACATCTTCAATTTTGTCATTCATAGTCATAATACCATCGTTAATACGATCTACTGTTTCGTCGGGAACAAGTCTTATTGGACTATATTGTCTTAGACCTTCGCCCATATCTAAAATATCAAATTTTTCATAATCTGGATATGATACATTTTCAGCAAATGTTGAACCAACTACAACAGTAGCTGGTTTGTCCATTGCATACGCAATATGCTGTCCAACACTATCGCAACCTAGAAAGTAATCTGCTGCTCCGATAATACCTGCCCATTGTCTTAGATTAATGCCTACAGGTTGTGCAACTGGCAATGAACACCCTTCTTTTTCAAAATTAAATTGAAATTCAGACATTAATATAACTGCGTATTTTTTTTGCAATTGTTTTACTATAGCAACAACATTTTTATAATCGAAACTTCTGCCAGAAGAATCATAGATAGCTGTTTCAGTAGACTGTACTCCTCTACCAAAAGGCTGAAAAATTATAACTTTATCTTTGCCAGTTTTTTGTTTAACTTCAGTGATAGTTATTTGACCTTGTACAAGTTCTTCTGTGGACAATTTTAATGTTGGTTTTGATAATTCTCTGATCCCTTTGCCGTTAATTTCTATATCAAATGCTTGTGATAAATTGCATTTTTGGTTGTAATATTCCCAAACTCGATATGGTTCTACACTACGAACATCCATATCTTTTAATTTATCTTGGAATAAATTTTTGTGCCATACATCATATGCTTTTGAATGTAATTTAGGATGCCCTTTATATAAATCCATTCCTCCTTCACATACAATAATAAAATCGTCGTGTTCTTCTGCATACTTTTCTAATGCTGGAATTGAACATAATACACGGCCGGCGCCGCCATTAATATAAAATGCTTCTGGTCTCATAATTTCCTTTATATACTCAGTTTATTGTCTGAGTATTTATAACGTTGAAATTAATAAGCAAATAAAAAAGGCTCCCTAAAGGAGCCTTTTGTGGAGTAAATTATATTACTCTGGGCTAATTTCGCTATCTGGTTCTATATCCGGTTCTACATCTGGTGTAAGTATAACTTTAGATTCTTCGCCGGTAGGCAATTCTACATCTTGTATTCTTGGATCAGTTGGAAAAGGAATCTGCCATGCATCCCATCCTGCAAATTTTTCAACAGTAGCGCCTAACTCTACATGGTATGCTTCTAATTGAACTTTTAATTCTGTTGATGTTTCGGGATTAGCAATGTCAGCAGCAACGGATACCAGTATAGAATTTCTAACAATGTCGAGTTGTTCCATAGTAACATGTGCTTTCTTCCACGGAAACGGAGTATTCCATTGATTTATTTCTAGATTATATGTTATGTCTGCTACTTCGTACGTATGCTCGGGAGTTGTTATTTCAGATCTAGAGTAATAAACAGTATCGTCTCCTTTTAACTTATATTCTTTCTGCGGTAATGTAGATTGATCAGTAGTATCGACAAAAATTGCTGCAATTAATGGTTCTTCTCTAGCATCGATTAATAGTGCTTTTCTACCTCTACCTGCAAGTGTGTGCATAAAATCAGCTTGGGCATCAGTGCCATTATCTGCGTGCCATCCTGACGAGTATTCAAGTTGCCCAGTTAATCGATCAACGGTAATCCAAATTTTCTCCGGACCAACGTAAGTCCACGTGGCGGTTAGCCCTTTGTCTGCTGTCTGATAAAGGTATTCATCGGGCATATCATATTCAAAATCAAAAGTTATGGTTGACATCTATTTCTCTCTTTAACTGTAAGTTATTCTAATTAATCCAGGGCGACCCGGAGTTCCGCATGCACATGTGCCAGCACATAACATAGGAGTTAATCCACCAACTCCCGGAACATACTGAGCTTGGCTAAACGCCCAGCCAGTGGCTGATGCAGCTTGACACATTTCAAAATCTAGGTAGTTATTACCACGAGTTCCGATAACACTTACTCCACCGAGAGCATTTACTAATCCCGCTGGATAGGCAACAAACGCTTTATTATTACAATTGTTGTCAATACAATTTACCCAATAACATCCGCGCACACCTTGATAATTAATATCGCCGCCATATGCTAACGCTTGAATTGATTCTGTTCCTGTAATAGTTGTACTAGTAACTGTTTGCGATCTATCAACAGTCCAAGATAATGCACTTCCAGAAATAATAGTAGTATCGGCAGTAACTCCTGTGCCTGTTAATTTCATTCCTGCAGTTACTATACCTGCACTTATTGTGCCAATAGTTAATGTTGTTCCTGTAATAGTCGATGCATCCATTGTTGCAGTAAGTCCAGCTATTCCGCAAGTACATACCGATTGGCAACACTGTGTAGGGCCTTGCGGACTACAATTGAAACAGCCAGACGCGCCGCCTTCAGCACAGAAGTTGGTTAAGCCAGTACCTACTACCCAAGTGGTACATCCACGGCATCCAATCTGTGCATCCGAACAGGATGTTGCTGGAGCATTAAACAATTCATAGCAACTACCAGGAGCTACTGTAATTGCTTTCTTTGAAAATGCACCTGATCCGCCGGGTGGGCCGTATCCGCAACATCTGCCGCCGCCGCCTGCGCCGCCACCGCCCCAAATTTCAAAAGTAGCCTTGCTGACTCCGGAGGGAACAATCCAAGTGTAGCAACAGTTTTCTTGATAACCGTCTTGAAAACATTGATGGCAAGTTGATTGAAAAATATGCTGGCAACCGTCTGGTAGTTGAATAGTCTCAAAACTTTTTCCAGGTACTGTTGTTGATAAAAGTGATCTTAATGTTGTCATATATATATTTTCTCAATTAACTGTAAGTTATTCTTGCAAATCCTGGATTGCCGGAAAATCCGTAACAGCATCCGCCGCCACACGATGTTGCGGACATGCCGCCACGTCCTGGTAAAAAATTATAATTTGTGTCCAACGAATAACCGATACTAGGAATACACTTTAACCATTCTTGGTTACAGGCGTTCCCTTGCACTCTAGTAGCAGTAAACCCACCACCTTTGTTGACTAATCCGCCGGGAAAAGGAACAATATATTTCCAGTTGCACGGATTACAAGAACATTGTGCCCATAGGTAACCAGGACGACCCGGAGAACCTTCGTCGGCACCATAGTAGCATCTGCAGTCAGTTTCTGTGTAGCATAAACGAACGTTGCCGTTGTTGTTACCTGCACAATTGAAATTCCCCCAGAAGGTAAAGCACTGGGTTCTCCCGCTAAACCCACCTTCTGCACAGAAGTTGCTTAACCCAAATCCTGTAACATAAGATTGACATCCGATAATTCCACAACAGGTGGCCGCACAGTCAGTTGGATATCCCATTAGGATGTTCCAGCAGCATCCGCCTAAGGTTCCTGTAACTGTTTTCTTAGCATAGGCACCACTTCCGCCCGGTTGACCTTGTTGGCAGCAGCATGCACCAGCGCCACCACCACCACCGCCCCAAATTTCAAATGTGACGCTGGAAGTTCCTGTAGGGGCACACCAGTTACACATACAATGGCCTTCGTAGGAGCTGTCCGGTGTGTACTGACAGTACATTGGCATCAGTAGTACGCATCCTTGTGGTTGTAGAGATTTGTTTGCTGAGTACGCAGTATCGTCTCCGTTAGTGTTGGCACTGTATCTGTTTGAGGCACCATCGTATAATAATGTTCTTAAATTTGACATATTAGTTATAACTCACCTTAATAAAACCGCCGCCGCCACTGACTCCGCAGTAGCAGTTGCCACCTTCCGACGCGCTAGACGAGCCACCCATTCCTGGAGTTTTTAGACTTGCGCCGCCCATTAATCCGTTCTGTGCTTTGTAAGAATGCGCATTAGGAACACTGTTCCGGCCTTCTTTTCTCACAGCTACAAATGCTCTATCGCTAGACAACATTCCAGCAGCAACTGGCATTATGTCTTTATAGTAGCAAGAATTTATGTTACAATTGCTAGTAAACAATCCGCCGCTGCAACCCGCAACTCCGCAGTCTGCGCCAAAGTAACATGCACAGCATCCTGCTATTGGAAAGCAAAAGCCGCAGCCCTGGCCAAACCCTGCAGGAGTGGGTGCTTGGAAACATGAGAACATGTTGCACCATGTACATCCGCCGTAGCCACCTTCTGCACAGAAGTTGCTTAACCCAAATCCTGTAACATAAGATTGACATCCTCGATATCCGCAGGCCATAACTGGACTGCAACATGCTTGGAATCCTGCATACATCACGTAATCGCATCCACCGAGATCGCCGGTAATTGTCTTCTTTGCCCAGGCTCCTGAACCGCCCGGGATACCCCAAGCACAACAGCAAGAGCCTGCTCCGCCGCCTCCGCCGCCCCAAATTTCAAAAGTGATACAAGAGGTGTCAGGCGGCACTTTCCAATTACACATTATATTTCTACAATAGTTTTGATCTTGCGCATTTCCACACATGCCAAGGAACAGTAATTCTTTTCCGGGTTTCTGCCTATGAACTAGAGAAGTATGCCCGATATTTGAAATTGTGCCACCACCACCTGCACCTGTAAGTAGACTTCTTAAGGTTGCCATATGTTTAAGTTCCTGCGATTAACCAGCCAAATGTTGCGCCGGTGTATACTAATGTAGCTGAAGCGTTATTAACGTTAATAACTAGGTCCTCTGCTAAATTTTGAATCTTTGCACCGTTTCTAGCAATAGTGATATTGTTAGTAGCAGAAACTCCGCCAATATCAATGATTTGAATAGTATCATTCTCAAGTAATGATGTACTCAAAGGCAATGTAATTGTAAATTCGGCCACGGTTGAACTAGCTAGGATACGATCGTTTACAACAGCCTGATAAGTTGTTGTGACGGTGCGTAACACTGTACTAGATGTTCCGGTTGTTGTGATATATCTTCCCATGTTATTATTTCCTTGACTGTATATTTATTAGATTGTAGAAGTTTCGATACCAAAAGCTACTGCACTGACATTAGCTGCACTTGCTCTGACTACGAGCTGACGGCCTTGATCCATTACAATACCTGTTCGTTCTAAAACTCCCTTTGCTCCAACTTCTACATCATATTCGATATATTCTGCATTTGTTGGTGTCCCTGTTGATGCTACTGCTACCCGCACGCCAATCGGCGAGTTGCCTCGATTGCATATACTTAGACTTACTACACTAAATGTTGTAGATGGGACTGTATATACTGTTGTATTGACAGCAGCTGATAAATCAACTGCTCCTAGTCTTCCTGTTGCCATATGTTTTCTCCGTTATCCTAATAAAAAGTAGTTGAGTGCAACTGGGCTACCATCAACGCCACCAAGGAAATTTACCTTTGTATTTATGTTGATTTGCACTTCTGTTGTTGTAGTGATGCTGTTTCCTGCAATATAAATCACACCTGCTGTTAAACTATTAACATTTAGACTTGATCCACCACCGCCAATTTGACTGCTAATATATGCTTTAATAGCACGTTGCGTAGGTATAACATTATCAGAATCTGCTGTAAAGAATGGATCTGTACTAAACTCGCTAATATTTGCTCCTGCGCCGCCAAGTGCAACTGAACCTAATTGCAATTCGTTCAACCCTGCTAAGTTGAACGCATCAGCATTAAGAGTTGCTACCCCTGTTGCTTGTTCTACACTAAACAATCCGCCAACTCGGAAGTTACCGTCTTGATCAGTTGATGTATAAAATACTCGGCCGCCGTTTGCGTTAACAGTTTCTTTTGCAGGATTTGGATCCTGTAATGGTATGCCTGGATAATTTGACAACGTCTTATTTCCAGTACCGATTAATAGGAAATCGTGTCCTGTTAATCGTACCTGTGAATACTGTTTACGTAACGAAATGCTTTCCGCATGTTCTGGACTTTCTGCTTCGTTAAGTGCAGGACTAATCTGCAATCTAGCAGAGTACTCGCCTGATACTGGCCCGATAAATTGAGTTACTTGAACAACTCTATAATAAACATCATCAATCCCTGCAATTTGCAAGTTAGCGCCCTCTGAAGGACGGGCTGTTAGGTTATTTAAGAACAAGAATGTTCCAATTTGATAAGTATCAGCAAATCCGTCTCCGTCTACTTGAGCAGAAGCAGATGAATATAGTGTTCCTCTATTGATAAATGACGGGCTAGCTAGCACACCATCTCCAATTCGAATTGTAACAGTTGCATCTGCACCAGTATTATTGGGGTCAGTAATTGTGATTGACGGTGTTGTTAAGTACCCGCCGCCTGGTTCTTGTAGCCAAATTTGAGTAATTTTATTTTCACTTACATATGATCTTGCACGAGCTTTTGCTCCAAATGTAGTTGTTAATAGTCTCGTATTATTTGGAGACAATACTATCCATTTTCCGATTCCGTATACTGCTGCTACATAATTTTTACTAATTGTCGACGTCATTGCTCCACTACCAGTACTTAATACAAATGTGCTACCTCCACTAGTTTCAGAAATAGTAAATGTTGTTGCACTGTTAACAGTTTTAATGTAATATACAGTATCAGCAATCATACTGCCAAATGTTGTTGCATCAAAAACAATAAGGTCGCCCACTGATAATAATTCAGTATTTGTTGTGGTTAGATAATTAGTATCTAACACATAGTTAATATACGAACTAACAGTTGATCCGCCAGTACTTACTGCAGCAAATTTATTATTTCCGTATGCACTGTTATTCCAGTTGCTACTACTGATTGCAGGCCCTTCGCTCCATGTAATACCGTCTATAGATATCGCAGTTCTTGTACCGCCGTATTCGAAGGCCATAAATAGGCCACCACCGTAGCTTACGCTGATCCATTTGGCGGCTGCACCTGGCATTGTTGCTGCGGTCCACGTAGTACCGTTAGTACTGTATGCTGCCGATGTTGTTGCTGTTGCACTATCCCCTGCTACTGCCACGAACGTGTTATCGCCAAATGCAACACTACTCCATACATCGCTGCTTGGTAAGGTAGTACCTGTAGTCCATGTAATACCATCTGTAGAATACGCTGCATTTTGTGAGCTTGACACTGCAACAAAGTACGGTGTAGCTTCTGGTGAGCCGTAAGCAACACTTGACCAAGTTTGCGTTCCGATAGTACCAGTGATCCAATTTGTGCCGTCTACCGAATATGCTGTTGGATTGGCACCTCCTCCGCCTACTACTACGAATACCCCTTCTCCAAATTCAGCATCATACCATGATCGTGCTGCTGGCAAATTGTCTACACCGTTTGTTGATTGGTCTACCCATGTTACTCCGTCGGTACTAGTAGCAATGTTTCTGCTAAAGTTAATAAATGCTACATATTTGTTACTGCCGTTATACGCAACAGCAGAGTATTCGTACCCGCCAGTAGACGGAATTGTTACATCTGTCCATGTAGTACCGTCTACAGAACTAGCTGCATATCCAATTGCATTATTATCATGGCCTACAGTTACAAACTTAGTGCCTGTCCAGATTATATCAGTCCAGTATCCGCTTGATGGTAAAGTAGATGTTGTAAATGTTCCAATAATATCTTTAGATGTTGACGTTATTGTTGCAGTGTCGAATGTTGTGTCTTTTGCAGTCCAAATAATACCGTCTTCGGAAGTTGCGGCTACTGATCCAGTAGCTACTGCATAGAATACACCGTTACCATAACTAACAGTATTCCATTCCAATGATGATGGAAGAGTACTTGCAGTCCAGGTAGTACCGTTTAAACTATATGCTGTAGCATCACTAGCACTAGATACAGCAACAAACCTATTTTTGCCGTAAGCAACACTAGTCCAAACTTCGGTAGCAGGCATAGTGCGTGATGCCCAAGTTGTTCCGTTTATAGAACTTGCGGCCTGCGTCCCATTACTAGATACTGCAACAAATATTCCTTTTCCGTAAACAACACTAGTCCACTCTTCGTTAGATCCCGGCAATGCTCCAGTTGATGTCCAGCTAGTACCGTTTAAACTATATGCTGCATCGTTACTGCTGTTAGATACCGCTATAAATCTACCGTTACCAAAGGTAACAGATGCCCAAGCTGAAGTAGTTGGCATTCCTTGAGTAATCCAATTAATTCCGTCTACTGAACTTGCTGCTGTTCCGGCTGTGCTAGATATTGCAACGTATATTCCGTTGCCGTTAATAACTCCGTAAGCAACACTGCTCCAACTGCCGCTTGCGATTATGCGAGATTCCCATGTGGTACCGTCTACTGAACTAGCTGCAATAGTACTAGAAGAAGTTGATAGTGCAACAAACTGAGGACTAATAGCATTGCCTGTATGCGAGAATGATACTACTGAATCGGAGTTTTCTAAATTAATGCTACTAACTGTAATTGTAATATCGTTTGCAGGACTTGTGCCGTCTAAACTTGTTCCTGCAATAGTTAAAACATCGTCTTCTGCATAGTTAATACCTGCTGCCGATAATGTAACGGTATATAATCCATTTTTACGAGTTACATTAAATGTTGCTAACGTTCCGCTACCACTAGAAGTGCTTGTAACAGCCGAGTATGTACCTACACTATTTCCGTATGCACCAACACTCCATTCAGCAGCACTTGGTAATTCGGCTATTTTAGTTGTAGTATAAGTAGGCGCTGCAATATTAAGTCTTGGACTAATAGTGTATGCAGAAGTCACATTCAGTTCAGCTTCGATATCGGTTCCAGGAACAATATGATCCCATCCCGATGTGCCTGTGCTTTCTTTATTAATTGTTGCAATTTTTGTAGGAGCGTTATATGTAGCAATTACACCGTATTGACCGGCTCCTGTGCCTGTAGTTATATAAATGCTCATTCCCACATATGCAACACTTGATGCTATTTCAGTATTAGCTAATGTAATTTGTGTAGTATTACCAGTTTGAGCTAAGTTTGACGCAGTAAGATATCCTACACCGCCTGGCCCTGAACTGTCGCCCGGATCAGTTAATCTGCCTTCGTAAACGCCAGCAAATCTAAATTCATCACCTTCTATTTCAACTCCGTTTCCTGCGCCACTAATAGTATACGTAGCAGATGTATATTCAACTCCTGCGTTGTTGTATTCAATTGATAATATTTGGTCGCCATCAGTAAACACGTTGCCAATTATAGCTTCTGTGTTTCTGTTATTTACAGTTCCGATTACTGGATCTTCTGTAACATCTACCCCTTCTGCAACACTACCAAATGTACCATAAGAGTTGTTACCGTTTGTAGCACGGATCTTACCACCATTTTCTGCCAAATATGCAATATGGTTATAGTACGCAAACACTGATACTAATTCTGCGCGGCCTAGGTTAGTAATCCATGCTCCTATTCCGTCACTTAAAATTTGTGTAAAGTCGTTACTAACTATAGAGTCATTTCCGCCAGCGTGCAATGATCCGTCAATTTTCTGTCCAGTACATGCTGTACCGAACGTAGTAACGTTTTGAACGTAAGTTGATTTATTAGTAATCCATACACGAGTATCGTTCGGTCCCCATCCTGGATCTAATGATACATATGCGCCAGCTAGCGGCCGGCTAGTTCCAAATTCATTTGCAACTGTTAGGCCTGTTGCAGATCCAGCGCCTGCGGTGTTGCCGTCTGAAGTGCCGTCTAAATCTGTTAGGGTTTGATTACGGACGCCACCGCCGTTGCGTACATAATACATATCTTCTAGTTTAGAACCACGTAATGCATTTTTGTAATACCTAGATGCAAATACTACATAGTAGTTTCCGGTGTACGTCATATCTTCTGCAATAGCAGCAATATAACTAATAACATCGTTTTCACAACGATCAGCAGCATAGAACCATGTTGCTGACATTGATCCAGTGTCGTCTGAAAGATCAACTGCTGTGCCGTCTAGTGTTAATGATACTTTAAAGGTTGTAGCTGTTAATCCGCTTGCAAGAACATAATACGTTGTTCCTTCAGCAACTCCTCCAAATACTCCAGTAAATCTAATAGTATCACCTGCTACTAACCATGATTGTGATGAACAAGTAAATGTATTAGTAGCACTTGTAGATGCAGAAACTGCGGTCTTAAATGTTTCATTAATATATGCTGTAGCCTCTGCTGCTAGGAATCCTGCATTCAATCGAAGGATAGTTGCACCATTAATCATATCAATACTGGTAGTCGGAGTGTTTCTTCCAGTGTTTACTGGAAATGTTTCAGAAGTAACTATACCAATAATATACGACCATAATAAATCGGCAAATACTACTGCACCACTTGCAGCAATTTCGGAAACTTTTAATCCAATAAAATCAACAACTGCTTGCTGTGCTTCTAATTGTGTCGTTAGCACAACTTCGGTTGATGCTAACCCTCTTCTATACGATAGTCCGCTTTGGATAGACAAAAAGTTAGAACCAAACATTAGATCATATCCTAATGCATCGACTATGTATCCTACATCTCGAGAGCACAATGCTTCATCAAAATTTAATGTTGGGAACGATCGTTTAACAAACTGCACAGCATCGGATTGAATTTCTGTTCTAGCACTGGTAATTGCCGCTCTAGCTGTGATTAATTCTTCGTCCGACCATGTAAAGTCTGGAGAAATTGTAGTTGGCGAAATTCCAGTATCGATTGTATCGTAAATTTCTTGAATGCGTGTCTGTGCTGTTGTTGCAGCAGGTCCGCTACCAGCAGTGCCACTGACATCTTGAGTTAGGCCTGTTGTTTTTGTCCAACCAGCAATATCACCAGTAGCAATATTATCAATAATATCTTTGATTCTTAATTGTACTGCTAGTGCCGGTGCTTTTTCTATTGTTGGTTCAACAAACGAACCCAAACTGTAATACGATCTAGCAGCAATTTCTGTTGCAAGATTTCCACCATACGTTAAATCATATACTAATGCGTCTACAATATATCCTACATCTCGTTCACATGTTGTTTGTTGTGTACCACCGTAGACAAAATCTACAAACGGACTAATTTCACCAACAATCTGTGCATTAATCCATGCACTTACTTCATCTTGTAAAAATGCCTTGTTGGCATCGATCAACCGAGCAGCATTAAAGTACCCCGCAGTAAATGCATTTCCTGATCCACCAGTTGGTGTAGGAAGCACATATGCATCCGGAGTATTATTTGTAATAATATCTTTGATCTCGGCGGCATTTGCAATAACAGATGCTAACGCAGTCGAACTTCCAATATCTCCAGCTCGTTGACTTGTAGTGTCTTGAGTAACTGTATTACCTGTTGTAGGAGTTACTGTAATATTTTGTATTACATCGCCGGTAATAGTTCGTATGTATGACAATGCAGTTAATGATTTAGCTTTGTCATTATTAGCCACTAATTTTCCAGCAGGACTAACTCTAGTACTTCTTAATTCGTCGCCAACAACTGAAGTGTTAGCAGGAACTCTAATAGGCAATACCTCATAATACTGACCAGTCTTAACATTAATTGTATAGTTCGTTACATCGAGCTGTGGTAAACTATTAAGAGACTGAGTTGTTAATGCTGTTGTAATTACTGGGAGTAAATTATTGCAAGTAGTCAATGCATTGCTTTCGGCAGTGTAATCAGTATCAATGATTTGTTTAACAGGCGATACCACTCCGTTTAGTGTTTGATAGTTAACTGCAGGAGCAGTGTTTGCTAAAATTGCAGTAACTAACGTTGAAATATATCCAAATGCTGCAGAATCTTGCAAATATTCGTCTTGTATGCTATCAATTAATACGCCAAACGCTGTAAAATACGACTGTGTTGCAGCTACGGTTTTTGCATTTCCAAGGTGAGTCAAGTCATATACAATAGCGTCAACAATAAGGCCAGTATCTCGCTCACGTAATGCAGGGTTATTGTTAATAAATCCTGCCCAAATGCCAGTGTTTAATGTAATCTGCTGATTTACCCATTCGGTTACTTCAGCTTGGATAAATGTTCTGTTCGTAGCTAAGAGATGACCAGCATTAGAATTTTCTATACCTTTTTCAATCTGCTCAGCGGCGTATCTGACGCTGGACCATGGTCTATCAATCGTTAACCCAAATAACGGAGCAGGGGTATTTTCACCGTGAGGAGCAACGTACACAATTTTAGGAATCACTCCGTAATACGACCATTCAGGAACTCCAGAATTGCTAACGGTATATACTTGACCGGCTGTTCCAATCGGAAGTCTTGTTGGTCCGGCTCCGCCGTAATAAACAGTATCACCTATAGTTGTTAATACACTTTCTTCTGGTCCCCCTGATAGCAAGTTCCAATATGTTCCAGTAACATCATTATCAGGTCGAGTTCCTACATCTACAGACGAATGTGCTAAAATACAGATATAACTGCTGTTATCGTATCTTACCGCGTCGCCTAGCACATAATCATTCGAGCCAGCCCATGCGGCTTGCCAACGAACTCCGCTGTTTAATCTTTCCCAGTAAGTTAAATTAGGCGGAATCTGATTTAAATTGTCTACTACTGCAACATAGGTGTATCCGTTTAATCGAATTACATCACCAACACGATATGACGCTGAATCGACCCAGTCGTTTTGAAATCTTAAACCAGTAGTATATAATATCCAATCAGTAGCATTGGTAGAAGGTGGGGTTCCGATTAAGGCTGTATGATTTGTTAATGCCTGGTATGAATACCCGCCGTACGTAACAATATCTCCAGGTTGATAAATGTTTCCTGCAGTCCAAGTACTTTCAAATTCTAGCCCTTCGACATATTGTATCCAGCGTCCGGAATCTTCGTCACTTTCAAATGTTGTACTAACAGATGACGAGTGAAATGCTGTGCAAATCCAAACTCCGGCACCGTATTTTACAATATCGTTTATTTTATATCGAATTGTAGCATTACTCCAATTACCTTTGTAATCAGTGCCACGATTCATGTAGTCCCATTTACCTTGGTCTGCTTCTAATCCTGCAGATACTGTACCAGAACTAGTATGCCCTGAATTACAAATGTATGTTGTACCACCGTAAGTTACAATATCGTTAATTTTGTAACGAGTAGTAATACTCCAGTCTCCAATCCAGTTAAAACTTTCTGCGTAGATATCCCACTTGGCTAAGTCTACTTCTAAACCTGAAGACAAAGTAGCTGCTGATACATGGCCTTCATTACAGAGGTAACTATTTCCGCCGTACTTAACAATATCGTTTACTTTGTAACGAGTACTTATTTCCCAATTTGTTTTGTAATCAAAGCTTTCTGCATATATGTCCCAATCGCTTTGATTAAGTTCTAGGCCGGCTAATAGAGTAGCAGCTGAGGTATGTCCATTATTACAGATATATAGATATCCGCCATATTTGACAATATCATTTTCTTTGTATATTGTTTCTATAGTCCAGTCAGACTTCCATTCTTGCCCGTCAGTAACCTGATTCCATCTAGTTGGAATATTATCAGTATCTGCATAAAAGTCTGCATTAGCAATGTGTCCGATTACACACAAATACGTCTTACCGCCGTATCTAATTATATCGTCTTTATAATAAGTTTGTCCAGTGATCCAGTCACCTTGCCATACAAACCTAATTCTACCTAGTTTAAATTCAGCCATCTATAACTCCGTTTTGCAGTTTATGTATTTATTATCTTTAAAAGATATCACTTTATAGTAAATCTTTTTACTCAGCATCATTGCTCATACTATTCATAAAATACGATAGTGCTAACATTGAGCCGTCAACTCCTTTGGTAAATCTCACAGGAACTGGTATATCTATCTGAGTTCTTGTCGTTGTTGTAATGTCGGCAGGCCCAACACTTATTAATCCTGATATTACTTGACCTGTTCTAGCATCAGCGCCACCGCCTGACACTCTAGCAGATATGTACCCTTTGATTGCTCGTTGAGTAGGAATAATGTTATTTGAGTCAGCAATAAATGATTGATCTGTTGAAAATTCTCGAATAACAGTTCCGGTCCCTCCTACAGAAATTCCGCCTAACACAAGTTCTTCTAACCCGTCTAGTTGGAAAAAGTCTGCACTCAGAGTAACTGTACCAGATGCCTGTTCTACTGCAAATAGTTCACCACATCGGAAGTTACCGTCTTGGTCAGTGCTTGTATAGAAAATTCGCCCACCTCCAAACTCGCCAAACTCATTTTCTGGAGCTAACACTGTTCCAACTGGATTTAATACAGTTGGATAGTTTGTTTGCACAAAATTTCCTAGACCTATATCTAAGAAATCGTGTCCGGTAATTCTAACTTGACTATAATTTTGTCTAATTGTTAGTAACTCAGCATGATCGGGACTTTCTGCAATTCCTAAATTCTTTGCTATTGTTAGTTTTGCGGTAATATTAGGGGCAACACCTGATATAAATTCTGCTTGTAATACTCTATAGGTGTAATCGTCAATTGATCCAATAAATAGGTTGTCGCCAGGACTTGGTATTTTTTGTAAGTTTTCAACAACTAAGAATTTTCCTATTTGATATTGATCTCTATAACCATTTCCAGTTACACTTACATTAATCGATACATAAAATTGTCCGGCATTTGTAATAGTAGGATTGGCAATAACTCCATCACCTATTCTAGCATCAATAGAAACTGCTGCGGTTGCATTAGGATCAGTGATAGTAACTATTGGAGAAGAATCGTATCCTGAACCAGGTTCCCATATGTTTATACTAGACAACTTACCGCTAGTAACTGTAGCTCTTGCTAATGTTTTAGTTCCGGTTGTTATAAGTCTGGCAGTTGAAGATGGTGATTCCAATCCACTAACTGCGACAAATTTTCCATTACCAAACGCAGCAGCTGACCACGATGAAGATGTTATCAACGATCTACTAGCCCATATCAACCCGTCAGTCGACGTAGCTCCGATAGAAGAACCAGTTACTGTTGCCAAAAATATACCGTTACCATATGTAATAGTTTTCCAACTTGCCGCAGAACCGGGCAGCTTTCCAGGTGTCCAATTAATTCCGTCTAAGCTAATAAACGAACTAGTAGAACTAGTTCCGTCAATTACTACAAATCTGCCATTACCAAATGCAACTGCTTCGCAGCCGCCAACAAAAGATCCAGTACTCCAATTAATTCCATCTAATGAATATGCTGTCTGTGTAGCAGTCGAATCGCTAATACTAACCGCAACAAACTTTCCGTTGCCAAATGCTACACTATTCCATTCTGCATAATCTGGTAATGATGCTCCAGTCCACGTTAGTCCATTATCAACTGATACTATTGCTGCATCTGAATAAGCAGCGATTGCAACCCATGTATCTATAGAGTTGCCGTATACTACTGACCTATACGCACCTTCCGGAACCGTGATAGATTGCCAAACTGTGCCATCTGTTGATCGTAACAGAGATGTTCCAGCCGCTGCTACTACAACAAATACCCCATTACCGTATTTTATAGAACTCCAACTGCCTGCTGGAATTGTACCAGTTGTCCAATCAGCTCCATTAATACTAGTTGCAACTGTATCTGTTCCTACTGATACAAATATATCGTTGCCGTATGTAATCGATTTCCAACTTGCAGTAGGTAGTGTTCCTTCTGATGAACTAAAACCAGGATTACTAAATTCAACTCTTGGCTCTATGTAATAAACTGTAGTTGTGTCTAACACTGTTTCAATTTCAGTACCTGAAGTAATGTGATTCCATCCTATGCTATGTAGCGTCATTTCGCCAACTTCGTCAGTTAGCGTAATTGCTGGACCGCCTTCGGTTTCTGACAATACAATTTGTATCAAACTTAAAATTTCTTTAACGTAATAAGTTGTTCCGTATGTTAACCCGCCAAAGTCTGTTCCTGATAATACAACTTTTTGATTTACTACTAGATCAAGTGCGCTGTTAATTACTATGTAATCTGTTGTACTGTCTACTGTCTCTGTTACACTACGAGGAACAAAATTTTCGTTGCCGATAGTAACATCTTTACTAGTAAAATCAAATGCAGCAATATAACCGTACTGTCCCGTGCCAGTGCCTGATTGGATGAACAATCTCATTCCTTGATATTGATCCACTGTTTTATTATCAGATGCTGATAATCGAATAATACTGTCATCGCCCTGTTGAAGATTGTTTGTATTAAATAGGTACGAGGTACCGCCTAATGCTGTTGAGTCGCCTCGATCTACTACTCTTGCTTCAAATACTGCACCGTCTCTGAATTCGTCTCCAGTTAATTCTCCATCTACTCCAGACCCGAATGTAGTAAATGTAGCATTTGAATAATTAACTCCTGCATTTGAGAAAAATACTTTCAGTAAACTACCGTTATATATTAACACTGAAGATATATCTGCTTCGTACGAATGATTATTTACGTAGCCAATAATCGGAGTTTCACCTAAGTCTGAACCAAGTGCAAGACATCCGTATGTACCGTAAGAATTGTTACCGTTAGTTGCACGAATTACTCCCCCAGCTTCACTAAAATATCCAATATAATTATAATAACTAAAAACCGAAACTGCTTCAGTCTTTCCTACGCCGACTGTCCATATTCCGATACCGTCACTTAGAATTTGAGTAAAGTCGTTACTAACAATTGTTTGATTCCCACCGTTATGTAAATTGCCGTCAATTTTTAATCCAACACATTTTGTTCCGAATGTTGTTACATTTTGGATATAAGGAGATTTATTCCCCACCCATGCTGATTCATCATCAGGACCCCAACCTGGATCCAAGCTGGCAAAAGCGCCGGCAGTAACTCTTTTAATTAAGTAGGTATCGGCTACTGTAAATTCGCCCGATAATCCTTTTAACGTCATGTTACGCAAGCCTGTGCCGTCTCGCAATAAAAACATATTTTGAAGCGCATTTCTTGCACCATTAGCTGCATTTATATAATAATTTGTTGCTTCGGCAGATTTCCAGTTACCGGAATATAATAAATCGTAGTTAACTGCGGCAATGAACAATTCTATATCTCTTTTACAAGTTTCTTGGTTAAAATTATATTCTGGATATAATGAAATAATATATCCGATAGCTTCTTGTATTAAAAATTCTTTATTTCTTTCAATTTGTGCAATAGTCCTGATAATATTTAAATCTGTACTTGCAACATTAGACCCGCTTATACTTGGTACAATGCCAGGATCTAATATTCTAACAGAGATATTGCTTACTAGTATTTCTGCCACACTACTAGTACTATCGTCTCCAGCTGCTCCGCTTGTATCTTGGTCTATTTCAGAATACAACTCTGTTATAGATACATTAATAATTACAGCTCTAATAATATTAGCAATATAAGAAATTGCTGCTGCTGTTTTTTCAGCGTCCGCAGCAGGGATTAACGTAGCAGCAGGTTGTACAATCGTTCCGCGAAGTTCGTCTCCAACAATTGCTACAAATGCCGGAACTCTAATTGGCAATACTTCGGAATACAATCCTTGTTTAACTAAAACTGTTGCATAGCCTGTAATATTTTCACAAGCGTATCTAATAGTTTTCCACGGAGAATTTAAAGTTGTTCCGTTTCCTGGCATGTCGGCGCCGGTCGTACTAACATAATAAACTTTAGCTGTTTCCCAAAGTTTACTCCATTGAATGTTTCCATTGACTACTTTTAAAACATCTCCAGGCTTTTCGATATCAAGTGCTTTTGTACGCACTGTCTCACTTTCAACATCAAACCCGTAAGTTTTAATATCACCTATGCTTCTTAATCGATTACTGTCTGTCCCAAAGGTATATAAAACCCAATTTGTATTACCAGTATCTACATCCGGACGATTATTAGATAACGAATCGTGTATTGCTACGCATCTATAAGCATGTGCAATCCACATAACTACATCACCGATTACATACGTTGTTGATAAGTCCCATACACCTTGCCACTTTTCTCCAGGAACTACTAGTTCCCAGTAAGTAGAATCAATAGTGCTGCCGTCATCTGGTAAATCAGTATCGTTTCCTGTCGAGTCTGCAATTGCAACATATAGTTGTCCTTGGCGACGTATTAAGTCTCCAACAAAATACGATGTGCGAATATTCCATTCGCCTCTTATACGTGTACCTATGTGTACTAAACTCCAAGTAGAAGATTCCGGTGACGGGCGAGAGTTGATATTAAGCAAATTACTTACAAATAAATATCCTCCGTATCTAACGATGTCTCCTAACTGATATACAGCTGAGTCTACCCATTGGTGCTCATACTCAAATCCTGGAACAAACAATTCCCATCTTACACTGTCAAAATCAGCATCTGACGTATGCCCGGAATTGCATATCCATAGTCCGGCGCCGTATTTTACAACATCATTTACTCTGTACCGAACTTCGAAAGTCCATGTGCCTTTGAATTCAGTTCCTGCTCTAACTACTGCCCAGTTAGCAATATCAAATTCTAATCCATCTGAAATGTCAGCTGATATGTGACCAACTGTACATCGATATACAACTCCGTTGTATCTAACAAGATCGTTTTCTCTGTAACGAGTAGTTTCTGCCCAATCACCTGTCCAGTTTTCTGCAAAACTAACAACTTCCCATTTTAATAATGTTAAGTCGGGCTCAAGTCCGTCATTAGACTCAGCTGCAGAACTATGAGCAGTTATACAGCGGTATATTATACCAAAATATTTTACAATATCATTTAATTTGTAATATGTAGCTGGAGTCCATTCAGTTTTCCAATCTTCGCTAAGTGTATGCAATACCCAGTTGTCTATCAGGTCTATTTCGAATCCCTGTTCGTTAATTGCAGAAGTATGAGGAATTACACACAAGTACACATTTCCAGCATATTTTACAATATTGCCTTTTGAATAATAATTATCAGGAGTCCACTCGCCTTTCCAAGCATATCCATCTAACATAAGAACCCATTTAGGCACTGGGGATGGGGGGACATCATTGTTTAGATAATCTAAATCTATATAAAAGTCTGTATCAGCAGTGTGTTGTACTAAGCAAACATATGCTTTTCCGTCATAACTGATTATCTCGTCTGGTATATAATCCGTAGTTGCGGCCCATGCCCCACGCCATTTATATCTAATTCTACTTAATTTAAATTCTGCCATTTTTTAATTCCAATATTAGGGTGCAGTTAATGACTCATAGGTATAGCCGTTATTAATTCTTACTACTAGCTGGCCGTCTTCATCTACATAATAAAACATAGCTCGATCATCCCAGCGATATTGTTCATATCTTAGATTTTCGTAGACTTTATTGTGATAAACATCTCGGCCTTCAAAAAAATCAACTCCAACATCTAAGTCGTTATAGTTTTCTTCTTCGTTTCCTATTTCATTCATTTGAATAATATCTGAATCTTTCATTTGATCGCTTCGTACTAAGTATACTGATCCGTCTTCGCCACGTCTTAATCCGTAGAAAAATCTAGGTGTATCTCCTAATCTAGTTTGAGGATCGGTTCCTAAATAATAACTATTGCTTGACATATTACGAAATCTCCACGTAGCTTACTACAACATCGATACTGTTATTTTTATCACTTTCAATTCTAAGTCCTGCTGTTTCTGGTAAAATCAATTTTTCCCCATTAGTAATAAGTTTAACTGAACTATTAGGACCTATTGTTAATCCTTTAATATACACTGCTTGAACACTGTCTTCACTAACAACATATACCGTTACAGATACTGTGTCATAATCTGTAGTGTTGGCAATATTACAACCAATTACTGTAGCTCGTACTCCTTCGGGTATTTGCACAACATCAATTGGAACAATTCCTACATCTTTAATTACTGCATGTTTAAAACTAGTTGGCATGGTATTATCCTAAAGTTAGTACATATGAGAGAGAAATATCATTTGCTTGTGTTTCTGACACTGCACCTGACGCACCTGCTGGACTTGCCCAAGAAATTCCGTCCCATATTTCTAATGCTTTTGAATTAGTATTGTACCTTGTCATACCAGTTACTGCATATGCATTTGGACGTTGTGCCTCGGTGCCTCGTGGCGGTACAAAACCGTTTGTGCCTACAAATTTTACATATCCCAACCCTGTTTGATTGATTGTTGTAATTTGATTAGAAACTATGTTAGTAATAGTATTATCAACAATTTTGAAATTACCTAAACGTATACCGCCTGCGGCATTACCTTCAATAGTAATGTCACCGGTCGTTGTTGTAATTTGATTATCTTGAAAAACAAGATTACCAACTTGCAATGTAGGGAGGAATGTAGCATTAGTGTATAAACTTTGTGTGTAGACTGAATTCCATCTTACTAATGCTGTGCCTAGGTCGTAGACAGCATCAGTTTCTGGTATTAGATCGCTAGAAATACTAGCATTAACAACAATTTCGTCAGTTTGCGCATCACCAATTTGGATGTTACCACCGATAACAACATTTCCAGTGGCATTAATGTTTCCGCTAACAACTAAGTTTCCGTTAATATTTGTATTTGCTAATAGATTTATTTCGCCAGTACCGTTAGGTACTAAATCAATTGAACTATTTGAAACTGTTGTAGAAATTACATTACCTTGTAATTGTAAATCATCAATTTTTAATCTCGAATGATACACCGTAGCTTCGCCTGCTGCTGCTGCAAACACGATCGTTGAGTCATCGCTGGTAATGGTGTTACCATTGAATTGTAAATTACCAACAGTTAGTTGAGTGTCTACTGTTAAATTTGTAGAACGGATTGTACCGTTTACATCTAAGTCAGTAGTAGGGGTAGATGTCCTTACGCCGATGCGGGAGTTGGTTACGTCAAGATAGAGTAGATCAGTCTCAAAAGCTAAGTCCACACCATCTCTGAGTAGATTAGACTTTAAGAGCTGACCGGAAATACGACCAA
>Ga0208414_1000658_pt1 | contig 31481 bp, 32 predicted proteins | sample AntAceMetag02UKE_FD_184770 | JGI IMG/M metagenome (GOLD analysis project Ga0208414, IMG submission 184770) | Saline lake microbial communities from Ace Lake, Antarctica - Antarctic Ace Lake Metagenome 02UKE (SPAdes) (version 2) | ecosystem: Environmental > Aquatic > Non-marine Saline and... | reverse complement strand
CAACGCGTTCGATCGGGTCGTCACAGTACGTCGGCAGATCGGCGACGATTGCGGACACGCGGTTCGTCCACGGATCCTCTTCCTGACCGGTTCGGATCGACACGGGCACCATTGCTCGCAACGGCCCCTCGGGCAGTTGATCTTTCTCGATGAGATACTCGCGAAGCGCTCCGGTGCAGATTGCCATCACAACATCGTTCAAGGTGCCGCCGGTGGCGTCCTTCAAACGCTTGAGGTTTGACAGGTCAGCAGACCGCATCGCGAACCGACGGTGCGGCGTGACCGACTTGTTCCACGGCGTCTGCGGTGACGGCGTCAGCGGGAAACGCACCGACGCACTCGAATCACCGGATGGCCCTGCCGTGATCGAGCCGAGCGTCTTGCGAACTTGGGTTGCGAGCCCACTCACGCTTGTCACGCCCATCGAATCGGCGAGATCACGCAACACGCTCAGCGAGAGGCGCATGCCCTTGACCGGATTGAGAGCGAGGTTCTTCGCCGCAGCTTGCAGCATCTCGGCGCGGCTCGGCGGTTGCTCGCCGACCCACTCGCGATGTTCGAGTGGGTAAATCGCGTCACGCGAATCGTCGGTGAACATCTTCAACATGATCACGCCGGAGGCGCCGTCGATCGTGGCGTGATGAGTCTTCTGTAACAGCGCCCAACGACCGTCGGCAAGACCTTCAATCACATAGGCCTCCCACAGAGGCCGCGAACGATCCATCCGACGACCCACGATGCGTGCGACCTGTTCGGCGAGCTGATCAGCAGCGCCCGGCGGCGCGAGACCGATGTGGCGAACGTGGAAGTCGAGGTCGAAGTCGGCGTCTTCGACCCAGTACGGCCGGTCGAGTTCGAACGGCACTTCGACGACCTTGCGTCGAAGTGGTTCGAGATGGCCAACCATGATCCCGAGTCGATTGCGGACCTCAGTGAACGGATCAAAGTCAGGCGACGGCCGCTCGTAGATCGACAACCCGTTGACGTGCCCGTACGTGTTCGCTGTTTCCATCAGCAAGAAGCTGACGTCCATTCCGGTCAGTTGTTTCATCACACCCCCATCGATTGGCCAGCTGCAGCATCGCCCCCCGCTGTGACAAATGTCAAACCAGCGCGCGGCAACCCCTGCAGCAAATGGGGATCCATCAAAGAGAGACCCTCTACAGAGTGAAACAGAGTGAAATGGTGATTTGACGGGTCGGATGCAAACATGCAGTCATGGCACGTCATTCCCTCCGACTCGGCATCGACCTCGACGGCGTCGTAGCTGACTTCAACGCTGGCTGGACCGCGTTACACAACGCCGAGTTCGGGGGATCGCTGACGCCCGACCTCGTCACGACATGGAACGGACTGCACACATTGGGCGGGTTCGACGACATGAAGGCGTTCTGGGAGTGGGCTCGGGGCAACGAACATCGGCCATCGATCTTTCGCCATCTCGCACTCCTCCCCGAGGCGTTGGAAACACTCAATGTGTTGAGCGGTGATGGCCATCGCATCGTGATCGTGTCGACCAAGCCTGACTGGGCCGTTCACGAGACACTTCACTGGCTCGCCGACAACGCGATCCCCACCCGCGAAGTTCACCTCACCTTCCAGAAGGCAGAGGTCCAATGCGACGTCTATCTCGATGATGCCCCGCACGTCTTGGCCGAGTTGGCTCAACACCATCCCAACGCTGTCGTGTGCCGGTTCGTCCGTCCCTGGAACAAGCCGATTGCGGGCACCGTTGACGTCACCAGCTGGCCGGAGTTTCACGCAGTCGTTACCGAGGCGTCACATCGCCGCGTGACGCAGGCGCCGCAGTGACGTACCCTCGGAAGGCATCCTGCAGCGGCGAGGTCGTGCGGCCCATCGTAAACAGGGGAGAGAGGCAAACGCCAAGCATCGACAACCTGTCGGTACACCAAACACCGGAAAGACGTGACCATGAAACGATCCACAACGAAGCGTTCATTCGTCGCCCTCGCAGCAGCCACTTCTCTGGTACTCGCAGCGTGCGGTAGCGACAATGACTCCGCCTCCACGACTGATGCACCGGTCGCGACCGAGGCATCAGTTGACACTGAAGCGCCAGCCGACACCGCGGCCCTGGCCGACGACGTCGACCGTGAAGGTTGGCCCGAGAAGCTCGTCTTCACACTCACCCCGAGCCAGGAAACCGGCGGCCTCATCGAGACCGCTCAGCCGCTCGCCGACATGCTCAGCGAGCGCCTCGGAATCGAAATCGAAGCACTCGTCCCGACCGACTACTCGGGCGTCATCGTCGCGCTCGAATCCGGCCAGGCACAGATTGCTGGTGGCCTTGGGCCGCGCCAAATGGTGCAGGCCGAAGAGCAGGCCGGCGCCCAGCTGATCCTGCAGTCTGAGCGCTTCGGTTCACTGCTGTACGTCACCCAGTGGTTCACCAATGACCCCGACACGTACTGCGATGACACACCTGTCGCCGACGAAAACGGCTTCCTGTTCTGCAACGGCGTCCTCGACGCCGAAAGCGCAGCTGACGGCCCAATCGGCGCCGACAAGCTGGCACTGCTCACAGGCCAGACCGTGTCGTTCGTCGACCAAGGTTCAACCTCGGGCTACGCCATCCCGGCACTTCAACTCGTCGACGCAGGCATCGACCCGATCGATGACATTGACGGCTTGTTCGCCGGCGGTCACGACAGCTCGGTGCAGGCCGTCTACGACGGTGACGCCGTCGTCGGTGTGTCGTTCAACGATGCCCGCGGCCAGATCGAAGAGACCAGCCCCGACGTTGGCCAGAAGGTCGTCGTGTTTGGTTGGTCCGGCCCGATCCCAAACGACGGTTTCGCCGTTGCCGGTGACCTCCCCGAATCCCTCGTGAAGGCCATCACCGACGCATTCACCGACATCGCAGCCACCGAAGAGGGCGCCACAGTCCTCGACGAGCTCTACAACATCGACGGCCTTGTGCCGGTCGACTCGGCTGACTTCGACGTCATCCGTGAGCTCGAAATCAAGCTCGGCGACGTCCTCCAGTGAGCTGATCCGCCAGAGTTGCGTATGGGGTCAGACCCCATACGCAACTCTGGCATGATCACCCCGTCCGTAACCCCAACGTCCAGGTCTCGTCATCCATGATTCGTTTCAGCAATGCCAGCGTCACCTACCCCAACGGGGTCTCGGCGATGAAAGACCTCGACCTCGAAATTGCTGACGGGGAGTTCGTCGTCATCGTTGGCCTGTCCGGCGCCGGCAAGTCGACGCTGATCCGGGCAGTCAACGGCCTCGTCCCGCTTACTTCCGGCGAGCTGAACGTCAACGGTCACGACGTCCACGCCCTCAACCGTGCCGGCCTCCGCGACCTGCGCTCCGATATCGGCATGATTTTCCAGGGCTTCAACCTGGTCGATCGCACCACTGTCTTGAAGAACGTCCTGATGGGCCGACTCCACGAAGTGCCAACGTGGCGCACCTTGATCGGTAAGTACCCCCAGGCCGACATCGACATTGCAGCCCGTGCGCTCGCACGTGTCGAGATCATCGAGAAGACCTACACCCGCGCTTCTGATCTGTCCGGTGGTCAACGCCAGCGCGTCGGCATTGCCCGAGCGCTCGCACAGGACCCGTCGATCATCCTCGCCGACGAGCCCGTTGCCTCACTCGACCCGCCGACAAGCCACGTCGTCATGCGCTACTTGCAGCAGATCTGCCGCGAACTCGGCATCACCACGATCGTCAACTTGCACTTCCTCGACCTCGCCACCACCTACGCCGACCGCATCATTGGCCTACGTGATGGTGTCCTCGTGTTCGATGGCCCCGGCAGCGAATGCGACGACACCGTGTTCGAGAGCATCTACGGACGCAGCCTCACGGCCGACGACACGATGACCAAACACGGCGCGCTCTAGCCGCCAGCATTCTCATGACCACCCTCGACGACGCGCCACCACCAGTGCTTCCAGCAAAACCCGGGGTGTCGACGTTCGCCGTCGGCGGTGCGCTCATCGCTGCTGCACTCACGATCGTCACGGCGCGCAGCGTCGGGTTCTCGCTCAGCGAGATCATCACCAACTTCACCCGCAAGAACTCACCCGCCGAAGGCCTTCTCCACCCTGACTGGGGTCAGATCTGGTCACGTCGCTCGCGCACGGCGTTCATCGAGACGCTGCAGCTCGCGGTGATCGGTACCGCCATTGGCGCCACCTCTGCACTTCCGCTGGCCCTCTGGTCGACCACCTTCGGCAACCCGAATCGTTGGCTCCGCATGTTGGTGCGCAGCTGCAACAACGTCATCCGGTCGATTCCCGATCTGCTGTGGGCGCTCCTCTTCGTCACAGCAGTGGGCATCGGCGCACTCAGCGGCCTACTCGCGCTCTTCTTCTTCTCGCTCGCCGTCACCACCAAGCTCACGTCGGACACGCTCGATGGCATCGACATGGGCCCGATCGAAGCAGCCAACGCGTCGGGGGCCAGCCTCACGCAGATGCTGCGAACAGCAGTTGTACCCCAGATCCTGCCGTCGTACACGTCGTTCGTGCTCTACAACTTCGAATTGAACCTGCGCGCTTCGGCCGTCCTCGGCCTCGTCGGTGCCGGCGGCATCGGGCAACGGATCGAGTTCTTCCGGGGCGCCGGCCGGTGGGAAGAACTGTGGGGCCTCGTCTTCATGTTCTTCCTCGTGGTCTTCATCGTCGAACGCATCTCGGTCACTCTCCGCCGGCGGCTCATCTGATGGCCCAGTCGAAAGCCCGGTCGAAAGTGCGGGGCAAGTTGCGCGTCGGCCTGATGCCGACACCTCCCGACCAACCTGCGGGCGTCGAGTTGCCGAGTAAGCCCGTTACCACATTCCGATGGGTTTCGACAGCACTTGCACTCGCGCTGGTGCTGTGGTCCGTGCTCAAGATTGACGCCAAGTGGTCGCGGCTCATCGACGCGCCCGGCGACATGTGGACGCTCTGCACGGTCATGTTCTCGAGCATGGAGGTCAACAAGATCAGCGGGCTCGTCGGCAAGATGTGGGAGTCGATCGCCATTGCCTGGCTGGGCACCGTCATCGCTGCACTGTTGGCTGTGCCGCTGTCGTTTCTTGCTGCGGACAACCTGGTCGGTCGACCGATTGCCTGGGTCACACGCCAGGTATTCAACGTGCTTCGAGCCATCCCCGAGATCATCTTGGCATTGGCGTTCATCCCAATCTTTGGGCTCAAGCCGATGGCCGGGGTGCTCGCCATCGGCGTGGGCTCGGTCGGCACGCTCGGCAAGTTGTTCTACGAGGTCATTGAGGGCATCAACAAGGGCCCGGTCGAAGCCGCCGACGCGGTCGGCGCCTCACGGCTGCAACGACTGCGCTGGGGCGTTCTGCCGCAGGTGGCCCCCGAGATCACGTCGTTCCTGCTCTACCGGTTTGAGGTCAACATCCGAGCCTCAGCGGTTCTCGGCGTCGTCGGCGCTGGCGGCATCGGTTCCGCGCTCGCCCAGGCGCTGTCGTTCAAAGATTTCGGCACCGCCGGACTCGGGTTGATCATTGTTGTGCTCGGCACCATCGCCGTCGACACGATCTCTGGTGCGGTACGTCGCCGTATCGTGGCTGGATCAACTCCGATCGTCAAGCCTGACCTGAACGATCCAACGAAGTTTGAGGCAAGGATGGACGATTTCGGTGGCAACTGATCCCGCAAGTCCAGCGGAGTTCATCCTCGGCGTCGACCTCGACGGGGTCGTTGCCGACCACACGTTCCGGTTCCGCGAGATCATGGCCGAACTGCGCGGCGTCGAGCCCGAGACGATGCCACTCGAACGTTCGTGGGACTTCGGCGAATGGGGCCTCGAACCAGACGAGTACGCCCACTTCCATCGCATCGCAGTGATGAAATACGACATGTTCGCCACGATGCCGGTCATCGAGGGGGCGGCCGAAGCACTGTGGCGGCTGAGCGATGCGGGGGTATGGATTCGCATCATCACGCACCGGCTATACATCCACTGGGGTCACTCGAAGGCGATCACCGACACAGCTAACTGGCTCGACACACATCGCATCCCGTACCGCGACCTTTGCTTCCTCGGCAAGAAGCCGCAGGTCGAAGCCGATGCCTACATCGACGATGCACCGCACAACATCGAACAGTTGCGTGCAGCCGGAAACACCGTGATCGCCTTCGACCAGCCGTACAACCGCGACATCAAAGGCCTACGCGCGGTCAACTGGGGTGAGGTTGAAGCAATCGTCACCAACCTGGCCGCACAGCACGTCGGCCAGTTCGAGGCGCAACTCCCCGGGATGGATGCCGGTTCCGACCGCCTCAACCGCAACCGCGACTGACGACCACGAGTTTGGCCGGGCCTGACGCCCACACTGACGCTCAGTTCACAAAGTGCACGCCAACTGTGCCGCGATCACTTCAATCTGCTCGACCGCTTCCAGCCCCATCTCGTACTTGTCGCCGGGGTAGCCGAGCGAGGGCCTGCTGCCGAGTCCTGACGACAGCGCAGCTTCGGCCCGCGGGTTCATCAGGTTCGCCGCCGGTTTGAGCTGGACGCACTCGTCGGCGTAGGTCGCCCGTTTCTGCTCCGTCAGCTCATCGATTCGGGCAAGGACCTCGTCACCGGACGCCGAGGCCGCAGCAGAACTGATCGACTGCACATAACCCTTGAGAACGGCTGAGACCCAGTGGCGTTGACGCATCGCCCAGACACGACGACCCAGCCTGGTTGCCTGTCACATTTTGGTCTGACCGGAGCGTGACACGACCGGCCGATTTAGCAGTACCTTGGCATCTATGAGCGAGCAGGTCACCGACCACTCTTCACCGGATCCCTCTGATCGTGATCACGATCACGAGGAGGGTCACGAGCACGACGACGACGACCATGCCCACGGGCCCAGCTATATGGTCCACCGTCATCGTGATGTCACCGGCGGCACTGTGCGTGCTGCCGTGTTCGGCGTCAGCGACGGCCTGGTCTCCAATGTGGCACTGATTTTAGGTGTGGCTGCCGCGGCCTCGACCCGCTCGAACGTGCTGGTTGCGGGCGTTGCCGGCTTACTCGCAGGCTCGGCTTCGATGGCCGCTGGCGAGTACGTGTCAATGAAGGCTCAGGCCGAACTGGTCGAACGCGAACTCGCAATCGAGAAGCGATCCATCGCCAAGCAGCCCGAGATGGAAACACGCGAGCTTGCAGCCATTTATCGGCGGCGTGGAGCGGACGCCGAAACGGCGAAGCGCATGGCCGAGCAGGTCCACCAAGACCCTGACATCGCCCTTGACGTGCACGCTCGTGAAGAACTGGGCGTCGACCCCGACGGGACCGGCAACCCGACCGCCGCCGCGATCAGCTCGTTCTTCGCGTTTGCCATCGGCGCATTGATCCCGCTCTTCCCCTGGTTCTTCATCGAGGGCAACGCAGCGGTCATTGCGTCGGCCGTCCTCGGCCTCATCGCAGCCACCACCGTCGGTGCGGTGTTGGCCCGGTTCACCGAACGCTCAATGCTTCGAACCGCAGGCCGACAGGTCGGCTGGGCCGTGGTTGCCTGCTCCGTCACCTGGGTGATCGGTAGCTGGCTGGGCGCTGTCGTCTGATGGGCGTGTCGCAAGTGGGCGACACCCCTGAATCTGATGCAGTGGCGACCACCCGCGAGTGGGTCGACCGTGTGCACTCGCTCCTCGGCCTGCACGCCACAGAGGGCAACTCGATCGAGGTGCTGCGCAACGGCGACGAGATTTTCGCCGCCATGCTCGATGCGATCAACAACGCCGAACGAACAGTCAACATCGTCACGTTTGTCTTCTGGACCGGCCATGTTGCCGACCGGTTCGCCCGAGCGCTCGCCGGCGCGGCCAATCGTGGCTGCCGTGTGCGCGTCCTGATCGACGCACTCGCCGAACGAAAGCTCGACGACGGCCTCGTGTCGGTGATGAAAGGGGCAGGCTGCGACCTTCGCTGGTTCCGGCCGTTCACCGACGAGAAGATCCCGCAGCTCAACGGAGCGAACAACCGCACGCATCGCAAGATCCTCGTCGTCGACGGCAGCGCCGGTTTTATCGGCGGTGTCGGGATCGCCGACGAATGGTCGGGCAACGCTCGGAACGAGAACGAATACCGCGACACACATCTTCGTGTCCGAGGCCCTGCTGTCGCCGGCCTCGAGGCCGGCTTCATCGACAATTGGGCAGACCACAACCACAGCGGATTTGACCCCATGTCCGAACCGCTCATCGACATGACACCGGCAGGCGACTCCACCTGTGTCGTCGTCCAGGCCGCCGCCGAAAACGGATCGAACGACATCTGGCGGTTGATGATCACCTTGATCGCCTGTGCGCAACACCGCATCAGGATTGCGTCGGCCTACTTCAACCCCGGTGTCCAGCTGTCGCAAGAGCTCATCAACGCTGTCGATCGCGGCGTCTCCGTCGAAATCATGCTGCCGGGAAAGTACGCCGACAAACGATTCATCCAGATCGCCGGCGAGGCGTCGTACCAACGCCTTCTCGATGCCGGTGTCGTGATTCGCACCTATGAGGTGTCGATGATGCATGCCAAGGTGATGACCGTTGACGGCACCGTGGCATCGGTCGGATCGGCCAACTTCAACCAGCGTTCGCTGCGTCACGACGACGAAGCGAATATCGTCATCTTTGACCCCGCCGTCGTGCAGGTGCTGGACGAACACCTCGACGAAGACCTCGAGAACACGATCCTCCTCGACCCGGCACAGTGGGCCGAACGAGGCATGTTGCAACGTGTTGCCGAGCGCGTATCTGAAACCGTGAATCACTGGCTCTGACCAGCGGCGCAACAAAAGCGGGACGGAATCGCGAACCGCCCCCATCTCGCGCTCCGTGCGAACTACCGTGAGTGCCCGTGTTGCCGTCCGCCTGCTACCGACTTCCGCGTCGCCGCGCTCGTCTCGGGCGACCAACGCTGCCCCGAGTCGCTTCGGTAATCATCGCTGTGGCACTCGGTCTCGCTACCGTCGGTGACGGGTCGACCGTCGGAGCTGACCATGGCAGCGAAGAGGCCAAACAAGCAGCGCGCGAGATCCAGGCAGCACGTGACCGCGCAAATGACGCAGCCCAGGCCTTGTTCGATGCAGAGTCGGCAATCGACACGCTGACTATCGAGATCGCCGAAACCGAAGCCGAGCTTGCAGCGGTCGAAAAAGAAGCCAACCAGATGCAGACGTCACTCGAGGCGTCGGCGATCCGGCGGTTCACCCAGTCGGGCGGTTCAAGCTTCCTGCTTCTCGGCGATTTTTCCGATGCGACCAACCAGTTGACCGCTGACGTGCTCGCCGCTGTGACGATCGAGACCGCGAACGTCGAACTCGACGACTTCGCCGCCATCATCGTCGACGTCGACGCAACTCGTAGAAAGCTCGAACAGCAGAAGGCACAGCAAACCGCAGCGCAACAGAATTTCACCGAGTTGGAGAAGCAGGCCGAGGCCCAGATCGTCCAGCTCCAAGAAATCGAATCGCAACGCGTGATCGACGATGCAATCGAGCACGAGCTGCAACGGCAGCGCGCAGAACGCGCCCGCCAAGACGCGGCTGCGGCGAAAGTTACTGCCGCCCAGCAGCAGGCCGCGGCGGCAAGCGCCGGCTCCGGTGCCGGGTCCACCACCAGTAGCTCAGGCGGCGGTGCGGTATCAACACCGCCACCGTCCAATGCGGGGAGAGGCATGGTCTGTCCAATTGCTGGCAACTACGGGTTCGCCGACACGTGGGGCGCTCCACGCTCGGGTGGTCGGAGCCATCAGGGGGTCGACATGATCGCGGCGCCGGGTGTGCCGATCATCGCTGTCGAAGCAGGAATCGTTCGATTCTCCAGCAACCGTCTTGGCGGCAACGCTGCCTGGCTCGCTGGGAACAGCGGGACAAAGTACTACTACGCGCACCTCAGTAGCTATGTGGGCAGCAGCGGGTCGGTCTCGCAAGGCCAACAGATCGGCTACAACGGCCAAACGGGCAACGCCGGCACACCCCATCTGCACTTCGAAGTACACCCAGGTGGAGGGCGAGCCGTCAACCCGTACCCGTACGTCCGCGCCGTCTGCTGAAAATTCGACTTCCGCATCGGCGACGAGCGGGTGCGAGCCAACATCAGAGGAAATTCAGTACGACTTGGGCAGGCCGAGCACGTTCTGCGCGATGTAGTTCAGGGTCATCTCCTGGCTGACCGGCGCGAGCCGCTGCAACCGCGCTTCGCGCCAGTACCGCTCGACTTGATACTCCACTGCATAGCCAAGTCCTCCGTGCGTCTGAACCGCCTGGTCAGCTGCGAAATAAGATGCCTCAGCCGCCAAATACTTGGCCGTGTTCGCCTGCTCACCGCACTCGAGGCCGGCGTCATACCGCTCGGCTGCTACCGCCATCATCGTGTACGCCGCTTGCAGTTCCATGTGCGCCTTGGCAAGCGGATGTGAGATCGCCTGGTTCTGACCAATCGGCCGACCGAACACCTCGCGTTCTTTGGCATAACTGATTGCCCGCTGCAGGGCAACCTCGCCGATGCCACACGCCATCGAAGCGAGCAGGATCCGCTCAGCGTTGAGCCCATGCAAGATGTGCTGGAAGCCGCGCCCGCGCTCGCCGACCATTCGCCATCCTTCGACCGGCAGCTCGTCATAAGCGACTTCGCATGATGCCACGGCGTTGCGACCAAGCTTCGGAATCGGTGCGATGTCGCAGTACTTCGGGTCAAGGTCGACGAGGAACAGCGACAATCCGCCGAAGCCTTGACCCGGCTCACCATCGGTCCGAGCAAGGAGCAGGCAGACCTCCGATTCGAGTGCCTTCGATGTCCAGATCTTGCGACCTGAGATGACAAAGCCGCCCATCCCGTCTTCAACTGCGCGAGTCGAGATCCGGCTGGTGTCGGTCCCTGCATCGGGTTCGGTCACACCAAACGCAACGTGGAGGTCGCCTGCAGCCGCACGCGGCAGAAACGTGTCCTTCAGCTGCTCGTTGCCGAACTTGATCACAGGTGCGAGGCCGAACATAGTGAGGTGGATGGCGGTCGAACCGTTCATCGCCGCGCCTGAGGCAGCCACGCGATTGAGGACGAGCGCGCCCTCAGCAATGCCCTGCCCTCCGCCGCCGTACTGCTCGGGGATCGCGATGCCAACCCAACCCCCGGCCGCCATGGCATCGTAAAAGTCCCAGGGGAACTCGTGCGCCTGGTCTTTGGCCGACCAGTACTCGTCGCCGAAGTCGCGACAGACCCGGTCGACGCCCTCGATGATCGCTGCGTGATGCGTTGAGTGCTGCGTTGAGTTGAGAGCCATGCCGTGCCGAGTTTGCCAGCTCATCGGTCGGCGAGGCGAGCCCCCGCCCCCTGTCAACCAAGACAGCCTCCGCGCCCCCAGATTTTGTGTGAGCGAAAGCGGCAACCGACGGCGCTATCGCTCACGCAAAACCGGGGCACGCTTTGCGACCCGGCTCGGCGAGCGGGCCACAACTGGCCTAGCGTTGCAACAATGGTCGCATCGCAAGAACCGTCGAATCGGCAACAGTGGGAAGAAGCCTTTAGCGCCTCGAAACTGACACCGGGTACCCACGCCACGATGTCAGGCATCCCACTCAAGCCCGTCTACGGCCCAGACGATGGGGAGTTCCCCGGTCAGTACCCGTACACACGCGGCCCCTACGCATCGATGTACCGGTCGAAGCTCTGGACCATGCGCATGTTTGCTGGGTTCGGCACCGCCGAAGATACGAACTGGCGTTTCAAGGAGATCATCAACTCCGGTGGCACCGGTCTGTCGACGGCATTCGACATGCCGACGCTGCTTGGCCTGGATTCCGATCACGAAATGTCAGTCGGCGAGGTCGGACGCTGCGGCGTCGCCATCGACACGATTGCCGACATGTCCGACCTCTACGCCGGGATCGACCTCGGTCAGATCACCACGTCGATGACGATCAACTCGCCGGCGGCTGTGATCTTTGCCATGTTCATCGCACAGGCCGAGCAGGCAGGCATCCCCCGAGCCCAGCTCGGCGGCACCCTCCAGAACGACATCTTGAAGGAATACCAGGCGCAGAAGGAGTACGTGTTCCCGCCGCGCCAGTCGATGCGCCTCGTGCGCGACACAATCGACTTCACCGCCGCCGAAATGCCCCGTTGGCATTCCATCTCGATCTCCGGTTACCACATCCGAGAGGCCGGATCGACTGCTGCTGAAGAGCTCGCCTTCACCCTCGCCAACGGCTTCGCCTACGTCGAGTTGGCGATGCAGGCAGGGCTGGACGTCGACGCATTCGCGCCACGACTCAGCTTCTTCTTCAACGCCCACATCGATTTCTTCGAAGAAATCGCGAAGTATCGGGCAGCCCGCCGCATCTGGGCACGCTGGATGAAAGAGCGATATGGCGCTGCAAACGAACGCTCGATGCAGCTCCGCTTCCACACCCAGACCGCCGGCGTGTCGCTCACCGCACAGCAGCCTGAGGTCAACATTGTCCGTACCGCGATCGAAGCCTTGGCGGGCGTTCTCGGCGGCAGCCAGTCGTTGCACACCAACTCGATGGACGAGGCAATGGCGCTCCCGACCGAGAAAGCCGCACGCATCGCGCTCCGTACCCAGCAGGTCATTGCTCACGAGACCAACGTCGCGAGCGTCGCCGACCCGCTCGGCGGCAGTTACTTCGTCGAAGAACTGACCGATGAAATGGAACGTCAGGCCGAGGAACTGTTTGTGTATCTCGATGACATCGGCAACGGGTCGATGCTTGAAGGAGCCATCCAGGGCATCGAAGAAAACTGGTTCCAGGGTCGCATTGCGGACTCCGCATATGAGCTCGAGCGGCGACTGAACGCTGGCGATCACATCCGCGTCGGTGTCACCGCGTTCCGCGAAGGCAATGACGACGCCCAGATCGACCTGCTCCGAATCTCGAACGAAGACGAGACGAAGCAGCGCAAGCGACTGAGCCAGGTCCGTCAAGATCGTGACCAAGCAGCGGTCGACGCATCGTTGGCACGGGTCAGCGCTGACGCCGCGGACCCTGAGGTCAATCTGATGCCCGCGCTCATCGACGCCGTGAAGTCGTACGCCACACTCGGCGAGGTCATGAGCACGATGGAAGCCGAATTTGGACGCCACGTCGAAGTTCCAGTCATCTGACCCCGTGACCTGAGCCGGCGACCTGGCCCCGTGACCTGAGCCACGCTGAACAATTGAAAGGCGAGGAGGATGAGGGCCCCTTGTCTTTCGCGTTCTCGACGCATCCGTTCGCGTCTGCAACACGTCGACCAACGCAGGGTTGTGTGATCCAACGGTCAGTGGCGGACGAACCACTTGTATGAGGTCGTCGCGGCGCACTGGAGTTCAGACCACCGTTGTCAGTCCAGCCGACCCACGGGCAACAGGTGCGTACGCACAGTTCGCCGAGTCTCCGTCCCCCGAGACGCTGTCTTCTGCGATCGCTCGATTTCTCGATATTCAGTACTCCCTGTCCGTGACGGGCCGCGTCGGGGCCCCGGGTTCGCTGCGCTACTCCAGCCTCGTCGAACTCGCCACACTCGGATCCGATGGCACCTTTGGTGTTTCGTTCCGCGATCTACTGGCTGCTGTCCACTTGGACATCAGTGCCGAGGTACTGGTCGTCACTGATGACTACGGCCAGTCGTTTGCCGTCCCGGTTCGTCACGCCCTAAAGTTCGAGGGCGCCCAGTTGACACTCGGAACGTGCCGATCAGCACATCGCGGCGCCGACGGTGGACCGGTCTGGCTCGACATCCCTGGCTGGACCACTCCGGGCAAACCACTTGCCGTTGAGTCCATCGAAGCAATGACCTTTCGGGAGTTCCTCGGATGCTCGTAACTGTCATCTTCGGAGCGAATGCGCTCGATCCAGTCGCGATTGCCCCGCACCCGTGGCATCATGAACCCTTGGTGGACATTTCAATCGATACAAGCGTGTTGCTTGAACGTGTCGGAGCTGGTGACGAGTCCGCTTTTAGTGAGCTGTACGACGCTCTGGCGCCAAAGGTTTTCGCTGTAGTTCGCCGAGTGCTTCGCGATCCTGCAATGTCTGAAGAGGTGCTCCAGGAAGTCTTCGTCGAGCTGTGGAAAACCGCAGCCAACTACGACAGAAGTCGCGCGACGGCAACCACGTTCACTGTCACGATCGCCCGGCGCCGGGCGGTCGACCGGGTGCGCCGAGAACAGTCGCAACGCAACCGAATCGAATCGTTGCAGGCCCAACGCAACGACGAGCAAGGCGCTCTCGAAGACGACGTGGTTACTTCGCTCGATGACGAACGAGTACGGCGGGCACTCGCCACGTTGCCCGAGGACCAACGCGAGGTTATTACGCTGGCATTTATCGACGGATTGGCACACGGTGCCATCGCTGAACAGCTCGGTCTCCCGCTCGGCACGGTCAAAGGCCGGGCGCGCGGGGGCCTCAAACGGCTTCGTGGATTGCTTGGAGAGCTTGGAGAGCTTGGAGAGCTTGGAGAGCTTCATGAGTGACGACATCAACAACCGAATCGATGAACTCCTCGTCTTGGCCGCACTTGGCGAGTTGAGCGAAACGGACGACGCTGAACTTAATGACGCCCTGGCCGCTGATAGCGCTCTCGCCGCCGAGCTTGCTGCTGACCTCGCCGTCGCAGCGCGGTTGCAGAGCATTGCCGAGGTCGCTCCACCAGCCGCTGTGAAGCAGTCCGTCATGGACGCCATCAAAGGCGTTGCCCAGGATGTGGGCCCCGTGGCAAACAATGCGGGCCCCGTGGCAAACAATGCGGGCCCCGTGGCAAACAATGCGGGCCCCGTGGCAAACAATGCGGGCCCTGCGTCGCCGACGCTCGTGGCGGCTCCCACCGTCACCTCGATCGGTTCGGCTCGAAGCCGTCGCTGGCAACCGCTCGCAGCCGCTGCTGCCGTCGCCATGCTGCTGGTTGGCGGCATCGTCGCGTTCTCTCGAGATGCTGACCGGAGCCAGTTCGATGCCGTTGCCGGGGCAAGCGATGCACAACGTCGCACGTTGACTGGCGGGCTCGGCGGGACGTTGGACGTCGTGTGGTCGCCGAGTAATCAGAAGTTCGTCCTCGCTGGCTCGGGCATTCCTGTACTGACCGATGACGAGACGTATCAGTTGTGGCTCATCGATACGGCTGGCGCTGTCCCGATCGGAATCTTCCGGCCGGATGCCGACGGAGAGGTCGAACGGGTCTTCACCGACATCGATCCCTCAGACTTTGTTGTCGGTGTGACGGTGGAGCCGGCGGGCGGCAGCAAGCGACCGACGCTTCCTGTCGTCGCGTCGGCGTGACCCTGGCGTTGCCGAACGCAGGCTGCGCCGCCACGACCCGTACCGCGGCCACGCCCAAAACTGACCGCCCAACTGGCTGCTGAAGTGCACCGGGAGCTGAAGGGCTCGCTACCGTCGGGCTCCATGTCACGTGGACCACGCGAGCTCGGCCGCCGTATCCGGCAAGCCAAGGAAGGCGTCGGCAAGTTGATCGGCGATGTCGAGCGGCGAGTGTCGGATCAGAACGCCGACCTCGGCGGCAACCGGAGCCGGCCCGTCCGCACGCCGGACGACGTTCGCGCCGACCTCGACGCACTCGTGGGGCTCGACTCGGTCAAAGAACAGGTCAACACCCTCATCGCTTTGCTGAGTGTTCAGCAGCAACGACGCGATCACGGGCTCGCCCAAATGGAGACCAGCCACCACTTGGTCTTTACTGGCAATCCGGGCACCGGCAAGACCACTGTGGCTCGGCTTGTGGCCGAGATGTTCGGCGCCCTCGGGCTCCTTGAGCGCGGTCACCTAATCGAAGTCGATCGGGCACGTCTCGTCGGCCAGTACGTGGGCCACACGGCATCCAAGACCAACCGCGCTATCAAACGCGCGCTCGACGGCGTGCTCTTCATCGACGAGGCGTACGCGCTGTCGCCGCCCGGGCCAGCGAGCCTCGACTTCGGGTCGGAGGCAATCGAGACCTTGATCAAGCGGATGGAAGACCATCGCAGTCGACTCGTCGTGATCGTGGCGGGCTACCCCGACCTGATGCGTCACTTCCTCGATTCCAATCCCGGCCTCCGCTCCCGCTTCTCGCGTGAGATCAACTTCGATGACTACGGCGATGGCGAATTGGTCGAGATCATCCAGCGCCTCGCAGCCGATTCCGACTATGCGATCAGCCCTGACGCGCACACCGCACTGGTCAGCGCGTTCCAACGAGCACGCCATCAACCCGGTTTCGGAAACGGAAGGTATGCCCGCACGCTGTTCGAACAGGCCGTCAACCGCCAGGCACTTCGGCTCCACGCCGACGGTGGCAAACTCGCCCGCGAATCGCTGCTCACGCTCACAGCCGAAGACATCGCGCATGCCGCGCGGCTGATCTGAACGCGATCCAACCAAGTCAGAACGCGGGCGAACAGAGACGCACCATGACCGACATCAAGAGCAAACTCGGTCGACACTCGGTCGACTACCCGAGGCGCAGATCAACCCGATCGTTGATCGGTTGCACGGTCAGATCGCTGACCTCCAAGCTCAGCTCGCCGAGGCAACCTGCACCGGTTCGCCTCCTGCCCGGCCAAATTGACACACTCGGGTTCTGATGGAACCCACGCGCCGCCAGCCCAACATCATTCTGATCAACTGCGATGACCTGGGTTACGGAGACCTGGGCTGCTACGGCTCCGAGGTGAACCAGACACCTGCACTTGATCACATGGCGGCCGAAGGCACGCGCTTCACCGACTTCTACATGGCATCGCCGGTGTGCTCGCCGTCTCGTGCCGCCATGTTGACCGGGTGCTATCCGACGCGCGTCGGGTTCGGCGGCGCAGCCTCGGGGAGCCTCGGCGGCGTACTGTTCCCGGGCTGGGGCGTCGGGCTCAACCCCGACGAGATCACGATTGCCAAGGTGCTGAAGTCGGCCGGCTACGCCACACAATTAATCGGCAAGTGGCACTGCGGTGATCAGCCCGACTTCCTGCCGACCAACCACGGGTTCGACGGGTACTTCGGCATTCCCTACAGCAATGACATGGGTCGCCAGGCCGACAGTTCTGATGCGATGAGCCTCGACGACCTGACCGCGCTCGTCCGTCAAGCGGGCTGCACCGAGCCGTTCATCCGGCCGCCACTCCCCGTCTTGCTCGACGACGCAGTCGCCGAAGCGCAGCCCGACCAAGCTGCCCTAACGGAGCGGTATGTCGAGCACGCCGTCGACTTCATCCGCACCAATCGTGAGCAGCCGTTTTTCCTCTACTTCGCGCACATGTACGTCCACCTGCCGATCTACGTGCAAGACCGGTTCCGCGACCTTTCGAACAACGGCGACTACGGGGCTGCCGTGCGTTGCATCGACTGGGCGACCGAGGCGCTGCTCGCCGAGCTCACAGCGATCGGGTTGGACGATGACACCATCGTGATCTTCACGTCGGACAACGGCGCCCTCGACGCGAGCAAGGGCGGATCAGGAAGCAATGGGCCGCTCCGCGGTTCCAAGGGAACCACGTGGGACGGAGGGCAACGTGTGCCCTGCATCGTCCGCTGGCCCGGCCATGTGACCGCTGGCGTCGAGTGCGATCAGATGGCGACAGCGATGGACTTCTATCCAACGCTTGCGGCGCTGGCCGGTGCGAGCCTGCCCGACGACCGAGTGATCGACGGTGACGACATCAGTCCACTACTCGGCCTTGCCGGCAACGCAGTCGACGACGACCGGGACTTCTTCTTCATCCGCGGTGCGAATATCGGCGCCGTCCGACGGGGCCAGTGGAAGCTGCACCTTGTTCGGAACGGTCAAGACGTTACTGAGCTCTACGACCTGACCGGTGACATCGGCGAACAGCACGATGTCGCCGCCAGGCACCCCGACGTCGTGGCCGCCTTGACGGCCAGCATCGAAGCAGGGCGCGCTGCGCTCGGCGACGAACGACTCGGCATCGACGGCTCAGAAATCCGCCCGATCGGACGTGTCGATGATCCGGTCCCGCTCACCGAGTTCGACCCGACGCATCCGTACTTCATGGCGGAGTACGACCTGCATCACCGTGGCTGACATCGGCGCATCCACACTCGTCAACCTCGCGGGCGGGCCATTTCGGATGGGGACCGACGACCCGTTCGGGTACCCCCAAGATGGTGAACAACCGAGTCGCACCGTCGACGTCAGCCCGTTCGCGATCAGCACAACAGCGGTCACTACCGGTGAGTTCGCCACGTTCGTCGATGCAACCGGACACCTCACCCAAGCTGAAACCGATGGTTGGTCGTTCGTCTTTGCCGGGCTGCTGCCGGAACCGTACGAAGACACAGCGGGCGTCGTCGGCGCCGAGTGGTGGCGGCAAGTGTTCGGGGCAACGTGGCGTCATCCGGAGGGGCGCCACAGTGACACGTTGACACGATCCGACCACCCGGTGGTCCACGTCAGCTGGAACGATGCGGTTGCGTACTGCGACTGGGCGGGTGTCCGTCTGCCGACTGAAGCCGAGTGGGAATTTGCTGCCCGGGGCGGGCTTGACCAGGCGACCTACCCATGGGGTGACGAACTTGATCCTGCTGGCGAACAGCGCTGCAACATTTGGCATGGAACATTTCCGTCCAACAACACCTGTGACGACGGCTGGTACGGCACCGCCCCGGTGGGCGCGTTCAAGCCGAACGGATACGGGTTGTTCAATGCGGTCGGCAACGTCTGGGAGTGGTGCGCCGATGCGTTCACTCGTCGGCCATCATCAGCCGCGGTCATCCCTTGCTGCGCACCGAACAGGCAGGCCCCGTCGTCACCGCGCACCATGAAGGGCGGGTCGTACCTCTGTCACGACTCGTACTGCTTTCGGTACCGGGTCGCGGCGCGCAGCTCCAACACCCCAGACACGGCGACGGGGAACATCGGCTTTCGAATCGCCCGCTGACCGGTCACACTGTGCCAGGCACAGTGTGACCGCCGCTGATTGTTGATGGCTCTCCGCCTGGCGAGTTCGTTGCTCAGTCGGCCGACGGCGTAGCGAGCACCGCCCGTGTCACGTAGTTGGCAATCTTTTTCGCCGACCACCCGAGACGCTGCAGGTCGAGCACTTCGCGTGGGTCGCTCGTGATATTCCAGGTGAACAGCATCATCGTCACGTCACCGTCGAGCAGTTGCAGCAGCGGTTCGATCAGGCTGCACGCGAATGCGATCACCGGGTCGCCGTCATTGCGCCGTTGCAGGAACCCCAGAGGCGAACGAAGGCGAACGGCCAGCTCGCCATGCTCGAGGCATGCCGCGACCCAACTCTCGTTCCAACGAGTGAGCGAGTCGAGTGGGTCGGCTGATTGTCCGCCTGATTCTGCGAACAGCTCGGCTGCTCGGACGGGAAGCTGGAGCACGAACGCCTGAATGAGATCGTCGACCGAAGCGAAGTGCCGATATGCGGTCGCTGCCGACACGCCTGCCGCGGCTGCGACATCAACGAGCCGCTCAGGCGGTGCCGAGTGGTCTCCCATCCAGACCTGAACAGCGTCGATCAACCGCTCCCGCGATCGCCGGCTGTCGGATCGTGCCGAGACCGTACGCCCGGCCAGGCCGGCGAAATCTGCGTTTCCATTGGCCACGTTCGCAGGCTACAGTTCGTAATGAACAGAGAATCCGTTCTCATTTCGTGACGAACTGCTCTCCCACCGATTTCGAGGCCCCATGACCGACGCCCGCCAACATTCAACGACGACACCGCGCGTCGCTGCGTTCGACGCCTGGATCCGCAGCCGGTTCGTCGATCTCAATACGGCACTTGAAGACCGGTACGCCCAGCAAGGCAACCGGTCGAACGTCGACGGCATCGGCGACGATCTGAAGGCGAGCCTGCTCGAAGAGGGGCGGGACCTCATCGTGCCGATCCTTGAGGAAGGCAACACCGACGAAGGATTCGATCTTGCCTTCGAACTCCTCGGCAACGTCGGCTACTACATGGCCGCGTGTCGTCGTCACGAGATCACCGAGCCGTCCCGTGAACGTACCTCCCCGCTCGTCGAGGCCTCGACACTCGCCCTCCATCTCGGTGCCACGCTCGGCACCGCCCCACGGTTCGTCACGAGCCACATGGAGACCTATAACCGAGCGGTCGACGGTCGGTACCGCACCTTCACATGGCGCGAGGCCGAGACGACCTTCCTCGACTACAACACGCGCTCCGCCTTCAAGTACATGCGTGCCGCCGATGCACTCGGCCACATCCACCCGATGGGCGTGTCGCACCCTGCCGTGCACGACCTCCTCATCGTTGCCAAGGACGCGCTGACCGACGCCATGACGATGAACACAGAACTCGGCCAGATGCTCAACGTCGACGAGTTCTTCTTCTGCGTCCGGCCCTACTACCGGCCCCACCGAGTTGGAAGCACCGAGTACCGCGGCGCCAACGCCGGCGACTTTGCCGCCTTCAACCAGATCGACATGCTGCTCGGGCTCTGTAGCCCGACCGACCTGTCGTACAACCAGGTCGTCGCCGAGAAGTTCCCGTACCTCACACCCAGCGAGCAGCAGCAACTCCGTGCCGCCTACCGGCACCCGAACCTGCTCGACACGTTCCTCGGCCAGCAAGCGTCGAGCGGCCAACCATGGTTCCAGAAGCACGCCGCAGCGTTTCTCGATGTCTGCACGGCGCACGGGGCCGCGGCAGCACAGCATCACGACGACCTCGTCGCCAACTTCATTCAACGTCCTGCCGACGGCATCCCACCAGAGCATCTCGACGGCCTCACTGCAAGCGGTCCACCACTGCCGATCTTGATGCGATCGCTCGAAGGACTCCGCGATCGACGACTCGCCGCCGACCGTGACGACATTCCGACACGCCACGCCGACATCGCTGCGCTCCGCCAACTCCTGGCTCCGCAATGACCGAGCCGGAAATCTTTACCGACCCCTTCGCCCACCGTGAGGGAACGTATCTTCTCAGCCATTCGGTCGGCCTCCCGGTGCGCGGCATGCGCGAGGCAGTGGGTGGTGCCCTCGACGTCTGGGAACACGACACGGCTGCGGTGTGGTCACAGTGGCTCAGCATCATCGACAGGTTCCGCACGTCGCTGGCACATCTCCTCGGAGCCGACGCCTCATCAATCTGCCCGCAGAGCAACGTGTCGAGCGGCCTCACCAAGATCCTCGGCGCACTCCGCAAAACGTTCGATGTCGATCGACCCGTCGTCTTACTCACCGAGGACGCCTTCCCATCAGTCGGCTACGTCTGCGAACACGCCGGATACGACGTGCGCTTTATCGACATTGACGAGGACGCTCTCGATCCTGCGACCTGGCAGCGGCACCTCACGAATGTCGATGTCGCCATCGTGACGCAGGTTCATTCGAACACCGGTGAACTGCTGCCCGTCGACGCAATCGCCGAGGTCGCTCGAGCAGCCGGCGCACTGTCGATCGTCGACACAGCCCAGTCGGTCGGCATCATCCCGATCGACGTGTCGAATGCTCGGGCCGACTTCATCGTCGGGTCGTGCGTCAAGTGGTTGAGCGGCGGCCCCGGCGCCGGATGGCTGTGGGCCCGCCCCAACATGATCGACCGGTGCGAACCAGACGATGTCGGCTGGTTCTCCCACGACGATCCGTTCGAGTTCGACATCCACGAGTTCCGCTACGCCGACGATGCACTCCGGTTCTGGGGCGGCACCCCAACGGTCTTGCCGTACGCCGCGGCCCGCCACTCGATCGATGTGATCGCGAAGGTCGGCATCACCGCAGTTCACGAGCACAACCAGCAGCAGATCGACGCGCTGATCGGCGCACTCGGCCATCTCGTGGTCAGCCCGCACGATCCGCGCGTTCGCAGCGGGACGTGCATCGTCACCGGGACCGACAACGATGTCACCCGGCTCGCCGATGCCGGCATCTTCGTCGATGCTCGGCGCGGTGGCTTGCGAATCTCACCACACCTACACACGACGTCTGACGACATCGAACACACCATCGCAGAGCTGAGAACTCGGCCGTCCTGACTGAAATTGGGGGATCGTTCCAGGTCGGTCATCACGGTCGAGTCGCGACCGGGTTTGCCCAGCCACGCATCGTTCTGGCGACGCTCAGCCCTGTGACATGCTGTATCCAATGACGAACGATGGCAGCACACCATTCGCCCCTCCGCCTCCACCTCCGCCACCACCACCGCCCCAAACTGGTGAGCCGGGTGGAGTGCCCCTGTCCGTCTCGTACCCGGCCAGGCTGGACATTCGATACCCAGAGCAGCTCAACCGCGTCACCACTGCGTTTCGCCTGATCCTGATCATCCCGATCGCGATCGTGCTCCGCGTCCTGAGCGGCAGCGGAACCCAGACCTCGCAGGCGGTCAGTGGAGAATGGGTCTCGACCACAACAACGAGCGTCGGTGGTGCTCTCTTCGGTGCGACGTTGTTGATGATCCTGTTCAAGAAGCGCTACCCGCGCTGGTGGTTCGACTTCAACTTGGAACTCACGCGTTTCATCGCCCGCGTCGGCGCATACATGGTGCTGTTGACCGACACCTACCCGTCGACTGTCGAACATCAGGACGTTGTACTGGACATCGACTACCCAGACGTGGAACATGATCTGATGCGCGGGCTCCCCCTCGTGAAGTGGTTTCTTGCCATCCCCCACTACATCGTGCTGTTCTTCCTGGCGATCGGGATGTTCTTCGTCGTCATCGTTTCCTGGTTCGCAATCCTGTTCACCGGCCGATACCCGCGAGGCCTCTTCGACTATGTCGTTGGCGTCGGTCGGTGGGCGCTGCGTGTCAACGCCTACGCGTTCCTCTTGACGACTGACAGGTACCCGCCGTTCTCACTCCGGTGACAAGCAAGCGGTTCCAGCGGTTGCGTTGATCGATTTTCGAGGCAATACAGTCGCCTCCATGACGTTGTCTGACCGCATCCTGATGGGCCCTGGCCCGTGCAACCCGTATCCCGAAGCCGTTCAGGCGCTCGGCAAGCCGATGCTCGGACACCTCGATCCGGAGTTCATTGCCCTACTCGATGAGACCAACGCGCGCCTCCGCACGGTTTTCGGCACGTCGAATGCGCTCACCTTCCCGGTCTCGGGCACCGGTTCGGCTGGTATGGAAGCGGCGATCGTCAATTTCGTTGGGCCTGGTGACACGGTCGTCGTCGGCGTGAACGGCGTGTTCGGCGGACGCATGGTCGATGTCGTTGGACGCACCGGTGCCAAAGCAATTGCCGTCGATCACGACTGGGGTCAGCCGATCGACGTTGACCGTATGGTCGCAGCCCATCCGAACCCGGCGATGTTCGCGATGGTCCATGCCGAGACGTCCACCGGGGCGCAGAGCGATATCGCAGCGATGGGTGCGAGAAAAGGCGACGCATTATTCCTCGCCGACTGCGTCACGTCACTCGGCGGCGTCGACTTGCGCGTCGACGAATGGGGTATCGATATCGCCTACAGCGGTACCCAAAAATGCCTCGGGGTCTCACCTGGTCTCGCTCCGCTCACGGTGTCGGATCGTGCGATCGAGCGCATTCTGCCGAAGCCGCAGTCGTGGTACCTCGACCTCAACATGATCGCCGGGTACGTCACCGGCTCTGGCGCTCGGGCATATCACCACACTGCTCCGATCTCGATGATCATGTCGCTGCACGCTGGCCTCGGCGTCGTACTCGACGAAGGTCTCGACGAAGTTCGCGCCCGTCACCAGGCTGCTGGCGATGCCGTCAAGGCGGGGATGCAAGGGCTCGGTTTCGAACTGTTCGCAGCAGAGGGGCACCGCTTGGCGCCACTCAGTTCGATCTCGATCCCGGAGGGCCGCCTCGGTTCGTTCAGCGAAGCCGAGGTGCGAACGCAACTGCTCCGTGACTACGGCATCGAGATCGGAGGTGGGCTCGGCCCGGTGGCCGGCAAGGTCTGGCGCATCGGCACCATGGGCCACACCGCCCGCCAGCGCAACGTCACGACGCTGTTGGGAGCGCTCGCCGACATCCTCGACTGAGGCACCGCCGGCTCAGCCGGCGCCGACGTCGCCGATCAGGTCGGTCTCGGCAAGGCGCCGAGCCAACTGGCGTGTGCGCAGCAATTCGTCGTTGAAGAACTTCTCGGACGCCGCTGCGTGTGTACGCACTCTCGTGATGGCCTCGGCTGGCGTGACGGGGACGAACCGGACGGAGTCGCCTGGCCTGAGCTGACAGAAGGCATCGAGATCGGCGCCGACGACCGTGGCAATCTTGGGGTAACCCCCGGTTGTCTGATGGTCGGCGAGTAGCACCGTTGCCACGCCATCACCAGCCACTTGCACCGAGCCGCGGACGATGGGCTCGGACGGAATCGACAGTGCTGCATCGAGGTCGAGGTGCGGCCCGTCGAGACGCACGCCCATCCGATCGAACTCTTCGGTGAGCGCGAATGGGACCGTGACGAAATGCTGCAGTGCTTCGGCGGTGAACCGGTGGTCCTGCGGGCCAAGAACGACCCGAACGACGCCGTCGATGAGACTATTGCCCGGGAAGATTGCGACCGGACCGTCGAGGAGCGGATCCGCTCGCGCCGCTGCTACCCCGACGTCGAGGCCGGCAGTCACGTGGCCGCCACCGAGCCCGGACAGCGAGTGTGTTGCCGTGTGCCCGAGCCATCGTGGTATTGCGAGCTCACCGGCAACGGCCAGGTAGGCCCAGCTACCACTCGGCCCCGATGCAACCGCGAGCTGGTCCCCCGGTACAAGGGTCACCACGATGTTCGGCCCGATCGCTGCACCATTCACCGCGGTGCGGAACCTCCCACCGACGACTGCGACCGTCATGCTCGACCCGACGCATTCGAACGATGCGCCCGCACGCGACACCTCGACAGTGGTCGCGCCAGCCGGGTTGCCGAGCACGACATTCGCAATGGCGTGCGCAGTTCGATCCATCGGTCCGGACGCTGGAATACCGTGGCGGAGATGCCCGAGACGACCGCGGTCTTGAAACGTGACGAGTGGGCCCGCCGCCACGACACGCAGCGATGCCGTGTTCATGTCGTCGCCTTGTATTCGTCGAGTGTGATGCGATCAAACACGATCTCGTCTCCCGGTCGAAAGGCGAACGGTTCGTCGGACTGGTCGGGAAGCACTCGGAAGTGCGTGCGGCCGATCACGGACCAGCCGGTCGGCATCTCGATCGTGGTGATCAAGCACTGTCCGCCAGCGATAATCACGCTGCCAGCAGGAACGCCACGCACCGGCTGCTGCTTGCGGGGCACGTTGATCGGATCTGGCACACCTGACAGGTAGGCATAGCCGGGAGCGAAGCCGTACATGACCACTCGGTACGACCCGGAGAGGTGCGCCTCGACCACGCCGTCTGGGCTGAGCCCGCTGTACACAGCGACCGCTTCAAGATCGGGAGCGACCCCGAGGTCGTAGCAAACCGCAACGTGATGACGGCTCGGCTCGCCAACCGCTGCGCTCGTCGTGTCGAGCAGGTTGATCGCGGCGCGTACGACGTCGTGATCGGTGACGAGCGGATCAAAGACGACGAGCACGCTGACGTACGCCGGCACGGTTTCGACGATGCCGACGACACGGCGCTCGTCGATCGCTCTGTTGATTGCCTGGTCGAGTGCGATGACCTGACGATTGGCCTGCTCGGTGAACTCAGATGCGAGTTCGATGAGCAGAGCGCTGTCACCAACTGGAGCGAACCGGTTCACAACGTGGCAGCGAAGCTCCGCAGCTCGACGCCGGCGGTGAGAAGACGCGAACGAAGTTGTGTTGTCATGTCGACGGCACCTGGCGAGTCGCCGTGGACACAGACCGAGTCGGCCGCCAATGGAATCGGTGCTCCATCGACCACCGGCATCAGGCCCGTTTCAAGAAATCCGAGTAGCCGATCGGCTGCCTCTGCGGGGTCGTGAATCAGCGCACCAGGTTGGCTGCGCGGAACCAGTTGACCGCTGGCCTGGTAGCCGCGATCGGCAAACACTTCAGAAAACACCTGCGCACCGGCCCCCCGGGCGGCATGCTCGATCTCGGTGCCGGAGATCGCCAGGATCGCCAGCCGTTCGTCGAGCTGCAGAACGGTGTCGACGAGGACCCGAGCTACGGCAGCGTCACCGGCGGCCAAATTGGCGAGCGCGCCGTGGGCTTTCACGTAGCGCACCTCGACGGCCGCCAAGCGAGCGATCGACGTCAACGCGCCAATCTGAGCGGCGATCATGCGGGCCATCTCGTCAGGCGACATGGGGATGATGCGGCGGCCAAACCCGGCACGGTCGGCGTAACCCGGGTGTGCTCCAACGACCACATTGTTCTTGCCGGCAACGGCGAGGGTGTTGAACATCGTGTCCGGGTCGCCGGCGTGCCCGCCACAGGCAATGTTCGCGCTGGTGACGATCCCCAGCATGGCTGCGTCGTCGCCCATCGACCACGGGCCATAACCCTCGCCGAGATCCGCATTGAGATCAATTGATCGCATCATCGGTCACGATCTTCGGCGGCTGCGCCCAAGAATGCAAGTGCACCTGCCACTGCGAGCTTCGCATCGGGGCAGACCCACTCGACCCCGATGTGGCGTACGTGCTCTCTCGCCGCGCTGGCAACCGCAGCGGCCAGACCACCGCAATCATGCAAAAGCTCGGCTTCTCGTCGGTGCAAGATATCGACGGTGGCAGCCTTGCATGGCAGGCCGCTGGCCTGCCCCTCGCTACCAAGAGATCAGACGGCCTGTGCGTTCTGCCAGGCGCCATATCCGCCCAAAATGTCGGAGACGTCGGCAAAGCCCGCTTCACGCAGCACGCTGGCCGCCACCGACGAGCGGTAACCGCCGGCGCAATAGACAACGGTCGGTGCCGACGGATCGAGTTCTCCGAGCCGCTCCGGGAGCTGGCCGACCGGGATGAATTGCGCCCCGTCAATCGCACCGAGTGCCACTTCGCCAGGGTTGCGAATGTCGAGCAGTTGGAGCCCGTTGATCATGTTGCGGCGAGCATCGAAGTCTTCCGCCGTCAGACGCGACGCTTGGCGGACCCGTTCGGGAAGGTCAAGCATCACCACCGTCGGGAACTGCACGAATCCGGCGACACGGTCGAAGCCGATTCGAGCAAGCCGGTTCTTGGCCTCGGTCTCAAAGCCGTCGTCGACCACGAGGACGATGTCGACATCGTGCGGGACGACCGATCCGGCGAACTCGGCGTAGCGGCCATTCAGGCCAACGTTGATCGAACCGTCGAAATACCCGCGCGCAAACTCTTCGGGGTCACGACCGTCGATGATCATCGCCCCGTTTGCAACCAAGGCATCCGCTTCGTCAAGCGTGAGCGCCTGCGGAGCAGCACCCTCGTCGAGGAGCTCTCGGTCACGCCGATTGAGATCGGCGTCGAAGGCAAAGTACCCGGGCGGCGGCGTTTGCCCCTCGGTGACCAGGTCGAAGAACGTTTCTTTGCTGTCGGCGAGCAGCGCGTAGTTCGTCGATCGCTGGACCCCGATGGTTGACCAGGTGTCGGTCGAGAGGTTTTTGCCACAGGCAGAGCCAGCACCGTGAGCGGGATAGACCCGAGTGCTGTCGGGAAGTGTGAGGAGCTGTTCGTGGAGGCTGTCGTACAGGCTCGCTGCCAGATCTTCACGGCTGTGGCCGACCGACGAAAGCAGATCGGGCCGACCGACATCGCCGATGAAGAGCGTGTCGCCGGTCAGCACTGCGTAGGGCTCTTCGCTCGTCGAGCCATCCCACACCACGATGCTGATCGACTCGGGAGTGTGGCCGGGGGTGTGCCGAATCTCGAGCACGACATCTCCGAGGTCGATTCGCTCACCATCAGCGAGCTTTCGTGATTCGAAGTCCGTGCGTGCGACGTCGGAGTAGGCAATCGCGGCACCAGTCGCCGCAGCGAGCTCGAGATGACCCGACAGGAAGTCGGCGTGGAAGTGCGTCTCAATGACCAGTTCGATCGTCAGGCCCGCGGCGTCAGCGTCACGAACGTATTCATCGATGTCTCGGCGCGGATCAACGACAACCGCTCGACCTGTGGCTTCATCACCGATGAGGTACGAGGCCTGCGAGAGACACTCAAGGTAATACTGCGTGAACTTCATGCTGGCGTCCGATCTGTTCGGCTATATGAACGAATATACGTACATTTAGATCAGGAGTCAACATCGGTTCAGAGTGCCTTGCTCCGCATAGAGTCTGTTTGTACGGATGTTCTGATAAATAGCACTCTGACGTCATCTGGACGTCGGCGGAGGATCTCATGACCCTTGACAGAACCAGCCCGATGCCACTGTGGGCACAACTCGAGTCTGAACTCAAGCGACGCCTCGACGCGGGCGAGTTCAACGACCGATTCCCGACCGACAGCGAGCTTGTCGCGGAGTACGAGGTCAGCAGGCACACTGTCCGCGAATCGATTCGCCATCTCAACAAGCGCGGGATTCTGCGGCGTGAACGCGGTCGCGGCACCGTTGTCAACCAGAGTGAGTTCGTCCAACCGCTCGGTGCGCTGTACAGCCTGTTCGAGTCGATCGAATCATCCGGTGTCGCGCAGCGCAGCAAGGTCCTGGCCCTCGAAGAGCGCAGCGACGAAACCATCGCCGTGCAACTCGGCCTGCCAGCCGACGCGCCGCTGCTCTACCTCGAACGCATCCGGTACGCCGGAAACGAAGCCCTGGCCCTTGATCGGGCCTGGCTGCCGATGGCAGTGGCCGGGCCGATCATCACCAGCAACTTCGAGCGCACGGCGCTCTACGACGAACTCGAGCGATGCTGCGGCGTTCGGCCGGACGCTGGGTGGGAGCGGATCGCACCACTGAACCCACAGCCGGCCGAACGGGCGCTGCTGGAGATGCGCCGTGGTGACGCAGCCTTCTTTCTCGAACGACTCAGCACAGCAAAGGGACGTCCCATCGAGTGGCGCACCACGACCGTTCGCGGCGATCGCTACCACTTCATCTCAAAGTTCGAGGCCGGCGTGGCCCCGACGCTCGCAGCAACCGCCAAGACGTGAGCAACTCAGTCGGCTGATCAACGAGCATCGGCGCTTTGCTACGTTCGGCACGGTGACCGTCGACAGCTACGCGTTCCTCCCGAGGGCCTTCCGAACGATGTTCGAAGCCGCACCCCGGTTCGAACACGAGCCGGTGTGGGCCGACTTCACCAAGCCACTGAACGAAGCACGGATCGGGCTCCTGTCGAGTGCCGGCATTTTCATCCAAGGTGAACAGGACGGGTTTGACATCGAGCGCGAGCGGCGCGAGCCCACATGGGGCGACCCGACGCTTCGGCCCATCCGATCCGATGTCAACCAAGCAGACATAGGTGCGACACACCTCCATATCCGCACGGATGACCTCCTCCACGACATCAACGTGGCACTGCCGATCAATCGACTCGACGAGTTGGTGGCCGACGGCCGCGTCGGCTCCGCTGCACCCGAGCACTTCTCGGTGATGGGCTTCCAGGAAAACGGTGCCGAAGTCTGGCGCACGACGACGGGGCCAGAAATCGCAGCTCGCTGTCACGCAGCTGAAATCGACGCGCTGATCCTCGCTCCGGCTTGACCGGACTGCTGCAAAAACGTGCCCGTGTTGGCGCGAATCATCGAAGCTGCAGGCGTCCCGACCGTAACGGTCACGATGATGCCGATTCTGTCCGACAAGTACCGATCGTCACGGACGCTCGGCGTCCAGTTCCCCTTCGGGCACTCCTTCGGGGCTGTTAACGACCGCGCGATGCAGCGGCGCACGCTCGACGCGGCACTCCAACTTCTGATCAACGCACCCGGCCCTGAGGCTCGAGTCGATGTCGACGAGCAGTAGCCCGGCGACGTTCGTGAGGCGTACAAAAACTGGCAGCCGGACGAGCCAAGCCCGATCGTGCTGCGCAGCATGGAAATGATCCGCCAGGCGTCCCAGAGTGGCACGATCTGACACATGCCGGTACCTGCTGCTCTCCTTAACATGTCGCTGACGCCTGTCGTCCATGACATCGACGAGCGGTGGGTAATGGCCTACGCGGCTGCGCTCGGTGATCACTCCGACCGCTACCTCGACACCACTCGCCGCGACGGTGTGGTTGCCCACCCCCTGTTTCCGGTCGGCCCCGAATGGGAAGCAATTGTCGCGTCGCGTTCGATGTCTGAACCGCTCGGCATGACTCGAGCCGAGGTCTTGACCGGCGTCCACGCAACCCACGACCTCACCGTGCACCGTCTCGTCCGACCCGGCGATCGTCTGTCGACCCAACTTTCCATCGTCGGAGTCACCGACATTTCCCCCGGCGCCAAGGTCACCACTCGACTCATCACCGTCGACCAGGACGGACAGCCCGTTGCCACCACGACTCAGGATGCCATCTACCTAGTGTCCTGTCAGGTTGTTTAGCTTAATATTTGTTGGATTCGGGAATTTTCTGGTTGCTGTCGCGTTGTTGTTGGTGTCACTGCCAACATCGAAGGGAACGCCATGGCCAAACGAGGACGACCACCAGTCGAGATCACCCTGACCGGGAACGAACGACGGCAACTCGAGAGTTGGGCGCGCCGCCACTCGTCAGCACAGAACCTGGCGATGCGCTGCAAGATCGTGTTGTTGTGCGAGGACCCGGACCTGACCGGCACGCAGATCGCTGGCAAGGTCGGCTGTAGTCCGGTCACGGTGTCGAAATGGCGCAAACGGTTCGCGGTCAAGCGGCTCGACGGGCTCGTTGACGAGCCGCGCCCTGGTGCTGCGCGCACGATTGGTGACGACGTTGTCGAAAAGATCGTGATCGACACGCTGGAGTCTCTACCCAAGAATGCGACACATTGGTCGACGCGGTCGATGGCCGAACGCCACGGAATTTCGCGTCAGACGGTGTCAGAGATCTGGCGGGCGTTCGGGTTGAAGCCGTGGGAAATCGATGAGTTCAAAATCTCACCCGACCCGCAACTCGTCGCCAAGATCCGTGACATCGTCGGGCTCTACATGAATCCGCCCGTCAACGCCGCAGTGTTCGCGGTCGATGAGAAACCGCAGATCCAGGCGTTGAACCGGACCGCGCCGATGCTGCCAATGATGCCGACTACGAACCAACGGCGATCACATGACTACAAACGAAACGGCACCATTGACCTGTTCGCCGCCTTGGATATTGCGACCGGCCAGGTGATCACCGAACTCCGCCCGAACCACGACTCGGCGCAGTTCATCAAGTTTTTGAACAAGATCAACCGCGAAGTCCCCAAAGAGCTCGACGTGCACGTCGTGCTCGACAATCTCTCGACGCACAAGACGCCCGCGGTTCACAAGTGGCTGCTGCGTCACAAGCGGTTCCACTTCCACTTCACGCCGACGTATGGGTCGTGGATGAACCTTGTCGAAAGATGGTTTTCTGCACTCACCACCAAGAAACTGCAACGCTCAGCCCACGACTCCGTCGCTGCGCTCTCCAAAGACATCATCGACTGGGTCGACAACTGGAACGAAGACCCGAAACCGTTCGTCTGGCACAAAACCGCCGACGAAATCCTTGAACGGCTCGGCCGTTATTGCGCCGACGTCACCAACACCGAATTCGTGGGCGGAACAGCCTGACAGGACACTAG
>Ga0208414_1000657_pt1 | contig 31491 bp, 17 predicted proteins | sample AntAceMetag02UKE_FD_184770 | JGI IMG/M metagenome (GOLD analysis project Ga0208414, IMG submission 184770) | Saline lake microbial communities from Ace Lake, Antarctica - Antarctic Ace Lake Metagenome 02UKE (SPAdes) (version 2) | ecosystem: Environmental > Aquatic > Non-marine Saline and... | reverse complement strand
CCCCAAATTTTATATGTCTATACAGGATGGGGATAGCATTTCTAATTTACAATTCGTAATTGATAGATTTTCTAGTGATTCCAGAGATACCTCTGCGATAGATTACCAGCTTGAATTTGCGACTGTAAGATTGAATAAAGTGTTTTTCTATTGGAATGATTTCAATTTTCCTGACACGGCACATGGAGTCAATTTTCATCATATAGAGGCGCGAAAAATTTCGGCTTCTTTACAAGATGTTCAAATTGCGCCAGAAGAGATTACTGCTTCTATTTCAACGTTAGGTTTGAGTGATAAATCCGGATTTGAATTAACAAATTTGAAAACAGAATTTATATTGAATGATACTGTAATTGACTTAAATAAATTAGCGATCAGGACTCCGAAAACCTCAATAAAAGGCAGTTATGCAATGAAGCACAATGCATACAAATCATTTTCAGATTATATACATGATGTAGAAATGATAGCCGTGTTAGATGCATCTACTCTCAGCAGTTATGACCTAGCATTCTTTGTTCCTCAATTAGAAGGAATGGATGAAATGATTAGAATTGATGGTGTTTACCGAGGAACTGTAAGTAGTTTTAAAATGGAACGTTTTACGCTAGGGTATGGGAAGTCTACTTTCTTGACAGGTAAAATGGATATTCATGGACTTCCGGAAATAAAGTCAACACAAATAAACCTTTATTTATCAGATGGTTATGTGCTAAGGTCAGACCTTGAGCGTATATCATTAGCGCCATTTTCGGCTTCGAATACAGTAAAACTTCCTACCCAATTGAAGAAGTGGAGGTATGCTAAGTTAGATGGAAAATATATTGGTACGATTAAAAACTTCATTGCTGATGCAAACTTCGCCACCAATTTAGGGACAATCAATTCGGATGTTCAAGTGAATGCAAATGCTAATAAAATCAATTATCAGGGAGCTATTGGATTAAAAAGATTTCAACTGGGTAAATTGTTTGACAATCAAAACTTGAATTTGGTGACTGGAAATTTTAAAGTAAATGGAACAGGAACAACTGCAAAATCAGCTAATGTAGAGGCAAAAGGAAATGTTTCAACTTTTGACTTTAAAGGATATCGTTATCAGGGTATAACTATAGACGGCCAATTTGTAAAAGGTCTTTTTAATGGAAAATTGAATGTAAATGATCCATTGTGTAAATTGAATTTTGACGGATCTTTAAATGTCTTGACAAAACGGGATACCTATCGTTTTAAATTGCAAATGGACACTTTATTCCCTGTTTTACTGGGTATTTATGATCGCGATTCTAGCGCATTTTTTAGTGGGAATATGGACGTTAATGTAATTGGGTCTAGCATTGACACCATTATGGGTTCTGCTCTTTTTTCACATGTTTATTACCAGGAAAATGACAGTACACTTTACATAGACACTATGAGTGTGAAATCCTTTGTGAAGGATAGCTTAAGAGAAATACATATAGTGAGTTCTTTGGGAGATATTTCTCTAAAAGGAGATGCGATTTTGCAAGGGGCCGATGAAGCAATCGCTAAAATTTTGGATAATGCTTTGCCTGCTTATTTTGAAAATCAATACGATGTAAATAAAAATAAAGGAGGTCTGGTTTTGTATGCCAATTTGAATGAAAACTTGAACGATGTATTCAGTGTTTTTCTGCCTGAGTTGAGCTTAAATAGTAATTTGGTAGTTCGTTCTAGTTTCTTTCTAGACCCTCCGACACTTAATTTTTCTGTCAATTCTGAAGGTTTCTCTTACGCTAATTTAATGGTCGATTCTTTTGAATTAAATGGCGGATTTTTAGATTCAACTTTTCATGTTGAGCTGATTTCGGATTCTGTAGCTCTGAATAAGAATATAAGAGTTGAAAACCTAAATCTCGTGTCTGATTTTAACGAAGATTCTGTAAATATTCATTTAAATTACTACAATACAGGAGATAAGGTTTATGCGGGAAGAGTCAATCTTGGAGGTAAAGTTAATTCTCCAACAAGTTTTGGTTTTCACATTTATGATGCCTTTGTCGAAGTTGCAGATTCAGTATGGCGATTTGCACCTAGTAACTATGTTGAAATTGACAGTAATTTGGTGAAAATTGACCATTTACAAGTATATAGTTACAATAAGTACATCAAACTTGATGGGGTAATTGGTCCAAGTTTATCGGATTCAATTCAATTGGATTTTAACGATTTAAACCTTTCAAATATTGGCAGGATACTTAATCGAAGCGACCTTAAACTGGCAGGAACATCATCGGGAAGAATTATTTCAAATAAAACTACTACAAGTCCTCTTATCCTTATGGATGTCGCTATTGATGGGTTAGAATTGAATGAGATGGCTATAGGAAGTGGTAAATTGGTTTCTGAATGGAACAATGCGTTGGAACGTGCCGAGGTAGATTTTGATTTGATTCGATTACCCGATAGTTTGATTCCTGACACTGTTCATAGCTTAAAAATGAGCGGATTTATTTACCCAAGTCGAGAAGAAAATAATTTGGATTTAAAGCTCGGGACACAAGGGTTTTACTTGCAATCACTTGAACCGTTTACTAAAAGTTTTATGGATAGTTTAGATGGTAGTATTTCTGGATTTATAGGCGTTAGTGGAGAGTTTGATCATCCTGTTTTACAAGGAGAATTCGATTTGGTGGATTCACGTTTCAGAGTAAAATATTTGAATACTACTTATTATGCTAAGAATGAAAAACTGCGTATTGAAGAAGATTGGTTTGGATTTGATAATTTGAAATTAACCGATCAAAACGGGAATAAGGCAAATACAATTGCGACTGTTTATCACACCAATTTTTCGGATATTAACTATGATGTCAGTGTAAATATGACTGACTTTTTAGTATTAAACACTACAGCCAACAACAACGATTTGTATTATGGAACAGGCTATTTAACAGGGGATGTAGATATTTCTGGTTATGATGATCAGTTGCTTTTAGAATTGAACGCAAAAACGGCAAAACGTAGTGAATTTGTAATTCCCTTAAGTGGTTCGGCCGAAATTGGTAAAAGTGACTTTATAACATTTGTGAATTCTGATGGTTCGGTTGATTCTTCCGATGAAAATAAAATGGATTTAAGTGGCATTGAAATGACGTTTAACTTGAAAGTAGACCCTTCTACAAAAGTCCGAATGTTATTTGACGAAGTTACGGGTGATGAACTTAATGCTAGAGGAGATGGGAATCTAAAACTAGAAATAAACTCTAAAGGAGACTTTGGCATGTTTGGAAAGTATCGTGTATCAAGTGGGAATTACAGTTTTACATTTAAAAACCTCTTCAGTAAGAAATTTGATTTGGAAGAGGGCGGCACAATTGCATGGAATGGTGATCCTTTGAATGCAGATATGAATATTACCGCTATCTACAATGTGCGTGCTCCGCTTGGCGAGATTCTGAACGATTCTACTATGACCACTAAAGTAAACAATGAGTGTTTGATGAAAATGACCGAGCGTTTATTTCAGCCAAAAATCGACTTTGATATTCGTTTGCCAAATGCTTCTCCTGGAATTGCACAACAAGTTAAAAGTCAAATGAGTACACCAGAAGAAATAAACAAGCAAGTATTTTCGCTGCTGTTATTCAATCGGTATTCTCCACCACAAAGTGGATTGAACGCTTCGGGCGTTGGTGCAGCAACTTCAAGCGATTTAATATCAAATCAATTAAATAATTGGATTGCGAAAATGAATAACCAGTTATTTGATGTCGGTGTGAGTGAAATTAACACTGGAGAGGTTGAGATTGCATTGTCTAAAAAATTACTGGACGATAGATTGATTCTTGAAAGTAATGTAGGCGTTAATCGATCTGATGAAGCATCTCCAGATGCAGAAAATCAAGGTCAATTTGTAGGAGATTTTAAGTTGGAGTACTTAATTACTGAAAATGGAAAAATCCGAGGTAAAGTATTTAATCGAACTGAAAATAGGTCTTCGATAGAAACTCAAGATGGTGCAAATGCTCAGACTCAGGGAGTCGGAATTGTATTGCGAGAAGATTTTAATTCAGCGGGTGAGCTGTGGCAAAAAGTGTTCAACAACCAAGAAAGAAAGGATAAACGAAAACGAACAAAAGCTGAACGTGCGCACCAAAAGGCGATTAAGGAAGAGTGAAAATAATGTTGAGTTTCTAGAATAGTGGAAAAAATGTTCAGTTTTTAATGGTGAATTTCTTCAACCTTCAATATTTATTTCACCGGTACATTCTCAACAATCTCTAATCCGTATCCAACAAGACCCGTTCTAGATTTTGCATTATTGGTAATCAATCGCATTTTACGAATACCAAGGTCGCGTATGATTTGCGCACCAACACCATAATCTTTATCATCCATTTGCAAGCCGAGATCAATTTCCTGATTAGGATTTTTATCCAATTGCATTTTGTAAGTTTCTAGTTTATTGATAAGCCCTAAACCGCGAATACCCTGCTGCATATATACAACGGCACCACTTCCTTGTTTATGTATGGCTTCAAATGCTTTACTTAATATAGTAGGTTCATCATGCTTGAAAGCATTAAAAATTGCACCTAAACTACTACTTGAATTTACACGAACCATTACAGCCTCGTCTTCATTCCATTCGCCAATGGTAACCGCTAAATGCTCATCACCAGTAGTTTTTTGTCGATAGCCAATCAAAGAAACCTCTCCGTACTCAGTATTCACTTTTACTTCAACTTCTCTTGTAACCAGTGTCTCTTCCTTTAATCTATGCGCTACTAAATCTTCAATCGATATGATTTTCATATCAAATTTTTCTGCAATCTCTTTGAGCTCAGGAAGTCGAGCCATCGTGCCATCTGCATTCATTATTTCAACCAAAACTCCACCAGGAGTAAGTCCTGCCATACGGGCTAAATCTATAGTTGCCTCAGTATGTCCTGTTCTTCTTAAAACACCACCTTCCTTGGCTCTTAAAGGGAAAATATGACCGGGTTTTCCAAGGTCGTTTGGATGAGTGTCTGGATTGATTAAAGCCTGAACAGTTAATGCTCTATCTGAAGCAGAGATGCCTGTTGTGCAACCGTGTCCATTTAAATCTACAGATACTGTAAATGGCGTTGCATGCAATGCCGTATTATCGGTAACCATTAATTCTAACCCAAGCTCATTACATCTAGATTCAGGTAATGCACAGCATATTAAACCACGCCCATGAGTAGCCATGAAATTGATAATCTCTGGGGTTATGTGTTCAGCTGCTGCAATAAAATCACCTTCGTTTTCACGATCTTCATCGTCAACCACGATTACGATTTTTCCTTGTCTAATGTCCTCTATTGCTTCCTTAATGGTATCCAACATGTTCTTTGTTTTTCGGCTGCAAAAGTAAGGATTCGATGTTGGCCACTTACTGGTAAATTTTGATAACATTTGTTGTTATGATCGACGGAGAATTTTCTGTTTATTTCGCCTTACTACTAATGCTTCTTGGCATTATTGCTGGAGGTTGGATTGCGCTCAAGCTGGCGAAGTATTTTAAAGGCCGAAGTATAAAAAGTCGATTAAACCGAGGACTACAAAAAGAACAGGAAGCGGCTATATGGCTGAAGCGTAACGGTTATAAAATCATTGACTACCAAGTGTCTTTGAGTTATTTATTAAAGGAAAACGGAGTAGATAAAAAGATAACGGTATCACCTGATTTTAAAGTTTCTAAAAATGGTCAAGAACAGATTATTGAAGTGAAATCAGGTAAAGCAGCACCTCGAATAGAAAATAAGGATACAAGAAGGCAGCTACTTGAATATCATTTTATTGAGCCTGATATTCCATTATTTCTATTGGATATGGAAAATAATGAACTAAAGAAAATCAATTTTCCTGATCAAGGAACTAAAAGTGCCTCGAAAGCTTGGTTGTTTTGGTTGGGATTGGCATTGGGAGCAGGCTCAACAGTTTTCGTTTTCTATTTGTTGGTTGATAGCTGACTCAATAAAAACGAGTTACTTCATTTGTTGAATCAATTCTTGCTCTAATCGTGCAGTTACTTTTGGATCTGGATTAGGAGGCAGGTTGTACTCCTTTATATACAAATCGTAAGTACTTATGAATAGTGAGTCTTGGAACTTATAACTGTGCGGTTCTATGGTTTTACTTATTTTAGAAATCCCATTTAAAGACATCTTCAGATTAGCCACGTAATTTGTTCCACTGTAGATTTCAAAAGCAGAACTTTTGTTATACACACCAAAGAAGTTTAATACAGGTAGCATCGTAAATAGACACAATGAAAGCCAAGTAACACTCCTGTTTTTAAACCAAAACTTTGAATTGTATAAAGGCTCTGATTTTCCAACTCCAAACCAAAGAATCCCAATCATTGCAAGGTTCCAAATCCAGATTACAGAATTGGTATTGAGACCAATTGGCCCTAATAGTAAAAGAATGATTCCATGAAATCCAATTAATCCAATTACTGAATATTTCGATATTTTGGGAATTAGAATACCAACTGCAAATAAAATTTCGAGGTAAGGAAACGCAGATGAAATGGCATAAATGTCAGTTTTAAAGCTCGATAAATAATTGGTAATTGGAGATACCACATAAGGAATCACATAATCGTTGAAGCCAGGATTCAACTTGAAAATGCCTGCCCAAACATAAAATCCAACAACACTTATTCTGAAGGCTAAATAAATGTATTCAAGAGGTTCATATTTTCTATACAGTCGCTGAAAAGGAATTAGTAAAGCCAGCATTCCAACACATTGCACAAACCATGGCTGAATTCGATTCCAATCTTGGATACCTACAAGGATTAACAATAAAACACCAATACCAAGGGGTAGCCGACTTTTAGGATACAAGAAAACCGCAATTAAATAAACGATAGTGATGCCTAAAGTTATCTTTTGAACCAGTGGTAAAAGAGTAGGTAAGAAGTTAAATAAAGGAACTTGAGGCAATCCTTCAAATTCAAACCAAAGTCGCCATGAGAAAGCAATAGACAGCAATAGATTTAGAATAAGAATTCGGGTAACCCAAAATAAGCGTTTACCAATGCACATAAATTCAAATTTAACTTGCAAATTGTGTGAAATCTGTGAATAAACCAGTCCTTTTCAACATACACCCGTGAATGGTGAAGTGTATTTTTGAACAAACATTTACAAGTATGTATCACCGTATCATAAAACCCCTTTTATTTCTTCTAAATCCTGAGAAAGCACACTATTTCACCACAAATATGTTGAGCAATGTGTTGGCTGTTCCTGGAATGAAAGCCCTATTTTCTGCGCTTTTTCAAGTAAAGGATAAGCGATTAGAACGTACGGTTTTTGGAATAAAATTCCCTAATCCAGTTGGATTGGCTGCCGGTTTCGATAAAGAAGCAAAGCTTTACAAGAACATGGCGCACCTTGGTTTTGGATTTATAGAAGTAGGAACTATAACCCCCAAAGGCCAGCCGGGTAATCCGAAACCACGTTTGTTTCGATTAAAACAAGACGATGCACTTATTAACCGAATGGGTTTTAATAACGAAGGTCTCGCTGGTGCCGTTGAGCGTTTGAAATCGAGAAATGCTAACTTAATCATAGGCGGAAATATTGGAAAGAATAAGGTTACTCCTAATGAAAAAGCAACTGAAGACTACACCATATGTTTCGAGGCACTCTTTCCATATGTCGATTATTTCGTGGTGAATGTGAGTTCTCCAAACACACCCAATTTAAGAGCTTTACAAGACAAAAAGCCCTTAACTGAATTGTTATCTACGCTGCAAAACCTAAACAACAAGAAACCTATCCCAAAACCTATTCTTCTGAAAATTGCTCCAGATTTAACCACCGAACAATTAGACGATATTGTGGAAATAGTTGCCACGACAAAAATTGCGGGAATTATTGCCACCAATACTACATTGAGCAGAGAAGGGCTGCAAAGCGATTCTAAATTAATCCAAGAAATGGGTGGATTAAGCGGAACTCCTGTCAAGGATAAGTCCACTGAAGTAATTCGCTATTTGCGAAAAAAATCAAATGCTAGTTTCCCAATCATTGGAGTAGGAGGGATACACTCTGCCGAAGATGCAATTGAAAAACTGGATGCTGGTTGTGATTTAGTGCAGGTTTATACTGGTTTTGTGTATGAAGGACCGGGGTTGGTTAAGGCGATTAACAAAGGGATTTTGGCGAGGATGTGATTTTTTAATGTTTTGTGTTTAGTGTTAAATTTAAACTCAAAACTTATTATTCTCTCTCTCTCTCTCTCTCTCTCTCTAGGCTGGTTTTCTTTTTTAATTGAAGACGGCTAGTTCTAAGTTTAACTAATTCATGATTCGGATTCCCTTCAGCTATAATATCTAGAATTTTATCAATTATTTGGTGGCGTTTAAGCACATTAGGGTATTCATCGTATTTTAAATCCAGTTTACCAACAAGCGCAAGAAACTCCTGCAGTCTAACTTTTCGAGTACCCGATTCTATATCCGCTATGGTTGGTTGACTTAGCCCCAACAATTCTCCAAAAGCACTTTGACTAAAGTGTTTTTTTCGCCTTAATTGAAGAAACCATGTTGATTCATTAAAATCGGTCATTAGGTTAGTTTATTAGTTTGTTAGTTCAAATTAACATCAGAAAATCCGATAAAAAAATAGTACACCCGTTTTTATCGGAAAACCCGATAGCCTAAACTATTGGTTTGAAGCAATCTTTGGTTTGCTAGCATGCGGCAGCCGAAAAGCAACTAACAGAGTAGGCAACTTATTTTTATAATCAAAACAATGAAAAAGAAAATAATTTATGCTTCCCTAGTTTTGGGGATTACCTTTACGTGATGTATAAAAGATGCTGTTGAGCATGAGGTTGAGAAAAAAATGACTCAAAGCTCACAAGCAAAAGATGCCAATGACGGCAAAAACGAAATGATGCAAAATAAGACCGATAAAGAAATAAATGATATTGCAACATATATTTCTGATAATCGAGGTTCTAATAGTGCATCACGTAGCTCAACTTTTCTAACGGAGACGGAGGTGTTGACTTACATGGAAGGTGGTCTCAACTTCGATTTTCGTGTAGATGTAGAGGATACGTATTTATTACCTGAGTCATGAAACATTTACGTTGAATATTCCATGTAGCGGAAGCCCAAAATTGATTGAAGATACAGATCTATTTGATGCACAAGACGATGCTATCGAAAACATACAAGGGTATGTAGATTGGGATAACGGAGTTGTAATGCGTGCTTCTACTGTGGAGAATATAGGAGGTACTTCAACAACAATGAGTGTTGAAGTTACTGTTTCTATTTATTCGCAAGCCATACGACCTACTGTAATTGAATCGGGTGAAAATATCAATGCTGGAAACCAATTGGGCGGCTGTAATAGTTACACGCCACCTAGTTATTTTGGAGATGCAGCGGACCGTATTCGAACAGATTTAAATAAACCTTGGATTGTAACTTTATGCCAGGATGGAAGCACGCCTTCTTATGTTGGAGGTGGTGCAAGTATTGATACTAAGAATCCACCATCTGCTACAAGTTGCGTTGCAGGTAAATTTTATTCTGGTAACGCAAATGTGTGTATGAATGCAACTACTATGCAAGACTGGTCTGACGATGGTCAAGATGCTGTAGATTGTTTTCAGACGGGTTATGTGGATATAAATTTAGGTTCAGGTTATGTGTTTACTTCAACAGATTTGCACTGGGACGGCGGCTCAACCGGTGATCACGAAGGACTTTTAATTTACAAGAAAAGTTATTGCGCTACGTCTGGTAAAGGAAGCGGATATAACTAAATTTATTAAGACTAAAAGAACCATAAAGCTAGCTTTATGGTTCTTTTTTATATTTACACAATGAAAAAACAATTAGCAGTAATTCTCTTTACTCTTGGAACAGTTGCATACTCCTTGGCCCAACCTTCCTATTTTGCCGCCGCAGGTTCTCCGGATACACTGCTTTCAATACTTAGAGTTCACTTAAATTGGGGCACTAATGTATTGAGTACCGATTCATTTACGTATGTTTTTGAAAGGGGCTTAGTTCGATTCAAAAAAGACGGAACTGTAGATCTTATGAATCAGTATAATTATAGGTTTTCTCAAGCTAGAATATCTGTTAATAAGGTAATGAATACACTTGGCTCAATACAAACTACAAATGGAAAAAATGCTAACTTTAAAACTGCTTTTGCAACATTGTCTCCAGATGGTACTTTTTTAAGAACAACTATGTATAATACTAGTGTTGGAAAATATCAAATCGGTAAAGATTTTCAATTTCTAAGAAATAATCAAAAAATAATTGTTGGTCATACAGGAGATACAAATAGTAAACACAGTTCTTGGATAATGAAAATAGACAGTTCTAATACCGTTATATGGAGCAATGTAGCGGTCAACCAAAATGCCAATCGCTTCAAAAATGTATTTGTCGATAAAGCAGAAAATATATATGCTATCGGTGAAATAAATAATAAAACGAGCATTAGCAATATGTTGGTTGTAAAGTACAATAAAGACGGCCAAATGTTATGGTCAAAAGGGTATGGGGGACATACAATTGAAGAGTTTTACGATGCCATATTTACCAAGGACGATGAACTGTATTTGGTGGGACAATCTATCAGTTATGCACCAAATGGAGGTCTTTCTGATGCAGTACTTATTAAGTTAGATACAGCAGGTAATGTATTGCGCGCTAATGCTTATGGAGGTAAAGGGTCTGAACTCTTTACAGCAATATTGGAAGGCGAAAACGGAGAAGTTAACATAAGTGGTATTAAATTACCAGGCACTCAAGAATGTAAGAGTAATGATTTTTCATGTCAAGATTATTGGTTTGTTAAGGTAGATAAGGAGGGAAAAATGCTGCATAGTAATATTTTCGGCAGAGATACCATATACGATCATTTGTACGATATGACTTATGCCTCAGATGGCGGGATATATATAAGTGGAAGTTCTAAAGTTGATATCTATGATACAGGTCGCCCGGCTTATGGTGGTCCCACTTTATTGTATTCCGATGATGAGTTTCAATCTTTTTGTTCTTCAATAACCGATATTCCCGCAACAGAAAAAACCATAACCTATGACATTCAGCCGGGTATCGATTCCATTGCTTGGATTACAGATATTCAGGACTCTAGCATGCAAGTAGCAACAGAAGACATAATGCATAAGTTGGATTTTAAGTTTATGTGCAATACGGTTTCTGTAGAAGAAAACGTTAGCACGGGTTCAAGAATACTTTTCCCTAACCCTGCAAATGCGAGTTTTTCAATTAGCGGAATTAAAGGAGCAACTACTCTAATAGTGTATAGTTTAAATGGTCAAAAACAAATAGAACAATCGATGAATCAAACTGAATCCGTAGACATAAGTAACCTGCCGAATGGAACTTATGTGGTGGTGGTTCAGAATAAAGAAGGCGTTTTTAGAGAAAAGTTGGTGGTGCAGCGTTAACGCTTGTTGTTTAGTTTTCAATGTTCAATGTTTTGAAAAGAATTTTGAATGTTTTCAGTTGAGTGTTGGATTTTTAATTTAGACTCAAAACTTAATTTCCTTTCTCCTAAAAAAATCAGTTACTAAAATATCAGGTTTTTTTAAAGTTCGCAATCCCCACTCAACTTTTAAAGCAATTTTTTCTTCATCCGATAATTCCCAAACTCTACGATCTATTTCGTTCAATTTAGAGCGCATATTTTGAAGGATAAGGGCTGAAGAAACGGATACATTAAAACTTTCTGTAGCTCCATAAATTGGAATTCTAAGGTGAATATCTGCTTTTCCTAATACCAATGGACTCACTCCCGATTTTTCACTGCCAAAGAAAAATGCCGTTTTTTCATTTGGAATGTAATCTTCCAACATTACGTCTTTTTCGTGCGGAGTAGCAGCGACAATAGTGTAACCAGCTGCTTTTAGATCATCAACACAATTCGAAATTCCTTGAGGACCTTTGTGCGATTGAATAGAAACCCAATTTTCAGAACCCATAGCCATTCCCCTCTGGACTTTAAACTTGTTTTCATCTTCCATTACATGTACGTCTTGAATACCAAAACACTCAGCACTCCTTATAAGTGCACCAGAGTTGTGCTCATGAAAAACATCTTCTACACCAATAACAATATGACGAGTTCTATGTTCTAAAAGTCTTTCAAAAAGTTCATTTCGCTCGTCGGTTAAAAATCTGGAAACATCGTTCCATAAATCAATTTGGTTATTATAATCTAACGTTCTCCACATGCAGCGAAAATAAAAGAGAAATTGAGATTTTCCGCTTCCAAATGCTTGGCTAATTTTGCCGACCCATTAAATTGAACCTATGAGACGTAATTTGCTATTAGGAAATTGGAAACAAAATACCACAAGAGCTTCAGCTTTAGAGCTTTTAGGCGGGTTAAAAGCTGAGTTAGAAAAGGCTCCAACAAAGACTGAATTAGGTGTTATTCCACCGGCGTTGTTTATCGATTTGGCGATAGGTCAGCAGTACACATCTTGTTTTGCTGTAGGAATACAGAATATTTCTAAAACCGTAAAAGGTGCTTTTACAGGCGAAATAGGAGCTGATATGGCTGCTTCAGCTGGAGTAAAGTACGCATTGGTTGGCCATTCTGAAAGACGCGCTTATTTTAATGAAAGTCCTGAAGATTTAGCTGGAAAGTTAATGCGCTGTTTAGAAAATAATTTAATTCCCGTCTATTGTGTTGGAGAGGAATTAAGTGATCGAAAAACCGGTAATTACTTGAATGTTATTGATGCTCAAATTAAGGCTGTTCTTTTTGGTCTAAATACTAAAGATTTAAATAATATTATCGTTGCTTATGAGCCTATTTGGGCCATAGGTACAGGCGAAACTGCGAGTGCAGAACAAGCACAAGAGGTGCATGCTTTTATTCGAAACTTATTAGCCAATAAATTTGGTGCATCTGGAAGTGATATTAGTATTCTATACGGAGGCAGTTGTAAACCTTCGAATTCAGAGGAACTATTCAGTCAGCCAGATATTGATGGAGGTTTAATTGGAGCAGCAGCCTTAAACGCTCAAGATTTTATAGCCATCGCAAACTCATTTTAGAATATGAAATACATTGAAGTAGAATTCACTTTTGATCCAGAAGCATTGGATGGTGAAATAGTTCTTGCAGAAATTGCTGAGCTTCCTTTTGAAAGTTTTGCTGAAGAAACTGGAAAAATTTTGGCTTATGCTCAAGAGGAGGATTTTGATAAAAATGTACTCAAGGACTTTCAATGGTTAAAGGAAAATTCAGTTGAATACAAATTCAACGAAATCAATGATGTTAATTGGAACGAGGAGTGGGAAAAGAATTTTGATCCAATAGAAGTAAGCGAGAAGTGCATTGTACGCGCTACTTTTCATAATATCGAAAAAAAGTACGAGTACGATCTTTTAATTGATCCAAAAATGTCTTTTGGAACAGGCCATCATGCTACCACATATTTGGTATTAAAGAATATGTTCAGCTTTAACTTTGAAGGAGCACAAGTCCTAGATATGGGCACAGGAACAGGTGTGTTGGCAGTTCTTGCAATTAAATTGGGTGCTGATCATGCATTAGCAATCGACAATAATGAGTGGGCATTTGACAATGCTATGGACAACATTAAACTCAACAATTGCGAAGGAAAAATAAACGTTGAAATTGGAGAGTCAGAACTTATCGAAGGAAAAACTTTTGATTACATTTTGGCTAATATTAATCGAAATGTGATTTTATCTGATTTGCCGCTTTATGAAAAGGCATTGAGTAAAAATGGAGCACTATTGATCAGTGGTATAATGACGCATGATGTTGAACATGTCATGAATAAAGCCAAGGAGGTTGGTTTAATTCTTGAGTCGTTAGAAGAGAAAGATAACTGGAATTTATTTGTGTTTAAGAAATAGTTGATAGATTAGTCAATTCTAATAAAAAGTTCAATTTGCAGGTATTCCGTTCCCTTATAATTTTTACGTTGTTTTTGCTTATTTCCTTTGCTGGAAAGGCACAAATGGACCGTTCTCCATTCCCGCATGACTCTATAGGATTCTTTAATCGTTTGGAGGGTATGTTTAAGGAATTGAATGTTGGAAAAGATGAAGGGCGAATATTTATCAAAGAATTTGAGCCCATCTGGTTTAGTGATTTTTTCGAGCCTGAAATCCGCGAAGTAATATATAACACCTGTGATAATATGAACGAGAAGCGGATGCTTCCTCTTTCTGAGTTTAGGGCATATCTAATGGCGGTCATTGCATTCGTGAATTCGGATCATGAGACCGAACAGTTTAATTCTTGGCATAACGCAGTAGACAATAAGCTATTAGCGCGTAGTAAACGACGCTATTATGATTTTCTGATCTTTAGTCAGTATTTGTTTAATGAAAATGCACTCTACAAAACCAACATTACAACATGGAAATCTGACAACTCGAACTACAAAATATTCTGGGATTACGAGATAAAAGAGCCCGTCGTTACTATAGAAGAATTGGATTTAATGTGCCTAGCCAAGAAGGATAGCGCTTCTATCTATGTAACTAAAGGAACCTACTATCCGGATCAAAAATTATGGAAAGGATATGGTGGTATTGTGAATTGGCAAAAAGCTGGTTATGAAGAAAATCAGGTAGTAGCTGAAATTAAAAGCTACCAAGTACAAATGAATCATTCTAGTTACAAAGCAGACTCAGCCATCTTTACGAATTCTGTTTATTTTGGATCCTCAAAACTTATGGGAGGCCTAGAAGACAAGGTTTTGGCAAACGTTTCGGAAGGAAGGTCTTCTTATCCCAAATTCGATTCGTACAATGACAATTTAGCCATTGAAAATATTTTTCCAAAGGTGGATTACCATGGAGGATTTATTCAAAGAGGCTCAAGTTTTATAGGTAAAGGTAGTGACGATAAATTGGCACGTGTGGTAATTAATAGAAATGGAAAACCATTTATTGAGGCTTATGCACACACCTTCGTAATACGTGAAAGTAAATTAACAGCAGATCCCGCTGAGGTTCTTATATACATAAACGGCGATACTATTTTTCATCCAGGGTTAAATTTTAAATTTGATAACAGTAAAAGAACATTGACGCTTTATCGAAATAAAGTAGGTCGTTCTAAGGCACCTTTCTTCAACCATTTTCATAATTTAGACATGCATGTTGAAGAGATAGAGTGGAATATAGATGGAAATATGTTTCATTTAAAACCAATATTAGGTAATACTGATCGCTCTGCTCTATTTGAATCTAGAGACTACTATAGAGCCTATCGATATGATGAATTGTATGGTTTAGATAATCGTCATCCTTTGGTAATTCTAAAAAAATGTGCTGAAGAAATGGGTAGCAATGAAATGACGGCTTCCGACATTGCTGCTTGCTGGCGCCTGCCATTTGTAGAGGTGCAACGTTCATTAATGGTGCTCTCTAACGTAGGATTTGTTCGATACGATTACGACACTAAAATGGTGAGGATTTTACCGAAAACCTTTAATTATGTTCAGGCTAGGCTAAGGAAGAGAGATTATGATATTATTCAATTTGTATCTGATCCACCAAAGAGAAACGATAGGCAATGTGTTGGTAATGAGAATAATGCAGATTTTAATTTAGATTCTTCTTACATGCAGATACATGGTGTTCGTGGAATAAACTTAAGTGACTCACATAATGTGATAATCTATCCACTGAATTGTGAAATACTGCTCCGTCCAAATAGAGATTTCGATTTTTCCGGTGTTGTGGTTGCTGGTAACTTAGAATTTTTTGGGCGTGACTTTAAGTTTGAATACGATTCTTTTCAAATCAAAATGCCACTTATTGACTCCATGAGAATTAACGTCGAAACTGAGGAAATGGACCGGTATGGAAAGCCTGTAATGAAACGAGTGAAAACGGTAATTGAACAAATTAATGGAAAACTTGAGGTAGATAAATTCAATAACAAATCAGGTAAACGCGCCATTAAACGCTGGCCAGTATTTACCAGTTATAATGATTCATATACCTATTACGATCGACCTGAAATTGAAGGTGGTGTTTATGAAAGAGAAGATTTTTATTTTAAGCTTGAACCATTTGAATTTGATAGTCTGGATAACTTCGAGAATTCAAGTATTCAGTTTGCTGGAAGTTTTAAGAGTGCAGGAGTATTTGAAGAATTTGAAGAAGTACTCTCCTTACAGACTGATTTTTCTTTAGGATTTATTCATCCTACGCCTGAAGAGGGAATGCCCATGTATGGTGGTAAAGGAATATTTACAGCAGATATTTTATTAAGTCATGAGGGATTAAAAGGTTCAGGCTATGTCGATTACATAACTTCAACCACTGAATCACAGAGTTTTTTCTTTCATCCAGATTCTGCTTATGCCACTGCTCAGCAATTTGTTATCGAATCTCAATATCCAGGTCCTCCAGAATATCCGAATGTTGAAGGAGCAAATATAGATTGGCATTGGTACCCTTCTCAAGATACAATGACAGCCGTAAATTATGGTTTGCCATTTACAATGTATGAGGCTGGTAGAACTTTTGAAGGAACTTTAATTTATAATCCAGATAGTCTTATTGGAACAGGCAAGGGGGATAAGCGCGGTAAGTTTGAATTTGAAAAAGCAATTACAGTTTCTGATGATATTCGATTTAAGTTCTTCGAATTCTTTGCCGATACTGCTGATTTTGCATTAAAAACAGGATCACTTGGAGAATTAGGGTTTGATACAAAAAATATGAATGCACACGTAAGCTTTAAAGACAGGATAGGTCATTTTACAGCTAACAGCGAAGAATCTTCAGAGATTCTTTTTAGAAAAAATGAATATATGGCTCGGATGGATGAATTCAACTGGTACATGGATGATGATATAGTAGATCTTACGGCAAAGAAACGGAATGTTGATGAAGGAGCTGGAGGCGAAGTAGAAATTGAGGGCGCTAAATTGGTTGATGTAAGCAAACACGAGAATGCCAACCAAGACAGTCTTTTCTTCTATTCGAGTTCGTGTAAGTTCGACATTAGAAATGAGATAATAACTGCCGATAAAGTACCTTATATAGATGTAGCAGATTCACGCATAATTCCAGATAGCGGGAGAATCGTAGTACTTCGTGCTGCGAAAATAAAGACTTTAAAAAATGCACAAGTTATAGCCAACCGAGAAAATAAATTTCATAGAATTTACGGCGCCACAATTGATATTTCAAATGCAGTTTCTTTTAAAGGCAGTGGAAAATATGATTATAAAGATGTAGATGGAAATGTTGCAGTTATTAAATTTAATGATGTTTTTGTAAGTCCACAATTGCAAACTAATGCTAGTGGTGATATTTCTAAAACTCAAGAGTTTCTATTGAATTCAAGATTTCGTTATCATGGTGGGGTAGCTCTAGAATCAAGTAAAGAACTGTTGTCGTTTTCTGGTTTAACGCAAGTTGTTCATGTCTGTGATCAGTTGAGTAAACCTTGGATTCAGTTTACAGCATACCTTGATCCTAATGACATTCTTATACCAATAGATTCTAATACATCTACAGAGAACGGAAAAAAAGTACATGTTGGGCAGATGATGGGGAGCTTGCCAAGCAAAGTATATTCTCTTTTTGGTGCTCTTCCAGCAAAGCCCACAGATAGAGTCGTTTCAAGCGTGCAAGGAGTAATGGGATATAATTATGCTCAGAAAGAATTTAGAGTGGGTAGCGAGCAAAAAATAAATATTCCAAATCTTACAGGAAATTATTTTGTTTTGAAATCGGAAGAATGTATTGTGAACTTTGAAGGTGAGCATACTTGGGGAGCCAACCTAGGAAGAGTGGAATTAAGACCGGTAAGTAGGCTTAGACACAACTTGAATAATGATTCTGTAACGCTTAAAACGTCTATGTTGCTTAATTTCTTCTTTGAAGATAAAGCGATGAAAATTTTAGCCAAAGATTTTGAAGAATCGGAAAATGAAAGAGTTGATTATGATGATCCCACATATGGCTATGGCCTTAAAACTTTTGTTGGAGAAGAGGCTGGAGATAAAATTAGGGCAGATGTTGGTCTTACTGGAAAAATGAAAAGAATTCCAAATGAATTAGCTACTTTGATGTTTATTACCAACATGAGTTTGTACTGGAACCCACAAAAGATGGCCTTTCAAAGTACCGGTACAATTGGACTTGGTAATTCATATAAGAATCAGGTTAACAGGCTAGTAGAAGGTAAGTTTGAAATAAAAATAAAACGATCTGGAGATCGCTTTGTTTTACAATTGAAGAAAGATAGAAAGTCATATTATTTCTTCACCTATTCTACTGAGATTATGCAGACTGTGTCCACAAACGATAAGTATAATGTTGCCATTAAAGAGGCTAAAAAGACGAAACAAGAAAGATCTAAAGGTCAATCTAAGTATAAATTTATTCCTACAACTAAAGCCAAGGCGAATCAGTTAATTCGTCAATTTTAGTACGTTTTATTTTTTTTCTTTGCATACTGTATGGAGCAAGTACAACTATTTGAAATACTAGGACTTTTAATCGCATACCTCTTGGGTTCAATTCCAACGGCGGTGTGGGTGGGTAGGATTTTTTATGGAAAAGATGTACGTGAATTTGGCTCGGGAAATGCCGGCGCTACAAACACGTTTAGAGTATTGGGTAAAAAGGCAGGAATACCCGTACTCTTGTTTGATATTCTTAAGGGCTCAATTGCAGTCTATTTAGCCTGTTACTTTGTTGACTATCAGGAGGGAACCTCAGACTTTGTTAATTATCAGTTAGTGCTGGGAATCGGTGTTTTAATTGGACATATTTTTCCTGTTTATGTAGGTTTTAGAGGAGGAAAAGGCATTGCGACCTTACTTGGAATAATGATTGCCATTCATCCGCAGGCCGCATTCAGTTGTATCGGCATATTTCTGGCAGTGTTCTTATTAACAAAGTACGTTTCATTAGGTTCTATGATTTCAGCTATATGTTTTCCTCTATTAATTATCTTAGTCTTTAAGTCTGAGATTCCGTCTTTAGTAATTTTCTCGATTTTCATAGCAATTATGGTACTGATAACGCATCAAAAGAACATAGAGCGATTGTTACGCAAAAATGAAAGCAAGGCCAATATCAATGTATTGGGTCGTAATAAGTCAAAGCCAAGTGGAATTGATGGCTATGAAGAGTTTAATTTAGAAGATGAAGATCAATAATTACCATAACTCAATGATTTATAATTTCAGTTATAAACGGAACTTGAAATACCTTTTGGTGTTGATGATTTTCGCAGTATCTTCTTCCAGTTTTGGTCAGGATTATAAAAATGAAAAGCAACTTATAAAAGGCGCCAACGATCAGTTTGATGCTAAAAATTATAAAGAAGCAATTTCATTATTTTCAACATTGGTTAGTAATTATCCAAAAGACCCGACTTATAATTTTAAATATGGAGCAAGTCTACTATACGGAGGTACTGATAAAGAGAAGCCCATCAAGTACCTTAAGTTTTCAGTAAGTCGACCTGAGGTAGAGCCGATCGCATATTTCTATTATGCAGAAGCATTGCATTTGAATTATGAGTTTGATCAAGCGATTAAGTATTACAAGAAGTTTACAAATGCTGCGAATAATTCGACCATAAAGAAAAATACTGTTGAAAACCAGATTAGACAGTGTGAAAACGGAAAAACGTTGCTTAAAACGATTACCGATCTTATAGTGTTGGAACAAAAAAACACATTGGTTAAAGATTTCTACAAGGTGTATGATTTGAGTGCTCAAGGTGGTCAAATCTTAGTGAAAACTGATGAATTCAGATCGCCTTATGAAATGAAGAACGATATAAATGGTTTGTTCTATTTTCCTAAGAATGCAGAAAAGATATTTTTTAGTAGTCACACTTTTGAAAATAAAAACGGAAAGGATATTTATTATGCAATACGAAATTCTGATGCTACATGGTCTAAACCAATAAGTCTGGGGAAATCCATAAATACTGAATTTAATGAAGATTATCCATACATGTCTGCAGATGGAAAAACATTGTATTTTGCTTCAGAAGGCCATAATAGTTTAGGGGGCTATGACATATTTGTTACTCGTTTAGATACTGCTTCAGGCAGTTGGACTGCGCCTCAAAACCTTGACTTTGCGATTAATACTCCAGCGAATGATTATCTGTTTATCCCGAATTTAAGTGGCGAAACTGCTTATTTTGCTTCAGAACGACAAACACCCCTTGGAGAGGTTAGTGTGTATCAAATAAAGATGGAAAGAGTTCCCTTAGATTTTACTTTTATCTATGGAACTTTTTCTTCAGAAACAACCAAAAATGCTACGATTAGAGTTGAAAATGCTGAAACAAATGCAATAATCGGTGAGTATCCGACTGATGCGAATGGTAAGTATAAAATTAAACTGCCAAATGATGGAAAGTTTAGATTCTTAGTGGATTATGAAGGTAGTGAGGTCACTCATTCTGGAGAGGTTGATTTGCAAGAGCGCAATACGTTTAAACCATTAAAACAAGAGATGCTTGTGATGGGGCAGGGGACTGAAAGTGAAAAGTTGATTATTAAAAACCTAGTTGACCAAGAAGTAGAGGAAGATGTTGCGCTTACAGCGGAATTCTTTAAAGAAAAAGCAAAGCTAAAAGTTAATAAGGATAAGTATAAAGACAAAAAACCAAAACTAACAACACCCGTTGTTGCTGATATAGGAGCACCTGAATTACTGCCTACCATTATGGACAATAATTCTTCGATTGCTCAAAATGCACAAGCTGCTGGAAAAGCAGCTAGTGATATTTCTGGTGAAAAAAATATTTCTGGATCAACTGTAAATGCTGACGGTCCAGCGTTAGTCGTGAATGAAGAAACTGGAAGTACCGAAGTAGTTTTGCAAAATGAAAACAGATCGCAAATAGCTAAAACTGAAAGTCCGTCGAATGAAAATAGCTCGTCAAAATCTGCTCAAGAAAATGGCAATCAATCTGGGAATAATTCAGAATCTGGAGTAGGTTCAGGTTCTTCTGGAGGTTCGATTACAGGAGCCTCAGTGGTAGGGACAAAAGCTTCTCCAACGGTAAATCTAAATCCGTCATCCAGTTCAAGCAAAGAGGAAATAGAATCTTCAATGCAAGACAATGTTAAGGTGGCTAAAAATTCAGCAAAAATGATTGCGATTCAAAGTGAATCTGCTGAGAATGTAGCTGACAGGAAATCGTCACAGGCAGAACAACTGAAAATAGAAGCCAACAGTGAATTGGCATTAATCGATATAGAAACTGAGGATGGATTGAATTCGTCTGAATATTTAGATGCTCAGGTTAAACTGAACAAGGCGGAAATATTAGAGCGTCAAGCAACTATTGCTAAGAGAGCATCTAATAGTTTGTCAGCTAACTTATCAGCCTTAGAACAAACCGTTGCCACTGGATCTGAAAAACAAAGCAATTTAGATGCTTCAAATACTGCTTCTGGGTCTGCTGCTGTGGGCGACTATAATGCGCTGATAGAAGCTGAGGCCGACCAAGCTTATAATATCTATGATGAAAGAGAAAAAGCTGAAACGGCTCATAAAAAGGAAGAAAAAAAACATAAACATTTCGCAGATGAATTGGCTGCATTAAACGCTGAAATTGAAGATTCAAAACAAATAATTAGTCAAAAAGAAACTGCACTTAAGTCAGCTAGAGGTAAAGAAAAGAAAACACTAGAAGAGGATTTATTGAATGAAAGAGCAGCCCAATTGGCTATGCAAGAAAAAAGTAGAATAGATGAACAAGAGTTAATTGTTTTAGAGGCAGAAGCAAGAGAGGAAGAGGCCGAATTAGATGCTTTTGATGCAATTATTGAGGAGTTGGAAAGAAATGAAAGTTATAAAGAATTAGCTGTAGCTCCTAACTTGATTGACGGCCCTGGGTCTGTAAATGAAAATAGATCAACAGGCAGTAATCTGATAGCAAGTAATGTTTCAAACGGAGGTAATGCTGCTAGTGGTAATTCAGTCAATTTAAATTCTGGTAACAAGGATTCTGAAACTAATGGAAATACTAATTCTTCCTCGACGGAAACGTTAGGTTCTCAAAAAGTAAATACTGCTGCCGATTTTGGTACTTCTTCGGAAAGTACAAACGAGATTGACGAAGAAACGATGACAATTGCAGAAAAAGTTGCGATTGAAAAAGCCCAAGAAGAACTTCAGAGCGCCAATGAAAATTTAACTCAAGCTCCCGGAACTGTGCAGCATGAAAGTGGAGAAGAACTGATTGTTCAAAAAAGAACAATTAGCTCTCAAGAAGAGGTTGATATGTTGAATGCTGTTATTAAAGCACCATTAGCAGTAGCGTCTGTTCCAGTAAAATATGCTTCAATAAATAAGACGATTCCTGAAATTGATACGAAAATGTCTCTATTTCCCGATATGGAAGAAGGCGATACATTATCGGCATTAGATAAAGAGTTGCTGCCGAAAGAAGGGAATTCTACTTCAGCTTTTATTCCAGAAAATACGCTTGCTAGTCTAGAGAATGAAGACCAGTCTTTGCGTGCTCAAATGAATTCAAATTATCATTTAGTTTATATGGATGAGTTTTTCGAATTAGCTGAAGAAGAAGATGATTATACTAAGTCGGTAAATACTTACGTGTTAAATCAAAGCTGGCTCCTTGACATTGAAAAAGAAGTTAGCTATTTAGAAAGTATTAAGGGAGACTTGCCAGCAGATAAATATACAGTAGTTAAAAACAGGATTATTGTTCTAGAGGATTTTAGAAACACTAAGTTAAATGACCTAGAATCTTCAAGAGAGAGATTAGACGAAATGACTCCGAAGGGAGATCAGAATGCCGGAGAAATTGCAACCGATTATCGTTCAGAAATGAATCGAGTGTTTGAAGGAAAAAGACGTATGAGTGTAGAGGAGATTGCTATAGAAGAACAAAGGCGAGATGATGTGCAAACTCAACGAAAAGCTGAAATGGCACAGTTAGTTGTTCAAAATGAGGCCGAAGCGCAGGCAATTAAAAATGCAGGTGCTGAAAGTGAAGTAGGCAATGAAGACAGCAACGGTTCAAATTCTGAATCAGGAGGAAACCCTAACAGTGGTCAAAGTGAAAGCATTGAAGGACTTGAAAGTAACCAAGATAATAGCCAATTGACGGGAGCAGTAAATGCTGAGGGAAATAACGCTCAAAATTCTAATTCTGTTGACCAACAAGAAGGCAGTAATGGTTCTAATTCTAATGGAGTAAGCAGTGTTGGAATGAATGCTGGTTCAAGTGAATCTTCTTCTTCAATTGCATATGCTGATAATGGAGAGATTATTCCCAATCAAAAGGAAGACAAGTTAGCAGCTGTTTTAGACGTGGGAAAAACTGGAACTGTTGAAGCTATCGTTACCAATTATGCTGATGAAGCAGAAAAGGTAGAAGCTGAGAAAAAAGCGGTTGTTGCATCTGAACGCGTCATAATTGAAGAGAAACAAAAAGAGTATGACGGTGCGAAAAAGAAGCGTAAAATAGTGCTCGAAGCTGAGATAAGAGAAGAAAAGCAGATAGTAGAACTACTAGAACTTGAAACTAAACTATTACAATATAATAAGGCTGCTGTTGCGCGCACTGTAGACAATGTTTTTGCACTTGAGCCGGGCGACGAAAGAGATTCTGAAAAAGAACTAAAAAAGGCAGAAACAGTTACCGTTAAAGCAGAAGAATCAAGATCTGAAGCGAACACAAAAGCAACTGAAAAAGTAAGAGGGAAAAAGAAAACAAAAATCAAATTGGCTGAAGTTGATGATTTGAATCACAAGGCGGATAAGTTGGAGTATGAAGCAACTAATCTTAAAAAGCTTTCAAAAGAATTGGCTAAAATAGAGGATGAGGTAATAGCTGCAGAACAAGGAGAATCGGGCACTGCGTCATTACCAAAACCAACCCGTCAAATTTCTCAAGCAGAAGTTCAAGAAGTTCAATCTTCAGAGGAGTATAAAGAATACGATGCAACACGCAAAGAAGCTTTAAAAACGTATAAAGCGGCGCAGGTGCTGTATTCTGAAAAAATGTCTTTAGAGGCTCAAAATAAAGTAATTGATGCTGAGATTCAGAATGTAAAAGCTGATATTGAATCGGCAACAGATGGTGCTCAAAAAGAAGAATTTGCAGATAAGTTGGATGAGTTGGTTGCCAGTAAAGTTGAAAATATTAAGCTGATGAATCAGAAAGAAAGTCGAGCTAAAAAGAAATATTCAGAATATACTAAATTGAATAATGAGGCTATAAATGGTCTGCGATCTATAGAGGGTATAAAGGGAGAACAGCTAATTGCATTGGCAAATTTGGCTGAGACTCAAGGAGCGTATTCTTTAATGGGTTCTGGAGAAAGTCAATTAATTGTAGCAAATAGTACCGCCATTGCTAATAGTTCTGCGAGTAATTCTAGTACTGTTAGTTCTGCGAATAATTCTGTTGGAAGTCCACAAAACGATGGAACTACAGAAACTGGATATTCTCCAGAGAAATTTAGTAGAGTAGTGCAGGGGATTGATAATTACCCTGCTAGACTGTCTGATGCTATATTCAAGATGATTGACTTTAATGAAAGTTTGTACAGCGCGGATAATCCAATTCCAATCGACAATACTATGCCAACTGGATTAGTCTATAAAGTTCAAATTGGAGCATTTAGAAATCCACCACCACAGGATATTTATAAGGGATTTGCACCGGTTCGTGGAGAGAGTACTCGTCCCGGTTGGATTCGATATACTGCAGGATTATTCCAACAAAAGAATCAGGCTCAACTTAAACGCAATGAGATCAGAACGCTTGGATACGAAGATGCGTTTGTTGTTGCTTATTTAAATGGAGAACGCATTTCTTTGTCTCGTGCTAAGGATCTTGAAACTGGAGTAGAGAAAACTCCAGAAAATTCTGGCAATACATTGACAACTGATGGAATGCCTATTTCAGTAGTACCAACTTCTGCGGTTTTAGGCGAAGTAAAGCAGCTTTCAGATATTAAAGGCCTTATGTATACCGTTCAAGTAGGTGCATTTAAAAATCAAGTGACTTCCAATGAATTGTTTGGTATTTCGCCACTGATTGAATATCGAGCGGGATCATATTACAAATACGGATCGGGTGTTTATAACGACATCAATAAAGCGAGTGATGCAAAAAATAAGATTCAAGCTTTAGGTGTTTCAGATGCATTTGTAACTGCGTTTTATAATGGAAACAGAGTTTCTATGGATGAGGCAAGTAAGTTAGCTAATGGTGGGACAAGTTTCGCTGCTGAGCAGCCAGTTACTGTTAATGCTCCAAAAAGAGATAACGCTGCTGGAATTAATTTTAGAGTTCAAGTTGGGGCTTACCGTCAAGAAGTACCTGTTGAAGATGCCAAGGTTATCCTTAGTCTATCTAATATTGGGTTGGATACTAAAGTTGATGCTGATATGACTTATTACACGGCCGGAAACTATGGCTCTTATGCAGAGGCTAAGCAAATGCAAACACAAATTGCTAACCAAGGATTAAGCGGTGCATTTGTAGTAGCATTTCAAAACGGAAAAAAAATTGATTTACAAGAAGCAATTAGGCTAACTGGACAGTAACTTTGCAAAACTATGAGTGAACAAGTTTTAGAACAAGAATTAATCCTTACCGAAAAAACGGAAGGGCATCGTGTTATTTTGTTTAACGATCATGTCAATTCTTTCGATTACGTAATTGATACTTTGGTTGAAGTATGTGAGCACGACCCAATTCAGGCTGAACAATGCAGTAATATTGTGCACTACAAAGGCAAATGCGACGTGAAATCGGGCGACAAGCGTAAGCTGATACCTATTTGCAATGAATTACTAAGAAGAGGCCTTACCGCCGAGCTTTCGTAAGTGATTTAAGTTAAATCGCACTGTGATTCTGTGTTTATATTATTTAGGATAGAACCTTAGATGTCCTTAGGTCCTGAAATAAATTCAGGATGACAATAGTTAATCTAGTACTAATAAATACCCTCAGGTCATGCTGAATTTATTTTCAGCATCTCTTTTTTTCCATACTTCATTCCCGTGAAAACGGAAATCTATCCAATTTAATTACTTTTTAGATTAGCAAATCTGTAATTTTTGACCTTCTATTACTTTCCATTATTTTAAGTCAATATTAGGCTCCCTTAATTTTATTACCTTAGTTCATCTATGGTGATACGATTAACCTCCATTTTATTTTTGTGCATTTCCAGCCTTTCCTTAAATGCTCAAATAAATATTCTTGGGGGTAAGTCTTCTTTAACTACCAGTAATAATCAGAAAGAATTAAAGGTAGCCTCTAAAGAATTTATTATTGTTTATCCAATGATGAAATCCTTTTCAACCAAGGTATTTGCCTTAGTCGATTTTAGTAATTCGTCAAATTGTGGTGTTGCAAACACCTATGTGAGTTATTTGAACAAAAAAGATAAGATCAAAAAAATGAAGTTTAATTCAGAAGCAGATGTGCTCAACTACTTCGTTAAAAATGGATTTGATTTTAAGGATGCAGAAGGTACATTCTTTGTTTTTCAAAAGAAGTAAGAGCATTATCGTCATTCCGTAAGATTAGATAAGCCAATTGAAGCATGAAATTGTAGCGTATCTTCTGTACGGAATCTGAATAATTATATCCCTACCTCAAAATAGATTCCGGACAACTATCTCACACATTTTACTATCGTAAACTGGTTCGTTTACGTTTCCGGAATGACGTTGGTGTATATAGATTCTATCGGTTTATTTTGGCTGCTTCCATTGAGATTTCATTTTTTAAATTCCGTCATTCCGTCATTCCGTCATTCCGTAAGATTAGATAAGCGAATTAAAGCATGAAATTGTAGCGTATTTTCTGCACGGAATCTGAATAAACATATCTCTACCTCAAAATAGATTCCGGACAACTATCTCACACATTTTACTATCATAAACTGGTTCGATTACGTTTCCGGAATGACGTTGGTGTACTCAACTACTTCTTTAAATGGATTTGATTTTAAGGATACCGAAGGTGCTTTCTTTGCTTTTCAAAAAATGTAAATTCAACATTCAATACCGAAACAAGTTCGGAACAGGCAATTCAACATTAACATTCAAAACTCAAAACTCAAAACTAATTTTCTACTCGTCAATAGTCGTATCCGGCAATTCCAGCACATCAGAAGAAGCCAAAGAGTTGCCCGCAATTCCTTTTATGGAACCAAACAAACTCGAAATATTTTCTTGAACGACCCAAATCTGCTTTTCGCGCTGACTCCAAATTTTGGTCATAGCCTTTTTCTCTGAGTTGAGCTGGTGAATCATAGAGTCGTAATTTTCTACTATACGCTTGATATTTTGGATAAACTCGTTACCAGTGAGGTAAGTGTAAAGTAGTTCCATTTTCTCGCCTTTATTCTCCTGTGAGGCTGTTGCGGCATGTGTTTTAATCAAAATCTCTCTTAGCACGACCGAAAGGCTTTGAACCTCACGATAACCACATACCCAAACGCCATCTTTTTGACCAAACCCATCCATTTCTTTGGGCATAGTTTCCGTTACCAAAACAGCAATATCGGCTTTGCAAGTAATTTGATCTTGTTTCAGTTTATCTGTCCAATCGCCGGCAAAAGCCTTGGTGTTTTTACTTTCGTAAACAATTTTACCGCAAACTTGCTGCGACGAGTTCACCACGTTCTGAATAATATCAGCACCTCGAACACCTTTTGGAACTTCCTCAATTCTATCAAAAGGAAATTGTCGAGCGAGCATTTGCTCGATGGCCAATTCCTGAACTTCGCCTTGCATTTGCATGGAACCTTGCTCGGCTTTACGCTTCATTTCCTCAGCGAGTTTTTTGTTGTCGTCGATTTGTTTTTGCCACTTAATTCTTTCCAAATCAAACGATTCACGCTCTTTTTTTCGGGCTTTTTCTTCTATTTCTTGTTGTCGAGAAAGCAGTTCCTTTTCAGTTTTTAAGATCAGGTTTTCTTGTTGTTCTATTAGTGCTTGTTCTTTTTTGAGCAAGTCGACTTCTTTTTGCTGAAGTACCCGATTTTCATTTTTGCGTTTTTCATTTTCTTCAGTAAGCGCTTTCATTTTTAAAGCAACCGATTCTTGAGTTTGCTCTTCTATTTTCTTTTTCTCTTGATCGAGTCGTTGGTTCAATTTCTCTTTGAACAATTCGTTCTCGCGTTCCTTAGCTTTTTGGAAAGCTTCACGTTCTTTTTCAAGCTCGTTTCGTTCGCCAGCAAAGCGTTTGGTTTGTTCGGCTAGCTTTTGTTCAAACTCCTGTTTCAAGTGCGCCTGAATTTTACCTGATAAGGCTTCTTCTACATCAAATTCGTGGCTACAATTGGGGCATTTAATTTTATCGGACATGCTTTAGTTTTTGATCGTTAACGCAAAACCAAAGGTATGGGAAACTGTTAATTGTCAATAGTGAATATCAATATTGAAAATCAAATAGTTACCTTTGGGAGGTGAGACTAACCCTTACCATAGCGTTTTTAGTTTTTATAGGCTGTACTGCCTCTGCCCAATACGAATCCAATTGGTGGTATTTTGGAGATTCCCTTTCAATAGATTTTAAAAAAGGGAAAGCAGCTCCTTCACTGCAAATCAGTGCAGCTTACACAAATTATAATACGACTTCTTCGGCATGTATAAGCGATAAAAATGGCAATTTTTTATTTGCAGTTGACAGTGGGTTTATTCGTAATTCCAATTTCCAAATTATGGCCAATAGCCTTGGAATATTGAATAAACAAGTTAGCCCTTCATTTCATTTTATTAATTCATCCTATGCCATAAAAAAACCTGGAAATAACGAAGAATATTACATTTTACATCAAGATTCCTGCACAAATAATCTTTTTCCTGGAGCCAATGCAATACGCAATGTTTATTACAGTATTGTAGATATGTCATTAAATGGGGGGCTAGGAGCAGTTACGATTAAGAATAGAATTTTATTTCAGTCGAATGCATTTAAGGTAGATGCCACATATCACAGCAACAATAAAGACGTTTGGTTGGTTTTTCAAAAGACTGGGAGGTATGTGGGTAGTGGAGTCCAAAGATCTAATCGTATAGTTGCTTTTTTAGTAACATCCGCAGGTATACAAGCACCAATTCATAGCTTTCTCAATAATTTTATTGATGAAAGTTCAGGCGAAATAAAAGTTTCGACTAAAGGCGATGTAATTGCAATTTCTGAAGGCTATGAATATCAGGGCTTTGTTAGTGGTCGTTACCAAAGTCAACATTATTTTCTATTGGCAAAATTTGATAATAAAACAGGCAAGTGTTACTCGGATCTTAAAATTGAATCTAGACCTCAAAGGTACTTTCAAAATAATGTTAGAATTGGTGGTGGTAATTTATGTTTTTCTCCAGATGGTAAAATGCTGTATTATGGGGTGTTTGACGCAACACAGCCCCAAACAAGAAAATCACTTAATACTCATCACTTAACGCAATTAGATATATCAGTCTACCATAAAGATAGTATTGAGGCTAAAAAGCACCAATTTAAAAGTCCCGATTCCTCACGCACATGGAGATACAATGGCAATATATATTACGGAAAAGCAGGAGCTTCAGATATTCAATTGGGTATAGACGGAAAAATCTATTGGAAGACTAGTGAAAAATCGATAGGCAGAATTAACCAACCCAATATTGTTGGGGCAGGAAGTAATTTTACCGATTCAGTTTTCGTTTTGCCACACGATACCTTTCATTTTTTTGAAAGTTTCCCCAATTTTTTTAGCGGTTATTTTAAGTTTTCTAATATTCACGTAGAAAATAAATGCTCAGGAGATTCTACCCGCTTTTCTTTGCTAGACACGGGCAGTGTCGCTAGTGTAATTTGGGATTTTGGAGATGCTTCACCACTGAAATCTGCAAATCCAACCGATACCGTTAAACATTCCTACCGGCGTACTGGAGTGTTCACAGCAAAAGGCTATTTAACCCACTACAGAGGTACAAGAGATACCGTTAGCGAGATCATTACAATTGATACCATTCAAATACCAGTGTTGAGCGATTCTGCCTACACGTTGTGCAATGGAGATACCTTGAGTTTGTGGAACACAAGGGCTGCTAAACATTTTTTCTGGAACGATTCTACTTTCAACGATACCTTGCAAGTGCGTAACTCAGGTAAATATTGGTATACGAGTTACAATCACTGTGGAGAATGGTACGATAGTTTGGTGGTAGATTCAGCGGTAATTCCAAAAGTCAATTTAGGTCGAGATACAGTTTTTTGCACCGATAGTCTTCAATTGAACGCCTTTTGGAAAAACTCAAATTACTTGTGGCAAGATCAATCCACCGACTCCATTTATGTTGCAAATAAAACAGGCATTTATTCGGTAACGGTTACCAACAAATGCGGTGTAGATTCCAGTAATATATCAGTTACTGTTCAAGATACTATTTATCCTGATTTGGGTAAAGACACCGCAATGTGTATTGGAGACAGATTGGTTTTTATCTTAAACTATAGTGGAGTAGCTTACAAGTGGTTTAACGGATGGTCCTCGAATACCAATGTGGTTATGCAACCCGGTAAATACTGGGTAGAAGTTTCAAATCGTTGCGGAACACAAAGTGATACAATAGTTGTAGACACCCTTCGCCCTGCCCAAGTAAATCTAGGCAACGACACTGCCACTTGTGCTCATTTGCCGCTTAAACTCAATGCAGGAGCAAACGACAAAAATCTGATTTGGCGCTGGTTGCATAACGGCAGTACAGACAGCAGTGTAGTGGTAAATGCCAGCGGGACCTACACGGTAGAAGTTACCGATAGATGCGGCATACAGACACACTCCATAAAAGTATACCAACTCAAGGCCCCGGATTTACAGATGAACGATACCACCATTTGCGAGGGAGATTCGATACAAATAACCGCCAGAGCAGATTCCGCCCAAATACGTTGGAGTACGGGTGCAACCGATCCAAGCATTTCCATAAAAGATTACGGCACTTATGGGGTAGGAGCGGTGAACCGCTGCGGAGCAGACAGTACAGTGTTTAAAGTAACGGAACTATTCCCCCCTAAATTTGAGCTGCCAAACGATACCATTTTGTGCAACAACACAAGCTGGAATGTGGCCTTGAATCAACCCAGATCGACTTACCTGTGGGGCAATGGTCAAACCGACTCGAAAATGCAGATAAACCAAGAAGGAAGTTACGCCGTAACGATTACCAACGCTTGTGGAATAGACAATGGAGCTGTGCAGGTGAAATACCTAAACACTCCCGTTGCAACGGTTAGCTTATCCCTAAATGGTAAATACTGCCCGGGCTCGCCGCTCACCCTTTCAGGGAGTTCGATAAATAAAGACGATAGCTATTTTTGGAATACAGGCGAGAGTAGCCAAAGTATTCGAGTAACAGAAGCAGGTACCTACACCCTAATGGTCAGTAATTTTTGTGGAGGCGATACTACAACAGTTATCCCAAATTATTACCCGATA